>Ga0182011_10000378_pt1 | contig 38724 bp, 36 predicted proteins | sample 711E1DmetaG_FD_120481 | JGI IMG/M metagenome (GOLD analysis project Ga0182011, IMG submission 120481) | Permafrost microbial communities from Stordalen Mire, Sweden - 711E1D metaG | ecosystem: Environmental > Terrestrial > Soil > Wetlands > Permafrost | place: Sweden: Stordalen | collected...
ACCACAGCTAATGGTTGATGTAATACATCTAAAGCTAAAGGTTTAGCTAATATAAATATAGTTAAACTTAAAAGAAGGCCCATTACTATGATTAATTTAAAAGAAGTTTTTATTATCTGCCTAATCATAGCTGGCTGATTCAAAGCTTCATATTGAGCTATATACTTCGCTATAGCAGGTGGTATACCTCCTTCAGCGGATAATTGCAGCACACCTATCAAAGGAAGAGTTAATCCCAATATACCATAACCTGTGGGACCTAATAGATAAGCCAAAGAGATACGATATACGAAACCACCTATTCTGAATATGAAGGAGCCTATAAGCATTACAAGGCTACCCTTAGCTATTTTTGTACTACTCATATAATATTACCCACAAATAGAATGGTTAAATGTAAAAAACCTCTTCTTTTATAGTTAAAAAAATAAATCTGTCCTTTTTTTAATAGATTTAAGTTATGTTAAAGTTATAAACATATATTGTTATAAGTGTCTTTATTAGGTTTATCTCCTTAAAATAATTTTTTTCTTCAGAAATAAATTTGTTTTAGGAATTCATCTTTTTATTTTATATGATATTAAATAAACATACTATAAAATAAAAATATCATTCTGAGTTAGGAAATATTAACGAAATTTATAATTTGAGGTGAATAATCATTACAGTTATAATGGCCTCAGGAACATTTGACATTATCCATCCCGGCCATGGATATTATCTTAAAGAGTCAAAGAAGTTAGGAGGTGAAAACAGTAAATTGGTAGTAGTGGTAGCTCGTGATGCTACTGTTAGATCTAGGAAAAGAGTGCCCATAGTTAATGAACAGCAGCGTTTAGAAGTGGTGCGAATGCTTAAACCTGTGGATGAGGCTTATTTGGGAAGCACTACTGACATGTTTAAGATAGTGGAGAAGATTAAACCAGATATTATTTCTATAGGATCGGATCAGGATTTTGATCTGGATTTACTTAGGAAAGAGCTTAGAGAAAGGAATTTGAATGTTAAGGTGGTTAGAATAACCGGTTATAAGAAAACCGTTCTTGATAGTTCTTGTAAGATAATTCGTAAGATTAAAGAAACTGAATTCCATGAAGATGAGTTTAAAAACTGTTAATACAACGATGAGAAATATCTATTATTCAATCGGGGTTTAAAATAGGCTCAATAGTCTGGAATATATCTTAATTATTTTTTTTGTTTGTGATTATACTGAAATCAATTTTAGTAATTAAAAAAAATATTAAAAAAAAGAAAGAAAGTTTATTTTTTTTTAGAAAGGCAATTGTGCATAAGTGCCTACATATGTCCAGTTACTGGTTTTCCAATTATTTATTTCACCGAAATTGTTTCTATTGCTTATGGTATCTGCGTAGTACCATTTACCATTCACGTATAATTGAGCCCAAACATGTCCAAACCATCCATCTGAGAATTCACAGTATCCCTGCTCATATCTCGCGGGTATTCCCACTGCACGAGCCAGAGCCACCATTAAATTGGAATGATCACAACAGTTACCTGTCCGACTACTTAAAGTTCCCAGTGCCCCATATTTAGTGTTATAATAGAAGGAGTAGGTTATATGATCCCTAACCCAGTTAAATATGGCGGTTGCTTTACTGTAAGGGCTGGTTAAGCCATTAGTAATGGATGCTGCCAATGATTTAATATTGGAGTTGTTGGATTGTGCATTAGCGGTAGGTTTAAGGTACTGCTTTAATGAATCAGGAATAGTTGATGTTGTTCCATTCGATGATCCATTCCAGGAGTTTACAACAGCATATTTTGGTAATACTTTCTTTACACCGTAAAAGTTCATAATCCGTGATTCTAAGTAAATTAATGATTCATAACGAATTTTCCCTAGAGTAATACTGGCATAGTTGGGTGCTCTACCCGTGGAATCCATAAAATTCTGGATTTTAGTTGCCAAGTTAAGATACTCTGATTTATTAATGTTTCCACTTTTCAAATCTTCGTTTGGATTTATGGGGTTACTAGTTTTTTTCAATGTTATAGGTGTATTTTTATTACCATTAATCTGTAGTAAACCATTATTTAATAATTCCAGGAATTGTGGTAGGGTAATTTGTCCTGTATTAATCTGCACATATTTAGGGAGTTTCTTATTTTTTTCTATATAGTTTTTAACACTCCCTGCTGCTGTAGTAATTTGACTAATAGTGTATCCATTTCCAGTGATATTACTACTGGAATTAGTTGTTTTAGTAGTATTATTACTACTTAAGGGTTTTATTGCAGCCCCGTTGGGTAAAACATGTTGAATGCCGTAATAGTTCATTATTCGGGAGTACATGTAAATTAATGATTCATAACGAATTTTCCCTAGAGTAATACTGGCATAGTTGGGTGCTCGACCCGTGGAATCCATAAAATTCTGGATTTTAGATGCCAAGTTAAGATACTCTGATTTATTAATGGTACCATTATTAATGTTCCCACTACTATTATTCGGCATGTTAATACTTCCCAGTTTTACAGGTGTATTATTACCTTTATTCAATTGTACCAAATCTTTAGTTATTAATTCTAGGAATTGTGGCATACTTACTTGGATGTTACCTATTTTAACATATTTAGGAAGTTTATGGTTAACTTCGATATAGGTTTTAACCCATCCTGATGCTTCGGTTAAGTTATTGGTGACGAACCAGTTACCTTGGACATTACTATAAGCGTTATTTCCTGCAGCCTTTTTGGCATACTGAATGTTATAGGTGCTTTTATTGTCAGATTTTAGATTTTCATTAGTATTTACACTGGAAGCAGTGACTTTAGGATCCGATTGTTTAGTTACTGTATCATTAACCTTTGCATTCGCCGGTTGGCGTGGCACGGTTTTACATTGTATTTTATCTGTATTAGAGTTATTCAATGCAATATTACTGTTATTAGTTATGTTAGTAGTATTTGCTGATTTCTGCTGATTTGTTGTGGTGGCATAAATATCTGGCATTAACAATGATACCGATAATAGTAGTATCATTGTCAGCAACAAAAGTCGCTTCACGATACTGGCCTCCTCCACTTCAGCAATGTCAGATAACATTAATTTTTATGGGTTCTGACAGTTTATATGATTGTAATCTAAAACATATAAATCTTTTCATTCAAAAATGGGAATAAAGGGATTCTAAAGAATATTTTATAGAATTTAAACCATTCTATACAGTAATCATAAAAACGTTCATTTAACTCCTCTGCTTTAACTTACATCATAACTTAAAGTATAATCATTTTAACGTATGATGAATTACATGATAAGTAATGTAATTAATAATAAACATTGAATTAAATAATCATTCAATAATACTAGTTAACAGTAACTTTCCCTATTAGATTTATTTAATTCAAAAAGAAATGATTAAATCTAGTTTTTATAATACTAAAATTTTATAATCTCATAAAATTATAATATTCATTCATGGAAATAGTAAATATAACGCGGGCATTAGAAATCATCCAGAATTCAAATCAATTTGCAGAACTTATACCCGAAGTAAGAAGCAACCTAGTAATGGCTAAAAAGAATGCAACCACCCTTACTGAAGTAGCAGGCGTACCTGGACGCATAACTACAGTTAAAGGTAAAGCTAAAGCATTCACGAAGCCAGATTGGAATGCTTCCAGTCACATGGCGCGTTTAATACTGGAGGTGATGAAACATGATCCTAACCGGCGAAGCGCAATCAACCTACGTTACGATCCCATCCTCTTAGATATAATAAAGAAATTAGGGCTTAAAATATCCAGTTATAATCGTGAAGAGGAGCCAGAGGATCAGCGTAGGGTTGAAGGTGGAAGCATTAGTTGGGGAGTAAATCAGGCTATAAATAAGATTGGAGAAGTACCTGATGTAATATATCACACGGGTGACTGGGGAAAAGAACCAATTATAGCCTTAATTGGATGTGACGCAGTGGAAGTGGCTAAAATGGCAGTGTGCATAGCAGAATTATATGCCATCAGAAAACCGAAAATATTATTTGCACCCGCCCGCAGTTTTTATTCTGAAAGAAAATCACACTCATCATCCTGCATATTCTGTGGAATATCGGAGGGACAACCCGATGTAAAAGGGATGATTCTTTATAAAGATGAAGACAATATGGTACTTATGAATATTTATCCCTATAACCTGGGACATTTAGAAGTAGTGCCGCGGAAGCATTATACTGACTTAAATGATTTAAACCCTAATGAGTTAAAAAATTTTTTCATATTAGTTCAAAAAACATTATCTCTTATTAGAAAAGTTATAAACCCTGATGGAATTAATTTAGGCTTTAATTTAGGAGAAGCTGCAGGTGGCAGTGTGGAGCACCTTCACTTGCACCTGGTACCCCGCTTCAGTATTGAAGGTGGTTTCATGGAGTCGGTGGCTTCTACAAGAGTGATAAGTGAAAATCTGGATGAAACTTATAATCGATTTATGAATGAAATACACATTATTAAGGAGTGAATGGATATGCATTATAAGATGTATGAGGAGATGATGGCACAACCCCAATCCCTAAGGGATACTATAAAAGCTGAAGAATCTCATCTAAAAGAAATTGCAGATAAGTTTAAAGAATTCGAACGCATCTACCTAGTAGGTTGCGGGAGTTCCTTATCCACCTGTTACTCAGCTAAAGATGCATTGGGAATTCTCTCAGATAAAGAAGTAGAGGTTTACACGGGATATGAATTCTTCTATCATAAAAAACTTCAAAGTGAAGATGCCGGGGTGATTTTAACCAGCCAATCCGGTGAAACCGCTGACACTCTAGCCGCTCTTAGAAGATCCCTTAAACAAGGTTTATACACAGTATCCATCACCAATGAAAGTGAAAGCACTATGCTGAAGGAAGCGGATGATGCCGTGCTTACCAGAAGCGGCCGGGAAACCGCTATACTAGGAACAAAAACTTATATGACTCAGCTCCTGTCCTTATATCAAATATTATTCAGATTAGATGATTCACCAAAGTTTCAGGATGTTATAAATGATTTAGAGAAGTTACCAGACATAAGTCAACGTATAATTAAAGATACAGAAGAAGTTAACAAGAATCATGCTGATAAATTTAAGGATCATGAATTCTTCTATTGCATGGGCAGCGGCCCTAATTATGGTTTAGCTTATAAGTTAGCCATGACCATGTTAATGGAAGGTGCTCTTAAACATGCCTGCCCCCTATATTCGGGGGAGTTTCGTCATGGGTTGATTGAAAGAGCCGAGGAGAATGTGCCATTAATATTTTTAGATGCAGATTACCCTGGTGATGAGTTAACTCATAAATCATGGGATTTCTCACAAAAGATAGGTGCAAATAATCTTATATATAAAATGCAGGATTACACAAATATTAACCCATTATTATCCCCATTCATACTAGTAATTCCACTTGAATGGTTCATCTATTACCTCGCACACTATAATGGAGAGGACCCCGGCAGCACCCGGCATATAGGAAAAGTCAGATACTAAAAAAAATAGAATAAAATTTTTTATTAATAAACTATTTAATCTACATTAACTGTATGAACTTCCTTCATCCCTATTTTAGGCAGTGTTACAATGAGCACTCCATTTTCAAAGGCAGCATTCGCCTCATCTATACTGATTTTAGTTGGAAGTGATATAACTCTTCTAACTTCACCCTGCTTCCGCTCCCTCTTAACGTAATTATCTCCCTCAATAGAGGTTTCCTCATCAAAAAGGGCATCAACCTCCAGTGAATCCTCATTTACATATAATGTAACATTCTCCTTTTTAACACCGGGAAGGTCAACTTTAACGGTTACATCATCAATTCCTTCGATAACATCTACTAAAAGACTAGTAGATCCACCGGAAGTATATCCGGATATAGTCCTCTCCAAATCTCCCTGAGATTCGCGAATAGTGTTTATCACATCATTAAACATTTGCTCTGCGACGTTTCTTCTTTTCATCTCCAAACTCCTCCAACTTATCTAATACCTGTGATATTCCTATACCTTGTGAAGCTTCAACCTGTAATGGCTCCTCCACCTTATCCATATATTCATTTAAAATATTAACATTTTCGACTAAATCAATTTTATTAAAAATACAAATCACTGGAGTCTTAAAAACACGTTTAATCTCCATTAAAAGTTTAAACTGACTATCCATAAAATACCCTGAAGTTTCCGATACATCGAAGATAAATAAAATCACATGAGCTAAATGCTCTAACGCTACCATTGCATTAAGTTCAATCTCATTCATATTCTCAATAGGCCTATCCAACAATCCCGGTGTATCTATTATTTGATACTTCTGCCATCTACGCTCCATATGGCCTATCTGAATACCAGTAGTAGTGAATGGATAATCCGCCACCTTAGGCTCAGCAGTGGTGATCTTACGTAGTAAAGTTGATTTTCCAACATTAGGATACCCCGCTATAACGGCAGTGATAGCATCAAAATCAATGGTGGGCATATTCCTTAACCGAGCTTTAGCATAATCTAAGAAATCTAATTCATCACGTATACGATTAATTACACTAGATATCCGTCCAAAAGCCGCTCTCCGGATACTGGCAGCATTCTCTCCCTTGGATCTTCTAATCTTATGAACATACTGATTTTGAAGTTTTGATATAATTCCTATAGCCCAATTCAAGGCGCCTAATGATTTTTTAAGCTTATCCACCCCTACCACTACATCTATATAATCCTGGTAAAACATGGGTAAATCCTCTACTTTAGGAGTCTTATCCAAGATGCTTTTAAAACTCGCTTCTATAACATCACAGGCCGTCTTCACCCTAGCCTCCTCAACTCTTTTTCCTTTCATTTGACGAGGTATTTTAGAAGTCCTCGTCTTACTTGCAGCTTTCTTAGCCCGACTAAAAGCCTTATCCAAGACTTCCTCAGGTGTGGGTATGGTTGGTAAAAACATCTGTAAAACTTTTCCTTTAAATTTTATTTCAAAAAATATAAATTATAATACTAATAATTCAAAACCCGAATACAAGTTCTGCACTATAAATCAAATTTTAATATTAACTCCAAATTACATTAAAATTACAGCAGAAAAAAAGTAGCTTTAAACTTATATTAGTAGGATTAATATAAAAACCTGGTAGTATTTTCTAGCAAAAAAAACAATATTTTATTCGAATTATCCTTTAGATTACTTTTTTTCTTCCTCGAAGATTTGGCTCTTAAATTTATAAATCTTCACATCCGGCTTCAGCCAGCAATCCGGTAAAAGACCTGCTTTCATACAAGTATTAGAGAGAAACTCATCCACATCCCAATGCCACTCCAACGGAACCTGCGGAAGTAAAAGACCACGATAATAACCTAACTCCACAATAAGACCGTCCACACCAACATCTATCTTACCAGGATAATCCGATGGCTTATCCACACCTATAAGAACTGGTTTAGTGAGAACACTCACCTCAACGTGAACATCAGGAAATTCACTAATAGTTACAGGGGGGAAACGAGGATCCTGAGTTGCCGCTGATATAGCCACCTCTATAATCGTTCTTATAAGTGATTTAACTGGTTCCGGGTAACCTATACAACCTCTAAGGTCACCATTACGATAAAGAGTTACAAAAGCACCCATATCCTCCTTTAATCTATCCGGAGTATCAACTGGTGTACTTAAAATTTTCTCATCCCTTAAAAATGTTGTTATCGCTTCCCTCGCGACTTTAACTAAAAAAATTCCCTCATCTGAAGATAACATTTTATGTTGCACCCCCTACAGTTGCTTCACTCACTCTTACATGCGGCCCGCCATCACCAACCGGTGCAGTTTGCCCGGATTTACCACAGAAACCCACACCCATCTCGAAATCAGATCCTACACCATCCACCTTCAACAACATCTCTAATATATTCCCAGATAATGAAACATCTCTAAGAGGATCCATTACCTCTCCATTTCTTATTAAAAATGATTCAGCAGCATTAAATTGGAACACTCCCTTACCCGTATCAACCTGACCACCCCTCGAACCTCTAAGATATATACCATAACTCATATCCTCTAAAATCTCATCGAATTTAAGGTCACCCGGTTTAAGATAAGTATTACTCATACGTACAATAGGTTGGTCATCAACCGCGGATCTAGCGTTGCCAGACGGCTTGATACCTAACTGGTAAGCGGTTTCCCTAGAACTTAAAAGTGAAGTTAAAACTCCCTCATGAACTAGAATATTCTCTCGAGTTTTCACACCCTCCGAATCATAGGGATAATAGCCAAAAGCATCCATACTAGCATCATCAATAATAGTCACATTAGGAGAACCAATCTGGGAACCCATTTTATCTTTAAGTATAGAGTCATTCTGTAATATTAGATCCGCTTCAGCTGCATGGCCCAATGCTTCATGGATAAATACTCCAGTAAGATCCGGATCCATAACAACGGGAAACTTACCTGACGGTGGTAATTCAGCTTTAAGAAGTCTTAAAGCCTTCTCAGCAGGTGTTCTTCCAAATTTCTCTAAATCCGTCTTTTTAATGATTTCAAAACCAGCAGCTCCTCCAATACTCTTATGCCCAAATTGTATAACACCCTCAGATGCCGCAACTGCATTTAAAAACATTGCCACTCGGCTGTCTTCTATTTGAAGATGACTTCCCTCTGAATTAATGAAAGTGTTAACCCCTTCGTGGTCAACATAGTTTACAGTCGTGCTTACAATTCCATCCAGATTCGCTGCGTTTTCTGCCTCAGTAATAGCTTCTTTTTTTTCATCTACGGATACTTCAGAAGGTCTTAATTTAGCTTTTGTTTTAACTTGATCTACTGTAGATTGCACTTCAGCTAGTTTAACATCGCTTTCCAGGATTTTAGCTAGTTTCAAGGCTGTTTGTGCTGAATCTTCCAGTTGGGATAGTTGATTGGTGAAACTGAAACCCCAAGCACCATTCTTCAAAATCCGTACAGATCCCCCAAAATCATTACCAGACCTTATCTCCTGTACTTTACCATCCTTCATTACAATTATATTATTCGAACTTTCATTAATCCTAATATCCACGTAATCAGCTTCAGTATTCACGGAATTAATGGTTTTCTCTATCAAATCAAGATCTAATGGATATTCAGTTTTATATGCTATAATTAACCCTCCCTTTTTACTCTAGATATTATAAAAAATTTTTAGTAAACTTATTTAAGGATTCTCAACTCAGAAACCCGGTATTTTTAATATTAAAAAAAATATAATCTAAATTTCATTAAACAAATTGTAAAAGAAAAATTATTATCTAGTTAATTCATATCGTTTCTCAAATTTTTTCCATGATTTAGCAATAGAAGATTCCTCATTTTCTAATTGTTTTAATATAATTTTTCTAATGGAGGTTGATTCTATTTCATTTTTTTCTCGTGTTTCTTCAACTATGCCCTTGGTTACTTCATCTATTAAATTCAAGTCACCCATTCCTTTTAAATTATAACCAGCATCTATAGCTGCTTTCTCTATGGATCTTTTAACCTTCTCCGGATCAAAAGGCTCAGTATCACCGTTTCTCTTTTTGACTTTTACAATCTTAGTCATTTTTGAGCCATTCTCCAATTAAATTTTAGAAATAAAATAATTTTTTACTAAATATATCATTTGTGTTAGATAATTAATATAATTTTTTCCGACTATTAAGTCTATTTTAAAACCCACGCCGTTTTTGACTTATTTTGCCAAAAATTGCGCTATATACTCCATTGGAAATTATGGTTGTCTGCGAATAGATACTTTTACAATAAAATTATATATTTCAATAATTACTTATTATTATTTCATTTAATTCGCCTCTTTTGGAAGCATCACAATTAATAAATCTTTTTGCAGGCACTCTCTTAATATTGAAGCCATTATATAAATCATCGAAAAATTCATCAGTTGGATCATTATTCTTCGGATCAGAATTGCTAAGCATTAAAAAAGCACCTCTTAAATCCATTTTCCTAAAGAATTCAGCTAATCGTTTTTGATCATAATCTGTAAACCCCTCTTTATTGTAACTAGTGAAACTTGAAGTACTATTTAATGGTTTATATGGCGGGTCAAGATATACTAAACTCTCCTTATTAATATAATCAGCTGCAAGGAGGAAATCACTGCAAATAATTAGAGTATTCCTTAACGCTTGGTTAACTTGGATTATATTCCCTTCATCACATATCTTAGGATTTTTATAACGACCCATTGGAACATTAAATTCACCATTACTATTCTGCCGGAATAATCCATTAAACCCAGTTTTATTAAGAAAAATCAAATAAACTGCCCTATCAATCCATTCATCATTATAATTACTGTAATCGAAATCAATCATTTGACCATTATAAACACTTCTCATTTTATAATAATACTCTTTTCGATCATCTTCCGATCTTGATAGATAATCCTCTTCTAATAACTGCAATCTCCATATTAATTCTTTACAATTCTTCTGAATAACTTTATATCCAATTATTAATTCTCTATTAACATCCATTAAAACTGATTTTTTAATATCAAAGTTATTTCTTAAAAAAAAGAACATAGCACCACCACCAACAAACGGCTCTACGTAATTATCAATTATTTTATTTTCCAAAATTTTTTCTGGAAGTAAATTATTAAACTCTCTTAATAATTGATTTTTCCCTCCAGCCCATTTCAAAAAAGGTTTAACAATTATAAACTCACTTCCAAACTATGTTTTACATTATTTCGAACCATAATATAATGAAAAAAGCAATTATAAGGTTAAATATTGAAGTCAATAAAATTATTTAGATATTATATTAAACTTATAAAATAGGCTATAACTGGAAATATTATTAGATAAGAAAATCCAGTTATGAAATGAGCTTTAAACCTGTTATCCTGATCATTGCCTTTACCCCATTTCGACATTACAGCATCAAATTCCTCATCAGAGTAAAAATTTTTGTGTCTTTCTGTCGCTATAACAGAATGAAGTATACGTGTAAAGCCCAAAACAGATAAAGCTGCAAAAGCAGCTGCCATAATTGGAAATGGGCCAGCAGTATTTGGAATCACAAATGTATAGAGCACCAGAAACCATAAAATAGGGATCACATCAATTATCATAAATCCGGAAACAAATCTCCGCAGTGAACGTATTCTTTTAGATTTATCCTTAGAAAACAATAGGTAGATATCAAATGTTCGATACTTGCTTATTAGATGTATAACTGATGTAAGATAAACTCCAAAAAATAGTATAAGGGCATCCTTACCGGAAAATAAGATAACAGTATCAGTAACATAAACCATTTTAACCACCTACTTTTACTTATGTTCTTATTGTTATATAGGACTATATCCAAATGTAAAAATCAAATCATATCTCAAAATTTAAATGAATATCTAATAATTTACATTATTTATGGTTCAATTAAAAAAAATATAATAAATTATGGTAAAAAAAATTAATTTAATAATTCCTGAATTATTTAAATTTAAACGAGTATATCTCCACAAATAAAGATTTAAAAAATGTGATTATTTTTTTATAATTTTACAGGGATGGTGAAGTAGAATTTTGAACCTTCTCCTAATTCTGATTCAACCCAGATTCGTCCGCCGTGACGCTCCACTATTTTTTGGCAGATAGCCAATCCTATACCTGTTCCATCGTATTCATCTTTGGAGTGTAATCTCTTAAAAACCTGGAAAATGCGTTTATTATATTCGGGATCAATGCCTATACCATTGTCACTTACTCCAAAAACCCAATATGCATCCTTTTTTTGAGCTGATATATGGATAAGTGGCCTTTTATCGTTGTATTTAATAGCATTTACTATGAAATTTTGGAAAAGCCGCCGTATCTGCAAACGATCTGAACTGATTATGGGGAGAGGATCCCTGGTTATAACCGCGTTATTTTCTTCAATGACTATTTCCAGATTAAAAAGCACTTCTTCTATTAATTCCTCACAATCATTTTCAATAAAATCTTCATTATGGGATGTTACCCGTGAATACATTAAGAGATCTTTGATCAACAATTGCATCCGTTTAGCACCATCCACAGCAAAATAAATATACTCCGAGGCGGTTTCATCAAGCTTGTCTTTATATTGCTTCTCTAGTAACTGAGTGAAGCTTGCAACCATTCTTAATGGCTCCTGCAAATCGTGTGATGCCACATAAGCAAACTGTTCCAGTTCAGTGTTAGATCTTTTGAGTTCCTCTAATGTTTCGTTGAGTAATTTCTTGGCTATTATAGTTTCGGTAATATCTTCAAAGGTTATATAAACTTGGTAAGGTTTTTCTTCTCCAGGTTTAAATAAAGGAGTTGCATTAACATTTATCCAGCTATATTTTTCTTTTTGAGAGTTGAAAACACCCATGACTACATTTCTTACTTCCCTTCCTGTTTTTAAGGCAATCATAGAAGGATGTATTTCTGCAGGAAAATCAGTTCCATCTTCATGTATAGCTTTATAGTGATAATTAGAAGTCTCATCCTTCATCGTGTAATGATTTAATCCTATTATCTGCTCCGCAGCAGGATTAACAGAAATTATACTTCCATCTAAATCCTGATGAATAATACCTTGAGTCATGGTTTCGTATAGAGTTCTATATTTCTCCTCATTAGTTTGCAATGCTAACTGCATCTGCTTACGTTCGGTGATATCTTCTATCCTCGTCAGGATGTATAATGGTTCATCTGATGAATTTTTCACAATACTTACGTGTAAATTTGCCCATACGATTTCACCATCTTTCCGGATATATCGTTTCTCCAGTTCAAAATTATCTATTTTCCCTTCAAGCATGAGCTGTAGATATTGTAAATTTATTTCTAGATCTTCAGGATGGGTGTACTCCGCGAATTTCATTGATAATAACTCTTCTTTTGAATATCCCAGCATTTTACTAAATGCATTATTCACACGTAAAGTTTGATAATCTAAATCAACAATAACATCACCTATAGGTGATTGATCAAATATTAATCTGAATCGCTCTTCACTCTCATGCAGCGCATTTTCAGCTTTCATGTGCGCAGTAATATCATGTATTATAGAGTAAAGAAGATTTTTACCATTAATAATAATTGTTCCACTGTAAACATCAACATCACGAATTTCTCCATTGGCTAAACAGTGTTTAAATAAGAAATGATAATTTTTTCCTGATTGGGCTTTTAACATTTCTCCCAGTACTGCTTCCTCTGAAAGTATATTGATATCCGTTATGTTCATTTGAACTAATTGATTATGACTATAACCATAAAAAGAAGCAGCCGCCGGATTCGCGTCAATAATTTCTCCAGTTCTTGGCTTAATTAAAAGCATTGATGCATGATTATTATTAAAAAGACTATTATACTTTCCTTCACTCTCTTTTAAAGCTTCTTCTGCATTTATTAGTTCTGTAATGTTAGTTGCTGTTATTCTGAAATTATCTTCATCTTTTTGGATGGATAGGGTCTCTAGATGTGCTTGAAGTTTGTTTCCATCTTTTTTTATGAGTTCAAGTTCACAGGATTGCCCAGTGCCAGTGGTTTTAACTTTTTGTAAATGTTTATAGAAAGTTCTTCGAGATTCAGAGGTCATATACAGGATAAATGCACTGTTTATTAGTTCGGGTTTTTCAAAGCCTAAAAGAACAGCACCTGTGAGATTAACATCTTTAATTATTTCATTTTTATCTAATGAAAAATATCCAACTGGTGCAAATTCAAAAAGATCAAAATACTTCAACTTTGCTTCTTCTAATTCTTTCCAACTTCTGTTGAGTTCCTCGTTTTGCATTTCCAGTTCAATCTGGTATGTTTGGAGTTCATGAACCAATTCAAAAAATTTATCAGAAAGATGCATGTTAGATTTAGCATGTTCGTTTAATATTTCTTCAGCCTTATCTCGAAGTTTATTTCCTTTACTACTTTTCGTCATAAAAAATTAGTCCTAGATAACCTAACCATTATTTACTCGATAAATAAATTATGTTGCATATTAAATAAAACTTTTTATCACCCAAATAAACTATAAAAAAAAAATTCCATCCTCCAGAAAATCAGATATAATTTTATTTAATGTCGTTTTATATTGTAAAAAAATTTTTTTACTCCTGGTCTATTTAGGTAAAATATGAATGAACCTGCAATTATTATTCCAGATATTCCGTTAATACCACCATTACCTAATGCAACGGAAACTGCATCTCCAATCCCGTTTATTGTAACTATTATTAGGGTAATCCACCAAGCCCATTTCTGGCCTTTTATTAAGCCATACACTGTATATAGCATGATTAAACCAAGTGTAAGTAAGAAATATCCGAAAATCATTCCAGTTGATGTATTCCTAAATCCGGTTGGAAAAGAATTTTTTAATGTCCATATGACGTCTAAAGGTGTCCCGGGAAAGATTGTTGATATTCCTACCATTAAAGCTAAAATTGCTGCAATAAAAAAGATTATGGCTACTATTAGAACTCCTTTTGGTCTTTTTTCCATATTAATCACCGCTCCCCGCGATTTTTGGTTTTTCCTTCACCAAGCCTTCTGCAACTATATCCGCTAGTAGATCGATGACTTCCGGGAAAATTTCAGTGCCGATTTCATTTTGATGAAAGTATGAAATAGCTATGGCTCTTAATAAACCAGCTATAACCTCTGGTTGAGTGTTAATAAGTTCATTTTTTTGTTGCATACTCATAATGGTGTTTAAAACCCTGAAAGTATCCCCTATTTGATGATTTTCAAGTTTTTCGGGAGGTAATTTGCGTATCATTAGTTCATAATCTGTACTATCATAAATTCGACGAATTAATGGATTTGTTTCGAATAATGTGAATGTAGCTTTGATAATTTTTCTGATAGCTTCTTTTGCAGAAGGGCTGGATTTTAATATTTCTTCCAAAAATTGTTCGCTGTTAGATTCCTCTAACTCGAGAATCTCAAAATATAGCTCTTCTTTGGAATCAAAAAAATTATAAAAAGATCCTTGAGCAATCCCTGCAGCATTTGTAAGTTCAGTTATACTGGTTTTTTTTAAGCCATAATTGCTGAAAAGTTCCCTGCCTTTTTCTATTAGAATATTTCGGATGATTTCCTTTTCTTTTAATGTAAACTTTTTTGGCATAGAAATTCTCCATAATATTTTAATGAATGTTTTAATTTTATATTCATATATATTTAAAATATATAAAACTTATGGTCAAATCTAATAAACGTTCCCCAAAAAAATAAAGATTTCCGAATACATCAAAATTATTTAGTAAAATTTAGTATAATAATATAAAAAAAAATATTTTATTGATTAACTTCATTTGCGTTAATCATTTCAGCAGGCTCCCATCTCTCCCTATCACCCCTATTAGAATCAGATAATACTCTTGAAGGTTTTTTCAGGGCTTTCTTCATGGGATGTCCACATAGTAAACAATTGAATTCAATTGACTTCCTATTAATAGAATTAACTTTTCCATAATCATTTATTGCAGCAGCTGATTTCTTATTCTTTGATTCAATCACTATCTCAAATTCACATTTTTCACAGGTTAAAGTTTGCGTTACCATGAATGTAACTCTATGTTTAATGCTGTAAAAAACTTTACGCAATTATAATATCAATACTGTGGCGGATTTATTTTTGTACTATAAATTAAATAATTATGAGTTTGAAAAATAAGTGATAGAAATTAAAATGAAAATAATTTATCATAATGATGCTGATGGAAAATGCGCTGCCCATGTAATAGCAGATAAATTTCACCATAATTTGGAAAATAATAAAGATGATTATATAGAAGTTAATTATGGGATGGAATTTCCATTCGATGTTATAAAAAAGGATGAGAAAGTATTTATTGTAGATTATTCCATCGAAACAGAGGAAATGGATAAATTATTAACGATTACATCCAATGTTTTTTGGATAGATCACCATATTACTGCCATTGAAAAATATGAGAATTATCCATATAAAATACGTGGATTAAGGAAAATTGATTATTCAGGATGTGTTTTAACTTACCTATATTTAAATAAAGTTTCTTATGGGCAAGTTCCTATGCCCATTCGATATATAGGTGACAGAGATACCTGGCAATGGAAATTCGGTGAAGAAACAAAACTTTTCTGCAGTGGAGCTGAACTTTATGATTTACACCCACTAAGCCCTGATTGGGATATTCTTTTTAATAACATTAGTAACGTAAAAAAAGACGGTGCAATAGTTGAACAGTATAAAACACAACGTAACAAAGAATATGTGAAATCCTTTGCATATCACACGGTTTTTGAAGGATATGAAGCCCTGGTGGTAAATATTGGACACGTGGGATCAGAAATATTCGATAGTTTAGAAAAAAAACCTTTATTAATAATGTACGTCTATGATGGTATAGAATATAAAGTTAGTTTACGCTCAGAAACCTTAGACGTATCTAAAATAGCATTAAAGTATGGTGGCGGAGGCCATCCAGGAGCCTCAGGTTTCGAATGCCAGGAAATACCATGGAAATTAATATAGATTCAATATAACTATTTTTTTTACCAGAATCTAAATTTTATTAATAAAAAGAAATTATGAAACGTATGAATGGGAACCAGCTCTGGAATCACATAGAAAAAATATAAAAAAAGGAAAAAAAGTTTTTTATTTGTTTTACAAGTTTATGGTGCTATGCTGACGTAGTTAGGTAGTCTGTTGTTTAGTCCGTAGAAGTTTACGATTTTACTGTACATGTACACTAGTTTGGAGAAGCGTATGTTACCTAGACTGGTGGTTGCGAAGTTGGGTGCTCGTCCATTGTTGTTGATGAAGTTTTTAATATTTCGTGCAACGTTTAAGTACTCTGATTTAAACAGATTACCTGCACCAAAAATTCCAGATGGACTAGGTGCTGGATTAACCGTAACCGCGTTTAATGGGTTTAAATTACCATTTTTGATGTTTAAAGTTCCAGTAACCAGTAGTTGTAGGAACTGAGGCATATTGATTAGCTGACCGGCAATTTTTACATTCACTGGTAAAATATTGTGAGATTCGTAGTAGTTTTTGACGTACAAGGATGCAGCTTCCAGCTGGCTGATGGTTATGGCATTAGGGACTTTTATTACGGCACTTGCGGTATCAGGTGTGGTGGGATCATATTCATTCTGAGCTGTTTTAGTGGCTGTGTTAGTTATAGTTTTGCCTGCGGAAGCTGTTGTAGGTGCAATATAGATTTTTAGCCAGGCATTGGCACCTTTCAGGATGGTTCCCACATTCCACACGCCAGTAGTAGTATTGTAAGTACCCTGACTAGAGGTGTAAGACGTGTAATAGGTAAATTTTAAACCAGCAGGTATAACATCGGTTATCCGCACACCGGTGGCTTTATCTGGACCGTTATTTTTAGCGTTTATAGTGTAATAGAAATTTTCTCCCACGTAAGGCTTACTATTACTGGTTGCTTTAGCTAGCTGCACATCAGCTTCTGGCACGTGAACAGTCAGTTTAGCCGTATCTGGAGTGGTAGGATCATATTCGTTTTGAGCGGTTTTATTGGCTGTGTTAGTTATCGTTTTGCCTGCTGCGGCTGCTGTAGGTGTTACATAGATTTTTAACCATGCATTGGCACTGTTCAATATAGTTCCCACATTCCAAATTCCAGTAGCACTGTTGTAGGTACCCTGACTAGAAGTGTAACTGTTGAATGTTAATTTAGCAGGTATTTTATCAGTCACCTTTACACCGGTGGCGGTATCCGGACCGTTATTAGTCGCGGTTACAGTGTAGTTGAATTTTTGACCCACATTAGGTGCACTATTACTGGTTGTTTTAGCTAGCTGCACATCAGCTGCTATTACATGTATGTTCACAGTAGCAGTGACAGGTGCATTGTTTTCATCCGCACCTCCAAAGGCAGTGTTAGTCACATTTTTACCAGCTAAAGAAGCTGTAGGGGTAACAAAGAGTTGTAAAGAAGCAAATGCACCTTTATTTAAAATTCCCACAACCCATTCACCAAGATTGGGGTAATAAGTACCCTGACTAGACGTGTAACTGTTAAGGGTTAAACCATCAGCAGGTATTAAATCAAACACACCAACACCTTCAGCATAATCTGGACCCATGTTATTGATTATCAATCCATAATAGAATTGTTGACCTACGTTAGGTGTGAGATTACTCGCTGATTTAATTAAATTCAAGTTGACTTTGGCTACATATATAGTGTTACTAGCACTTATTGGAGCATTAGGATTTGGTTCGTTTTGAAGTTCATAGGCATTGCTAGTCACATTTGTACCGGCTACAGAAGCTGTAGGAGTAAAAAACAATGTTGCATTGGCACCTGAACCTTTCAGGATAGTTCCCACATTCCACACACCAGTAGTAGCATCATAAGTACCTTGAGATGCCTGGTATCTGTCAAAGGTAAAACCAGTAGGTATTCGATCAGATACTGTTACACCAGTAGCAGCATCCGGACCATTGTTGGTCAAAAACAGATCGTATTCGAATTCTGTACCCACCCACGCTCGATCAGTGCTGGCGTTGTTTTCTAGTTTTACTGCAGCAGGATCTGATGTTGTATTACTTCCTGTATTTGAATAGGAATTAAAATTAGTGATGTTTGAGGTATTAGTAGAAGTGTTTGCTGCTGCAACTGCCCCGGAGAGTATTACAGCAAAAACAAAAGTCAAAGCGAGTAAAGCAATTTCTTTATGCATATTATTCTTTTTCACATTATCAACCCTTTTTACACTCTATTACATGCAAAATTTATTATAAACTTTATATTATTTAAGTTATTTTTTCTAAACAAAAAGAAAAAATTTAAATGAGATTAATTCATTTAATTTTGATAGTAATACTAAAAACTCAATAAATACATTTTTTTCAAAACAGGGTTTAAATAAATAATATAAAAAAATTAATCGAATTTGATTATAAATCTCGTTTTAGACCAGAATAAAAATTATTATAGATATTAATTTAGTCAAAAAAATTTGGCTATTTATTTTCCCTAAGCACACACTTTATAAAAGTAATACTTTTTTTGTATAATTGATTTTCAATTCTTAATTAATAGTAATCCCTATTTTTTTAGAAAATTGACCTTTTATATCATTGGATTTGACCCTGTAAGCTGGATCTATCTGATAGAGTTTGCTTATACTCGAAAAGAAGTAAATATATACTTTTCAAATGCTCTTTGAAAACAATTTCATTGAAATTACGCTGTTAAACGTTATTCTCTTGTTTATAGGCTTTATTTTTGGCATAGTTAACTAAAGCATAAAAAAATGAGTATAATCAATTTTATTTCTTAATTTTATTTCTTATTTCTAAATTTTTTTTATAATGCAAGGAAGGATCATATTTCTCCCCTGAAGTTTTATGACATTCAATTGAATCCAATAAGTCGCTTTTTTTCTCGAAGAATTGTCCAAAGTAGATCATACATTGAATTAATTCTTTTAAAGTGCTCCTCAGCTCATTAAGATCTGTTGGATCTACTTTTGTACTTCTGCCATGTACAATATCACTTCTTATACCATAAAACTTCTTGATTTTCTTCATAATGGAAACTCGATTTTCCGGAGTTCTGAGGATCATTCCCACTGATTCTGAGATGAATTTAGTAATGGGGATTTCCAGTGTATGAGGTGTTAAAAAAATTTCCATACTTATAATTAGGCTGAGAAATTCATTTTTTATGTCATTTTGAATTTGAGAAATCCTAAACCAATGGATGCTGAGAAGAATAGTGTGTTCAAAATGGGTTATTTCTTTTTCAGGTTTTTTTAATATTTCAGCAATTTTAAAGAATCCATTATCTTCCATTATTTTCAAGTTCTTATTACTGATTATAAAATTACTTTGGGGTCCTTTTAAATGATCAGCCCAATAACGAACTTCATATTCCGGATTGTAACATATGATACTTCCCGGAGTAGTATTAAGTACTTGTCCTTGAAATCCGACTGATATTTTATGAGCTTCAGGGTAAATAAAAGGAATAAAATAGGTTATTAAGTCTAAAATTTTTGAAGTTTCTATTTCAGCTTTTTCAATTGCCCATTGTGGTTCTGAGAATGTTTTAAATTCTGAATATATTTTACCTATGTAATGTTTAGGTGAGAAAAGCATTATTTTTTCAGGACCCTCTAAATTTTCAGCAGTTTCACTTGTCATCTGTTTTAAAACAATATTACCTATTTCCATGGTGGGATGAGTACTATCCAATTCTATTCCTTCTAAAAATAGACAGCATATAATTTCCTGGAAAGGTTTTTCAAAAATATCAACTAGTAGTGGATTTAATTCAACCTCGTTGATTCCTGAATTTAAAATTTTAATTATTAATTCGTCTATAAATTCATTCATATATTCGTCTGAAAAAGCGTCATGGGGAAATGCATGATTCTTTTTCAATCCTATTAAAATCTTACCCCTTAAAATACCATATGATTCATGAAAATCATTAATATAAAGAAATGTATCCTCTGATGGTTTAATAATCCTAGAATCATCCCCTAACTTCTCGGGTGTAACTGATTTTGCAATTTCAATTGCTTCGCAAATTATTTCCGTCTTAGCGTCATTATCCATAATAATATCATCTCAAATAAACGGTCTCTAATTAATTCTTATTACACCTAAATGAATAAATTTTGGGAATAAGTTTCATTATGATTAATATAACACTAGCCAAAATTTTTTGACTTATATTTTAAGGAAAAATAGTACATATGCAAAGAAAATGATTAAAATAATTAATATTAATCAATTAACTATGTTTCTCCTCTTTTTTGCGAGAATAATCTTAAATTGCTTCTTTTCTATTATCCTCATCTAAATCATTTCTATCACATTTATCCATACCCAAAAAATTATGATCAATATTTCAAAATATTAAATATAATAATGAAATTTTACATTCATTTCCCTCATTAAAAAATATATTCCACATTATCTAAAATTTTTTTTTATGGGTGATCCCTTAGTTAGATTTATCTGTTTGAGGAAAAATTTATCTTTAAGTTTAAACGTAAATAATCCTTATGTAGGGTTTGCATGTGCTATAATTAGTATGTGAGAAATTTTCACATAACTGGGATGGTGTCGTATAATGTCTGAGGATTTTAATCTGAGATCAAGAGATTATTGGGAGCGAATGGGTTGGGGACTGATTTTAGGATTGTTCAGTGCAATAGGAGCATTCATCTTCATCTTAATAATGAATCTGGGTCAAAGTATATTTTTACCCGGTCTTACTATGAAATGGATACCTTTCTCTGGGCCTTGGTGGATAGTTGGTCTCATGACAGTAGCTGGGATAATAGTGGGATTAATCCATAAGTACACCCCTGCTAAAATGATGAATGTTTTTGAAGCAGTAGATGAGGGTTATATGGATCCCAAGCCTGTACCATCATCACTCCTAGTATCATTAATATCATTAATCAGTGGTTTCAGTCTGGGTCCTGAAGTACCCACTGGTATGTTAGCAGCCGGCTTAGGAAGCTGGATTTCCAAGCGACGTAAAATGAACGATGCAAAAACCCGTATTAACACAATAAGCGGTATATCAGGCGCCTACGCAGGCCTTTTCTCATCCCCATTAGTAGCAATACTGATGCTATTGGAATCCGAGCATGCTCAATCTGTAGCCTACTATGGAACTATTTTAATCGCCGGAATTGCTGCGACAATTGGGTTTAGCCTCTTTTACGTACTTAACGGAAATGCATTATCACCATTACTGGGCCTTTTGTCACCGCCAGCATATGATTTAAGGATTTGGGACTTAGGAACGAGTGTCGTATTAGGTATAGTCGCCGTCCCCGTAGCTATACTCTTTGTAATCTTAACCAAGATCATGAGTCGTTTAGTAGCGCCACTCCACAGTAAGCCGATTATGCTCAGTACTTTAGGAGGGTTGCTTTTAGGCTTGCTGGCTGTAATCTTACCATCTACAATTGGTCTGGGTACCACTGAAATGTCAATCGTTACCAGTCAGGCTGCAGAAATTGGAGTCTTACTCCTTATTGTATTCGCTTTAGCTAAGTTAGTAGCCTTGAGCGGTGCATTAAACTTCGGTTTCATCGGTGGCCCCATATTTCCACTACTATTTGTCGGTTCAAGTCTTGGATCTGCCATCCATCTAATCTTCCCCCAAATACCATTAGGATTGGCTTTAGGCTGCATGATTGTAGCCGTACCTGCTGCGATTGTACCCATTCCCCTGGCTCTGGCTGCAATCGGATTAGTTATCATTGGGGTATCCCCGACCGACGCATTACCCGTCTTTATATCTGCTATAGTCGCCTTCTCAATAACCCACGGCATAGGTTTGGGCGATGATAATAAAGACACGAAAGTAGAAGAAGTTGAAAAATAAATTTTCTTTTCAAATCTCTTTTTTTTTAGAATAAAACAAGCTATTTGAATGGACTTTAATAAATTATATAAATTTAATTATATTAAAAATAAAGTAGAGTTCAAGATTATTTCTGTAAATATTTATTGAAAATAATTTGTAAGGATAAAATTTTGACTATTAAATTGGGTTGATACTATTGATTGATGTTGAGAATCTTACAAAAAAGTTCGGTGACTTGACAGCAGTAGATGGAGTTACTTTCAATGTTAAGAAAGGGGAGGTTTTCGGTTTCCTCGGGCCGAATGGTGCAGGAAAAACCACTACCGTGAGAATGCTCAGCTGTCTCATATCAAAGACCAGCGGAGAAGCTAGGATAGCGGATTATGATGTAAGTGACCCTGCAGATTCTTTGAAGATCAGGAAGATGATTGGATTAGTTCCGGATGATGTAGGTCTCTATGAGGAGTTAAGCGCCTATAAAAACCTAGATTTTTACGGGAAACTGTATGAATGTAATAAAACTCAAAGGACCGAAAACATCGAGCATTTCCTCAAAATATTAGGACTTTGGGATAAGAGGGATGTTCCGGCTGGATCGTTTTCCAAAGGAATGAAACAAAAACTTGCAATAGCACGCGCCCTTATTCATGAACCCGAAATATTGTTCTTAGACGAGCCGACGGTGAATCTCGATCCAGAGTCATCGAAAATTGTTAGAGATTTCATACTCGAGTTAAAAAAAGAGAATAAAACTATTTTTTTAAATACTCATAATCTTGATGAAGCTCAAAAAATTTGTGATAAAATTGGAATATTAAACACTAAATTAATGGCGACAGGCACTCCGAAAGAGCTTGAAGGGTCAATTTGGGGTAGTAAGACTGTAATTCAATTAGAGCAAGTTAACGATGTAATTCTAGATGCCTTGAAGAAATTAACGCTAAGGAATCTAATTCACGATAATAATAAATTAACGATTGATGTGGTGAATCCTGAAAAGGAGAATCCAGTTATTGTAGATGCAATAGTCCATGCTGGTGGCCATGTTCAATACGTTACTGAGCTTAGTCCCACCTTAGAAGATGCTTATCTGAAATTAGTGAGGTGAAAAAATAATATGAAACTCTGGAAATCATGGGTTATTGCATCCAAGGACTTCAGTATATTCCGAAAGAAAAAAAGTATCATTTATTCTGTAATCCTTTTACCGCTGCTTATCTCAATTGGTCTACCCTTCGTGATCAGTGCCTCAGGACAAGGTGGAGGTCTCCCTGCTGATGTGCTCCAATCACTCCTAAACGCGTTTTCTTTCTTCTTTGTAATATTAGCAGCGTCCCTTACCACTGTGATCGCTTCTTACAGTTTAATCGGAGAAAAAGTTGAAAAGAGTATTGAACCTCTTCTTGCAACACCAACAACAGACAGTGAAATTTTATTAGGGAAATCTTTCGCCGCGTTCCTGCCGCCTATTGCTTCTATTTATCTTGGTTTAGCTATATTCATGGTGCTCATAGACAAACTAACGTATAATACGTTGGGTTATTTTTATTATCCAAATTGGAACATTGCCATAATTATATTACTTGTTGCACCGCTTTCTGCGATACTTTCCGTTGAATTAGGTGTCATACTATCTTCAAGAGTTAATGATGTACGCTCAGCTCAGCAGTTAGGACAATTGGTAATAATACCGTTTTTTGGTATTTACATCTTGGGTGAAATCGGATACCTTTCACTCGGCATTAATAGTATGTTAATTATTGCAGCCATCTTATTAGTGGTTGATATAGTGTTCTTTTACATTAGCACAATCACATTCCGCAGGGAAGATATACTTACCAAGTGGAAATAAATTAATTTCAAAAATTTCTTTTTCAGCATAAATTTTACAAATCTTAATATGTGATTGTATTTTGTTAATTTTTTTAATCCGAATTTCCGCCAACCTTTTAATCAATAATTGAATCACAACAAAATATTCCTAACCATTTTGAATGTTTTTTATGGTGAAGGAGCAATAATTGTCACCCATTGCATAACATTTTGTTTCGTTTACTACAAGTTCATCGTTGAAATGTGCAGAAAAAACAGCTTTTAATATCCCTGAATCGAAGGCACAGGCAGGTCTTCCTAGTATGGGTAAACTTTGACATTCAAAACAATCAGAAACATCAATGGTAAGGGGTTCAAGTTTTTTAATCTTAACATGCCCTAGGTTATGGCTTTCCCAGAACAATGCAATGTTCTCTGCTAATTTATTTATATCAGGATCCTTAACTTTTTTGTAGAGTGTTTTTCCAACCTTTACACCGGCTTCGTACAGTATGGGATCTATATCGATTCCTTGGTTTATCAGGGAAACACGTATGGTATGGAATATTAGTCTGAAAAATTCGTATGGATCTCCCTCACCGTCAATATAACTGGAAACATAGTTATCAATGTTTTCTGTTACAACTTTTTTACCAGATAATTTGCCCAGATACTCGGATTTAATGAAGAATATCTTTTTACGCGCATCTAAAGGGTCTGTCTTTGAACCAATAATACCTTCATCTGCCATCCGTTTAAGATGCACTGATACAGTTGATTTTGCCTTTCCAGACAGTTCAACTAACTGATCAAAACTGAGTTCACCCTGCCTGAGCATTGATAATATTTTCACCCTTACCGGGCTGTTAATAGCATAAATCCCCTCAGGTGTAGAGAACAACTCTATATGCATCTCATTAAAATTTTCTTTTTTATCCATTTTTCGCACATCTAAATCCTAAAATTCTCATAATAATCTTTGTTTTTCTCTAAATTATTTATGACAACCGTAACATATATGAACTCTTGTTCGTAAATATAAGAACATTCGTCTATGAACGAACAAATAAAAAATTTCGTTTCTCAGATAGAAAACATTAAAAATTTTTGGAGGAATAATATTTATGGCAGAAAAATTGGATATGTTTTGTTACCAATGCTCCCAAACAGCAATGGAAACTGGATGCACAGTTAAGGGAGTCTGCGGCAAGGAAGCCACAGTTGCAAGACTTCAGGACAACCTATTATTTTCAATGAAAGGAATATCAGCCTATTTATATCATTCAAGGGAATTAGGATACACAGACCCTGAAGTGGATGAATTCCTTGAAAAAGGATTCTATTCAACACTCACCAACGTGAACTTTGACCCCGGAGAGTTTGTCAAACTAGCAACCGAATCTGGAATGATGAATATTAAGGCAATGCAGCTACTAAAAAAAGCGCACATAGAAACTTATGGAGAACCAACACCAACCGAAGTTAAAGTTGGCTCTGTAAAAGGTAAAGGAATTATTGCAACAGGACACAGCCTGAAAGCCCTCGAAGAATTATTAAAACAGACAGAAGGAACTGGAATAAATGTCTACACTCATTCAGAACTCCTGCCAGCACACGGATACCCAGAACTCAGGAAATACAAACACTTAGTTGGACAGATAGGAGGACCATGGTTTGACCAGAAGCAAACCTTCTCAAAATATCCTGCTGCAATTGTGGGAACATCAAACTGTGTACTACCACCTACAGACGAATACAAAGAAAGAATGTTTACAGTGGGAGTTGCGCAGTTACCCGGAGTCAAACATATAGAAGAATTTAACTTCTCACCAGTCATTGAAATGGCGAAATCACTCCCAGATCTTGAAGAAGAAACAAGAGAAACTATTCTAACAACAGGATTCGGAGCTTCAACTATACTTTCACTCGCAAGCAAGATCAAAGAGCTAGTGGAAGCAGGTAAAATTAAGCACTTCTTTGTTGTTGGAGGATGTGACTCTCCAAAACCACAGGCAACCTACTACACAGAGTTTGTAAAGAACTTACCTGCAGATACAATTGTACTGACTTTAGCCTGTGGAAAGTACCGTTTCAATGAAATGGACTTAGGAGATATTGAAGGGGTACCTAGATTAATAGATCTTGGCCAATGTAACGATGCAATAGTTGGAATAGATGTTGTTGTGGCATTATCAGACCTCTTTGAGATGGAAATAAACGACCTCCCTTTGACATTCGTTTTAAGTTGGATGGAGCAGAAGGCAGCTGCAATACTCTGGAGCCTCCTTGCACTAAACATTAAGAACATGTACCTAGGACCTATAATACCTGGATGGGTCAACGAAGATATACTAAACGTTCTAGTCGAAAATTATGGTTTAACACCAATAGGAGACCCTAAAGAGGATATAAAGAAAATGTTAAGTTAAATGCAACATTTTTTTTATTTTTTTTAACATTACACTTCGTTGAGAATTATTCCAAAAATATTTTGATTTCAATATCGAGACCATTATATAAAAATTTTAAAAAAGTTTAGAGTAAAAAAAAATGGTTAAAGAAGTAGATGAAGACAAAGCTTTTGAACAGGAATTAAAGGGTAAAATGGGATGGAAATGCTCCTGTTCTCTGGATATAGTAGATAAAAAATGTTCTCTAAAACAAATTGTATGCAAAGGTTGCGGTAAAGTCTTAAAAACAAACAGGGATATTGAATATTGCTTTGATTGTGAGAAAAAACGATGATAAATTCTAAACTAATGTTATTGACAGTTATGATGCTGACAGCTTTTTAAATGATTTAATAAATTCCATCTAAAATTTTATCCATACATGGATCAGTTCTACCAATATCCAATCCAGATAATCAATTTAAAGTTCTCATATAATAACTAAAAAAAAGAGAAATTATATCTATTTTTAATCAGTTTTTAGGGCATTAATACGGAATCAATCATATGACAAGCTCCATTAGAGCATTCAATGTCAGCCTGGAGGATTTTAGCATCATTTACCATGCTTTTTTTGATGTCCAGTTGTAATTCTCCTCCCTGCAAAGTTTGTATGTTTCTGAGATTCATTAGTTCTGAAGCCAGATGCTTACCAGCAACTACATGGTAAGTTAGAATTGCCGTTAATTTTTCTTTATCTTCAAGCAGTCCTTCCACTGTTCCTGCAGGTAATTTGGCAAATGCATCATCATTAGGTGCAAATACAGTTAATGTTTCTTTGCTTAAGGTTTCAACAAGTCCCGCAGCTTTAGCTGCTGCTATTAATGTATTAAAAACACCCATTTCTATACCGGTTTCTACAATATTTTTCAAGTTTTCATCTCCAAATGTTAAATATGTAAATCATTGTATATTAAAGTATGCTAATTGTAGAATAATGATATACAGGATAAAATACTTTATAGCCTTGATTAATTAAAATTCATCCTACAAGACCGCTTATGGGAAAATTATTTGTTTTAAAATGTTTTTTTATGAATTTAGGTTGGTGCGAATATGCCAATGAATACAATCCAGGCTAGCATGGTTTTGGCTATGAAGCTTAGTAGTATGTAGACTCTTTCACCGTATAAGTAGTCTTTCCACTTTCCTACTCCTTTGTATTGTAGAATCATGTTAATAGAGAATGTATTGAATAGGATGAAGTAGAATAGCAATATATAGTAGACAAATGCTGGTGGTTTGGTTTGTGAAGATCCTAATTCTGCTATAAAGTACGCTGCCAGCACCACCCAAGGCGTGAAGCCTGCTACACATCCCAGAAGGTAGGCTGACCAATCAGTTTTTTTGGTGTAGAAATTGATCTTCTCCATCATAAAACCGAACATGATCATTATAGCATTTAATACGAAAATCATCACAAGCGACCATAGATCCCACACTCCCACAAAGGTGGCGATAATCACAAGCATGATAGAACTAGTAATGGCATATTCGTACCAACGATAAGGGTTCATGCCCTTTTTCAGATTTTCAACATATGTTTTATTCTTAACGAAGGCTATAAGCAGAAGTGCAATACCCGAGATCAATAAGAATGATGATAGTATCACACCTAAATGGGTCAATGTATAAACCACTTGCGGGTCTGGTAACACCTGAAATGACGGTGGAATTAGACTGACTACTTTGAATTTCAGATAGAATGTATAGATATCTCTATTCCAGGTGAGCAGATATCCCAATGCAATCATTACAATACCCTGGGCAAAAAGAAAAATACCAGCACCAGTATTAAGTTTTTTAAGGCCCGAAAAACTAATTGGTGATTTAGCTATAAGATCCCTACGCAAATCATTATCCACTAATATCAAACCCCCCAAAATTTGATTTATGTATGTATTTCATAACATTTAAATTTTCGGGATTTTTTGGAAAAAAAATTGTTTTAAGTTTTTCATAATTTTTTTTGTTTATTTAATTCTATTTTTTTATAGTAGAATTCGTTTATTGTGAAAAAATTCTTTACAGAGTATAAACTCTAATATAATAAGGAGGTTTTTTTTTATGGCAATAGAAAGTCCAACCTATAATGTTGAGAGTAAGGATGGAAATATTGAGATCAGAAAATACGATGATTATATAATGGCTCAGGTGGATTTAGAAGCAGATTATAGTTCTGCCTTGAATAAAGGCTTTTCAATATTGGCCGGTTACATCTTCGGAGGAAATCACCAGAAATCTAAGATTTCTATGACTGCACCGGTGACTGGAGAAAATTTATCAGACTCTGAGAAAATTCCCATGACCGTTCCCGTTACTGAAGAAGCCATCAACGAAGAGGAATCTGAAAAGATTGCAATGACCGTGCCTGTAACAGAGGAGAAAGTTTCTGAATCAGAAAAAATAGATATGACCGCTCCAGTAGCCGTGGAAGAACTTAAAGGTCATGTTTATCGTATATCCTTCACCATGCCCTCTAAATATACTCTGGAAACACTTCCAGAACCTGATGATAAAAGAATAAAATTCAAAGAAGTTAAAAATAATAGAACAGCTGTAATCAGATTTTCAGGCCGTGCAAAAGAACAATTAGCCCAAAAAGAAATCCAAGAACTGAAAAAATGGTTAATAAAAAAAAATATTAATCCAAAATCAAATTTCATAGTAGCACAATACAATAATCCACTCGTACCAGGCTTCCTAAGAAAAAACGAAATAATCGTTGAAATATGAGCCTGTGCATGTTTGGAGACCTGATCCGGGCAAGATAAATAAGTTTATTTTTAAGAAAAGCAATAATCGGATTTTAATATAACATAACATAATTGTGAAATATATTTAATCTAATTTATATTCTATATTTTCTAACCGTAGATGAATATCTGTTTAGGCTCATAACCCATTTTTTTAAATTTAGAATATAAAAATTCGATTTTTAAAATCTTTATCTTTATTATATTCATATCCACTGACATATTATTGATAAAATTTAAGTTTAAACCTTTCATAGCTATTACGTCTTTATATTCATCTTCATTTTTATCAATTAATGATGCTATGCCAGTTATTTGCATCCCGGCAAGATTATTCATTCCAGTGTATCCCTCATAAACTGCTAAAGAAACTTTATTGTTTAGTAATAAATTAGCAAATTTTTCCCCACCTTCACTTAACAAATAAATATACCCATTATTATAGTTGTATTCTATTGGTGTTGATCTAACTCTTTCTTTATAAGATGTAGATAGTGTGCAAGTATTGTGACTATTTAAAAATTCTTCTATGGCCTCTTTGAGTTGTAAAAATGACATTACTGGTATTAAATCATCTTTGATCAATTTAAGTTCAAGCCCATAATTTATAACCTCTTCTAAGTTAAAATTATCTGTATCATTAAGATTGAATCCTATTTTTTCACTGAATTCTTTTAATGATTGAGAATCCTCCCCATCTAGCCTATTAAGTTTTAATATTCCCCCTAATGCTCTTTTGAGAAGAACATCCCCTAAAATTTTCTCAAGTTTAATTAAATTTTCATTTCCATCTTCCCGACTTATACAAGTGCAGAATATGGCGATTTTCTTATTTTTTAACCAATTTATGTTTTCTTCAATAAAATCAGATATTTTAGGCGTTATTTTTCCACTATATATTGGAGATCCAATTACAATCAAATCAAAATCTTTAAATTCTGCTCTAAATTCTGTTGTAGTGCAATATTTTGCAGGTCCTAAAACTAGAGATAAATATTTAGCGATCTTTTCAGTAGTACCATATTTACTTTCATAAATTATTAGAGTTTTTTGCATTTAAATCTCCACCAAAAAATTTTATTAATTGATTAAATATTTATTATAGAAAAATGCTTTAAAAATCCCTTTTACTGTTTCCTTAACAGAATAATCTCCTTTTCCGTAAGAATTTCATTTTAAATGGATTCTTTTTGAAAGAAAGTTCCAGAATAATTAAACCATCTTAATGGTTTTAGTATATTATATTCACTTATTTATTAAAAAAAATTTTTGATTGGCTTACCGGATCTGAGTATTAATTTTTTGGTTATTAATAACAGCATATTATTTAAGGCCTTAATAATATATTTAATGATGAAATAGACTGTATCAACCTGTTAAAAAATGAATTAAAACAGTTTATTTTTTATATTTAAATTTTAGAGGGATGGTGTATTCTTTATGGCGTCAGATAATGATAAAGTAAAAATTACAGGCAAATGGGAAGCTGAATGGAAAACTAATTGGGAACAAGAATGGGAAAAATATCAGAAAGTACAATGGGATAAAAGCTATAGAAATGGTGAATGGAATAAAAACTGGAAAAGCTACTGGAAACAGTTCTGGGATCGAAAATGGAATGAAGAAAATTGGAATCAAGACTGGGAGGGCTATTGGAAGCAGTTCTGGGATAAAAAATGGGATGACCATGGCATGTCCAAGGTACAGCCCTCCATGGGTAAAATAATGGCAGAATTGTGGAAAATGCAAGGTAAAACTTCTAAACTCATCGTGCTGTTAGCCAGCAAAAAAGATGATCAGGAGTTTCAAGAAGAGATAAATGATTTAGAAAACAGCATAAAAGATCTTCAAAGTAAAATAGAGAATAAATATGACGATTTAAAATAAAAATTTTTAAGAACAATAATTGGAGTGGTGAGATTTATGAGAGGTTTAATGGGTATTGTATATTTGATAGTGGTTATTATAGTCATTGTGCTCTTATTAAGATTTCTTTTCGGAATTTTATAATCAAATCATCTCAAAAGATAGTCAATGAAAATTTACTAATTGAGTAACTAAAACTTTTAAAAACTCGAAATATATATCCTTAGGTAAATTTTTATGAGATATTATTGGAGAGAGAATTTGTATTATTGGTTCTTTAGAGATTTGAGTGGTTTATAATGAAAAATAATCACAGAGTTAAAGGGAGAATTTTAGATAAGGATGACAAACCCTTTCAGGGTTTGGTGGTAGTGGCAAAAGGTGCTGGAAGAACTGAATATGAAGTAAGGGATAGCAATGTAATAAAACTAGCAGATAGAATTACACCAGTTTCACTTAAGAAAGATTATGAATTAGGTAAATCTAAAACAGATGAAAACGGATTATATAAGATATTATATTCACCAAATCAATATAAAAATTTTTTAAATGAAAATCCCGATATTTGGGTAGTTATTAAAGACACCCTAGATGTAACTGAACTTTTCATAACTGATAAATATCCGGATGTATCTGAAACTATAAAAAAAATTGATGATATTAGCATTCACCGAAACTGGGCGGAAGGATGGTTTGTTACTTTAGGTGGTTCTGAAAAGTCAAGATTTACAAAGAATAATCATCTGGAGATATTGATTGATAATCAGGTCGAGCTCGAAAGTTTAGTGGAGTCAATTAACAAATCTAAGTCATATGTGTATCTTACACAAATTGAGTTTGACCCTGATTTTGTGGCTACATTTACATCTGATAACTTTGACGAAGTAAATCCCAAAGATATCCTGGTTGATGTACTTCAAAAAGCAGCTTTATCTTCATGATAATCTTCTTCAGCATTAACCAGCCAAATATTATCCTTAACAGTTATATTATTGATTATATTCTCCACCGCCTGCATAGCACTAAGCATGGAGTGATCCATATTATTATACCGATGCATACCATTTCTTCCAATTAAAAACAAATTTTCGAACTTATCTACAAAATTCCGTATAATATCAAATCGATCATAGGTTCCAAAGTAAGCGGGATAAGTTTTAGGCACTCTAACCACGAAGCTTTCTATTACATCCTCTGCATCTGCCAGGTTGATTTGAGAAAGTTCGCTGATGCCGAAGTTTATAAAATCCTGATCAGACATATTCCACAGTTCGCCGCCTTCGTTAACAAAATATTCCAATCCAATCAAAATCTTATCCTGGTCTTTAGCCAGATAAGGACTCCAATTGTTGAAGATCTGAATTCTGCCCAGCTTTACATCCTTTTCCTGCACATAGATCCAGTTATCAGGAATTATATCATTCCAAGTTTTTATTTTAGACTCATTTTTAATCTTCAAATTTCTCAAAAGCAAACCTACCGTCATAAAATCACGATAAACCAATCCTTCAGCCACTTCTTTAACTTGGGGTGATATTTCTCCTTTAAAAGATTCTATTAAATCCTTCACCGGCATAGTTGAAATAAAATAATCAGCAAAATGCGTTTTTAATTCTCCCGTTATTTCATTCCTCACCTTAACCGCCTCAATTTCATCCCCATCACTTATTAACTCAACCACCTTATGTTCCCTGTGTATTTCACCCCCATTAATTTCTATTAATCGCGCAACTTCTTCCCATATCTGACCGGGACCATATTTAGGGTACATGAACTGTCCTATTAAACTAGTTTCCACATTCTTCTGGGAGATAGATGAACTTCTTCCAACGATATTTTTCAATCCATGTGAAACTGCCCGGGATATTGAGAGTCCTTTGATTCTTTGAGAACCCCAATCAGAATTGATTTCATCGCAGGGAACTCCCCACACTTTTTCAGTGTAATCTTTAAAGAATGTAAGATAAAGTTCCTTACCAAATCTGTTTATAAAAAAATCTTCCAATGTTATCTCTTCATCTATGGGTCTAAAGGATGCCTTAATATAACTAAATCCAATTTTAACGGTTCTTTTAGCCCCTAGATTGGAGAATAAGTTAATATTTAATGTTAGTGGATAATCAAAGAATTTCCTTAAAAAGAATATTCGAGAAATTCGTTTGCGGTTAAGCATCACATCATCCGTTTTTTCAGGATCTGGAGCTATTATCTCCTTAGATTTTTGTGATCCAATTTCTCTTTTAACATTCTTATGAAATAATGGAATCTTCCTATCAAGTTTAAGGTCATCCTGGGCGGGTGCACCCTGTAACGGTAGAATATTCAACCACCATTCCATAACCCGATCAGATTTGGAGAAGGACCTATGTCCACCTATATCAATTCGATTTCCCTTATAGTTAACTGTTTTAGAAATACCCCCAATATCATTGGTGGTTTCAAATATAATTGGTTTTATGTCAGTCTTATCAAGTAACTCGTATGCAGCTGTTAAACCTGCTGGACCTGCACCAATAATAACTGCTTGCTTCTGCCTCATCCATCTCATGCTCCAGCTTATTTTTTTTCTCAAATAAATTTATATTAAAAAAAAGGTTATTTTTGTTTCGTTTTTTTATCCTAATTATATAAAGTATATTTTCTTGCAAAGAAGTTCCAGAATAGGATTAATGCTGCAGCTAAGATTTTTGATATTAAATAGTAAAAATTTAATTCTGCTGTAAAAAACCATATGAATAATTCATTTAATCCTAAGCCTACAATTCCTATGATAGCAAAAATTCCAAATTGAAAGGTCAGGTTATCAAATTTACGCTTGTTGAACACCCAATAAGTACTTAAAAGGTAATTTACAATTAAACCTAAAATAAATGCTATTGCAGCCGAAGTCAGATAAAAGTATCCAAAAAATTCAGTTAAAATGTATAAAAATCCAATATCTATTAAGAATGATGATCCTCCTACAAAAATATAACGGAAAAATTGTATTGAAGTTTTATCAGTCTGATGTTTAAGTAACCTTTCAAAGGATGTTTTTAATGGAGATTTTATTCGTTCATGCCCCAAAACTTGATTATTCCATTATATTAAATAATAATTGCCATGATTTAATTTCGGATTTTATAAAATAAGTTCGATTCTTAAATTTGCTTTAGGATTCCAATTATGGTTTTTATAACATAAAAATATGAGAAAATTAAATTTGGTAATGATAAAATTTAAAGAGCATAAAAAGCGTGAAAGATAATGTAATAACAATAGTTGCTATTATTATTAATTTATAAATATTATTTATTTTTAAAGGAAAATTTCTATTAATAATTGGAATATATTCCTGTTTATTATAAAGTAATAATAATAAAATTGGAGCAATAGGAATGAAATATCTACCTTGCACTCCAATTATAAAATTATTTCCAATCGGATTCCATGTCAAGTAATCAAAAGTCATTATAACAAAAACAGACGATAAAACAATTATTAAACTAACCAATTTATGCCCTAAACTAAATTTAAATTCATTTTTATCGAGTATAGCAACAAAAATTAGTATTAAAAAATATACTAATGCTAAGGAAAAAGGTAAAAATAAAAAACCCACAAAAGATGCTAAATAATTAACCCAATAACTTATAAACGTTTTTGTAAGTAATACCAAATAGTTAAAAGGATGATTCAATACAAAAGCCATTTGTGCGTTTAGCGACCAATTAGCAATATAGGGCTTATATAAATTGTTAGTTAGAAACATCCAAAAAACACTTATTAAACTAATTGGAATGAAAATAATGGAAAAAATAGTATACTTCTTTTTATGATTTGGAAACTTACCCGCCGGTATCAATAGGAATAAAAAGAGTATGAGAACATAAATGGATTTTGTTAACGCTAGTAAGATCCCTAAAGCAAATATGATTAAAAAATCTGTTTTCGTAAAATTATGATTGTCTAACGCTAATCTTAATATATAAGCTATAAACAGAAATGACAAGCCAATGGTGAAACTGTCCGCTGAAACGGATGCCGCTTCAAAAATAGTCATCGGCATTAAGGCTATCATTAAAAGAACCCATTTGTGTACAGGAATAATTTTAATAGCCAAATACACTAAAAAAAACCATATAAGAAAATTAGCAAACCGAGCCATATACATTAATACAAAAGGTGATAAATCAAAGAAGACACCTAACTTTATGGCTAACGCAGACACCATATAAGGAACCGGCGGATAAGTAACTACAGCAAATCTAGACAAAACTACAAATTTTTCAGAATTCCTATTCACATTAATGTTAACTTTAGAAGTTATTACATCCTCAAAATTTATCTTTTGATTAAAAGACGCTGATATAGTATCCAATGTATATTCTGGAATAACAACTCCTGCTTCATTTCCTATCTTCTCTGGTATTAAGTAGCCTTCACTTAAACCATAAGCTTTATAAAAATGTGTAGCTTCATCAGGTACCACGAAAAATGGAGGTGTAATAAATAAAAAAGCCAGCCCATATATCAAACCGATGATTATAAAAATATTTTCGGGTTGAAAATTCAAAATTTTAATTTTCATAGTATCTAGAATATTTCATAAAACAGTTGCTAAAATTCTATTCATCATGAATATTTTACTTTATTATATCTCTTAATTCATATAATAATTTTGAATTTAATGATTCAAATGAATTAAAATGGGCTTTACAGCCATTGAGATTATTTTAATTATGTGATTCCTCTTTTATAGAATAAATCTTGAGATCCTTTATTTTACCATCAGTTATTTCTTTATATTTTGATAATACAAGTGAATTATTATTTGAATCTCCCCAAACCAGGTAATAGTCTATATTATATGTTGTGAGATTATTTTCTAATTCAGGATTACTCATGGAATTCCAGTTGTTCAAAGATGTGCCAGTGCCATAGTAATGTGAATTCCAGAGATATGTTAAGAACATAGACGCTATATATCCATTATTCGAGGCTATGTTCCCATGAATATTATATTGGCTGTTTATAGTGTTGGCAAGTTCATAAGTACCTTTTCCACTGTCTTTATCTTGGATTAAAGATGTTGCAGGTAAAACTAGTAAGGAAATTATGAACAGGGATAATAACATGTATTTTCTGGTTCTGGTGAAAAATTGATTGTTAAATAGTTGCTGGAGTAGATAACCACCCATTAATATTAACAAAAAATAAACTATAAAGAAATATCTGAATTCAACAAAAATAGGGATGTAGATTGCAATATATACAATTATAGTTAATAATGGGTAAATTATCATATTGTCATTTGAAATCAATTTTTTAAATGGCCGTATGAGTAATATAAAATATATTAGAAGTATGAACAAGCTTAAAATAGTGAATGCATATAAGAATCCTAAAGTTTTCATAATATTACCCCGAATTATGTTCAATTCATAATTAAACAATGCCCAGGAGTTTAAAGGATTCCATGAACTCATAATAAGATATGTAGGATCTTCCCAGGCGCTAACTGCCATTTCATTGGAAGGTTTCAGGAAACCATGCCATATTGGGCTTCCCAATTGTTGTTGGATGGGACCTATCTCTTCAAAATTATATTTCCCCGAAGTTCCGAAGGTTAAATAATTATATTTCTCACTAATAATACCAGTCCACAATCCGGATATAATAAAGAATACTGCAAAACCAATAAACAAATTCTTTATTACTCCCCTCCTCACCTCTAAGTTCTTTAAATAATGTAAACGGTTGAATAAAATAAAGTGTAAAATAAAAAATGGAAGAGCAAAGCTTTTAGTTAAAAATGCTAAGGCACCTAAAAAACCACAAATCAATCCACTGTACCAATAATGGGAATAATTAGGGTTGAATATAAAATAAAGATAATAAACTAAAAAACAGGCTAATAATAAATCCACTGGATTAAAACGAAGAGCGAAGTACAGAATGATGAAAATAGATGAAAAAAGAATGGAGGCTCTAATGCTTTCTCCTATTTCAAATCGGTAAGATAAAAATCTAAAACCCACCATGGTGAAAAACCCAATGATCAAAGCCAATAATTTAGTTGAATATAAAGCGAATTGAGGTGTCGATTTATAAATAAGGAATGGAATCATCAACCAAGAAAACAATGGCCCCCAGTATCCATTAATAGCATAATTAAAATTCCCAGCAGCATATATTCTGCCAATCGACATTATACTGATTAAATCTCTACTAATAGGATCATATTGATAATATTTTAAAAGATAAACACCAAGCAATAAATATAAAATTAAAAACAAGATAAATATCAAATTAAATTTACCCATAAAATCTAAATTAAGTTTAAACATCCTATCATTATTAATAACTAATACACTATAAATTTTTTTCCAAAAAAAACTAATTACCATTTCTATTAATTAAGAAATGATAATTTTTTAGTTTAAAATTTCTGAAAAGATTAACAAACATTAATAAAAGAATTAAGTTTAGATAAAATATTTTTAACCCCCTCAATTTTTTTAGGATTCAGCAAACGGAGAGAATTCCTTAATCAACTAATGATTTTAAATCTTTCAATACTCTAGCTCGTTTTATTTCAGGATTTATCAATCTGTACAGTTATCCATATTTTACATTTGAATACTCCAATAAACACCATAGGTAATACTTTTTTAAAAATGGCGTCCCCGGCCGCCATATTTATTATTTTTTTTTTTACTTCTCAAATGCTCTCTTGGAAAATCCTCGTTATGGTTAAGATCCATAAGGATCCACCCTGAGGAGAGAGATATTATGACAGATATGAAAACGTTGAAAAAAGAGGATTTAAAGAATAATAAGAAGCTAAAACAGAAGGAATTGCTTATAATTCCTAGAAAAGATTTTTTAAACTGGTATGAATTCACCAGGAACCAGGTTCGTGAAATTGAGATGAAACGTAAAGAGTTTGGATCTGATTTCATGGAATGCCCCAACTGCCGAGAAACCATGGAAGACTACTATCTCAAAGAACCACCAAAACAGGAACTCTGGCACCTATGCCCTCACTGTGACTTAACATTCTCCCATAACCAATACAACCGTTTGAAATCCATAATAATGCTCGCGATAAACAGGAAAACTGCTAAAATTTCTGAAGGAAGTGATTTATAGATGTATAAACGTTGTTTGACTTGCGGTGAACCTAAAACGGACTACAGGGTATTATTTATTGGTATGTTTGTTGCGGGTGTATGGATATTTGCAGCTGCCCTATTAGTGCTGATATTGCAAAACAGATTACTAATCTAAAAAAAGAGTTATGGGATTTCGCCCTAAGTGTGACTTAACATTATCCCAGAAACAGCGTGATTATTTTAACATCACTTATTAAGGGTTGTTAACAGCGAATAGAATGATCTATCTGTTTTAAAAAATAAATAATGAAGGAAAATTGGAATATGCGAATGAGCGAGGCAATACCCCATGGTAGGATTGCAGAATTGTATAATCCTG
>Ga0182011_10000380_pt1 | contig 38631 bp, 32 predicted proteins | sample 711E1DmetaG_FD_120481 | JGI IMG/M metagenome (GOLD analysis project Ga0182011, IMG submission 120481) | Permafrost microbial communities from Stordalen Mire, Sweden - 711E1D metaG | ecosystem: Environmental > Terrestrial > Soil > Wetlands > Permafrost | place: Sweden: Stordalen | collected...
CGTCCGCCCAATCAGGGCGTGTCGGAATCTCCTCGCCCGACTCCCATCGCGTCGCCGACCCTAGTTCCCGTCCGATCCCCGAGCGTCCTGCCCGGGCAGGCTGAGGAATCGGTCCACCCATTCGACGACGGAGCCGGCCGCCTCGACTGCGCCGGCTGCCACGAGGTCCCCTGGCGTGGCGAGCATCGACACGATTCCGACGCCTCGGACCCCGGCTGCGGCGGCCATGCGCACGTCATCGAGCGCGTCCCCGACGTAGATCGCGTCCTCCGGCCGAATCCCGCCGGCCATCTCCAGAGCCAGCTGAAGCGGCTGCGGGTCGGGTTTGCCGGCGACCGTGTCGTTGCCGTAGACGCGCACGGTCAGCAGCGTCTCGATGCCGAGGCGCGCCAGCTGCGGCTCGACCTCAGGCAGGCTCCCGCCGGTCACGAGCCCCAGGATGAATCCCGCTGCAACGAGTCGAGCCAGCGCCACCTCGACGCCGGGAAAAGGCCGAGTTCGGTCGCTGTGGAACGTGGTTGCCCAGACCTGGACCGCCTCTTCGGTGCGCTCCTCGGGGATGCCGAGCGAGCGGTACATCAAGCGCCAGTTGGGGGAGAAGGTCCGCCGGAAGATCGACTCGTCGAACGGCACACCGATCGTCCGGCAGATCGCCGCGTCGGTCTCGAAGAGCGCTCCGATCGAGTCGACGATCGTCCCGTCCCAGTCGAAGAGGATTGCCCGCATCACGACATCGTACGGGCGGGCAAAAATCCCGTCTGGCGATGCATCCGAGCGGGCATTTTCGTCGAATACCAGTTAGGGAACCAATCAGGCCGAGTGGTCGTCATCAACTTGAGGGACCGCGGATTGCCACTGTTGCGCATGTCGGGAAGGCCGATATCTTCATTAAGAAACAAGTAGAGGGACTGGTAGATTTCGCAACATGACCGATCCGCTTCATCCAGGGGTTCAGGGGGTCGTCGAAGCCGCCTCTCGCAAGGGAGTGGCACTCGATATTCGGCCCCTGCCCGCCGCCATGAACACCGCGGAAGAGGTTGCGGCGGCCGTTGATGCCGATCTCGGTCAGGTCGTGAAGGCCCTCGTCTTCGTGGCTCCGCGGCCGGAAGCCAGGCTGATGCCCATCGTCTGCCTTGTCTCCGGACGCAATGAGGTCGACCTTGGGTTGCTGGCCGCAGTATCGGGTGAGGTTGCCATTCGAGCGGCCACGGCCCGCGAGGCCCGTGACCTCACCGGCTACTCGATTGGAGCGATCCCGCCGTTCGGACTCGGCCGCAGCGTGCAGATCCTGATGGACCAGGAGCTGTGCGCGTATCAGTGGGTCTGGGCTGCCGCCGGCTCCGACACGGCCGTCTTCCGGGTTGCACCCCGGACGCTGCGTATGCTCGCGAACGCCGTCGTGGCCCCCCTGGCAGCTGCGACCTGGATGCGTGCCCCGGTTGGCGGGGTGGAGCCGCGGCTGCAGTTCGAGGCCTCATAGCCGATCGCCGTCAGCCGGCGCATGCCTTCGTTGTCACCTGCGCTCCGCGCTCACGGACCTCCAAGTCCGCTCGCTTGCGGTGCTCGGCTCCGCCTCGGCCTGCGTCGTCGGACGGCGATCGGGATACGCAGCGGTTCGGGTGGCGCATTCCGTGGGCCAGCGTTTGCTGGCACGTTGTCGCCGAGCCAGGCCCCGCCTGGCTCTCGGTCCTCGCTCACGGACCTCGAGCGAACTGCGTTCGCTTTAGTCCGCTCACAAAGCCTGGCTTGCCTGGCTCGTGCTCGGCTCCGCCTCGGCCTAAAGCCAGCTTGCTGGCTCGCCGCCGGCCGGCGAGCGGGGTACGTGGCGGTTCGGTCGAGCGGGCAATAGGTGCGTTGGATCGTGACCCTCCTTCCCAGCGGCCGAGTCGAGCCCCATGGTGGACAGCCGGTGGACAAGTCTCGTGGCGAGCTCCGCGATTAGGTGGAAAACCCCATTGAACGGCTTCAGGCGGTCCTCTAGCGTTTTCATGACGTCCGAAGGTGCTGAGCGTCTGCTAGCGGCTGCGATGACATCAAGGCTCACGCAGCGAGTAGGTTCCTTCGGGCGTTCTTCTTTGCCCGCTGGTGGTGGGGGACGAGCAGAGCGATCAGGGGCGCTGTCTCCAGTTTCATGCGGAGGCGCGCCAGCGCGTCTTCGAGATCGTCGCCGTTCATGGCAGTTGACGACCTCAACGCTCGGGTCGCCACCAGGGGATGATGCCGGGTCGATTTGATGAACCAGACCGAACGCATAGTCGGGGTCGTCAGGGAGGCGCTGGGCGGCGGTCTGATCGGCGCCTATCTCCACGGGTCTTCGGTCCTCGGTGGTCTCCGTCCCGGGAGCGACATCGACGTGCTGGTCGTGACACAGCGGCCGACGACGCTCGACGAGAAGCGCGCCCTCATCGCGCGCCTGCTGGCCATCTCGGGGCGCGGCGACCCGACCGGAGAGTCTCGTCCAGTCGAGCTGGCCATCGTCGTCCAATCCGATGTCCGGCCTTGGAGATACCCGCCGCGGCTCGACTTCCAGTACGGCGACTGGTGGCGTCGCGCGTTCGAGCGGGGCGAGCTGACGCCGTGGGTATCGCCCAACCCCGACCTCGCGCTGGTCCTCGAGATGGTGCTCCGGGCGAACCACCCGCTTTCCGGGCGGCCTCCGGCCGAAGTGCTGGACCCGATCCCGCCCGCCGACGTCCGGCATGCCCTGCTCGACGTCATTCCGGCGCTGCTCGACGACCTGGACGGGGATGAGGGCAACGTCGTCCTGACGTTCGCGCGCATCTGGACGACTCTCGCGACGGGCGTCATCCGCTCGAAAGACGGCGCGGCCGACTGGGCGCTGCCGCGCCTGCCACCCGAACACCGGCCGGTCCTCGAGCACGCCCGGGCGATCTACCTCGGCGATGCCGCAGAGGAATGGGCCGACCTGCGGCGGCGAGTTCGGCCGCATGTCGATTGCGTCCTCGGCGAGATACGGAGCCTGCCGGCGCAGAACGACGAGGCGTGAATCCAGACTGCGGGGGACAAACGTCGAGGCGGCACCCTGGGAGGCCCAGACGCCGCCTCGACGTTTCGCGAGGCCTGGGGTGGAGGAGGAGTAGCCTCAGGTCTCGCCCGTGTTCGGTTGTGCTGCGGACGGCGAAGGGCCCGCGCGGGCTTCTACTGGATGGGCCGCCGCTCGGCTTCGCCCCATTCGCTGTTCGAATAGAGCGCGCGAAGGAATAGCAATCGGTTGATCTGGGCCAGCGACCAGCGCGAGTCGCAAGCCGACAGGCCCACGACATAGCTGATGAGGCCGGCAGCGTCCTGCCCCGAGAACCCACTCGTGATGAGCAGCCGGTACGCGGCCTGGGTCTGCAACTTGCGCGGCACCGAGTCGGGGAAGATCGGCGCTACGGGTGAGACAGTCGTTCCGTCAACATCGACCAGATCCGCGGCCGTACCTATTTCGATTGGGACCGGCGCGCGGTCCGAGCGAGCGGCGCCGGGCCGGGGTTGCCCAGCGGCAGATCGCCGGGCCATCGGTCCGGTCCTGCCTGTGCTGTTGTCCGCCTTCCCAGCCATCATTCGAGCCTTCCATCCGTTTGGTCCCTGTATTTGAACAGTCGGTTCGGGGCCCGCCTTCCACGAGCCCATCCGGGTCCCGGACGCCCGAGTACTTGCGGTCCAGCGCTCGTGCGTTCGTATTAGTGGGGAAGGCCCAGGCTGAGTAGGCCGAAGGCCACCGGCCTCGCGCCCTCGCCAGCCGGCTCCCGCTAGACTGCTGACGTGCGTGTCCGCCAGTTCGAGCTGCGGCTTCTCGCCGTCGCCCTGACGATTCTTTGGGCCGCGGGCGGTGGCATCGTTCTGATTGCCTATCGACCGGGCGGTCCCGTCGACCTGCTGGTCGGCGTAGCTGCGTCCTCGCCTCTTCTCGTCAGCGTCGCCGCGATCATCTGGCCGCCCCTCGTCAGGAGCGACCGCGGTTCCGCCGGTGTTTTCTGGCTCGGTCTGCTGGCGGGGCTGTTGCTGCTGCCGTCCATCGCGGCGGTGGCCAGCCAGGTCATACAGGGCGGGACGGAGCCGCTCCTTCCGTCCCTCGAGGTGATCTACCCCTGGGCCGTCGCGCTGCTGGCAACGAGCCTTTTCGCCGGGCTGGGCATAAGCCGCCAGCTCATCTCCGAATCCGGCATCGGCAGGCGGCGCCTGGCGGCCGCCCTCGCATTCATGATCGTGGCCACATCGATCATCGGGGGCGCCTTCGCCGGCGTCAGCCTGGCCGACAACGCGGTTCTGAGCAACATGCCGGCCGCCCATTCGAGGTTCGGGCCGACGACTCTCGGGGTGGGGGCGGAAGGATCCGGGACCCTTACCCTGCCCCAATGCAGCGGCGGCTTCGTTTCGGCCGGGACCGCTCAGCTGGAGTTCGATCTATCGGCCAGTGTCGATTCGCGAGCCGTCGGGACGGTCAGCCTCACCGGCAGCCGGTCAGGCTCGGACGAGTCGTGGACGGCACAGGTTGTTCGGAGCGATCTCTTTGGGAAATACGGCGCCGTCAAGATCGGGCCTTCGGCCTGGACGTTGTCGCCGGGCAAGCCATGGGCGGCGACAAGCTCGACGGCGATCGATGACCAGATGCTCGATCTCAACGTTCTGGCGGACGCACTCTCGGTTGACAATCGGGCCACGGCCGAGGACCGCGGCCTGGAATACGTCGGGGGTGCCCTCGCGCGGCACTGCCGGGTGGCCGTCGACGGCGGGACCTTCGCAGCGTCGTTTCCTCAGGTCTCCTGGTTGGTCGGGACGGCGTCGCTGGCGGCGTGGCGAGGCGAGCTCGACTTCTGGATCTTCGGCGATGACGAGGTCGGCATGGTCTCCGGCTCCGTCAACGGCAACGCCCAGGACATCCTGCCGCACGGCATCCAGGCGACGGTCTACGCCAAGATGACCGCGACCGAGAGAGACACGCCGGTCACCATTTCGCCGCCGCGAAACTGATCGAGCAGCGATGATGCCCCCGGCCGACCAGTTCGACACCGCCAAGCGCGATCGACTGGCGCGCTTCTATCGTGTGCTCCGATATCTGGCGGCTCACCCGGACGGCGCGACCGTCGACGCCATCGCCGGCTTCGTGGCGATGTCGCGCCGGACGGTCTATCGCGATCTGCAGGCCCTCGAAGGCGAGATCGGCATCCCGCTGTGGAGTGAGGGCGGCCGGTGGGGGATCGTCGAGGGCGCCTTCCTGCCCCCGCTGCGCCTGACCCTGGACGAGGCTGTGGCCTTCTTCTTCGCCGCCCGCCTGACCGCCCAATTCGCCGATCGCTACGACCCCGACACGGGCGCCGCCCTTCAGAAGCTGGCGGAGATCCTGCCGCCGGTCGTGGCCCGGCACCTGGAGCGGACGATCGACGTGCTGGCCAGCCGCCCGCCAGACGAGCGGCTGACACGCAACCTGAGGCTGCTGGCCCGGGCCTGGGTCGAGCGCCGTGTCGTGGAGGTCACCTATGACGCGGCCACGTACAGCCCCGGTCGACCGCCGCGCCGGTCGCGCGTTCACCCGTATCTGCTCGAGGCCTCGGCCACGACACGGGCTCTGTACCTGATCGGGTTCGACGAGTCCCGTGGCGCCGTCCGGACTTTCAAGCTGCAGCGGATCCAGGAGTTGTCGCTGGCTCCGGAGACGTTCGAGCCGCCAGACCCGGCGTTGGTCCAGGAGGGGTTGGACCGAGCCTGGGGCGTCATCACGGATCAGGAAGAGGTAGAGGTGGAGCTGCGCTTCGACGCCGCCATCGCCGCTCTGGTGACCGAAACCACGTGGCATCCGACCGAGCGCATCACCCGAGAGGTGGATGGGTCCGTGGTCTGGCGGGCGCGCGTCCCGGGGACCATCGAGATTCGGCGCTGGATCCTGCAGTGGGGCGATCAGGTCGAGGTCCTGGCCCCGCCGGATCTCCGTGACGAAGTGGCGGAGACCTTCCGCAAGGCCGCCGCGCGATATGTCGCCGGACGGCGAGTCTGACCGCCGCGCGGTGCTGACCTGCGCGCCCGTCTCGGATAGGCTTGGACGATGCAGGACGAGACGGTGACGTCGTTGGGACGAAACGAGGGCGCGGACAAGACCGTCGGTGGCGCGGCCGGGTCGGACGCCGGCACAGTCCATCCGCAGATGTGGGCCGTGAACCTCGTCAGCGACCCGATCCACGGCTACATCGAGCTGACCAAACGGCTGACGCCTGAACGAGCCGGCCGGCTGGGGCTTTCGCCGGAGGAAGCGGCCGAAGGCGATCTGCTCGACTCGGCGTGGTTGCAGCGCATGCGGCGCATCAGCCAGCTCCAGAGCGCGCGCTGGGTCTTCCCCACGGCCGAACACAGCCGCTTCACCCACAGCCTGGGGGTGATGCACGAAGCCGGGCTGTGGGCCCGCCACCTGTACCCGAGTCTCCGCGCGGCGCTGGCGTCGATGGAGCCCGGCACCGAACCACCGTCCGAAGGCATGGTGGTCGAGACGCTACGGCTGGCCGGACTACTCCACGACGTAGGTCACGGGCCCTTCGCCCACTTCTTCGACCAGCACGTGCTGTGCCATTTCCCTGCCCCCGCGGACCCGCGCCGGCCCCACAAGAGCCTGACTCACGAGGATCTGTCGCAGCTGATCATCGAACGCGAGCTGGGCGAGCTGATCCGGGCCATCCGGCGGGCGCCCGGGGTCGTCCCCGAGCGCGACGCTCTCTGCTCCCAGGAGTCGATCGACCCGCGGTGGTTGTCGTTCCTGATTTCCAAGCCGGCTCTGGCCGACCCTTCGATGCCCCGCTGGTTGCGCTGGCTCCAGCCGCTGCTGTCGGGTGTCTTCACGGTCGACAACCTCGACTACGTGCGCCGCGACGCGTACCTGATCGGGGTTTCCACGGGTCCAGTCGACGTCGAGCGGCTCCGCCGATATGCGTTCGTCGGGCCGAGCGGTCTGTCTCTGTACGAGCCCGGCCTGGGGGCGCTGGAGATGTTCCTGACGGCGCGCCTCTTCCTGTACCAGCAGATCTACTACCACCGGTCGGTTCGGGCGATCGACCTCGATCTGGCGGAAGTATTCAGGCCCAGCATCATCGCCATCTTCGGCGACGGCTCGCCGGCCGACGACCTGGGCCACTACGCCGACCTGGACGAGTACGCGCTGCTGCACCAGGCCGCGCTCTGGGCCCGGGGCGAGGCGCTGTCCGTGGCGCCTGAACCGGGCGACGGGACGGTCGCGCCCGAGGTCGGCAGGGCGTGGTCGGCGATTCTGCTGCGACGGCCGCGCTGGCGTGCCGGGACCGAGCTGCGCCGCAACTACGAGGCCGGCGAACGGTCGGCGGAGCTGGAGGCGGCGAGAGCGGAGCTCGGTCCGGACGAACCCGGCCACGTTGCGGTTGACCTGGCCGAGATCGACGCTCGCCCGGCCGAGGCCACCGCCACGGATTCGCTCCTGGCGATCGTCGGGCGCGATGGCGCGCCGGCCCAGCCGCTCAGCGCCGCCCTGGCGAGACTGCCCGCTTATTCGCTCGTGGCCCGCCGCTACACCCACGTGGACTAGCCGGCGCCGATTGCGCTAGGTGGCGGCGGTGGAATCACTCGAAGGGGTCGGGGTCGCAGTCGGGGTCGGGGTCGGCGCCCCCCTCGGGGTCTTGGTCGGCGCCGCCCTCGGGCTCTTGCCGGCTCGTGCACTCGACGAGGGGCTCGCCGACGGGAGGGGCGGGCACGGGGCGGCCTCGATGGGCCGCAGGGTCCGCATCTCGCTGATCTCGCAGCGGAACGGCAAGACCAGCAGGGGGTCTATCCGCGCGATCTCGCTCGAAGGCAGCAGGTCCCTTGTGACCACGGCCGGATCGAGCTGGAAAGTTGCCGTTTCAGTCGGGCTGAAGAGGCCAAAGTGGACGTGGCAGCCGGTGGCGTTCCCGGTCGCTCCTTCGTAGCCGATGACCTGGCCGGCCTTGACATGCTGGCCGAGCTTCACGATGACCCTGGATTCGTGGGCGTAGATGCTTCGGTAGCCGTCCCCGTCGTCGATGACGATCACGATCGGCAAGCTGTCCCACCAGTGCTTCGTGTCGAGCAGGTGGTAGTACGGCGCCAGATCGCCGGTCCAGCCCATGTAGTCGTCGTACTGGCGACTGGCGGCCAGGACGACTCCATCGTGGGCGGCGTGGACGTTGTCTCCGCATTGGGTGGCCATGTCCACGCCATCGTGGAACAGCTGGCCGTCGACGATGAACTCGCCCCAGCTGGTGGGCCCAAACGGGAGTGTGACCCTGGCCTGGACGAGCGGCCAGACATAGCCGGTGAGGTCGACGGCCGGGCTCGGGCTGGGGGATGACCAGCCCGGCCCGGGCGACGGCGTCCCAGAAGGCGTCCCCAACGGCGTCCCCAACGGCGTCCCCAACGGCGTCTCATATGGCGTCTCAAATGATGAGCCTGCCGGCGCCGGGTCTCCGGCATCGACTGGCGAGGGACTGTCCGACGCGACCGATCCATCTCCGGGCACCGGGCCGCGCAGCAGGATTGCGGCCACCACGGCGACCATCATGGCCACGCCAACGACGAATACCGGCGGGATTCGAGTGCGCGCCTGCGGGCGGCGAGCAGGCGACTCGATCTGGAGCCGGTCGTCGAGGCTGGTCACGAGCAGGTTGTAGCACTTCTGAGAGGCCGGCGCGCGGCCCGGCGAGCGGTCCGGCGAACAGTCCGGCCCGCGGCCCGGCGAGCGGCCCGGGTCAAGCCCGGCACCCGGCCTACTTCGCTACCAGTCCGGATCAACCTGGCGATCGAGCAACTCGGCCGGCATCATGCGGGGCCTTATGAGGCGGGCCCGTCCGGCCCGGACGGCCACCTCCGCCGCAGTCGGGTGCGACAGGAAGAGGGGCATCGATTCCGTGAAGCCGTAGGCTCCCGTGTCCAGCACCGCCACCAGGTCGCCGGGGCGCGGCCGGGGCAGCATCGCGCCCGTGGCGAAGACATCGAGGCCCGTGCACAGTGGGCCGGCCACGGTGGTGTGGACCAGGGCTCGGGGCCCGTCCGTCGCCAGCACGGCCAGGCGATGCTCGCGCTGGACGAGGGCCGGCCGCAGAACGTGATTGATGCCGCCGTCGAGGATGGCCACCGGCGCCGAGTCCGATCCCTTGACGTCGACGACCCGCGCCACATAAGCGCCGGCGGGCCCGACCAGGAAGCGGCCTGGCTCGAGCACGATCTCCATCTGTCTAAGCGTCGAGTCCGAGTCCCAGCGTGTCCGCAGCTCGCCCAGGCGCCGGCAGAGGCGATCCAGGTCGAGCGGCCGCTCGCCGCCGGAGTAAGGGATGCCGAGGCCACCGCCCGCGTCCACGACGCGCAGTTGCGTGCCCGCCTCCGCGGCCACTCGCCGGCCGACTTCAACGAGATCCGCGATGTGGCCCACGAGCAGCTCGGCGTCGCGCAGGTTTGAAGCGCCGAAGGCGTGAACGCCCAGGAGTTCCACGTTCTGGGAACGCGCGGCGGCGCGAGCCGTCTCGATGAGGGTCCCGAGCGGCATGCCGAACTTGCCCTCGACGCCGCCGATGATCCTGACGGTCTCCAGGCGCGCATCCTCGGACACGGCCAGGCGCAGCAGGATCTTCTGGCGCTTTCCGGCGGCGGCGGCGACGGCCTCGAGGCGGTGCAGCTCGCCAGGCGATTCGACGGTGACGAAGCCGATCCCCGCCGCGACCGCGGCAGCCAGCTCTTCTTCGCGCTTGCCCGGTCCGGTCATGGCGATGGTCGACGGGTCGAAGCCGGCCCGCAGGACCGTTTCGAGCTCACCGCCCGAGGCCACGTCCGCACCCACCCCGCAGCGTCGGAGATGGGCAACGACCGCCAGCGACGGATTGGCCTTGACCGCGAAAGCGATCCGGAAGCCGCGAGGCAGGAGCGCTCGCAGGGCCTCGACGCGCCGGCCGATCAGATCCAGGTCGTAGACGTAGAAAGGCGTGCCGAACTCCTCGGCCAGGGCTGCCGGAGAGAGCCCCGCCAGTAGCCCCGAGTCGAGGATGCCGTCCAATCCATCGTTGGAGTGGGTCTTGGGCGCAGTGGTCACGGCAGCGCCCCGCGGATCGCGGAGGCCGCCGTCACCGGAGGGCCTCCTCGAGGGCCACCCGAGCGTCCGTGCGCTGGTCGCGGTACTTGACCACGACCGCGGTCGAGAGGGCAAGTCCGTGGGTGGCGGCGAACTCGCCGACCACCTGGCGGGCACCCGGGGCGACGACGGCTCCGGCCGGTACCACGAGGGGCTCCTCCAGCGTGCCGGCGATGACCCGCTCGCGGGCCAGGTCGTAGAGGCGGCTGGTGCCGGTCAGGATCACGCCCGCGGCGATGACGGCGCGACTCCCCACCAGGACGCCTTCAAGGAGCGCGGCCTGGGCGCCGACGAAGACATCGTCCTCGACGATCACCGGGCGCCGGCCGGGCGGCTCCAGGACGCCGCCGATCTGGACGCCGGCGGAGAGATGCACTCGCGCGCCGACCTGGGCGCATGAGCCGACCAGGACGTGCGAGTCGACCATCGTGCCCTCGCCGATCCAAGCGCCGATGTTGATGTACGACGGCGGCATGACGGTCACGCCCGGCGCCATGTAGACGCCGCCGCGGACCGATGTCCCGCCTGGGACGACGCGCCACGGCTTGCCGGCAGCGAGCGCGGCGAGGGCCTCGGGCGATTCGATCAGGTCCTTGACCGGCAGGCCGACTCGATCGCGGAACTGGAGTGCGTCGTCGAGATTCCACGTGCGAGTCTCTCGATTCGCGAACAGCGCCAGGATGGCAGTCTGGACGGCCGAATCCACGCGCCAGCCGGAGGGTGCGTCGGAGTCGGGACTGGCCGCCCTGACTCGCCCGGCGTCCAGGTCGGCCAGGATGCCACGTGGGTGGTCCACGTTGCTCACGCGCGAGTCGCCGTCGCGGTTCGACCATGGGTCGCCCGTCCGGCAGGCAGGCTCGGCTCAGTCGAGCTTGCCTCAGTCGGCCGGGTCGACGTCTGTCCGGTCGAGCCGACGGAGGCCGAACCTTGACCGGCATCGAGAAGGCCGGCCGTCTCCATAGCGGCGCGCAGTCGGGCGCGGTATTGGTCCTCGAGCGGCATGAGCGGCATTCTAAGAGTGTCCGAGCAGAGCCCCAGCATCGACATGGCCGCCTTCACCGGAACCGGGTTCGGGCCGCCGACGAAATTGGCCTTCATGAGCGGCAGGCAGCGCTCGTGGATCCGGCGAGCCAGCTCCCAGTCGCCGGCGAACGCGGCGTGGCACAACTCGGCCATCTCACCCGGTATCTCATTCGAGCAGGTGCAGATGACTCCGTCGCCGCCGAGCGCGAGCATCGGCAACGTCCACGTGTCGTCGCCTGCCAGGACGGAGAAGTCAGCGGGGCGTTCGCGCAGGATCGTCTCGATCTGGTCCATGTTCGCCGAAGCCTCCTTCACCGCCACGATCCGGGGATGTTCGGCGAGACGGAGGAGAGTGGCCGCCTCGACGTTTACGCCGGTCCGGCCGGGGACGTTGTAGACGATGATTGGGAGGTCGCCTTCGTCCGCAACGGCCCGGAAGTGAGCCTCGAGCATTCGCTGATCCGGCTTGTTGTAATACGGCGCCACGACGAGGGCGGCGTCCACGCCGAGCTTCGCGGCGCGGCGAGTCGACTTGACCGCGGTCGCGGTGCTGTTCGAGCCCGTTCCGGCGATGACTCGGAGACGGGCTCGGCTCGGCCGCTCGGAAGCGACCTCTAGGGTCGTTGCGATCACCCACTCGTCCTCTTCGTGGCTCAACGTCGGGGTTTCGCCCGTCGTGCCGCACGCGACGAGGCCGTCGATGCAGGCGTCGATCTGGCGGCGGACGAGCGTGCGGAAGGCCGCTTCGTCGATTGCGCCGCTGGGTGTGAACGGCGTCACGAGGGCCGTGAAGGCTCCCCGGAACTGGCGGCTTGCTGGCACTTGTGTTGCTCCTTGATCGGTCGAATTGGTGGTCTGCGTGAGATTGGGCTGCGGTTGGGCGGGTTTGGCGGTTGAGGCCGGCTGGGCTGCCGGCGGGGCTCAGCGGTGGGCGGCGACCGCCGAAGGGTCGGCGGCGTGGCCGGATCCGCTCGATCCGGATCCGTTCGATTGTTCGGCGATGATCGAATCGACCACGGCGTCGAAGCTGTGGAAGCCGGGCTGCCTGGGTTCGGCCAGCAGCCACTCTGCGGCGGTGATCGCGCCCGAGGCGTAGGCCGATCGGTCGCGGGCGGTGAGGCGCATCTCCAGGCTCTCGCCCGGGGCGTCGAAACCGACCAGGTGCATGCCCGGCGCGGATCCGGCCCGGATGACCGAAACGTCCAGTTCCTCGGGCGCCGGCGCGCCGTGGACCATGGGCTGGGCAACGCGCGACTTGCGGGGATGGGCGGCGATGAGCCGCCGCGCGAGATCGATGGCGGTGCCGGATGGTCGGTCGGCCTTGCTGCGGCGATGCCACTCGACCAGGTACGGGTCGTATTCCGCGAACGGACCGAAGAGCCGCGCGGCATCCTCGACGAGACGGGCGAAGAGCATCACCCCGAGGCTGAACGTGGCCGATGCCACCGCACTGGCGTCGTTCTCGACGAGAAGGGCTTCGACCGCCGGCCGGTCGCCGGCCCAGTTCGTCGTTCCGATGACGAACCGGCGCACACCACCCCCGAGCGCCGCCTTGACGTTCTGCAGGACCTGATCGCCTACGGTGAATTCGAAGAGGACATCGGCGCTGCGGAAGCTGGTTGGCGGGTGACCCTCGGCCGAGTCGGGCATGCCGAGGATCGCCAGCGGCGGCATGCCGCGCCCGGCGAGCGCGGCCGCGACCGCCCGGCCCATGCCTCCATCTCCGGCGACGACGCTCAGCATTCCGACTACCTCCATGGTTGTTGGCAAAAACAAAGCCGCGGCACCAGCTGCGGTGTCGCGGCCCTTGGGAGCCTTCTGCCCATCGGCTCCGCGGTTCGTTCCGAACGCCGCCGAGCCCTAGGGCCTTGCCTCCCGGCAGGGCCGCCAGCGCTTGGACTTGGGCTTGGCGAGCAGTTGAACGAACATGGTCGCCGGATTATGCAGCAACCTGCCGGTGACTTGCAAGTTTGTGCAGAATATACAGAGTGAATAGCCTGCGGATGCATAGACGCCATGCATTGCGGATAGGCCGGCCGAGCCCGTGGCGTCTGCCGACTCCGCCGGCCCCGTCGGCATCCGGGCGGTTTCTGCAGAATCACCGCCGAGTGGGCGCAATTCAGCGATTCAGCGTGCCGCGGGGCGATGCGAAGGTCTCGGGCGCCATTTCCTGCGCGTGGGAAAGCCGGTTGGCGACACCGGAGGAGACCGGTCTCTGAATAGCGTTCGTGAGGCGGGGATCTTGCAGTAATGGGCCATCGCGACAGGCCAGCGGGTTCCCGCTCCGCGGCCGATCACCGCTGGGAAACCGGCTCACCCGGTACTCGTCGGTAACAGGCGCTGGAGGGATTTCCCGTCATTTCGAGCCGGTCCGGCGCTGCTACCGTTCGGCTCGATGAAGCCCCGGGTACTCGACATTGCGGCACTTGCGGCAGCCGTCGCGATCCTGTTGGGCAGCGTGCTGTCGATGTTCACCACCCGGCCGGATCCCGGCATTCACCTCGCCTATTGGGATGGCCAGGTGGTGATCGGATCGATTGACTACGCCAGCATGGCATCGGAGGGCTACTACGGGCTGAACGTTGGAGACGTGGTGTTGGCCCTCGATTGGCAAGACATAAGCTCCATGCCGGCCGCCGAGAAGCAGTGGTTAGTGGGCCAACCGTGGAGCTGGTTGTGGATCGCAACCGAGTCGGGTTCGGGGGTTTTGGCGGTCCCCGTGGACGGAGCTGGGCAGGTCAGCTCGGGTGTCGGGAATGACAGGGTTGCGGTCAGCTGGTACCTGGGCCGGGACGGCCGAGAGGGGGATCTCATGCCCATCGGCCTTGGGTTGGCGATTCTCGGCCTCGGCTGGTGGTGGCTGGGCAGTGGACGTGGAGGCGCCGGCCTGAAGCGTTACGCGGTCACCCTGCCCGTCGCAACGGCCATGCCGATCCTCGTGCTACCGCTCAACCGGCTGCCGACACTCGCTGCCGTCGTGATCGGGTCTGGCCTCGTGGCCGCGGCCATGCTGCCGCTGGCCTTTGACCTGGCCTGCGCCGTGCCCGAGCGTCGCCGACGGCTCACGCTGATGCTCCTTGCCTCTGGACTGGCGGTGGCGGCGACCGCCGTCGGGATCCTGGTGCCGATGGACAACTGGTTCCCGCCCACGTACGTCCACTCGCTGGTGCGCGCGGCGCTTGTCGCGATGGTCCCGCTGATCCCGGGGATCCCGGCGGCAGGTCCGATGAACTGGCTGGAATCCGAGCCGGACGGTCCCCACGGCGGCATCTTTGCGTCTCCGGAGCTGATCGTGGCGGCCCTGACGCCCGGCGTGGCGGCGGTCAGCCTGGTTCCGCTCTCCCAGTACTTCCCCTGGCCGATCCTTTCGTGGCTGGCGGTCATCGTCGTTGCCCGGCGCTTGAGGCGGCCCGCTACCCGCCTCGCGGCCCGGGCCACGCACCAGCGCGATCTGGTCGTCGCCGCAACGGAGGCGGAGCGGGCCCGGATCGCGGCCGACGTCCACGACGATGCCCTCCAGGACTTGACTATGCTGGTCCGCCGGCTCGACGCGGCTGGCGACACGGCCAATGCCCAGGCGGCGCGGGAGATCGCGGAGCGGCTGCGAGCCGTCGTCGGTGACCTGCGTCTACCCGTCCTGGACGATCTCGGTATCGGCCCGTCCCTCGAATGGCTGTGCGACCGGCTCGACTCGCCGGCCGGCTCGGTCACCCTCGACCGACTGCCCGACGAGAGCAGGCAGCCGGCCGACGTCGAGCTGGCCGTCTTCCGGATCGCCCAGGAAGCGCTCTCCAACGCCATCCGGCACGGCAAGGCCCCGATCATCGTCCGCTACGTAACCGGCCCGGACTGGGTCGAGCTTGAGATCGACGACTCCGGGTCCGGCATTCCTGCCGGGGCGGCCGAGCTGGCGGAGCAGACCGGCCACCTGGGGTTGATGAACATGGCCCAGCGGGCGGAGGCGATCGGCGCCAGCCTGAAGATCGGGCGCCGGCCCGGAGGCGGGACTCGCGTCGCGCTGATCTGGGAGCGGGCTGGCGCCCCGGGCGCTGCCACGTCGGCGGCGCCGTCGACGTCGACGCCATGACTCCGGCCCCGTCTCCGATCCGCGTCGCGATCGTCGACGATCACCCGGTCGTTCGCGAGGGCACGGCGGCCCTGCTCGACGCCCAGCACGGACTCCGGGTGGTCGGCACCGCGGCGTCCCTGGACGAGGCCGCGCCGCTGCTCGATCCGGCCGCGGTGGACGTGTTGCTGCTGGACATCCGGCTCGGAACGGAGAGTGGGCTGTCGCTGCTGGCGGGTGACCTGCCGCGACCGGCCGTCGTGGTCCTGACCGCCTACGACTACCCGCAGTACGCGGCTGCGGCGCTGCGGCTCGGCGCGTCGGGATTCGTGGTCAAAACGGCGCCGGTCGCCGAACTCGTGGATGCGATTCGGACGGCGGCGGCGGGCGGCCTGGCCTACGGTCGCAAGCCCGACCCGGCGGCTGTGGCGCCGCTCTCCCGGCGCGAGATCGAGGTCGTGCGGCTGGTCGTCGACGGCAAGAGCAACGATGAGATCGGAGCGGCCCTCGGCATCACCACCAAGACGGTCGAGGGACACCTGCGCCGCCTGTTCGAACGGCTGGCAGTGCAATCGCGGACGGAGCTCGCCACTCGAGCGTTGCGGGAGGGGTGGCTCGAGGTTCCGTAGCGGCAACAGGCCGGCGGGCCCGCGCTCCGCCCAGCCCCGCGCTTCGCCCCGGGTCGAGCGCGATGCGTCGCCCCGGCACGGCCCTACTTCAGCGCCTCGGCGAGTATCGTGGTGAGCTGGTCCCACTCGACCAGGAACGCGTCGTGACCCTTCGTCGAGAGGATCTCTCGGTAGGCCGCGTCCATGCCGGCCTCCTTGGCGGCCTCGACCATGGCCCGGACCTGGGTCGTGCCGAAGAGGATGTCGCCCTCGATGCCCACTCCGGTCAGCCTGGTCCCGTATGCGGCGAGCCGCTGCAGCGCGGCCACGGGCCCGCCTCGATCCCGGCCGATATCGTGCGAGTCCATCGCCAGGACAAGTGTGCGATAGGTGTCTTCGTCGAACCGCTCGACAAGCTTGCGGCCCTGGTGGCGCAGGTAGCTGACGATCGAGGGCGTGCCGTCTACCTCGACCCGGCCGGCGAAACGCTGCTCGAAATCCACTTCGCTGCGGTAGGTGGTGATGGCCAGCTGGCGAGCCAGGTCCAGGCCGTCCATGCCGAGCCTGTCGACGATGTCGAGCTGGATGCGGTCCCAGCCGACGGCAAGCTGACCGATGCGTGCTGGCGCCGCCATCGGCACGACCCTGCTGATCTCGCCGGGCCGCTCCAGGGCGACCTCCAGGGCGACCATGCCGCCCAGGGACCCACCCACGGCCAGGGCGAGCTTGCCGATCCCAAGGGCGTCCAGTAGGCGCCACTGGGCTCGCGCCTGGTCGCGGACGGTCACATGTGGGAAAGCCCGGCCGTACGGCTTGCCGGTGACAGGGTTGCGGGTAGTCGGTCCGCTGGTGCCGTAGCGACTGCCAAGCAGGTTTGCGCAGAGGACGCCGTATTTGTCGGTGTCGAGAATCTGGCCGGGGCCGATCAGCGGCGCCCACCAATCGCCCGCCGCGTCGGCCGACCCGGTCAGGGCATGGACGACGAGAATCTGGCGGCCTTCGCCGATCGGAACGCCGTCGTGGCGGAACGCGACGACCAGGTCGGGCAACACCGCGCCCGACTCCAGGACGAAGCGTCCGAGCCAGTGGGAGACGATCTTTCCGGTTTGCGGGTCGGTTGAGTTGTCCACTCCGTTCAGGCTACGAAAACCAGGGTCGTCGCGTGCGGTGGAAACGCCGGGGTCGGCTACGGCGAAAGTCGATGAAGGCGCGGCTGAGGCGACCGAATGGGCGGCCGACGGTTCGGCGCCCGAAGTCGAGCTCGCGCTCCGCAGGCGCGGCGACGCGCCGAGCCCCGTTGGGGACCCGGCGCGTCGTGTAACCGACGTCCAGCTCATCGGTCGCCTCCGCTGGCGTTTCTGCCTATCGGGTCGCCGCGACGGGAGTGCCGGAACGAGTGCCCGTTGCCGCGGCGATGGCCTGATCGAGGTCGGCGATGATGTCGTCGACGTGCTCGATACCGACAGAGATGCGGACCAGTTCCGGGGTGACGCCGGAGGCGACCTGATCCTGAGCCGAGAGCTGCTGGTGAGTGGTGGAGGCGGGGTGGATGATCAGGCTCTTGGCGTCACCGACGTTGGCGAGCAGGCTGAAGAGCTTGACCGAGTCGATGAGCTTGCGGCCGGCCTCGGCACCACCCTTGACGCCGAAGGTCACGACTCCGCCGAAGCCGCCGGTGAGGTACTTCGAGGCGAACTTGTGCGCCGGATGCGAGATCAGGCCGGGGTAGCTGACCCACTCGACCGCTGGGTTCTTCTCGAGCCAGCGAGCGACGGCGAGGGCGTTGGATGAGTGGCGCTCGATGCGCAGCGGCAACGACTCGAGGCCCTGCAGGAACAAGAACGAGTTGAACGGGCTGAGGGCCGGCCCGAGGTCGCGCAACAGCTGGACCCGCAGCTTCAGGATGAAGGCCAGGTTGCCGAAGGCGCCGGTATAGCTGATGCCGTGGTAGGACGGATCCGGATCCACGAAGTCGGCCTTGAAGCGGGCCGAGGCCGCCCAGTCGAACTTACCGCTGTCGACGACGACGCCGCCGATCGCGGTGCCGTGGCCGCCGATCCACTTGGTCGCCGAGTGGACGACGATGTCGGCGCCCCACTCGAACGGTCTCGAGAGGATCGGGGCGAAGGTGTTGTCGACGATGACCGGCACGCCGTGCTCGTGGGCGATGGCGGAGATGCCCTCGAAGTCGGGCACGTCCAGGCGCGGGTTGCCGATCGTCTCGAGGTAGACGCCCTTCGTCCTGCCGTCGATGGCTTTCTCGAACTCATCGAGCTTGGAGCCGTCGACGAAGCGGAACCCGATGCCGTACTTGGGCAGCGTGTACTGGAAGAGGTTGTAGGTGCCGCCGTAGAGCGACGCGCTGGTCACGACGTTGTCGCCGGCACGGGCCAGGTTGAGGATCGTCAGCGTCTCGGCTGCCTGGCCGGATGCAACGCCCAGCGCCCCGACGCCACCCTCGAGAGCGGCGATGCGCTGCTCGAAGACGTCGGTTGTGGGATTCATGATCCGGGTGTAGATGTTGCCGAACTCCTGCAGCCCGAACAGGCGGGCGGCGTGGTCGGCGTTGTCGAAGACGTAGCTCGTGGTGGCGTAGATCGGGACCGCTCGAGCCTTCGTCGTTGGGTCGACGGTCTGGCCGGCGTGGATGGCGAGCGTTTCGGTCTGCTGGGCGGGTGTGGTGTCGGACACGAGTGGTTTCTCCTGGAAGTGAGCCGCCTGGCGGCGGGTGGTCAAGCCTGCGGTGATCCCGGGGAGCCCTGGGGCGGGCGAGCCAACCTGGGTTGGCTTTGGCGGGAGTGGCGGCTGCCCGTCGTGGGGCCAAGCGAGCTTGGCCGTGTCCGGAGAATCAAGAACCGCGGCTCCTGCGAGGAGTCGCGGCCCCGGGACCGATCCTTGGTCCGGCTACGCTGCTAGGTGAGCCAGATCCTCAGACCCCATCCTCCGCACTTCGGGGCCGCCAGGTCATGGCCATCATGGAACTGCGCAGGCACGAAGCCTTGCGCAAGTTCTCCCGGCGGCTGAAGGTGTAGGCGTTCATTGAGGCCGGAGTGTAAGGGCAACGCCACGAGTTGCGCAAGCGCGAACGAAGTCCGTCTCGGAATCGGGAGACCGGCACCCGGGGGCGTGCGGGGCCACTTCTACAGCGCCAGAACGAAGCGGAGGGCGGCGTCCGGCACACTCCGGTTTCGGGGCGGCTCAGCGCGTGCCCGCCCGGGGCGTTCAGAGCGCTGGTCGCCTGCGGGGCGCCGGCGACATCGCTTCGAGGCGGGCCTTCGCTCGAAGCGTGAGCGGGTTCTCCTCGCCCAGGGTTCGCCGGTAGCCGTCAACGACGGTCCGGGCCTGGTTTCGAGCGGCGATCTTCTTGCCCAGCTGCACCAGCGCGGTCGCGCCGCGGCCCACCAGCTCCAGGGTGTCCGGGTCCTCAGGGCCGGGCTGCTTGCGCATCATCGAGAGAGCCTCGCCGTACATCGCGTGAGCCCCGATCGGGTCCCCGAGCTTGAGGGCGATGTCGGCCAGATGGCCCCGCAGGTCCGCTACCATCCGTCCCCGCTTGCCCTGGACTCGAACGTACGCTTCGAGAGTCGCCTGATAGGTGACGCGCGCGGCCTCGAGCTGGCCAAGCCGCTCCAGGGTGAGGCCCAGGCTGCGGCCGAGGTTCAGAGTCCGCGGATCGTCCGGACCCAATGTGTCGGCGCTGCTGGCATACAGCCGACCGAGCGGGCCGGCCACTCGCTCCGAGAGGACGCGGCCCTGCTCCTCTTCACCGAGATCGTCGAGCGCCCCGGCCAGCCCGATCATGCTGTCCAGGGTGCGCTCGTCCCGCGAGCCGTGGACCTGTTCCTGTGTCTCGACCAGCTGTTCCCAGCTCTGTCGAGCCGCCTCCAGCTCGCCGACCTTGCCCAGCTCCCGGGCCAGGCCACGCAAAGCGTCGAGCGTCTCGTCGGCCTCCGCGCCCAGGCGCCGGTCCTGAGTCTCATACAGCCGGACGTAGGCGCGGCGGGCGTCGGCGTGCGCCTCCATCTTGGTCAGGACGCGGGTCAGGCCCTGGAGAGTCCAGACCGTGTCAGGTTCGTCGGGGCCGATCGTCCGGGCTCGGATCTCGGCGAGCTCACCGAAGCGGGCGGCGCTGCCGCTCAGGTCTCCCAGCTGCTCCAGGTTCCAGGCCAGGTCGCCGAGGGCCCAGAGCGTGGCGGGATGGTCGGGCCCGAGGACCTTCTGGCGGTGATCGAGCAGCTGGACGTCGAGGTCGTGGGCCCGCTTGTTCTCTCCACTTCGTCCCACCGCGTCGGCTAGCCCGGCCATGGCATCGAGCGTGGCGATGTCATCCGGCCCATGAAGCCGTGTCATCTTGTCGAACAGCGCCCGATAGGACGCGGCGGCAGCCCGGGCATCGCCCAGCCGAAGCAGCAGCCGGCTGTGCTGGGTCATGGCCACAACCGTCTCCGGGGAATCGGGACCGAAGGCGGCGGTCGTCGTCGCCAGGGCTTGCTCCGAGAGCGTCCGCCCCGACGCCGTGTCGCCCTGGCCGCACAGCGCTCGGGCCAGTCCGAACATCGCATCGATCGTGTCGGGGTGAGAGGGCCCGAGGACGCGGCGGCTCCGGTCGACCCGCTCGGCCAGCACTTCGCATGCCCGAGCGTAGTCCTCCATCGCGATGAGCACGCTGCCGAGGTTCGTCATGGACCGCAGCGTCAGGGGGTTCTCCGGACCGAGGAGGCGGCGCTGGGTGTCCAGGAGCTGCTCGAACGTGGCCCTGGCCGCGGCGTTGTCGCCCAGGGCGCGATGGGTCAGGCCCAGGTTGTGGAGGACGGCCAGGGTGGCCGGGTCGTCGGGCCCCAGGGTGAGACGCCTGCCGTTGTAGACGCGCTCGTAGAGGGGTCGGGCGGTCTGCGGCTCATCCATGAACGACAGGGCGACCGCCAGGCCGTGAACCGCGGACAGGGTGTCGAGGTTGCGCGGACCCAGGACTCGCTCGCAGCGTTCCATGAGGACGGTGTAGGCATCGCGGGCGGCGAGGTATTCCTCGAGCTCGATGGTGATGGCCGCCAGGCGCGCTTCGACCTCGATGGTCGTCGGGTGGTCCGGACCAAGGAGCTTGCGACGCGCCTCCAGCACCTGCCGGCAGATCGGCCGCTGGGTTCTCGCGTCTTCGATTCCTTCGAGCAGGACGCTGAGATCCTGCAGCGCGGCCAGGCCGGCGATTGCTCTAGCCGGGCTACCGGCTGTCGCGCGATTCATCGACAGAGCGATATCTCCTTGAGCCCCTGTTCGGCCAATCATGCCAGGTTCGGCGACTGCGGTCCGATTGGGTCCGATCGGGTGTCCGATTGAGTGGTCGCGGGTACGATAGGTGGCGGGCCGACGAGGCCCGTCAAGGCAAGGACGGTACGCACGGGCGCGGCGCGGTGGGACGGAAGGGACTGGCGCCCCGGTCCGGAGGAGTCTGCGTGAAGTCGATCGAGGTCGAAGTCGTGAGCGAGTCGGGTCTGCACGCCCGACCCGCGGCGGTCTTCGTGCGGGCCGCGACCGGGTTCGCCTCCATCATCCGACTGCAGAACTTGACGGCGGCCCGCCCCGCGGCAGACGCGAAGAGCATCGTCGGCGTCCTCGGAGCGGGCGTCGAGAGGGGTCACGTCGTGCGCCTGGTGGCCGAAGGTCCCGACGAGGATAGGGCCGTCGAGACGCTGCGAGACCTGCTGGCCGGGCTCGCGCAACAGGTCGGCGAGTAGCCATGTCCGGCCGAATCGCGGGCTCTCCCGCAGCCCCCGGCATCGCGGTCGGACCGACCTGGCGCTATCGGCCGCGTGGAGCCGCCGGCGTTCCGGTGGTGGCCGTGACATCCCGCGGGGAAAGCGAGCTTCGCATCCGTCGGGCTGCCGGTGCGGCCGCGGCACAGCTTCAGGCGCTGGCTACGCGGCTGTGTGCGCTGAACCACCCCGGCGACGCGGAGATCCTGGAGGCCCAGGCATTGATGGCGATCGATCCCGCCATCGTCGAGGAGGCCGTCCGGCTGACCCGCGGCGGCATGGGTCCGGTCGAAGCCGTGCTGGCGGCGGCGGAGGCCTCCGCCGAGGTCCTCGCCGCGCTCGACGACGCGTTGCTGGCGGCCCGGGCGTCAGACGTGAGGGACGTCGCGGTCCGGATAGCGCGTGCCCTCAGCGGCGCCCATCTGGATCTGCCGCCGGACCCGTCGATAGTCGTCGCCGAGGACCTGCCGCCGTCGCTGCTGGCGGAGATGCCGGCCGGCCTGCTGCTCGGCGTGGCCCTTGCAGGGGGCTCGCCCACCGCGCATGTGGCCATCCTGGCGCGGAGCCTCGGCATTCCGGCTGTCGTCGCGGTGCGGGGATTGCTCGAGGCCGTGCGGGGGGCTGCCGCGATTGCGATCGACGGCGAGATCGGGCAGATCGCCATCGACCCGGACGCAGCCGAACTCCAGGAGCTCGCGGACCGCCAGGCCCTCCGGGGCGTCCGCGATCGAGCAGCGGCAGCGCTTCGAGACCGGCCCGCGGCGACCGCCGACGGGCAGCGCATACGGCTTCTGGCGAACATACGGAGCCCGGACGAAGCCCCTCGCGCCCTGGAGGCCGGGGCCGAGGGGGTTGGCCTGTTCCGGACGGAGTATCTGTTTCTGCGCCGCCAGTTTCCGCCGACCGAATCGGAGCAGGTAGGCGAGTACCGGCGAGCGATGCAGGCGTTCGGGCCGGATCGCTCCGTCGTGATCCGCCTGGCCGACATCGGCGGCGACAAGTCGGTCCCCTATCTCGGGCGCCCGGACGAACCCAATCCATTCCTGGGCGTGCGGGCGATCCGGCTAGCAAGCGAGTCGCGCGAGCTGCTGCTGACCCAGTTGCGCGCCATCTGGCGAGCGGCCGGAGAAGCCGGGGTTACGCCCTCCGCCATGGCCCCGATGGTGGCCACGCTTGCCGACGCGCAGCTTCTCCTGGAGCTGCGTGACGAAGCGAGGGCTGCGGTCGTTGCCTCGGGCGCGGCCTGCCCCGAGCGGATGTTCACGGGCGTGATGATCGAGGTGCCGTCGGCGGCGATCATGGCCCCGGAACTGGCCCGGCTGGTCGACTTCTTCAGCATCGGCACGAACGACCTGACGCAGTACGTGCTGGCAGCCGACCGCGACGACCCATCCCTGGCGGGGCTTCAGGACGCTCTCCACCCGGCCGTGTTGCGGACCATCGCGGCGGTGGTGGCCGGGGCGGACTTGGCCGGCATCCCGGTTGCGGTTTGCGGCGAACTCGCCGGCGATCCGGCCGGGGCCCTCGTCCTGGTGGGCCTGGGCGTGGACGAGCTGTCGGCAGAGGCGCGGTCACTCGATGGGGTACGAGCGGCCCTGGCCGGCGTGACCGGAGCAGAGTTGCGTGCGCTGGCAGCCAGGTCGCTCGCGGCCACCGACGCGGAGACGGTCAGGGCATATGCGCATGAACTGCTGGACGCGCAACGGTAGGAGCGACGCCCCAACGCCAGGCTTCGCCTGGCGAAGCCTGGCTCGCGATCAGCTACGCGGCGCCGGGCTGCAGGCTGTTCGGGTTCGCGACCGTTCGGAGCGACACGGCCATCTCGCGGTTCACGAGCAGCGTTCGGAACCACTCGCTGACCGGCTCGTGGCAGAACTGGTATTCGAGGACCGCGTCAGTGATGGCGACCATCGACGGACGATGGTTGATGTCGCGTACCGGGTTGGCCGTGTGCGGCCCGTGCATGAATCCCTCGGCGCAGTAGGGGCCGAGTCTCATGGCTACGCCACTGGGCTTGGTCGCGAGGCGGCGCTTGGGGTCTCCTCGCGGGCCGCTGGCCACGACGACGTCCAGCTCGTCACGTTCGATCTCGAGCTTCTCGAACTCCTGGGTGTGTCCGTCCAGGGTGCTCACGAGGGTGACGTCGTGGACGACGATGCTGCGGCGCCTGTTGAGCAGGTCGGCCAGCCGCGCGTCCTCCAGGTCAACCTTGCCCTCGACGCGACAATCGTCGGCGAAACCGACGAAATCGATTTCCGTTCCCATGGTCTCCCCAGTCCGCTACTTGCGCACCTGGAATGTCCTACGGGGAGTGTCGGCTGGATAGTCCCGACCAAGATACGCCGGATGGGGTAAGCGGCCCGTAGTAACCCACCCCACGGAACGGGCCCGAACGAGTTAGTCCGATCCGCTCAGAGACGATCCCGGTTTCGCCTCCGCCCGGCGCCGCGAAGGTTCGGACGGCCGTTCGACCGCCGACCCGCAGGCAGCCTGGGCTCGCGCAGCCGCCCAGCCAGGCCGTCGGCGCTCCGGCGAGCCGAGACCGAGGCGGAGCCGAGGACCGGAGCGAGCGAACTTATGGGTCCGTGAGCGAGGACCGCAGGCGCCAACGTGCCAGCTAACGCTGGCCCACGGGATCGGCCGCCCGAGCGCCGATTAGCCCTGCTGCGTCGCCCGATCGGCCGCGGTCTCGGTCGCCGTCGCCTTCGACCGGCCGCCGATGCGTCGCTCCTCACCACGCAACAGGCGCCCGATGTTGTCCCAGTGAAAGAGCCAGATCAGGCCGGGGACCCCGACGCCATAGACGAAGTAGATGGGCGGGAGCGGCGTCACGGCGGCAACCACGATCATCACGATCCCACCGATAAGGCTCGCGCTGAGCGAACCGATCGATGAGATGCGGGTCAGCAGGATCATCAGGACGAACACAGGCAGTATCGCGACCAGGATGATCGGGGCAAGGATGACAGCGCCGCCGGCCGCAGGGGCGATACCACGGCCGCCGTGGAAGCCGATGAACGGCGAGCGACTGTGGCCGACGATCGCCGCCAGGGCGGCCACGACCTGCGGAACCGGCCCGCCGCCGATGGCCACGATGAGGAGAACCACCGCGGACGCCTTGGCCAGGTCCAGCATGCCGGACACCGCCGCCCAGCGAAAACCGACCGCCCGCGAGACGTTGGCGCCGCCCGTCCGACCGCTGCCGATCGTTCGAGGATCGGGTCCGCCGATGAGCCGCGGAATGATGATCCCGAAGGGAATGCCTCCTACCAGATAGCCGGCGACGAGCGCGACGGCGACCCGGACGATGTCGATGGTTTGCATCGCGGGGAAGTATAGGGCGGCGATTCCCGTGGGGCGCCCCGATCTGCGCGGGCTCTCCGACCTCTGCGGCCGGCCTACGCGCCGCCCCCGGCAAGCTCGGCCAGGAGCCGCTCCGGATGGCCGCCGAACCATGCCCGCCGCGCCGGATCGGTCGCCACCTCATCGACGAGGGTCGCAAGACGGGCATTGACCGGCGTGGCGACCCCAACCGCCGCGCCGGCGCGAGCCACGGCGCCGTTCATCCACGCGACCTCGGTTGGCTCGGCGCATGGTGCGTTGGGAGGAGTGGAGCGGATCTGAATCTGGAGCGAGGGCACCTTGCCGGAACGGGCGCCGCCGGCGACGCGGGTCAGGATCGGCCGGCCGAGCCACGCCGGCAGGCGAATGCCGCGGGCCAGCCACGGGACCGGCGCGCCCGGCAGCGAAACTGGCCGCAGCCCCAGCCGCTTCATCACCGCCAGGGTCTCCAGGAGCTGCCGCCTCTCGACGTCGAAGAGGCGCGGGTCGCGGTAGATGGCGGCCGAATCCAGGTCCAGGATCGCGCCGGTCGCGTTGGCCATCAGGTTGGCCAGAAGCTTCGACCACTTCATGGGCGCCGCGGCAGGTAGTTCGGAGACCCGCAGCCCGGCCCGGCCGAAGTCGCCCAGCAGTCCTCGAACAAACGGTCGAGCCGACTCGGTTGCGGCGGCCAGCGCCAGGCCTCCGCGGCCCAACCAGTGAACTTCGTCTTCCGACGCGAGGCGGATGGGCGCCGTCAAGGAGCCCGCAAGCATCGGAGCCAGGGGCCGCACCGCGCCCGCCGTCTCGTCCGCGCCGATGCCGTTCTCGACGGTCAGGGTTGGGACATCGGGCCAGCGCAGTGTTGGCGCCAGCGCCTCGCGCAGGGCCGGCATCTTGACGGCGAGCAGGATCAGGTCCGGAGCCGGTGCGTCTTCGGTTCGCGTGAATCGGTGGACCGGGACAGTGACCCGGGATCCGTCGGGCCTGACCAGCACGATTGGCCGTTCCGAGTCCGGCTCGAAGATGCGGACCAGGGTCACGTCATGGCCCACCGACCCGAGCAGCGCGCCCAGGAACGAGCCCACCGCGCCGGCTCCCACGACGAGCGTCCTCTTGGCTGCGCGCGCCGCGGCCTCGGCGACATCGCCGGCTGCCCCGGCCGCGCCGACTTGGGTCGTCGCGTCTGGTTCGGGGATTGTCATGGCTCTGTTACCTTGAGTACGGACCGCGCCCCGGCATGGGCCAAGCCGGTTGGCGTCGGCTCGCCTAGACTACTGGGCGGAGGGGCCCCGCGCCATTGTCTGGTGGAACTCGGGTCGGGCCGCCGAAGCGACGGCAGCACAGCGAGGTAGTCGAATGCGGAGGTCCGGCCGAAGCCGGGGTCGGCTCGGGTGCGTGCAGTGGTCCGGTCTGGGCGCGCTGCTTGCGGCCGTCGTTGCCCTCGCCGGCTGCTCGGGCGGCGCGGCGTCGCCCTCGCCGAGTGCCTCGCCGACCCCAACGCCGACCCCAACCCCGACCCTCATCCCAGTCCCGACCCCCACTGCCACCGTGACGGCCATCCCGCCGCCCACGCCCACCCCGACCCCCACCTCGACCCAAACCCCCGCCGCGACATTCCAGCCATCCTCGACCCCGGTCGGCTCGAATACCTTCACCAGCGCCGGGTCGACGGCAGCCGTGCGCTACAACGCCGTCCTGCTCAAGAACGGGCGCGTCCTGATGGTGGGCGGCCGCAGCAGCCCGGGCAGCACCCAGCTGACCGCCGAGGTCTTCGATCCCAGGTCGGGCGCTTACACGCCGGTTCATTCCCTGACGACGCCCCGGCTCGACCCCAGCGTGACCGTGCTCCAGGACGGCCGCGTTCTCATCGCCGGCGGCCGGGGCAAGAGGCCCGCACCCCAGGCTTCGGCCGAGATCTTCGATCCGATCGCCGGGACCGACAAAGCCACGGGGTCGATGTTGACGGCCCGCGCCGGCGCGACCGCCTTCTTGCTGAAGAGTGGCAACGTGCTCGTTTTCGGGGGCCTGGACGCCGGCGGCATTCCCGTGCCCTCGGCCGAGCTGTACGACCCGAAGTCCGGCAAGTTCAGCCAGACGGGCCCGTTGATGCAGTTTCGAGGCGCCTTCGGGGCGACCGAGCTCGCGGACGGCCGCGTCTTCGTCGTCGGCGGCTGCTGCACCGGCCCGAGCGTCTACACGTCGGCCGAGATCTACGACCCCAGGGTCGGCGTCTTCGAGACCGCGGGATCGATGACCACCGGCCGCATGAATCCGTCCGTGACCCTGCTGTCCAACGGCCGCGTCCTGATCGCGGGCGGTAGCGGCAGCGCCGTCGCCGGGCGGCCTCTCGCGTCGGCGGAGACCTTCAACCCCACAACGCTGGCCTTCACCGCGACCGGATCGATGGCCACGGCTCGCGACGGCATGACCGCCACGCGCCTGAAGGACGGCCGCGTCCTGATCGCCGGAGGCGACGACGGGTCGGCCGAGCTCTACAACCCAGCGACCGGCAAGTTCAGCGCCGCGGGCCAGATGATCGCGGACCGCACTGGAGCAACCGCCACGCTCCTGCCGGACGGCCGGGTCTACATCGCCGGCGGCGGCACGGGCCCGGACGCCTCCAGCGCGGAGATCTACCAGCCGTAGCTTCCCGACTGATGGCCAGAGGTCGACGTGGCGAAGACCCGACGTCAGTCCCCACGTCCGTCCTGCAGTTCAGTCCGCCACGCCACCAGCTGGCGATACAGTGCTGGTGCCCCATGCGGCAGATCTTCGGCCAGCTGCAGGGTCTTCGGGCACAGGATGAACGGATCGACCTGCCAGCCCCCGAGGCCGCCGTGCGACCCGATCAGTTCCTCGAAAGCCATGACCTCCCCGGAGACGCGGTCAAAGGCACCGAGCAGGATCAGGTCGCCGACATTCGCGAAGGCGTCGAGGTGGCTCAGGTTCTCGGCCGCCAGCGGACCATAGTCGGCGAGGGGGTCGCTGCCACCGGGCTGGACGGCGGTCAGGTCGGCCTTGCCGGCGGTCAGGTCGGCCTTGCCGGCGGTCAGGTCGAGCCGGCCGTGCGGACCCAATACCAGCGCATGGCCGTCGGCTGATCTCACCAGCAGCGCCCCGATTCCGGGATGACGCGCCAGCGCCTCGATCAGGCCCGGATAGTTCGCCTCGATTGCCGCGTCGCTCATCCTGTCGGGCCGGGCGGTGAAGTAGACATGGGCCAGGCTACCGGACGATGCCACGACTACGTCTGGAGCAGTGTCCGTGCGGCGCATCGCTCCGCCACCGGGTCTTCGCAGTGCGCCGGGCAGCAGACGTGCCAACTGCGTTCCCAGGCCGATGCCGCGCCCGAGCTCGGCCGCAACGCGCCGGCCCATACCGGCTGACTCGACCGAGTCGGTGGTGCCCACGACGCTCATCTTGCCCGGCAGGAGCGCTGCAACGACCGCCTCGAGGGGTTGGCCGCAGCGTTGGCTGAAGGTGGCGCCCATGCACTGGCCATGGTCGGACAGCACGACCAGCTGGTAGGGTCGGTTGGTGTTTCGAGCTGCCTTCAGGAGCGACCCGATGGCCCGATCGATGCCTTCGAGCGCATCGATGGCCTCCGCGCGCTCCGGGCCGCAGTGGTGGGCGATGGCGTCGTAGCCCGTGTAGTCGACGTAGATGGTCGGTGTTCCGCGGAACATCTCCGCGATGACGAAAGAGGTGGAGACGGTCCGAAGCGCAATGTTGGTCACGGCGCGTTCGATCGCGTAGTGCAGATCCCGGTTCATGCGTGGCTCGACCGATCCGGCGCGCTGACGTTCCGCCTGGTATAGCTCCTTGGCCACCTCACCGGTCATCAGCACCAGCAGGCGGAGGTAGTTGACCGAGGTGGCGAGAAAACCGCGCAGACGCCGGCCATCGTCGGACGGCACGCCCTCCCCGATCGAGGCCATCGTCAGGTAGCTGCGCGGTGCGTCTCCGGTCACGAGGTTGCCGATGCTGGCCCCATCGTCTGCCAGAAAGCCCGCGCCATCACTGACGCGACGAACGATCTCGGCCGCATCGTCGGGGTGGTTGGCCACCATCAACCTGGCGGAGGCCTTTTCGTACCAGCGAAAGCCGACGATACCGTCGTTGCGACCGTGGAGGATGCCCGCCTGACTGGCCGGAGTCGTGGGTGGGAGCAGAGCAACCCACGGGTGAAGCGTCGCTCCGTCATCGCGTATCAGGCTATCCAACACCGGCATCCGACCGCCCCGCAACACATGGTTCAGGATGGGAAGGCTCAGTCCGTCGATCTGGACGACAAGCAGCCCCGGCTTCGGTTCGACTGCGCGCCGGAAGTTGCGTGCGACCAGGCGCCGGACGAGCACGCCGTAGTAGGAATCGTCGTCGCTCACCGCCACGAGTTCGGCGAACAGGCTGTTCAGCACCGTCAGTAGTACGGCGCTCCAGACGGCGGTCGATGTGCCGTCCACGCCGACGCCCGGCACCACACGTCCGACGGCGATGATGGCCAGGATCTGTACGATCAGACCCAGGGTCTGGGCGACGAAGATCGGCCACGCCACGAACAGCCACTGCAGGACGATATCGGTGAAACTGTCGAGGGCCAGAAGCAGGAGCGCCACCAGCAAGAGTGGGGCGGGGCCGTCGATCCTGAGGCCCCGGAGCACGGCGGCCGTGATGGCGAGCGCCAGACAAGCCATCGGGTAGGACAGGGCCGCGCGGCGCAGGAGGGCCAGGCGGGCCGGTCGCCAATCCCACATCAGCCTGGCCCCGAGCCGGTAGAAGGCAAACAGACTGCGGTCCGGAGGCCCGGACCCCCGGCTGACGTCGGCTGTCATCGCGGGACGCTTCCTTCCAGTTGCGTAGATTGCCCTGGCCGCAGAACGCGCACTTCGATGCCAGGGGCGCGTGTTGCCACCGCTTTGCGAAAGGCCTCGCCCGGATTCTCGAATCGAGGAGCCGCGAGACGCCGCAGACCGAGCGGGTAGAGCGTTCCCCAGTGAATCGGTATGGCCACAGCCGGGCTGATTCGCGCCGCGGCCTCGGCTGCTCGCGACGAGTTGAGATGGCCGGGCCCGAGCGTGGGACCCCAGCCGCCCACCGGCAGGAGCGCCACGTCGACACGGCCGGCCAGATGCGCCATTCCAGGGAATAGGCCGGTATCGCCAGCGAAGTAGACGGAGGTCGATCCGATGATGAGGATGCCCAGGGCGTCGTCCGAAGCCGTAAAGAGCGACCGACGACTGCCGTGTTCGGCATGGACGGCCTCCAGCGTGAGACGGCCTATCTGCATTCGATCGCCGGCCCGCATCTCGTGGACGACCCCTCCAACGGCTCTTTCGACGAAGCTCCCGAGACCGACAGGGACGATGATCTCCGGCTGGCCAGGAAGATTCCGCAGCGACGCGACATCCAGATGGTCCCAGTGACCGTGGCTGATGAAGACTGCCGACAGATCTCTGAACTCATCGCGGGGCACGGACGGCACCTGACGTCGGACCGCGCCGGCCGCCATATGGCCGAACAACGGATCGGTAAGCACGCGCACGCCCTCGAGGTCGACGAGGACGGTCGAATGGCCGAGGAACGTCAGTCGATCGCCCAAATCGATGCCTCCGAAACTACGCGCCAGCATGCCACCTGCAGATTGTGACCTGCTACAACCCCTCCACATCACAGATCGTGGACCTAAGGCCGCGGGCCAGTCAATCGGTCGCGCACCGACCGTGAGAGTTCGTCGGCGCTCGAAGCCATCCGAAACCACGGCCTGGTTCGTACTCGCACCGATCAAGCAGTACTTGCGCCATAAATGTATGTAGATCCTCTTCTCGCGGTGCATATACTGCTTGCGCACCCCACGGTTTGGCCATAGCTGGCCGCGGTGCGCACGGTGGCGTCCCATGAAGAATCCTGGCTCGGGGGAGTTGGACTCTACTTCGATCGCCCGCTCCGCCAATCGACGGGCGATCGATGCGGAGCGGTCCGATTCGGATGCCGACCAGGCTGGCGCGGATGCGGACCAGGCCGCGTCGGACCAGGACCAGGCGGCGGCCGACCAGGATCAGGCAGACGCCGCGAGCGATCAAGGGGCTGCGGAGCGCTACCAGACGAGCGCCAGACAGCACCACGCCTGCGTGGCCGGTGGAGGCGACCTGGAGGCCTACGAAGCCCTGCGCGTTGCGCGCGACAAGAGTACGGCCAGCCGTCTTTCAACCCAGGTCACCCGAACGAGAACGGCTCGGTTGCGAGCCCAGACGGCCGACGAGCGCGATGCCAGCGGGGCCGCGCGCGACGAGACGGCCCAACGACGGAACGTTCGCGAAGAGGCGACGGAGCGCTCAACGGCGTCCTCCGACTCGCCGCTGGTCAAGAGGCTCGGGCAGGTCCGGGCCCGCGCCGGGGCGGCCAGTGCTCGCGCCACCGCAGCCCGCGCCCGCGCCGCGTCCGGTGAAGGCAGAGCCGCGCAGGACCAGGCCGATGCCACCCGCGAACGCGCCCGTCTGGAAGCGGAGCTGCTGAGCGCTCGCCTCGACGACCTCACGGGGGCCTTCCGGCGCGAGATGGGCAGGCTGCAGCTGAGCCAGGAGATCGACCGTGCGCGGCGAGCCGACGGGCGCTTCGTCATCGCTTTCGTCGACGTCGACGGAATGAAGCTGGTGAACGACCGGGATGGGCACGCCGCGGGCGATCATGTGTTGCAGGTACTCGTCTGGACCCTCAGGTCGAATCTCCGCTCCTTCGACCCGATCGTTCGCTACGGCGGCGACGAGTTCGTATGTGGACTCGGCGGCGTCGACCATGATGTTGTGGCGCGCCGCTTCGACGTGATATGTCGGTCGGTCGAGAGCGATGTTGGCGTCGGGATAAGCGTGGGCCTGGCGACCCTGTCTGCGGACGAGACACTCGACCAGCTAATGGGTCGGGCCGACGCCGATCTCCTGACCGCCAAGAAGCGACGCGGGAAGCAACGCGGCGCATAGCTTGCCGGTTTCGCCAGCCGGCGGCGCGCCGCACGTCCACTCGGGAACGCCGTCGCGGCAGGCACGAACTACAAGTGAACCGGCGCTCCGTGGCCCGTGCAGAGCAGCTTCATCGGCAGCGCCTTGATCCGTTCGGCGGACGTCCGCGCCTGAGCCGGATCGAGCGAAAGGCGCGCCCTCGGCGGGCGAATCTCCCCCTGCTTGTCACTCAGCAGCGCATCTCCGGAGAACACGACGCCATCGGCCCGGTGCAGTGCGAGGCTCCCGGCGGTGTGACCCGGCACGTGCATCACCTGGAAGCCGCCGATCGAGTCGCCTTCCTCGAGCAGAAGATCCGGCACCACGTGGCGAACCCTGATCAAACGACCGAACATGGACATGAGAGGCCCGCCCTTCTGCGGCCTCTGCTGCCCCGCCAGGACCGGGCCATCGAGCCGGTGGATGGCGACCCTGGCACCGGTCAGCTCCTTGAGCCTGGCTACGCTGCCGATGTGGTCGATGTCGCAGTGGGTCAGGACGACGCAGCGCAGCTCGGCGGGCTGACGGCCGATGCTCTCGATGTAGGCCACGATCCGTCGGGCGTTCCCCGGCATTCCGGTATCGACAAGCAGGAGGCCATCGTCTATCGCCACGAGGTAGACGTTGCCGGCCCTGACGCTGTCGACCTTGTAGACGCCATCTGCAAGTTGCATCGCGGTGAGTCTATCGCCGCCGTGCCCGCGCCTCCAGCCCGTGCCGATGGCCCGTGCGCCGACCGCCCGGGCAGCCCGGTCAGGCCCGGCCCGCCGCGCCGGCCCGGCGATTGGTTACGCCCCGCGCCCGAACCGCCGCTTCAGACCCTGCGCAGCCACGTGCCGGCGGAGTCTCGACAGGGCCATGGCCGGTTCCACGGCCGAGGGACAGACGGCGGTGCACTCGATCGCGTCGCGACAGCGCCACACCGAATCGGGCTCGGCGGCGAGAGCCAGCACCGGGTCCAGATCTCGATCGCGCGGCTCATCCACGACCCGAGCCGCGGCAGCCAGTGCCGCCGGGCCGATGTACGAGCGATTCGTCCGGGAGATCGGGCAGGCCGAGAGGCACAGGCCGCACTCGATGCAGTTCTCGAAGCGCCCGAAGGCCTTCATGCCGTCGGGCGGCACGCCCGCACCGCGGACCTCGGCGGCGCGAACGAGCGGCATCCCAACAGCCTCGAATCGAGCGTAGAAGTCGACCATGTCGGTCGCCAGGTCGGCGACGAGACGCTGATTGGCCAGCGGCTCGACGCGGACCGGCCTGCGGGTTGACAGCTTCGCGAGCTTCGTGTCGCAGGCGAGGACCTCGCGCCCGTTTACCCGCACGCCGCACGTGCCGCAGGAGGCGTGCATGCAGGAATGGCGGACGACGAGCGACGGATCGTGACGGCGCCGGATCTGCAGCAAAGCGTCGAGCAGGGTGGCCCCCGGCTCGGCCTCGACGTCGAAGCTGTCGAAATGGCGCTTACGGTCGTCCTTCTTCCATCGCGAGACGCGGAGGCTGACGCTCATTCCCGGTACCACGCGGTGTGCGGCAGCAGTACCTGCTCGCCCGTCTGGCACGGCCGGGTCCAGCCGAGCCTGGCGCACACGACGTCGGCTGTGGCCTCGGCCATCGCCCGCAGAGTCGTGGCCTTGCCGCCGGCGATGGTCACGAAGCCCGCGGTGGGTGCGGTGTCCGTGGCGTGGTCGAAGCAGCGCAGTTCGCGAGCCATGGCGCGGCCCTCGTCCATTGCGCGGTCCTCGGTCTGGGCGCCGCCCTCGCCGAGGAGCGGCCGGGCGGCCGACCAGGTCGCCCGGATCGCCGCTCGGGCGATTGCCGGAACGAGGACCGCGCTCTCCCGGACGATCCTCTCGACGTGGTCGGCCGGGACCGTGAGATCGTCGGGGTCGTCTACGATCCACGAGCTGGTCCCGACCACCGTCAGCGCCCGTTGCGGCAGGACGATGTCGCCGTCGCCGGGGGGATGCAACCGGTTGACCACCATGTTGCAGTGGCGGCCTCGGACCGAGACCATCACGCCCGGCGAGGGAACGATGGGCACCGAGATGCCCGCCAGAGCCGCCAGCTTTCCGACCCACGGTCCGGCGGCGTTGACCACGATATCCGCTCCGATCTCGTAGTCCCGGCCGGCGGCATGGTCGCGGACTCTCACGCCACTGACGGTCCGACCGGTCATGGTCAGGGCGGTTACCTCGGTGAAAGGCCGGATATCCGCCCCGTTGCGGCGGGCCGTGGCGAAGAAGCGCAGCGGCATCCGCATCGCGTCCATCGTCGCGTCCGGAACCTGGATCGCGAACCGCAGGGCGGGGTTCAGGCCGGGTTCCATGCGCAGCGCAGTCTCCCGGTCGACGCGTTTGGCCGGCACCGCACACTGCCAGCACGCCTCGAGGAACTGCTCCTCGTATGCCTCGTCCTCGTCGGTGATGGCCACGAACAAGCCGTCGTTCTCCTCGAACGAGCCCGGACAGATGCGGCGCAGGATCTTGTTCTCGGCGCTGCACTCGATCGCGGCCGCGCGGTCGGTGGTCACGTAGCGGGCGCCGCTGTGGAGCAGGCCGTGGTGCCGGCCGGTGGTCCCGGATGTGATCTCGCCGCGCTCGACGAGGGTCACTCGGATGCCGCGCAGCGTCAGGTCGTGGGCCAGAGCGCCGCCCGTGCCGCCGCCGCCGACTATCAGGACGTGCGGCAGGCGCCGGGCCGGCTCGGCCGCCACGCGGTGCGCCACTCCACCCGCCGCTTCGGGCGCCTCGACCTGGTCCACTGCCACGGCCACCTTCCGCGCCCGCTTTGGGCGCGGCGCCCGTACTTCGTCCTGCGGAAGCATCCCGGCTGGCGCAGGCGCCGGGTTCGGCCGAACATCGACTTCCGGCCGCGCCTTGACCTGCGTCTTCGGTTCCCGACGCCCGCCTACTCGACCCAATCGAGCGTCCTCGTGACGGCCTTCTTCCAGAGTCCGTACTCCTTCTCGCGCCGGGCCGGGTCCATCGCCGGTCGCCACTCGCGGTCTCGCGCCCAGTTTGCCCGGAGATCGTCGACCGCGCTCCAGAACCCGACGGCCAGGCCGGCCGCGTATGCGGCGCCCAGGGCCGTCGTCTCGGCCACCCTGGGCCGGATCACCGGCACGCCAAGGACGTCGGCCTGGAACTGCATCAGCAGCTCGTTGTGGACCATGCCGCCGTCTACCTTGAGCGCGGTCAGGTCCACGCCCGAGTCGGCGTTCATGGCGTCGAGCACCTCGCGTGTCTGCCAGGCCGTGGCTTCGAGCACGGCCCGGGCGATATGGCCCCGGTTGACGTAGCGGGTCAGTCCTGCGATCACGCCGCGCGCGTCGGCGCGCCAGTGCGGCGCGAACAGGCCGGAGAAGGCGGGCACGAAGTAGATGCCGCCGTTGTCGTCGACGGTCCGCGCCAGCGTCTCCACCTCGGCCGAATCGTCGATCAGGCCGAGGTTGTCGCGCAGCCACTGGACCAGGGCGCCGGTGATCGCGATCGAGCCCTCGAGCGCGTAGGCGGCGGGGGCAGTGCCGATCCGGTAACCGACGGTCGTAAGCAGGCCCGACTTCGACACGACCGGCTCGGTCCCGGTGTTGAGGAGCATGAAGCAGCCCGTACCGTAGGTGTTCTTGGCCTCTCCCGGCGAGAAGCACGTCTGCCCGAACAGGGCCGCCTGCTGGTCGCCCAGGTCGCCGGCTACGGGGACGCCGGCAAGCTCGCCGACCGCCAGGCCGTAGACTTCACTCGAGGACCTGATCGCCGGGAGCATCGGGCGCGGCACGCCCATGACCGCCAGCATCTCGTAGTCCCAGTCGAGGGCGCGCAGGTTCATCAGCATGGTCCGGCTGGCGTTCGAGACGTCGGTGACGTGCACGCCTTCCACCCAACGGCCGGGGCTGCCCCCGACAGACGTCGCGTCAGCCGTGCCCGCCGCGCGCCTGGCGCCGCCCGTCAGGTTCCAGATGATCCAGCTGTCGATCGTGCCGAAGAGCAGGTCGCCCACCGCCGCCTTCTCTCGGGCGCCGGGGACGTTGTCGAGGAGCCAGCGGATCTTGGGCCCCGAGAAGTAGGTCGCCAGCGGCAGCCCCACTTTCGAGCGAAACCGATCCTGGCCGCCGGCGCGCGCCAGCTCGGCGATCAGCCCGTCGGTTCGCGTGTCCTGCCACACGATCGCGTTGTGGATGGGCTGCCCGGTCCGCCTGTCCCACACGACCGCCGTCTCGCGCTGGTTGGTAACCCCGACGGCTGCCAGATCGGCCGCCCCAAGACCCGCCTTTCCCAGCGCCCCGCGGATGACCTCCCGGCAGCGTGTCCAGATCTCCAGCGGGTCGTGCTCCACCCAGCCCGGCCGCGGGTAGATCTGGGTGTGCTCCCGCTGATCGATCGCGACAACCGCCCCGCTCCGATTGAAGACCATGAAGCGCGTGCTGGTCGTTCCCTGATCGATTGCTCCGACGTACTTCGTCATCGCGGAACCTGTGCTCGTAGGATCGGCGTTCCTTGCTGTGCGTAGACTAGCCGAGTAGGTGGTGGGTGCGATGTGGAGCCTGGCATCGGGCACTCTCTACGCTCTCGATCCGGCCACCGGTCACACCCGGGCTAGCATCGCCGTGGGCTCGCTGCCGCACTTCGCCAGCCCGACTCGGTGGGACGGCCTGGTCTTCGTGGGGACGATGGCGGGCGTGTTCGCGGTCACGCATGATTGGGCGCCCTGGAGCGCAGCCGACTCTCGGGCACAGGTTCGCGCGAGTAACATTGCGGCGCTTGTTCGCTACGGGCTGGGGTTCCGAGGTGAGCAGGGGGGTGGAGCGGGGCAGTGCGCCCTAATCCAGCCCGGACGAGTTTTCGGGTAGCGCGTACGACGCTCCGTGGGCGTGTCCGCCGCAGAAGGAGAGGAAAGGGCTCGATGCTGTGGATCGGATCAGCTTGGGCGCATGATCATGCCCGCCGGTTCAGCGGCCGGCTCCTTGCCCTGTCTGCGGCCGGGGCTCTCGTCGTCGGCTCGCTGCCGGCTGCGGCAGCGGCGGCCTCTCCGACGGCGGCAGTCGCCGCTCCCGCGGCGGCGGCACAGGCCGTCGCCGCGCCCGACGTGCCGGCGGCTGCCCAGCCGCAGGCAGTCGCAAGCGGCGATTGGCCGCAGTTCCACAACGATGTCGGCCACCAGGGGAACAACACCGCGGAGACGACCATTTCCGCCTCGAACGTTTCCCATCTTGGAGTCGCCTGGACCGGCGCGACCGGCGGCTCGACCTACTCCTATTCCTCGCCCGTCGTCGCCAACGGCGTGGTCTACATAGGGTCCACGGATGGCAGGCTGTACGCGTATGCGGTCGGTTGCAAGTCCGGCGGCGGGGCCTGTTCCCCGCTCTGGGAGGCCGTGACCGGCGCGTCGATCGTGTCGTCGCCCGCGGTCGACAGCGGAGTCGTCTACGTCACGTCGAGAGATCACAAGGTGTATGCCTTCGACGCGGCCGGCTCCAGCCAATGCGCCGTCAGCGGCGGCGTCAAGACCTGCCTCCCGCTCTGGACGGCCACCACCGGCGGGGAGATCTGGGGCTCTCCGGCGGTCGCCGGTGGCATGCTCTACGTCGGATCCTATGACGAGAAGCTGTACGCGTTCTCTTTGTCCCCATTTACCATGCTCGCCGATTGCACCGGCATCGCCCCAACCAGGACATGCAAGCCGTTGTGGACGGGCGCCACCAGCTACCCGATCATGACCGCTCCCGCCGTCGCGAACGGGCTGGTCTACGTCACGTTGGGCAACGGCAAGCTCAACGCTTTCAGCACCGACGGTGTGACCGGCTGCAGCGGAGTCTTCCCCAACACCACTTGCCAGGTGCGCGTGGCTGCCGACATGGGGGACCCGCTCATGGCCTCACCCGTAGTTGCGGCCTCGACGGGCTGGGTCACGAGCTATGTCTACGTCGTCGATTCCATCGGATCCCTGGACGCGTACGACGCAACTGGCGTCCAGGAGTGCGGCGGCCCATTCTGCAGCCCGATCTGGATGGGGTTCGACACCATCAACGTGATCGAGGCGACCCCTGCCGTCGCCAACGGCGTGATCTACGTCGTGTCCAAAACCACCGGGAAGCTGTATGCGTACGATGCCAATGCAAGCTTCAAGAACTGCCGTCCGGGCAACCCTGAGTTGTTGGATTGCGACCCGATATGGACGGCTACCACAGGGGCAGGCATCGAGGCAGCGCCCTCGGTAGCCAATGGCGTCGTCTACGTGGGGTCCGACGATGGAAGGCTGTACGCGTTCGACGCGGCCGGCTCCAGCCACTGTGCGGTCAGCGGCGGCAAGAAGACCTGCACGCCTCTCTGGTCGCACGCCACCGGCGCTGCCATCTACTCCTCACCTGCCGTTTCCAACGGCGTCGTCTATGTTGGGAGCGATGACGGCAAGCTCTATGCGTTCAGCCAGCCCGTTGCCCCCGCCCCTCCCGTCGGCCCCACGCCCTCCGCCTATCACCCGGTCACTCCCGTCCGAGTCCTCGACACCCGTAAGGCCATCGGCCTCTCGGGCAAGCTCAAGGCCGGCATACCGCGCACCTTCCAGGTAAGCGGTCACGCCGGTGTCCCAGCCGGAGCGGTAGCCGTCACCGGCAACGCCACCGTGGTCAACTCGAGCGCCGCAAGCTCGATCTACCTCGGTCCGACGGCCATAGCCAAGCCAAAGACCTACACCATGAGCTTCAACAAGGGCCAGATAGCCAACAGAGGTGTCACCCTCGCCCTATCGCCGAGTGGCGCCCTCTCGGTGACCTACA
>Ga0182011_10000382_pt1 | contig 38548 bp, 40 predicted proteins | sample 711E1DmetaG_FD_120481 | JGI IMG/M metagenome (GOLD analysis project Ga0182011, IMG submission 120481) | Permafrost microbial communities from Stordalen Mire, Sweden - 711E1D metaG | ecosystem: Environmental > Terrestrial > Soil > Wetlands > Permafrost | place: Sweden: Stordalen | collected...
AAAATTGAGGCCCAGTTTTGGTGAGTATGCCTCCTGCCCTTCGGATAAAGCATCATACCGGATGGATTGATACAGCGAAAGACGATCCAGGCTTTCTGATTCCCATTGGAACAACATTTCATTCGATGTATAGAGAGAGCGCTGGATTCGTTTGATTATTGCAGCCGGCAGCATTCCTTCAAGATGGCCTTCGACAAACTCTCCGCCAATAATAAAACGATCCCATGCGGCTGCGACCCATTGAAGCTGGGGATTCAATGTTTGAAGTGTTGTTTTTGTTTGAGAGTAGTACTTCTGAAAATCGTACGTCATTCCTATGTTTACACTAAAAGATATGCCATTCAAATGGTTGGAATGTAAAGATGCAACCGTTGTAACAGCATCGTCATCTTGCCGTAAATTAGATACGAAGGTTAGCGAACCAGGTGCGCCTTGATTCGATTTGACCCTCTGGATTGAAAATGTCATACCAGACCGGTTATCGAAAGAGTAATCCGAGTTAAGATAAAGCTGTGTGCGAGTAAAATCAGCTCCATTCCGTTTTTGTACTGTATCCGCCAAACCTGGCCTATGAAAATAAAACGGATAGTTGTCAGCTGCTTGATCATGCATAACTCCGAAAACAAGGCCTATATCCTTGATTCGTCCGCCTGCATCCAGAGAAAATCGTTTATAGTCAAACGACCCTAACGAAGCATCTGCATGTATTTTCAAATTTTCAGACGGATGGCTGCTAATGATATTGATAATTCCGCCTAGTGCATCCGCGCCATACAGTGAAGAATTTCCACCCCGCACAACTTCAATATGATCAATATTGTTCATGGGCAACAAGCTGAAATCCACCAGTCCATTTTGGAAATTGTTTAAGCGAGTGCCATCATAGAGGACAAGAATATGCTCGGCCGCCATTCCGCGAAATGAAACGGTTTTCAACGATGCCGTTGGTCCGTAGTCTTTCAAAAAAAAGCCTTCCGAAGAACGAAGAACATCGACAACAGAGCTGCCATTGGAACGTTGAATTTCTTGGATTGTCAAGATATTGACTGGCGATGGTGAATCATTTTGCAAGATTGTACTTCGCGTTGCAGTTACAACGACTTCGTTTGTATGATATGTTTTCGTTGTATCTTTTTCAGCTGCAAGAGCCGAAATACAAACGAAGAGAATTGAGAAAATAACAGGGTTCCATCTGCACTGCATAAAGCATGTCTCCTTTGAATAATGGTGAATGAAAAAGCCCCAACCTTCATTAAAGATTGGGGCTTCATACGTATCAAAGAAGACATGCATGAACCACCTTCCCTCGAAGGATACTGAGGCACAATATTCTGGCAGGTCTCCTGGCTCTTCCGATCTTCGATTCACCTTCCCATGGCACCTTGGGCACCACAGTGGTTTTTTAGATCGAAAATACATTTCTGTATGATACAGAATCGGAATTACAGTTGCGGGGCAGCTTCCGCTTTATCTCGATAAATCCTCTTTATCAGGATAGACGGAATTCCCTTTTCATCCCGATACACGTCGTGCATCGGGACACCAGAACTGATTATGAAAAAGAACAAATTATACTAACGTCAACTTAACAAACTTGAGAATGAAAATCAAACCTCTCTTCCAATAATTATTCCATTCTCTCGTCTCAATGGAAATTGATGAAACTCAGAACGGTAAATCATCCGCTTTATCGGGACCAACATCCTCAGTTTGAGGCTGGGATGGTGCAGAAGCAGACGCTCCATTTGCATGGCTCGCGCCTTTGGAATCCAGCATAAGCATCTGATCGACAACAATCTCTGTTATATCCCGTTTGACACCGTTCTTATCGTCATAACTCCGGTATTGGATACGACCTTCGATATACACCTTGCTGCCTTTTTTTAAATACTCACCTACAATTTCAGCAAGTTTCCTCCAAGCAACGAGTTTGTGCCACTGCGTTTTTTCCTGAACATTCCCGTCTTGATCTTTCCATGATTCGCTGGTTGCCATCGAAAACGATGCTACGGCAACACCACTGCTTGTATACCGCAGTTCAGGATCTTGTCCAAGATTTCCTATAAGAATGATTTTATTAACGCTTTTTGATGCCATAGTGTTTCCTCCTTAAAGTGGGTAGTGGATTTATCGAACGATGGTGTAAAGTAAAATTATGATATTTAAAAACGAATGTCAAGATACGGTGTCCGTAAATCATTGAACCATTTTAAAAATGTGCATTCTATGTTGTGAAAGGATAAATAATTGATCCCCTTTCCAAGCGATATCTTGGATTTGATCGATTCGGTCTCCGGAGATAATGTGACTGAGCGATGATTTTTTTTGAAAGATACCCTCTCGCGTAAACCACCAGATCGAGTCATTGGATGCGGCAATGAGTCCGTTCTTCAAAATCGTAAATCCGGTAAGGTTACTCAAAATGCCGTCGCCAACGCTGCCGAGATAGTTGCCGAAATAGTCATACACAAGGATTTTATTTTTATCTCCGACATAAATGCGGTAATTCGTTGCCATGAGTTTCATGGGATTCTGAAGCTTCCCCTTTCCGGCATTGATATCTCCAAATGCACGTTCAAAAGATCCCTGAGAATTGAACTTCATCACGCGGATATTTTCGCCGTCAAGAATGAACAAATCTCCAATCTCGGATAACGCAATATCAAGAGGATAGCCAAATCGTGAACTGATATCAGAAGTATCTCTGGTAGAAAGCGATGAAATATAATTGAATTCCCTATCGAATCGCTGAATTCGATGATTGCCGAAATCAGAGACGTAAATATTCACCCCATCTGTCGCAACACCTGTAGGTTTATCGAATGAAGAAGATGACCAGCCAAACCCTCCAAGTGTTTTTGGTGCATCTTGAAGATTAGAAAACAGCGATACTTTATTTTCGTCCGCGTCAAGAACATATATTGTTCCCTGTGTTCCCACCACGATCCGAGTCGCCCTCTGAAAAGTTCCAACGGAATAATCTTCAACGAACACAGAATCAACAGGCTGCGATGATGCACTCGACAGCAATGTGAACAAACAAACTGCTATTGTAAATGCTGCTTCCATGATTCATCCTGAAGTTCGCCGCGCTTTGTCGAATGGACAAGCCTATAATCTCCAAAACCGCTTTGGTCAATAAATACGAATATGACGCCGCTCTCAATTTGATTATAATCCCATATCTCATACGGTTTAGCATCCGTGGAACTGGGAAATCGCTCCACTTCGTCCGGCTCGGAATACAAGAGATACACTCTTCCGCGGTCAGATTGCCAGCCTTCTTTTCCCATTGCATGATATCGCTGATTTGCCGTAAGAATGCGGTCTAAATACATTGCCCTGGTAATGCCGGTTTGGTGATTTTGTCCATTCTCGATGTCAGACCAGAATTTCGCAAGAAATTCACGCCTCCCTTCGGCATTATTAATTTTTGAAAATGTTTTAATTTCTTGATCTGTTGCTAAATACTTCGCCGCACGGAATTCTTTCTCCAGTTCATCGGCATTCATTCCAAGAAATTCAAGAGCTTTTACGGACATGGGGGACGTTGTTTGTACTACCTGCGGATTATTAATAAATAAATATCTCTTTGCTTGTGCAACCTCTTTCATACTACCATCAAGTACGCGGATTTGAAATACATATTTACCGGATGATAGGTTCATGATAGGAGTTGTTCCGACTTCAACGGCATCTTTTACTCCATATCGTTTTTGCTTGCTTATTTTTTTTTTGATTTCGCCATTTGGATCCTTCACGACGATCTCGACCGTATAAAGAGAATCCTTGTTGAGATTATACGCCTCCACGTAATGGAATACAACAGGATAACTCGATTTCCCAAACACCAATGATGGATTTGTAATGACGCGTAGCGAGTTCTTGTAAAAAGGATCATGAACCTCATGAGATTCAGTGATATTGCTCGCAAGTTCGATATCACTCAAAACGACAGTTTTCGGACGGACAAGTATTTCGACCGGTATTATGACGCTATCTCGATGGAGAGGGTTTCCATTGTCAAAACCGTTTATAACTATTATATACGAACCTTGATCCAGTTTGTAAGTAAATTTATTTATTAATGACTTTGACGATGAGCCATGAACAGAATCCTGTACAGTAATTGGTATGCGAAATCTATCAGCCTGAACAATTTTATCATCAGTTTTATTTTTAATTTTAATCAGGAGATCAATAGCTCCATGGATTCCATTGGAGTCTTTTTTAAGAGCTATTTGATTCGGATAACATGCAGTGGCAATTTCTAAATATGCGGCCGAATCATTTTGCCAAAACCGATTGTATACTGCATTGAGACTGAATGGACTTTGTGGTGTATTGAGTTGCGATTTACTATGCAAACTTACAAGACAAAAGAGAAGACCCGACAAGATTATTTTTTTCATGAAATCACATTAATGGAGTTATCTGAATTAATTCATAAATAATTAAAAACCACCACTGAAAATCTTGTGGTGGTTTTTTAAAAAATAAACGGTAACAATTGTTAGAAATTCATCCTGATATCCAGTAAATGATTTCCGGAAAAATATTGAACCGGGACATATGCATAGTCAAAACTGATTCCTACATTGACAAGTTTCTCCAGATTGATCCCTGCACCGAGAGAATAGTTCTGGAATATTGATACCGTTCCACTATGATCCGTACTATACAAATAACCGGCTCGTACTGCTATTGCATTCATAAATACCAACTGACCGCCAATTCGATAGCCGTCAATGCCATAATTATCATTTTCATATGCTGCACTCAACGAGGCATCGAAACTTTCATCAATCGATAATTTATAACCGACTCCAATGTCAATGACCGAAGGCATTTGATAACTTGCTGCCTCAATCTTGTAATAGGTTACTCCCCGGATGGAATTCACATCAGATGCCTGACGCCAGAGACTTGACCCGCCATACTGCATTGTTGTTCCAACATTCCTGACAACAACCCCTAAACTGAGTCCCTTTAAAGAGGCAGGATTTTGATATTGAACACCTACATCAAAAGCTACACCCATTGCCGAAACACCGCCAAAACTTTCACTCACCAAATTTGTCGTCGCACCAATACTCACTCGGTCAGAGAGCTGTTTTGAATACGTTAACCCGAGAGTGAAAAATGTCGGATTGAGCTGCTGCCCATTGCCGTCCGGCTGGTCTTCGGTTGTTACTGGAATTGTCCCGATATTGAATGATCGAAGGGAAAGACCAAGAGAACCAAATCCCTCAAATCTCGTCCCTACAGCAAGATAACTAATTCCAATATCTGCAATATATGCACGATAGGAAAATAAAGCACTCGTTGGATTTTCGGAGCCATCCAAACCGGCAGGGTTCCAAGCTATTGCGTCTGTTCCATTTACCGAAGAAATACCTGCACCGGCCATCGCAACATTTTTTGCTCCGATGGGTATGAGCAATTCCGGCGCGGCAGATGTTCCTGCCTTACTTTGTGCCAAACTCTGCATGGTACCTAGCAAAGCAAGGGTGACCAATACTAACGTTATTAATACAATCTTCTTCATATTTCACTCCTTAATTAAATAGTTGGAGGCATTCATTGATACTGCAATCCTCACGTCAATATGTAGGTAATACTTGTACTTCCTGGACTAATGCAAGCTTTAATACCTTGGACTTACCCAGGTCCGGCATGTCTACATGAATGATGTATATACCGCTTGCGACGGGAAGACTTCTTTCATTTCTGAGATCCCACTTTGTAAATTGAGTAGTCGCATCAGACTTTCTCAGTGTTCTTACAAGAACACCTGCTAAGTTGAAGATGCGAATTGTCGCATTCGTGGGAAGATGATTGAACTCAACATATTTATTTAATCTGCTCGTTTCGTACGTATTCATCCCATAATATGGATTTGGGAAAACATTGATTTTATCGACATCCGCACCTGCTGCAGCCGTGGAGAATGTCGGGGCTGGAGTCGTAAACGAGAATATATCATTCGCGCCATTGACATTTGCGGCGAGTATTTCGAACTGATCGCCGGCAGCCCAATCCACATCAGCACGCCTGTTGCAAGTCATGACCCACATAAGTGGCGTCGTTGCATTATTAGAGAGATTTACCTGAAGTGTTGGATCAGGCACTGTTGTATATGGAGCGCTAAAGATGAAACAAAACTCTCGGCTTACTGAGTTGTCGCCTGAGGTGAGCGGCGGCCAGTACCGGCCGTCAACTGATGCACCAGCAGCATTGTTTTCAAACATACCAACCGCTAAACGGGTCGGTGGTGTTGTGGACATATCCCAAGCTGAGAATGGCACGCCATAATTGAAATCCTGGTATGGGTAACCGGCTGCTGCATTTATAATCCATGGAGTAAAAGATGGATCTGCAGATGCCGAATTTGCATGCCGTAAATAACGATACGCGAGAGAAAAATTTGCATCCGATGGAGTAGCTTTTGGATCCCATAGAGCTGTGTGATCTACAGCTGCGAGTTTTAGAAGCACCGTATGATATTTTGTTGCATCAGTAAGAGTTGTTCCAATTCCACCAAACGCAAAATGGCCAGCCATACCAATCGTACCATTCGCTTGATCATACGCTAAAGGATCAGCAGCAGTACTAAATCCTTCAAGACCAAGCCCACCAGATGCTGCCCAGCCCCACCCTACCGGAGAAAACCTTCGCGTCCCACTTGGAATCGTCCATTCTTTCATACCCGGCTGCGGGCCTTGTATAATTGCCTGCATCCCATCGAACGTCGGATAATTTGCATCACCGGACTGATTAGTACCAGATGCAACTGTTACACCGAGATTGACATCAACTATTGACCACTCTGTTCCGGCAGTGTTGAAAGTAACATGATATGTATGGCCTGTCAACTTATCCGGTTGAAGGACACGAGGTATGACACTTCCGTCACTGGAAGGTTTTGTAGGATCAACCAGAGTATGTTGAGTAACAAGTGTATCTCCCGGTGTTGCACTGAATCGAGTACCAGGATTTGTTACGTGCGGTGTTACCGCTAAAATAACCGGCGAAGTCTCCAGCGACGGTGTTGATGGCTGATAATTCGGGTTATTATTTGTAGTATCATTATATGTCGGATTAAACGAATAAGCTGTTACTCCAAAGTAATACGTTTGTCCGTTAATAAGCGGACGGTTCCGGATAAAGTCTTTTTTAATATCCTGAAGACGCTGGATTCCAGAATTAGTGCCGGTTTGGACAACGACCGTTATTTCCGCTCCACTTACCGGATCTATCGCCGGGGCAAGAATAGTTTTGAGCGTATCGATTGATCCGTCAGCACGCACGGCTACATCGTACGTCGCAATTTTTATAGCTTCTTTCAACGTCGAGCTTTGTGATGGAAATTGATAGACATTATATCCTTGAAACTCATATCCACTACTAATCGTTGTTTCTGTTGCATTACTTGTAACACTACCGCCCCAATTTAAAATGACCTCTTTATCTAATTCAGAGACACTTATCTGGGGAGACGGCGGGGGTGCAGGCAACTTGAAAAGATTTCTAAATGCACGTGCCGCAAACGTTGTGTTAAATTTGAGAGCAGTAACACTAGAAAGATTACTTGTTCCAAGTCCGTCTACAAGCGCTATGACCGCTTCTGCGGTATCGTTGAGGTTCATCTTAAACGGCCCATGAACTGTCACAAGCCTTCTATCGCCTGCCGTGAGATCACTTCCATCAATCCAGCCAGTACCTTTTACCGGATCGCCGCTGAGAACAAACGGCGTCACAATATTATTAGTAGTTGCATATGGTGAGGAAGAGTAAAACGGAGATCCCTCCGGATACGCCGGACGCGGTAAATCACCACGCATTAAATTGTACCATTGCTTTGTTCCATCATACACAGCGTTATCAGGATCAGAAATAGAAGTTCCTGAAGCAAAGTATTCTGCAGCTGTTAAAGGAGTCGGTATTGTTCCTCCGGGATTTGCAGGATCCGGTTTTGTATGCCAGTAAGCGTAACCATGTCTCCATTGAAAATCTATAACCGCAGAATCAGCAAAATTTCCTGTTTTATGTGCTACACCATTTAAGAAAACATACCCTGAAGCCGCAGATGCCAGCCCTATAGCATTATATTTTGCATCCGAATTCCCCGAAGTATAGGCATAATTCAAATTCAAAGATGAATCTGAGCCGGCGAAATCGTTACCGCCATCACCAACATCCGGATCAGCCCATTGGACGACATACATACTATCGATACTTGAATTACTTGGTATTCCCTGGTTTCCTTTATAAATTAATTTTACTTGTTTAAAAATAATATTGTTCAGAGGCGTTGAAGACGCATACGCCCAGATCGTCATCTGTTCTTCCATTCCCATTGGAGGGGAGCCGGCAAATGTTTGACTCACTGTTGTGTTGAAATCATTGCAAACAAACCAGATTGTCTTCGTTGCACCGGCGATTCCTGGAATATGATGCGGATTCGTCGGGTCGAATGCATTATCATGCCGTATCACGCCATCTCGATCATCCGACCATGGTGCCCCCTTCGAGGCGGGCCATTCAGTCCAGTCCTGAAAATATTGCGCGGCGACCTGTGCTCTATCACCGTCCGTGACACTTGCCTGAGGTTTCTGGAAAAAAGTCGCAGCGTCGGCTGTTAAATCGGGCCAAAGTTTTGAATTATTTTGAATTGAAGGAGGCATGTCCGGTCGAACACCGAATGCTCTGGAACTTGCGGCATTAATATCATCCGTCGTTCCATCCGCATGCATAGCTCCCTGCTGCATCCCAACAAAATATGTGTCGCCAGTTACTCTCAGTGTTTGCACATACTTCCCATCATTGACTAATCCGCCAAAGACAACACCCTCGGCAAAGATAGTACCAACACCGGATCCTCTCGGGAATTCACCGTTCCAGGATTGGCTTACTAACCAATTAAAGAATCCATCCGGGTGTACCCAAGAAGTGACATTATTAGCATTCATAAGAATATATGGCTGTCCTGCGGCAACCTTTGCGAGTCCGATTCTCCCTGCAGCACCGGGTTTCTCCTTCGCAAAAGAAACGATAGATGCAATGAAAAGGAACGCAACAATCAAGATCATTACTTTTTTATGAGACTTCATAGCGGCAATCTCCTGTACTTTAGAAATCTTTGTTCTATTATCAGAATTCAAGTTTCGCTCCTACGCGTAATTGACGAGGTGATCCGAAATTATTAAAGCCATTCGTCCGAACCTGGTTTTGGCTATTTTGTAAGTTGATGACATTATACATTTGTGCAAAACCATTGCCATATTGTTGAATAGTTTTATCGCTCGCTAAAGGATCACTCAAGAATCCATCATCATATGCATTGCCCGTTCGATAGAACACGTTGATCACATTTTGTGTGTTCAAGAGGTTTTGGATATACACATAGATATTGACGCTCAGTGGTCCAATATCAAACGATTTATCAACACGTAAGTCGAGTTCATAAACCCAAGGTGTCGTTGAATTACCAACTGGCCCTATGGGGAATCGTGTCCTGCCATCACCATCGTTGAGAATATTGCCGAGATCTGTTTCTTGCTGTCCACCTGAACCGGTAGCCTGTGTAAATGGATGACCCGAGTTAAATGTGAACAGGAGATTGATTCCAAGACGATCTAATATGGGACCACCATCACCTTTGTCCCATCGATAATCCAATGAAATCGTGCCCCTATGCGTGTTCTCATAATCCAATGGTATAACCATGCTTGGTTGCACTGCATTCCCCTGGACATTCACTAATGCAACAGCACTGTTTGCGAATGAATTTGTGCCGCGGGCATCTTGGAGAGTATAATTTATTTGTGCTTGCAATCGATTCGTTCGACGCACACGCAAACTTAATTCCAAGCCCATCACATTTGTGAAATCGCCATTTGAATAGGCAAAATAATTAGCGGGATCTGAACCGGCTGCCTGTGGAAAGAAATTCACTTGTAATTGTCCGTCGATATTCTTATAAAAACCTGTTAAATCTAATGCTGCAACATCGCCAAACTGCTGAGCAAATCCAATCTCATACGCAACTGTCTTTTCAGGAGTCAAGTTGTAACCGATCGGATTATTATAATAGTTCCCGTTCCCAAACACATGAACAGCAACAGCTTGCGACCGATAAACGCTATAGAGCGGCGGACCCTGAACATATATTCCATATTGCATATGGAATGTAGTTTTGTCTGTCGCGGGGAATGAAAACCCTATACGCGGTTCAAGATACATATATGTATTGCCCTTTGGAGGGTTGTCCAATGTATAATTATCCTTATTATACCCTAAATCACTTACTTTTGAAAAAGCCCAATCGTCGAAATACATTAAGTCATACCTTAATCCTGCATTGATAATAATATCACTCATTTCCATTTTATCTTGCAGGTATGCCGAACCATAATAAGGATGTTTCGGAGCATTCACACCACTTGTTACGGGATTACCAAATTCATCAAATCCATAATTATTCACCGAAATCGAACGCAGAGTCTTTGCCCATCCCACCGGATCACGTGTAATATTAGGATCAAGGAGCATTTCAGACATAATAAATCCTGGCGTTATCGTATAACGCGAGATAGCCCAATATTCATACGAACCGCCAATCTTTATAGAGTGGTTTTCTAAATCCGATGAAATCGAGGCTGAAATTCCAATGTGGTTACGATCATCTTTTGCATATGAATCGTATACTGTTTGATCGGGATTTTCCCATGCTCCCGGTCGAGCAAATGTAAATCCATCAAAATTATATGCAGCTGGTCCACTTGTTAAACTTGCAAACTGCCATCCTTGCTGCGCTGCTGATACGCTGTCACCGTAAGCCGCCAGATTGTCGCCAAAGTATGGATTGTATGTTTTAAACCGTTGATCAACATAATCTATATTTACCTCAGCGAATGTACTGTTCGAAATAGTATATGTTATTTTTCCATTGAGAAGAAGATTACTATTATCTTGAATATCATTGCGGGCTAAATCAAACATATCCATTAAATACCAATTGGATTGATTTTTCGACCGAGTGAAAGCTCCTCCCAATCGTACTTGAAGAGGTTGAAAATTAAATAAGAGAGTTCCATTTGCCGTATAACGATTATTCATAGCACCGGCGACATTTGCATTCGGCCATTGAACTAAAGCAGAGTCACCTCCAGAACCGGCAGCGACTGCCTTTCCTTGTAAATCGGTTAAACTTTGGATATATCCAAAATTTGCTCCAGACCAAAACGTCGGATGTTGATCTCGAATAAATGAATTTTCACCTGCGACAAAAAGTTTTACTTTATCTGTAAATAAAGGCATCCCAAGTGTAACGATATAATCAGAATAGCCGTATGAATATGTATCCAGGAATTTTTTACCAGGATAGTTCCCAAAATTATCGGTTTCTGCCTGCATGGTGACCTTCATGGAAGAGCCGCCTGTTTTGAATGTCTGACCAATAATGCCTGCATTAGCTCCGCCAAACTGCGCACCGAATCCACCAGATTGGACGCTAATTTCTTCCAGAGCTTCCGGAATTGTTGTAACAAGGTAACCCGAACTATTGATTCTTCCAGTTTGATTCACAATATCTTTTACATTCACTCCTTCAACGGTATACCCGACCTCATCGGAACGACTACCACGCACGTATGTCGTACCATTTTGAACAACAATTCCTGGCTGCAATGCAAAATATCCCTGAATTCCGCGGACAGGCAGGTTTTCAATTTCGTCTGAACTTTGAATACGGACTGCATTCGTAGCGGACTTTTCAACCAACGGTCTCTGGGCAACAATCTCCACAGATTGCACTTGAACTGACGTGCTAGATAATTGAATATTAATTTCACGAGTAAGTTGATCAAGCACTGTCACTCCAGTAATAAGAGCATACTGATATCCTATATAATTCGCCTTGATATTATACTTACCCGCGGGTACGTTTACAATCACAAATCTTCCATCGATATCTGTCGCGGAACCTAACGCAGTTCCTTCGAGAACGATAGACGCTCCTATCAACGGCTCCTTAGACTCGCGGTCTGTAACTATTCCAGTTATTTTTCCGTACTGAGCATAGAGAACCGCTGAAGATATAAAGAGCAGGAACAATGTAGCCAAGTAACGTTTCATTATACAATCCTCCTTTTACCTTAATCTTCTTTAAAAATAATTGATTGCAATGTGCCCGCCGTCTTAGAACCATATAAAACGACAGTGAATCGGCCTTCAGTAAGAGAGACGGCTGTCGCGCCTACGAGTATATCATTATTTGCACCGATAATAGAATACTTGGGAGCTTTGCTAAGCGGAGCTTGGTAATACGTCGAACTCTTCAAATAAGCAAGAGCTGCTGTTACAGTATCTTGTGTTGAAGTATCCTGCTGCGCTCCAGTCAAATGGAAACTTACTCCACTTTTTATAGTACCAGCAGTATCAGATGATAAATTTATAAACCTTACAAGAATATCTTGCGGTATAAAAGTAACCACACCAGAATATGTATTGCGCTCATAATATAGTGCGTACGTAACGCCTGTATCGCCTGCCTGTTGAATGGCGAAATAGCTTATCTTATAATAAGCAGCTACTACCTGCGATACAGCATCAACTTTTGGACCAAATGTAAAAACAAAATTCCGCCCGCCGGAAGGTACATCTATGTAACTGGATGCATTTGTGAAGCTTACGGACGCAACACTATTGCCATCTACCTTCACATTCATCTGCGATCCATTGTTCGCAAGATTAATGAATTTAACTGTCGACCGAATATCCACAGGCGGGGCTGCAGGGTTATCAATCTTTACGCATCCGTTGAAATAAAAAGCCAGCGTAACACATACAACTACCGCCGACCCAAACTTCAGGAAAAGTTTCATATTTCCTCCATAATAAAAATGATACGACAGGACAGAATATTTAATTTATTTCCGTCTCTAAAAAAAGAAAAACATGGGATTGGTTACAACAAGATAAAGATCTTCAGGTTTACAAAAAAAGCTTGCGCAAGGAATTATGGCACCTCCTTCTTAGTGATGTGCATATTTAATTAAAAGGAATATATATCTTGTTGATATGTTTGTCAAGTTCTTTTTCGAAAAAATGGAAATTTATTTTTTATTTTAACAATAACTTATTAAGAGGGAAGTTGTCCAGGCCAAAAACCATAAACGGTAAAAAGCAATACACTGATCTAATCCAAAGAACAAAAAAAACCTCGAGGTTTTGGCTCGAGGTTGGCTGAAAAACGGAGTATTGTTTAAAGTCTATACAGCCTCTTTCTTCTTTTTGGGGGATGTTTGCAAATGCAGGTCGATATATTTGAGTAACTCCGTTCGTCCGTCGCCGCTGACGATCGAGAATGGCACAATACCACGGCAGCATCCATCAGTCAACTGACTTTGGAATCGCTCCTTATATGTTTCAATTTGCTTCCCTAATTTACTAAACGGCAATTTGTCCGCTTTCGTAAGAACAAGCAAATAAGGAACTTCATAATATTCCAGCCAATCCATCATCATCAAATCCAAAGGAGTCGGTTCCTGGCGTGAGTCTATCAACTGCATCGCTAAAACAACCGGTTCACCGCGTTTTAAGAAATCTTCGATCAACTTTTTCCAGCCGGCGCGCATTTGTTCAGGTACCTTGGCATACCCGTATCCCGGTAAATCAACAAAATAAAAATCGTTATTGATAATATAGTAGTTAATCTCGCGCGTCTTTCCCGGAATAGTGCTCGTACGCGCAAGGTTCTTCTTGTTGCACATCTTATTCAACAAAGACGACTTGCCGACATTTGATCGTCCAATGTATACGATTTCGCGTAATTCGTTCTTCGGAAGCTGCCGAAGATCAACAACGCCTTGTAAAAATTCTGCTGATACAATCTTGAGCATACTTTTCTCCTACACAACAAAAGCAAGAAAGGATAGCAATATGCTATCCTTTTTTGTTCTCCATATTATTCCGTAACGACCGGAGGCGATCCTGCATTAGTTTCCGGTATATTTTTCGATATCTTCTCGGGTATCTCAGGGGCAGTTGTTATCTCTGTCGTCTTTTTCGTTTTTGATACACTTTTCTTACGAGAAGCAGATTTCTTCGCTGTCTTTGCTGCCGCTTTTTCTTGACCAACATTAAAATCGACAAGCTCGAGCACCGCAAGTTCAGCACCATCGCCTAATCGTCTGCCAAGTTTCACAACTCGTGTGTATCCACCCGGACGCGCAGCAACTTTCGGAGCAATGTCCTTGAACAATGCCGACACTGCCGTTTTACTTCGCAGAGCTGAAAATACTTCACGCCGTGCCGATACATTTAACTTATCGGGTGAAGATTCTGTTGCAACTGCATTTTTTGCCCGCGTGATAATTTTCTCCACGAACATCCGTGTTTCCTTTGCCTTCGCAACGGTGGTTTTAATTCTCTTATGAACAATCAAAGCCGTGCATAATGCTGCAAGCGTTGCTTTGCGGTGGCTACTTGTTCGGTTAAGTTTTCGTCCAGAGTTTTGGTGACGCATACTTCACTTTCCTTTTACGACTTAGTCGTTGTCTTCTTTCAAATATTTGTCCACATCCATTCCAAACGTCAATCCATGTTGATCAACGATCTCGGAAAGCTCCGCCAGAGACTTTCGTCCGAAATTGCGGAATTTCAATAATTCAGATTCACTGCGCCGCACCAGATCTGCTAGAGTTTTAATATTGGCGGAACGTAAACAGTTGTGAGAACGTACAGATAATTCCAACTCATCCACAGACATTTTCAAAATTTTCCGCACTCTGCCAATTTCGGCTTCTTGTTCTGTTTCTGCTTTTTCTGCTTCCGGTTCTATGCCAAAGTTAATAAAGAGTTGCAGGTGATCCCTTAATATTTTTGCAGCATGGGTCACCGCTTCTTCAGGAGTTATGGAACCATCGGTTTCAATATCAAGAACAAGCTTTTCAAAGTCCGTTTGCCCGCCGACACGCGTAGATTCAACCGTGTAGCGAACATTGACGATAGGTGTAAAGATCGAATCAATAGCGATTGTTCCCAACGGCAGATCTGCCGATTTATTTTCTTCGGCAGGAACATACCCTTTTCCGCGGCCCAAACGCAATTCAATCTCGAAATCTGCATCCTTATTTAATGATGCGAGATGATAATTTGGATTTAAGATTTCGATTTCTGATGAAAACTTTTGCAGATCGCCGCTCTTCAACTCGCCGGGACCTTTTACATGCATCACCACTTTTGCAGCTTTTTTATTAATCGGTTTTATCCGAAGCTGCTTCAGATTGAGGATAAAATCGGAGACATCTTCGACCATTCCCTTAATCGTAGAGAATTCATGATGAATTCCTTCAACACGAATTGCGGTAATCGCGGTGCCCGGTAATGACGATAATAATACACGGCGCATCGAATTTCCAATGGTCACTCCAAATCCTTTTTCCAGCGGCTGAAGTGTGAATTTTCCCGTCGTAACGGAATATGTCGACTGTTCCAGTTCGACTCTTTCAGGCATTTGCAGGGTACTCATAGTCTTCCTTTTCCCGAGTTCATCGAGGCGGATAAAAGTTTCTGTCTCATAGTTACGTTTTTCATTACTTCGAATACAATTCAACAATTAACTGTTCATTTGCATTCAATGGAATATCTGCGCGCTCCGGAATATTTAAAAACGTACCGGTCATCGTCGCTTTATCAATACTCAACCATGGCAACATCGAAGTGTCCTTCACGCGTTTCATAGCATCGTGGATAAGAGACAGCTTCTTGGCATGATCCCGTACTTGAATAACATCGCCGGGGTTGATAAGATACGACGGTACATCGACAATATGATTATTCACCATAAAATGCCGGTGGACAACCAGCTGCCGCGCTGCTTTTCGTGATGGCGCAAAACCCAACCTGTAGATTACATTATCAATACGGCGCTCCAACATTTTCACCAACGCATCGCCCGTTCGACCTGATTGCTGAGATGCCCGATGAAAATAATTACGGAATTGCGCTTCCAAAATTCCGTACATCCGGCGGACTTTTTGTTTTTCACGCAATTGTATGCCGTATTCGGAAATCCGCGACCGGCGAGATTGACCATGCTGACCAGGCGCATAATTCCGTTTTTCAAGCGGACATTTTTCCGTCAAGCATTTTGTTCCTTTTAAGAACAATTTTTGTTTTTCCCGACGGCACAGCTTGCAATTGGCATCAATGTATCTTGCCATAATTCTCCTAAATAATTTTCGATTTCCGATTATCGATTTCCGATTGAATTATTCAATCGGAAATCACACAATCATCAATTGTTTTACACTCTTCTACGTTTTGGCGGACGGCATCCGTTATGCGGAATTGGCGTAATGTCACGTATCAACGTCACTTCCAATCCTGCAGTTTGTAATGAACGTACAGCTGCTTCACGTCCGCCGCCTGGGCCATTGATGAACACTTCAACACGTCGAAGTCCAAGGTCCCGCGCCTCTTTTGCAGCTGCTTCAGCGGCTACCTGAGCAGCAAACGGAGTGCTTTTCCTAGACCCCTTAAATCCGTTCTTGCCTGATGTTGACCACGCAATCACGTTGCCGTACGTATCTGTCAGTGTGACAATGGTATTGTTGAAAGTTGCCTTGATGAACGCTTTTCCGTTTGCATCAACATGCACTTTCTTTTTTTTCTTCGTAACTGGTGCTGTTTGTTTTGCCAATGAAATTATCCTTTTAAAAGAATCTCTACAACATAATTACTTTTTCTCGAGTGCTTTCTTTTTGCCTGCAACTGTCTTTCTCTTACCTTTTCGCGTACGGGAATTGGTGCGAGTTCTCTGTCCACGGACCGGCAGGCCTTTACGATGGCGCAACCCTCGGTAACAACCAATATCCATCAACCTCTTCGTGTTGAGTTGGTTCTCACTCCGCAAAGCGCCTTCGACCTTAAAGTCTGATTGAATGATTGCGCGAATTGCAGCTACTTCATCATCATTCAAATCGCCTACTTTTTTCGTACCGTTGATCTTTGTTTTTTCAAGGATCTCCAGTGCCGCAGAACGGCCTATACCGTAAATATACGTGAGGCCGATTTCGGTACACTTATTTTTAGGTAAATCAACTCCAGCAATACGAGCCACGTCTTTACTCCTTGTTTATCCTTGCCGCTGTTTGTGTTTTGGATTCTTGCAGATAATCCGAACGACACCTTTACGCCGAATGATCTTGCAATTTTCACACAATTTTTTTACTGATGATCGAACTTTCATAGTATGTCCTTCTCTTCCACGTGTACGATTTCGAAATAAAAATTATCAATTTCGAAATTTATTTATACCGATACGTAATCCGACCTTTCGATAAATCATACGGTGACATTTCCACCGTCACGCGATCTCCGACCAGAATCTTGATATAATGCATCCGCATTTTGCCGGAAATATGAGCAAAGATTTCTACACTGTTGTCAAGTTTTACACGGAACGTTGCATTCGGCAGCGTATCCGTAATAACTCCATCAACTTTAATCGGTCCTTGCTTCGCCATTCTTCCTTAGGACAAGGTGAGTATTTCTGCCTTGCCGTTTTTAATCGCTACCGTATGTTCAAAATGTGCAGACGGTTTTCCGTCTGCCGTTAAGACCGTCCAGCCGTCTGCCGCTACTTTTACGCGCCAAGTTCCAGCGTTCACCATCGGTTCTATTGCAAGCGTCATTCCATCTTTCAACGCTGGTCCCGTTCCAGGGTCACCATAATTTGGAACTGACGGTTCTTCGTGCAGCTTCTTTCCAACACCATGCCCGACTAAATCACGAACTACCGAAAACCCGTTTGCTTCTACATATTGCTGAACCGCGTTGGAAATATCATGCACTCTCTTGCCCACAACCGCCTGCTCAATTCCTTTCAGCAGAGATTCTTCCGTCACGCGCATCAACCTCATCTTTTCTTCGGAGACTTCACCAACCGCAAACGACCACGCACCATCTCCATAAAATCCATTTTTCTTTGCGCCGACATCAATGGATAACAAATCTCCATCTTTTAATACACGCTTACTTGGAATGCCGTGTACCACTTCATCGTCTATCGACATACAGAGTGTTGCGGGAAACAAATTACTTTTATCCCACCCGTATCCTTTAAAAGCAGGCTCTCCGTCCATGGAGCGAATATAATCTTCTGCCGATCGATCAAGCTCTAAGGTCGTTATACCCGGCCGAATCTGACTGCCCACTAACTTGAGCACATCTGCAACAATTCTGCTGCTCTCACGAATTAACTCAATCTCTTCAAGCGATTTCAAAGAAATCATCACAAAGTTCGAGGCTTATCGTCTCCCCCGAAGTTTACCACTCTTCATAAATCCGTCATAGTGGCGCATCAGAAGATGCGATTCGACCTGTTGAAGCGTATCAAGCGCAACGCCCACAACAATAAGTAAACTTGTCCCGCCAAAAAAAGATGCAAAACCCGGCGTTACGCCCATTTTGATCATCATCGTTGGGAGGATCGCTATAGCTGCCAATGCAATCGAACCCGGCAGTGTAATCTTTGTCAATATATTATCTACAAATTCCGACGTATGCGTGCCGGGTCGAATACCTGGAATAAATCCGCCCTGTTTTTTCATATTATCAGCCACATCCTTCGGATTGAATGCTATAGCTGTATAAAAGTACGTGAAGAAAATAATCATCAGAGCGTATACAAACGAGTATGTCCAAGAACTGTAACCAAACCAATTCGTCGACAATTCATTCATAAACTCGCTATTCGGGAAAAACGAAAATATAATTTGCGGGACGAACATAATCGACTGAGCAAAGATGATCGGCATGACACCGGCAGTATTCACACGTAAAGGAATATATTGCGTCACGCCGCCATAGACCTTTCGTCCGACAACTCGTTTGGCATATTGCACAGGAATACGCCGTGTGCCTTGTGTAATTAACACGACTCCTGCAACGATGAAACCCATGAGCACTAAAATGACCAATTCGACAATCAAATTGCGAGTACCACCCCGTACAAGTTGAAACTCATCGAGAAGGGCATTCGGAAATCGCGCGACGATACCGATAAATATTATAAGAGAAATTCCATTGCCTATACCGCGCTCGGTGATCTGCTCACCAAGCCACATCATAAACATAGTACCCGTCGTAAGAATAATCGTTGTGCTGAGATAAAAACCAAATCCGCGGACAGCTTCAGGAACAATAGGAATTCCAGATGTCGTGGTACTCATCAGTTTTGCTACAACACCGGTTGCCTGCATCAAGGAAATTGCAACTGTGCCGTAACGGGTGTACTGCGTAATTTTTTTACGTCCCTCTTCGCCTTCCTTTTGAAGTTTTGCAAAGTAAGGTACTACTGCACCCAGCAATTGTATCACAATCGATGCGCTGATGTACGGCATGATGCCCAGCGCAAAAATTGCAGCATGGCTGAATGCACCGCCGACAAAAAGATCATACAATCCGAAGAGTGTATTCTCAGATGATTTCTTGATGGTATCCGCCAATAAAACAGCATCGACACCGGGAACAGTAATATGAGAGCCGATACGTACAATAATCAAAAGAAGCGTTGTAAAAAACAACCGCTCTCGTAGCTCTTGAATTTTGAAAATATTCGTAAAGGTTTCAGTCAGCTTACTCATGATTTCACAGTCGTCTTTGTAAGAATCGTGGCTTTCCCTCCGGCGGTTTCGATCTTCGTCAGCGCCGATTTGCTAAAAGCATGCGCTGTGACATCTAACTTCACCTTCAGATCGCCATCGCCAAGAATTTTTACTGGAACATTCTTCTTTGCTATTGTCCCGATTTTATAGAGAACATCAGGCGTTACTATCCCGCCGGTCAACTTTTTCTGCTCAACTAATAACTCCAGTGTTTCAATATTCACAACTTGCACTTCGATACGATTGCGAGGTGTGAAACCGAATTTTGGTACACGACGCGTAAGCGGCATTTGTCCGCCTTCAAACCACATTTTAAATTTATGTCCTGAACGCGCCCTGGCTCCCTTGTGTCCCTTCGTTGCCGTTCCGCCATGACCAGAACCTTGCCCACGGCCGATTCGTTTTGTTTTCCTTCGCGAACCTTTTGCCGGTGTTAAATTGCTCAGAATATCTTTTGCCATTATTGCACCTCTTCGACTTTAACGAGATGCCGGACCCTGTTGATCATTCCGCGGATTTGCGGTGTGTCGTTCTTCACGACAAAATAATTCGGCCTTCCAAGTCCAAGCGCTTGAATCGTAAGCTTGGCATCCTTGAGGTGGTCAACAATGCTCTTGATCTGTGTGATTTTTATTTTCTTCTGTTCCGACATAATAAGTCTTTACTGAGTTTATTGAAACAGTTCCTGAACTGTGATCCCGCGTCGTGCAGCAATCATTTTGGCATCTGAAAGGTTTAAGAGCGCCTGCATGGTTGCTTTAACAACGTTATGGGAATTGGGTGAACCCATTTGCTTTGTGAGTACATCTTTCACGCCTGCCATTTCCAGCACGGCACGTACACCGCCGCCGGCGATAAGACCTGTTCCGGGAGATGCCGGTTTCAGCATGACCTTTCCCGCTCCAAATTTTCCTATAACAGAATGGGGAATAGTTCCCTTGAAGATGGGGACAAAAACGAGGCTCTTCTTCGCATCATCTGTTCCCTTCGCTATTGCGTCTTGAACTTCATTTGCTTTACCTAGTCCGACGCCGATATGTCCGTTGCCATCTCCAACGACAACGATCGCGTTGAAACTAAATCGGCGTCCGCCTTTGACCACTTTGGCCACGCGGTTGACGTTCACTAATCGTTCTTTAAGTTCGAGCTCGCCTGCTTTGACTTTTGCCATGTTTTTCGTACGAGTATTAGGAGTTAGAATTTCAGTCCACCTTCGCGAGCACCATCCGCGAGTGCTTTGACGCGACCATGGTACAAATAGCCGCTCCGATCAAAGACTACTTCTTTAATATTCTTCTCAAGCGCTTTTTTTGCCGCTGCCACACCGATAAGTTTATAGCGCTCAATCGGGGTCTTCGCCTGTTTTACATCTTCACGCAAATCTTTTGATAAGGTCGATACCGACAACAATGTTTTACCGGTCGAGTCGTCGATAATCTGCGCATAGGCATGCTTGGCACTTCGGAAAACCACTAATCGCGGACGTCCCGATGTGCCTTTAATTTTTTTGCGGATACGCGCCTGTTTCTTGGCGAGACGTTCCACAGTATTTTTTTGAATCATAAGCTGTTTTCCCTTACTTCAAAAACCATTTTATTACTTCGCAGCCGTAGCGGCGGCTTTACCAGCCTTGCGGCGGATATATTCACCTTCGTACTTAACACCCTTGCCTTTATATGGCTCAGGCGGACGGAACGATCGTATCTTCGCAGCGACTAATCCAACAAGCTGTTTATGGACGCCACTGATAATGATGCTTGTCTGTGTCGGCGCTTCAATTTTAATACCATCCGGCGCTGCAAATAATATAGGATGACTGAAACCAAGCAGAAGATTCAAGCGTGTTCCCTTCATTTCCGCCCTGTACCCTACACCGATTATTTCTAATTTTCTAGAATATCCAAGAGTGACACCCGTGATCATGTTTTGAATGAGGGCTCGCCATAATCCGTGTAACGCACGGTATTTGCCTTCATCCGATTTACGTGTAATGAGTATCTGTTGATCTTTCAATTCGACACCAATATCCGGATGCACTTTTTCAATTAACTCGCCCTTTGGTCCTTTCACAGAAACAACACCATCTTTTATTGCAACTGCGACACCCTTGGGAATTTCAATTGGTTTTCTACCGATTCGTGACACTTTTCTATCTCCTCTTCAAACGCTTACCAGATATAAGCAAGAATTTCGCCGCCAACATTATCTTTTTTCGCCTGCGCATCCGTCATGACACCTTTTGAGGTTGAAATGATTGCAACACCCAAGCCGCCAAGTACACGCGGTAATTCATTGGTACCACGGTACAATCGAATGCCAGGCTTACTGATACGGCGCAGTCCTGTGATAACCGGTTTTCCATTATAATACTTCAGATTAATCCTTAGAATATTCTGTTTCTTGTCTTCAAGGACCGTGAACCCGGCAACGAAACTCTTATCCAGAAGAATTTTAGAAATCGCCTTCTTCAAATTGGAAGATGGAATATCCACCCTGCGATGTTTTGCCTTTGCCGCGTTGCGGATTCTCGTTAGATAATCAGCGATTGGATCAGTCTTCGACATCTTTTGAACTCTCTTATTTTATAGTTTTACCAACTTGCCTTGCGAACACCGGGAATCTTGCCTTCAAGCGCGAGCTTCCGGAAACAGATTCGGCAGAGGCCGAACTTGCGATAATAACTTCGCGAACGGCCACAGATGTTGCAACGGTTGTGTTGTGAAACTTTATGTTTTGGCGTTCTCTTCGCCTTTACTCGCATAGCTAAGCGTGCCAAGCGAACTCCTTTGCTTTACTTATTCTGGGTTTCTGGTTGAACAATTTCTTGTCGTTTTACGAACGGCATGCCAAGCTCTTTTAATAATTCATACGCTTCAACGTCATTCTTGGCAGTGGTGACAAAAGTAATATCCATGCCGCTCACTCGAGTAACCTTATCTACATCAATTTCCGGAAAAATAATCTGTTCTTTTATTCCCATGGTATAATTTCCATGACCATCGAATGATGTGTCCGACACACCGCGAAAATCACGGACTCGGGGTAAGGCAACACTAATAAATCGATCTAAGAATTCGTACATCTTTGCACGGCGCAAGGTAACGCGGCATCCAATGGGCAGATTCTCTCGTAATTTAAAATTCGATATCGCCTTTTTAGATTTTGTAATGGCAACTTTTTGTCCGGTAATAGATTCCAACTCATGCACAGCAGCATCAAGCAGCTTTGGATCCTGTGTCGCTTGTCCGACTCCAATATTAATGGCAATCTTTTCCAGCCGCGGTACTTGCATTTTACTTTTGAACTGGAATTTTTTTATTAGCGCCGGTACAGATTCTTTCTGATACCGCTCGAACAAACGCGCTGCAACGCCTTTTTCCTGAGCACCAGCAGCTTTTTTACCTTTTGAATCCGGAGCAGACTTCTCGGCTTTACTTTTGGCTGATGGCACCGCTTTCTCGCCCTTGCTTTTTGCTGCAGGTGCGGCTTTTTCTACTTTTTCCTTATTAGGAACTTTTTCGTTCGCCATGGATTGCTTTCTTAAAACATCTCTTTACACAGTTTGCAAGTTCTCATTGTCTTCTTTTTGTCACTCGTTGCATCTTTCACATGCGCATGACCCACACGCGTCGGTTTACTGCACTTCGGACAAATCACCATTACGTTCGAAGCACGGATACTTCCTTCTTTTTGAACAACCCCGCCTTGCGGACTCTTTTGCGAAGGACGTGTAGCTCTTTTAATAATGTTGACGTTCTCGATAATGATTCGTTCAGTATCGGGAAACACTTTCAACACTTTGCCTTGTTTTTTTCGGAACTCGCCCGAGACGACCAAAGCAGTATCATTTTTATGAACATGTAAATTCTGCGCCATAATTTTTAGAGCACCTCAGGTGCTAAGGAAATGATTTTCATAAATTGACGTTCACGCAACTCTCTTGCAACCGGACCAAAGATACGCGTTCCGCGCGGCTCGCCCTGGGCATTCAGCAACACAGCGGCATTTTCATCGAACCGTATGTACGAACCATCTTTCCTGCGAATTTCTTTTTTTGTCCGCACAACCACAGCACGCGAGACTTCCCCTTTTTTTACCGGAGCACCCGGAATTGCACTCTTCACGGATACAACAATAAGATCGCCAACACCAGCATAGCGTCTATCGTGACCACCGAGAACACGGATACACTGTACGCGTTTCGCACCCGAGTTATCGGCAGCTACCAAATTCGTTTCTTCCTGGATCATTGTCTTCGCCTACTCTGAAAAGAACCTATTTCGCTTTTTCAATAATTTCCACTAACCGCCAGCGCTTTCGAGCGCTGATCGGCCGGGTTTCCATAATCTTTACTATATCACCAATTCCAGCTTCTCGTTTTTCATCATGTGCCATTAACTTCGTCGTTCGGCGGAAGTATTTTTTATACAGCGTATGTGCAACTTGACGCTCCACCGCAACAACGATACTTTTCAACATTTTATTGCTTACCACTTTACCGATTCGAACTTTACGCCGTGTGCGTTCCGGGGTACCTTTTTGGATTTCTGTCATCATTATCTCACATTACTTTGGCTGCTCAACTTGCTTGCCGCTAGGCGCTGGTTGCACAGGTTTTTCGGTTGATGGGTTCAATTGTCGATCGCGGAGAATAGTTTTAATCCGCGCAATTCCCTTTCGAACATGCCCTAACTTCATCGGATTTTCCAATTGACCAATGACCTTCTGAAATTTCAGATGGGACAAGTTCTCTTCTTCTTCTTGAATTCTCTTCAGCAATTCTGCATCAGAGAGTTGCCGCAATTCATGTGCCTTCATTGCTTCGCCTCTTATACACCCTGATAATCGATACGGGTGACAAACTTTGTTTTAATTGCAAGCTTGTGTGCTGCAAGCTTCATTGCTTCTGCTGCGGTGGCTCGGTTAATACCGCCCAATTCAAACAATACACGGCCGGGTTTAATCACTGCTACCCAAAATTCCGGCGAACCCTTGCCGCTTCCCATACGAGTTTCCGCTGGCTTCTTCGTAACCGGTTTATCTGGAAAAATCCGAATCCATACTTTGCCTTCACGTTTCATCATTCGAGTGAGGGCTACACGGGATGCTTCAATCTGTCTTTGTGTAACCCATCCCGGCTCCATTGCCTTCAAACCAAAATCTCCAAAAGCAATCGTTGCACCGCGCGTCGCCTTACCCTTCATGCGGCCGCGCTGGGCTTTTCTATATTTCACTCTTTTTGGCATCAACATAGATCAATACTCCTTATTGCCGCGGTCCGATAATTTCACCTTTACAGATCCAAACTTTTACACCAATGGCTCCGTAAATGGTATGCGCGGTTGCGCCCGCATAATCGATGTCTGCCCGAAGCGTCTGTAAAGGAATACGTCCATCTTTATAATGTTCTGTGCGTGCAATTTCGGCACCGCCAAGGCGTCCTGCACACATCACTTTTATTCCTTCAGCTCCCATACGCATTGCAGCTGTTATCGATTGCTTCATAGCTCGCCGGAATGAAATTCGACCTTCGAGTTGACCGGCAATCGCTTCTGCTACAAGGAAGGCATCCAATTCCGGTCGTTTTATTTCATGAATAAGAATTTTAATTTCTTTTGACGTTACCTTCTTCAACTCTTCTTCGAGCTGAGCAATTTCTTTTCCGCTTTTCCCAATGACGATACCGGGCCTTGATGTATGAATGGTAACCACTGCACGCTTCGGCGTTCTGTCTATTTGTACTCGTGCAATTCCAGCTTTCTTTAATCGGTTGCGGACATAATTCCGCACAAGTGAATCTTCCTGCAATTTGTTAGAAAAACTTTTGTCTTCGTACCAATTTGCATCCCACGCACGAACGATTCCGAGACGAAATCCAACTGGATGTGTTTTTTGACCCAAGTGATCCTCCGATTAACTTTCGGTTACTTCTTTTGTTGCCGCTGCTGGCTCCGATTTCTTAGTTTCGGCTTTCTTTGCACCGGTTGAAACTTTAGCTTTGAGTAATAATTCCTTCGGCTGCTCGCGCTGTGCTACTACAATCGTAATATGATTTGAACGTTTACGCACGCGGAAGGCACGTCCCATCGGTGCCGGCAGTACTCGCTTCGCCATCGCACCGCCATTAACGAATGCTTCCTTGACATACAAGGTTGCCGTGTCCACTCTTCCGCTTTCTTCTTTATTCTGCACATTGGATATTGCTGAACGAAGAACTTGTTCTGCTGTTTTCGAGGCGGCTTTCGTTGTGAAGTGGAGAATGCTCAATGCTTCTTCTACACCTTTACCGCGGATCAGATCAATCACCAGCCGCATTTTGCGCGGTGATGTGCCGATATATCTATTTATTGCTTTTGCTTCCATGGCTCACTCTTTTTACAGACAGTTCTTACTCTGGTGTTGTTGACTTTTCACTCTTCACGCCTGGATGTCCCCTAAAAACGCGAGTCGGTGCAAACTCACCGAGCTTGTGTCCTACCATTGCTTCATGAATGTACACCGGTATAAATTTATTTCCGTTGTGCACTGCAAAAGTATGCCCGACAAAATCAGGGATAATGGTGCTCGACCGCGACCAGGTTTTTACGACACGCTTCTGGTTGGACTTATTGAGCGCTTCTATTTTATCTTGTAACTTGAGGTCAACATACGGCCCCTTTTTTATCGAACGGCTCATAGGTACTTACCTGTTACTTACGACGTTTAACGATGTATTTATTTGATTGATTTTTCCGCTTTCGCGTTTTCAACCCCTTGGCGTACTTACCCCACGGCGATTCCGGATGTTGATATCCGCCGCCGCTCTTTGAACGACCTTCTCCACCGCCCATCGGGTGATCGACAGGGTTCATCGCCATTCCGCGTGACTGCGGGCGAATACCGAGCCAGCGAGATCTCCCGGCCTTACCGAGACTGATATTCTCATGATCTGCATTACCGACTAATCCGATCGTTGCATAGCACTCTGCACGGAATTTTCGTATTTCTCCTGAAGGTAATTTTAATGAAACCCAATCACCTTCTTTCGCCATCACTTGTAAGGAATTACCGGCGCTTCGGCCGATTTGACCGCCCTTGCCTGGAGCAAATTCAACATTATGCACAAACGTACCTGCAGGAATATTTTTTAATGGCATGGCGTTGCCATTTTCTATTTCTGCCGCCGGACCCGACATGATTTTCGCACCGACTTTCATGCCAATAGCTGCGATGATATATCGTTTTTCTCCGTCAGGATAATGGATCAGTGCAATTCGTGCTGCGCGATTTGGATCATACTCAATCGCAGCAATTGTTCCGGCAATTCCATGCTTGTTGCGTTTAAAATCAATAATTCGATACTGGCGTTTATGTCCGCCGCCGCGATGACGCGAAGTAATACGCCCAAGATTATTTCTTCCGCCCGATTTTTTATTTGATTCGGTCAGAGCTTTTTCCGGCTCCTTCTTCGTTATTTCTTCAAACGTCGAGATTGAATAAAATCTCGTCGCAGGAGTCATCGGTCGTAATTTTCGAATTGCCATAGTCTTTTATACCTTCACGATCAGACGTTGCCGAAGTAATCGATCTTATCGCCTTCTTTCAGCGTTACGATCGCTTTCTTCCATGTCTTTGTATGCCCTTCAAAGCGACCGCGTTTTGTCATCTGATTTTTACGCTTTCCTTTGACGATAACCGTGCGTACACTGGTCACCTTGACATTGAATTTCTTTTCGACTGCTTTGCAAACTTCAATCTTGTTCACAGTAGTCGGGACTTCAAACGCATATTGCCTTTTGTCGCCGAGCTCTGTCATTTTCTCTGTGATAATTGGCCGAACGAGAATACCTACCATTGCCTGTTGTCCTAATTCTTCAAAGATTTTTGCAAAACATCAACGGCGCTCTTTTGAATAAGCAGCACCTGATTTTTTAGAATTTCAAATGTTGATGCTTTATCCGCTTCACGAACTTGCAGCTTCGGAATATTGCGTCCTGATTTTAACAGCGTTCCATCTGTTGTCTTTGTCAGCAATAATGTTTTTTGTTTATCTATGGAAAGAGCTTTCAGTATTGTCGACATTTTTTTTGTTTTCACTTCATCAAACTGAAAGTCTTCTACTACTTTGACGGCACCATCTTTTGCTTTATAGCTTAATGCAGACTTACGCGCAAGTTTACGAACCTTTACGGGAAGTTTGACCACATAGTCATGCGGAGTCGGTCCAAATATCGAACCGCCGCCCACCCATAATGGTGAACGAGTTGTTCCTGCGCGCGCGCGGCCTGTCTTCTTCTGCTTAAAAGGTTTCCGACCACCACCGCTTACTTCGCTGCGTGTTTTCACTTTGTGTGTGCCTTGGCGCTGATTTGCCTGAATGCTTCGCACCGCTTGATAGATAACGTGGTCATTTGGCTCGATCTCGAAAATACTCGCGTCCAGATCAACCTTCTCGCCGCTCAGCGTGCCATCTATTTTATAGACATCAACCTGCATGGTACTTTTTCCTTACGAGGAAACTCTTAATTATGCTTCTTCACAATTTCCAAATATCCATTTATCGCACCAGGAACTGAGCCGCGAATAATGAGAATGTTGGATTCCGGTATCACCTTGACAACTTTTAAATTCTTTATTGTGATGCGTTCAAATCCCATTCGTCCACCCATTCGCATTCCTTTGAAAACACGCGATGGATAAGAACTTCCGCCGATTGATCCTGGAGCGCGCACACGATCGGATGCGCCGTGTGTTGTCATACCGACACCACTGAAATGATGACGCTTCACAACACCTTGAAATCCGCGACCCTTTGATTTTCCACTAACGTCAACAATATCCCCGGGGACAAACATATCAACTTTCACTTCGTCCCCTGCTTTCATTGAAGTTCCATTGACTCCTCTGAATTCACGCATTAATCGCAGCGCTTTTGTTGCCGCTTTTGCAAAATGCCCCTTGGACGGCTTGTTGACGAGACGGTCTTTCTTTTCATCAAAACCAAGCTGGATTGCATCGTAGCCATCTTTCGCTTGTGTTCTGACCTGGGTGACGTAGCACGGACCAGCTTCGATTACGGTGCAAGGTACAGCTTCACCGTTTTCATCAAAGAGACTTGTCATGCCAATTTTTTTTCCTAAGATGCCACTCACTGTTTCTACTCCTTTGCGCCCTAGCGCATGAGCCTTTGTATCTATAATCTCATGTAAGAGCTTTTACAAATTTTAATTTGCTCTTACCGTACTTTCAATTCATTCATACACATTTTTAATAACTATACTTTAATCTCGACATCGACACCTGCCGGAAGCTCTAACTTCATCAGCGAATCAACAGTACGACTTGTCGAATTGAGAATATCGATCAATCTCTTGTGTGAACGCGTCTCGAATTGTTCCCGAGATTTTTTATCGACATGCGGAGAACGATTGACCGTATAAACACTGCGTTTAGTCGGCAGCGGAATCGGGCCGGAAACAATAGCACCTGTCGATTTCACCGTTTTAATAATTTTTTCTGCAGACTTGTCGATCAAATTGTGATCGAATGACTTCAGCTTTATTCTAATTTTTTGTCCAGCCAAGGAAAACTCCTCAGACTACTCTCCGCTCTCGAGTTACCCCAAGAGCGGAATAAACGATAATTTACTTTATGATTTTTGTAATAACACCAGCACCGACAGTACGTCCGCCTTCGCGAACCGCAAATCTCTGTCCTTCTTCCATCGCGATGGGAGAGATAAGTTCGATATTAATGGCATCAAGATTATCACCCGGCATAACCATTTCTACTCCGGCCGGTAATTCTGCAACTCCGGTAACGTCCGTAGTCCGGAAATAGAATTGAGGACGATATCCCGTCAAGAACGGTGTGTGACGCCCGCCTTCTTCTTTCTTCAACACGTAGATCTGTGCTGTAAATTTCGTATGCGGTGTAATCGATCCTGGTTTTGCAACAACCATACCGCGTTCAAGTTCGTCTTTTTCAACACCACGCATCAACAAACCTGCATTATCGCCGGCAACAACTTCGTCCAATTCTTTGCGGAACATTTCAGCGCCTGTAATAACGGTCTTTTTATGAGCACCAAGACCAATGACCTCTACTTCATCACCGACCTTTGCTTTGCCACGTTCAACACGGCCTGTTCCAACAGTGCCGCGTCCAGTAATAGAGAACACGTCTTCGATTGGCATCAAGAACGGACGCTCTGAATCACGTTTTGGCAATGTAATGTAGCTGTCAACCGCATCCATAAGCTCCATAATACATTTGAATGCAGGATCATCACCCTTCACATCCGGCCGAAGGGCAGCTTCCATTGCTTTTAATGCAGAGCCGCGAATAATGGGAATTTCATCACCGGGGAAATCGTTCTTCTTTAATAGATCACGAACTTCAAGTTCGACAAGATCCAAAAGTTCCGGATCGTCGACTGCATCCACCTTATTCATGAACACTACCATTTTCGGAACATTTACTTGGTGAGCAAGTAAAATATGTTCACGTGTTTGCGGCATAGGACCATCAGTTGCAGCAACAACCAAGATAGCACCATCCATTTGTGCAGCACCGGTGATCATATTTTTAATATAATCGGCGTGGCCAGGGCAGTCCACATGCGCATAATGGCGCTTCTCTGTTGAGTATTCTACGTGAGCTGTATTAATCGTTATACCGCGAGCTTTTTCTTCCGGAGCGTTGTCAATTGAATCAAATGTTCGAATCTGGGAGAGACCCTTCTTGGCAAGCACCATAGTGATGGCAGCCGTCAGAGTGGTCTTTCCGTGGTCAACGTGGCCGATCGTGCCGACGTTTACGTGCGGCTTGCTGCGGTCAAATTTTTCCTTTGCCATGTACTGATCTCCTTTAATTAGATATATTTGCTAATATTAATAAAACCCTACGCGGCTGCATTACTTTTTCCGCGGACTTTTTCCACAATTTCTTCTGCAATATTTTTTGGCACTGGTTCATAGTGGGAAAACTGCATTGTATAAAGCGACCGTCCTTGTGTCATGGAACGAAGCTGAGTTGCATAGCCAAACATTTCTGATAGCGGTACATGCGCCTTGATAACCTGAGCGTCCTTTCTTGGAGTCATTCCCTCGATCTTGCCGCGGCGAGAATTTAGATCGCCCATGACATCTCCGAGATACTCTTCAGGGGTAACAACCTCCACGGCCATCACTGGTTCAAGCAATACCGGTCCGGCTTTTTTTGCACCACTTTGAAAGGCCATAGAACCAGCAATTTTAAATGCCATTTCCGAAGAATCGACCGCATGGAACGATCCGTCAAACAAGCGTATTTTAATATCTTCCATGGGATATCCGGCAAGCACACCATTTCGCATCGCCTCGATAATACCCTGTTCGGTAGGTTTAATATATTCTTTAGGAACCGACCCGCCGACAATATCGTTTTCAAATTCGAAGCCCTTGCCTTTTTCATTCGGTTCAATGTCGATCCAAACATGGCCGAACTGACCGCGTCCGCCCGACTGGCGAACGAATTTTCCTTCCGCTGTCACCTTCTTTGTAATCGTTTCTTTATAAGCAACCTGCGGTTTCCCGACATTGGCTTCAACTTTGAATTCACGCCGCATTCGATCGATAATAATTTCCAGGTGCAATTCACCCATACCGCTGATGATGGTCTGCCCTGTTTCTTCATTGGTAGAGATACGAAAGGTAGGATCTTCCTCAGCGAGGCGCTGCATTGCCTCACCCATTTTTTCTAGATCAACTTTCGTTTTCGGCTCTATAGCAACATCGATTACAGGATCAGGAAATTCCATTCGCTCAAGAATAATAGGATCATCCTCAGTCGAAAGTGTATCTCCTGTTCGAGTGTTCTTCAGACCTATTGCTGCTACAATATCCCCTGCATACGCTTCTTGCACTTCTTCACGATGATTTGCATGCATGCGAAGAATACGAGCAATGCGCTCTTTTCGATCGGTAATAATATTGTGCACGTATGAACCGGCAGAAAGCGTTCCAGAATAAACCCGGAAATATGTTAACCTGCCGACAAAAGGATCACTCATAATCTTAAAAGCCAGCGCTGTGAACGGCCCATCATCGCTTATCTTTCGGATAACATCATCATGTTTGTGAGGATGGTGTCCATGAATCTCTCCATTGTTAATATCTCTCGGAGAAGGTAAAAGATCAACAACTGAATCCATCAGATCCTGTACGCCCTTGTTCTTAAATGAAGAGCCACAAAGTACTGGAATAATCCCACCTTTGAGTGTTGAACGGCGTAAAACATCAAGAATTTCTGCCGGGGAAATTTCTTTCCCATTCAGATATTTTTCGAGCAATGTATCGTCTTCATCAGCAACCGCTTCAAGCATCTTTATTCGATATTCATTCGCTTTGGGTTTCAACTTTACGGGAATATCAATTTCATCCCAGGTAGCTCCTTGCGTGTCTTCATGATACATTCGGGCTTTCATCGTAATCAAATCGATAATGCCAGCAAACATATCACCTTCACCAACAGGCAATTGAATTGGGACAGCATTTGCTTTGAGGCGCGATTTCATCATATCGACGACAGCAAGAAAATCTGCGCCTGCTCTATCCATTTTATTGACAAAGGCTATCCGGGGCACACCATACTTATCCGCTTGTCGCCAGACTGTTTCAGACTGCGGTTCTACACCGCCGACAGAACAGAATAAAGCAACAGCGCCATCAAGGACGCGAAGCGATCGTTCAACTTCAATAGTAAAATCAACGTGACCCGGAGTATCGATAATATTTATTTGATGATCACGCCAAAAACAAGTTGTCGCCGCACTTGTAATCGTGATTCCGCGTTCCTTCTCCTGCTCCATCCAATCCATCGTTGCGGCACCATCATGTACTTCACCAATACGATGCGTCCTACCAGTATAGAATAAAATACGTTCTGTCGTAGTCGTTTTACCGGCATCAATATGTGCCATGATGCCTATATTTCTAGTTTTTTCTAAAGAATACTCACGAGGCATAAATTATTACACACTCCAACCCACAGACTCAAATATTCAAGACTGGGCGGATTAAATACAGCTATGAATAAAAATTACCATCTAAAATGTGCGAAAGCCTTATTGGCTTCGGCCATACGGTGTACGTCATCTTTTTTCTTCACCGCACCGCCTTCACCTGTAGATGCAGCTAGCAATTCCGCTGCAAGCTTTTGCGACATAGATTTATCCGAGCGATCTTGGGCATAAGAGATCAGCCAACGAATTGCAAGAGCGGTTCGTCGCTCGAGACGAACTTCTGTAGGAACCTGATAGGTCGCACCACCAACTCTTCGTGCTCTAACTTCAATCAGCGGAGACGCGTTGTCCACCGCTTTTTTAAATACTTCCAATGGATTTTTTTCTGTTTTTTGCGCAATCTGATCGAGCGCGCTATAGACAATATTACGGGCTATATTTTTTTTCCCATCCTGTAATACGCTGTTCACGAAACGGGAAATAAGTTCATCACCGAACTTTGGATCTGGCGTCACGCGCCTTCGTATGGCTCTTTTTTTTCTCATCGTTAATACACTACTGCTTGGGTTTTTTAGCTCCGTATTTTGAACGTCCTTGTTTTCGGTCCTGTACCCCTTGAGTATCCAAAGTACCGCGGATAATGTGGTACCGCACTCCAGGTAAGTCTTTCACTCTTCCACCGCGAATAAGAACAATAGAATGCTCCTGAAGGTTATGACCCTCACCTGGGATATACGCAGTTACTTCAATCCCGTTAGTCAAACGTACACGGGCGACCTTGCGTAACGCTGAATTAGGTTTCTTTGGAGTGGTCGTATACACGCGTGTACATACACCTCTTTTTTGAGGGTTGCCGCCAAGAGCAGGAGATTTGCTTTTCCACAACACTCTTTCTCGACTATCTTTTATAAGCTGATTAACTGTTGGCAATCGAACTCTCCAAAATTTCCTAATTCGAGGTTAACTAAAAGTTCTTTAATATAATATTATTTACGTTAGAAGTCAACGCAAATATTTTCTAATTTCGAAAATCTATTCTACTAATTTCACTTTCCGCTTGAGTTTCTTTGTTTCGACTTCCGAAGTTATTACCTCTTCAGAAATCTCTTTCTCTTTCATAGCATCCGGAAGACCTGGTTCGGGTGCGGAAACAACAATATCCTTGAATTTCTTTTGTCCTGTTCCCGCAGGAATGAGATGTCCCATTGTGACGTTTTCTTTTAGACCAAGAAGATGATCTATCTTTCCTTCAATAGCCGCATCTGTGAGCACTTTTGTTGTCTCCTGGAACGATGCAGCTGATATAAAGCTTTCTGTTGTCAACGATGCTTGTGTTATTCCGAGAAGAATAGGATCCGACGTCGCCGGCAATGCATCACGGAACTCGACAACCTTCTTCGACTTTTTCTTGAGATCGGTATTCAACTCTCTTACTGTTCTTTTGGGAACTGATTGTCCATTTTTCAACTTCGCATCGCCTTTGCCGATAACAATGACTTTATCACCAAGATTTTCATTCTCGTCGTTCAAAAGGTTTTTGTCAACATGATCACCTTCAAGATATTTCGTATCACCTTGATCTGCGATTCGAACCTTCTGCATCATTTGCCGCACGATCACTTCGATATGTTTATCATTAATTTTCACGCCCTGCATACGATAAACTTCTTGAATTTCGTTCACAAGGTATTCCTGAACTGCGGTTGTTCCCTTAATCCGCAATATGTCATGAGGGTCAATAGAACCGGCAGATAAGCGCTCGCCGGCATGAATCAAATCTGCATCTTGAACTAAGAGATGCTTGCCCAATGGAACGAGATACGTACGTTTATCTTTGCCGTCGGGACTTTCAATAAACACTTCCCGTGATCCGCGCTTTGGCTGACCAATAGTAACCGTTCCGTCAATTTCACCTACAACAGCAGGATCATTGGGATGCCGTGCTTCAAAAAGCTCAGTCACTCGCGGCAAGCCGCCTGTGATATCGCGTGTCTTGCCGATGTCGCGGGGAATTTTCACTAATATTGCGCCGGCCTGAATGAGTTCACCGTCGGCAACGTTCAAATGTGCCCGTGTGGGAATTGGATACGATGAAACCTTGCTGCCCTTTTTATTGAGAATGGCGATTCCTGGGATAAGGCTCTTTTCACGGCTATCGATGACAACTTTTTGAATGTGCCCTGTCTGCTCATCCGGTTCTTCGCGATACGTCAAGTTTTCTTTCATATCAACATACTGTACTGTTCCACCATGCTCCGAAACAATAACCGCGTTGTATGGATCCCATTCATAGACGAGTTCACCTTTTGAAACCTTTGCACCATCCCGCACCAATAATGTTGCTCCATAGGGAACATCGTATTTTGTGAGCATACGATTGTCGTTATCCAGTACGTTAATCACGCCGCTTCTGCCGGACACCATTAAGCGGGTCATTTCTTCTTTGGTGAACTCGAGGAATTTAATTCCGTCATATTTCACATGGCCGTCGAATTTAGAAATAATTTGCGATTGTGCAGCTATAAGACTTGCCGTGCCGCCTGTATGGAATGTGCGCAAGGTCAACTGCGTACCAGGTTCGCCAATTGATTGTGCAGCTATGACACCAACCGCCATTCCGGGTTCAACAAGATTCCCTGTCGTGAGATCGCGTCCGTAACATTTTGCACACACACCGCGGCGCGAATCGCAGGTGAGCACAGAACGGATGATGACGGTTTCAATCGATGTTTCAGTAATTTGCTGCGATGTATCTTCATCGATAAGTTCACCGCCGCGCACAATCACTTCTTTTGAAATCGGATCTACAATATCCTGCAAGGATACTCGTCCAAGAATGCGTTCTGCTAACGGCTCCTTAATATCTTCCGCTTCTTTCAACGCGCTTGTCGTGACGCCTTTAATCGTACCGCAATCGATTTCACCGATAATAGCATCTTGTGCAACGTCGACTAATCGGCGCGTTAAATAACCGGCATCAGCTGTTTTCAAAGCGGTATCAGCAAGACCTTTACGAGCACCATGCGTTGAGATGAAGTACTCTAGAATAGAAAGACCTTCACGGAAGTTTGCGATAATCGGGTTCTCGATTAATTCTCCCGTTGCACCGGACATACTTTTTTGCGGTTTAGCCATCAATCCGCGCATACCGGCAAGCTGACGAACCTGTTCCTTGGAACCGCGGGCACCAGAATCGACCATCATATAAAGAGAGTTAAATCCTTTCCGGTCGTGCTGCAATGCATCAAACAATCGATCTGCAATTCTGCTCGTAACGCGAGTCCAAATATCAATGACTTTATTATATCGTTCGCCATTCGTTATGAATCCGCGGAAGTACTGGGATTCCACATTCTCCACATCTTTTTGTGCTTTTTTGACGAGATCAATTTTTTCCTGCGGAATAACGACATCATCGATAGAAACAGAAAGTCCGCCTTTTGTTGCAAAAGTAAATCCCAGTGTTTTTAACTGATCGAGGAAATTTGCCGTTACAAGGTTGCCGCACCGGCGAAAGACCGTAGAAATAATCTGCACGAGACGTTTTTTATTCAACAATTCATTCACAAATGGAATTTCTTTCGGAACAATTTGATTGAATATAATGCGTCCTGTTGTTGTATCGATCATTTCACCATTCATTCGCACCTTAATCCGTGCATGTAATCCAACTCTTTCCTGATCATATGCAATGATAACTTCTTGCGGTGATCCAAATAGATATCCTTCTCCGAGGTCACTCGATTTGGATTTTGTAAGATAGTAACAACCCAAAACTTGATCCTGCGTTGGTGTGACAATTGGCGCACCGCTTGCCGGTGAGAGAATATTATGGCTCGAAAGCATTAACATACGTGCTTCGAGTTGGGACTCATAGGAAAGCGGCACGTGGACTGCCATTTGATCGCCGTCGAAGTCTGCGTTGAAAGCTGTGCAAACCATAGGATGAATACGAATTGCTTTTCCTTCTACCAATACCGGCTGAAAAGCTTGAATGCCAAGCCTGTGCAGTGTCGGAGCTCGGTTCAACATAACCGGATGTCCATCGATGATGTTCTCCAATATGTCCCAAACTTCCGGCCCTTTTTTGTCCACCATCTTCTTAGCACTTTTTACTGTTTTCACCAGTCCGCGTTCTATAAGCTTGCGGATAATATGCGGTTTAAACAATTCGACCGCCATATCTTTCGGCAAACCGCATTGATGTAATTGCAATTCTGGACCAACCACAATAACCGAACGGCCGGAATAATCTACGCGCTTACCGAGTAAATTCTGACGGAAGCGTCCCTGCTTCCCTTTCAGCATATCGGAAAGTGATTTCAGGGCACGATTATTATCTGAACGCACTGCATTTACGCGGCGGGAATTATCGAAAAGTGAATCCACTGATTCCTGAAGCATGCGTTTCTCATTGCGCAAAATAACTTCCGGAGCTTTAATTTCGATGAGCCTTTTTAATCGATTGTTGCGTATAATAACGCGGCGATAAAGATCGTTCAAATCCGATGTTGCAAATCTTCCGCCTTCTAATGGAACTAAAGGCCGCAGCTCAGGAGGAATAACCGGGATGACATCTAAGATCATCCACTCCGGTTTATTTGATGCACCGCTTTCCGGATTTCGAAATGCTTCAACGACACGCAAACGCTTCAACGCATCCTGTTTCTTTTGCATGGATGTTTCCGTCGCAAGTTGAGCGCGCAATTCTGCTGCAAGGTTATCGACATTGACGCGCCTGAGAAGATCCTTTATCGCATCACCACCCATTTTTGCGACAAACTTCTTGGGATCGTCGTTGTCCAAGTCCTGATTTTCTTCAGGCAGGGAAGAAAGAATTTCGATGTATTGATCTTCTGAAATCAAGTCGAGCCGCTGCAAACCGGTAGTTCCCGGGCTGACAACAACATAGGATTCATAATAAATAATTTTTTCCAGCTCTTTGCCGGCGATCCCAAGAATAGTACCAATCTTACTCGGCACAGAACGGAAGTACCAAATATGAACAACCGGCACCGCCAAGGAAATATGTCCTTGTCGTTCACGACGAACGCTTTTCTGGGTCACTTCGACACCGCAGCGATCGCAGGTTATACCTTTATATCGAATGCGTTTATATTTTCCGCAATGGCACTCCCAATCACGTACCGGTCCAAAAATCTTTTCGCAAAACAACCCATCCTTTTCAGGGCGGAAGGAGCGATAATTGATCGTCTCCGGTTTCGTTACTTCACCGTGCGAGCGGCTCAGGATCATATCCGGCGACGCAAGACTAATTGTAATTTTTGAAAAAGTTTTCTTTGCTGTTAAATCTGTATAAGGCATGTCGCCTCCGTCAATCAATCGGTTTTCATTATGAGTGATGGCTGCATGGAAGCAGCGAATACGATGATCACTCTATCTTCACTTCCAGACACAATCCCTGCAGTTCCCGGACAAGCACATTAAACGATTCAGGAATGTTTGGTTCTGGAAGGTTTTCACCTTTCACGATGGACTCGTATACTTTCGCACGCCCGAGAACGTCGTCAGATTTCACTGTGAGAATTTCCTGTAAAATATTCGCCGCACCGTAGCCTTCGAGAGCCCAAACTTCCATTTCTCCAAAACGCTGACCGCCAAACTGTGCCTTACCACCCAACGGCTGTTGCGTAATGAGAGAATATGGTCCGATAGAACGTGCATGAATTTTATCGTCCACCATATGTGACAATTTCATGATATACATATAGCCAACCGATATTTCCTGATCGAAAGGCTCGCCAGAGCGCCCGTTGATAAGAACTGATTTCGAAGATTTGCTGAGCCCGGCTTTCTCAAGCCATCCCTGTACTTCTTCCCACCTTGCACCATCAAAAATCGGAGATGCAAATTGGACTCCGAGCTTAAT
>Ga0182011_10000383_pt1 | contig 38517 bp, 33 predicted proteins | sample 711E1DmetaG_FD_120481 | JGI IMG/M metagenome (GOLD analysis project Ga0182011, IMG submission 120481) | Permafrost microbial communities from Stordalen Mire, Sweden - 711E1D metaG | ecosystem: Environmental > Terrestrial > Soil > Wetlands > Permafrost | place: Sweden: Stordalen | collected...
CTTCGCCGGGGCCAAAGTCCAGCTCTACCAGGCTCTCGATGGCCGCGTCTCGCTCTACTACGGCGATACCCGCCTCGAACACACCAATGCCCCAGGGGGGTGACATTTTCATGTTGCCATTAGGGTGACAAATTCATGTTGCTACAACAGCCGGATGGTCGCGTCAAGCGGGGTCGCGCTGGGCGCGGGCCACTTCGGCGAAGAAGGCGCGAAGTTTGCCAGGATCTTTCTTGTCGGGCCGCGACTCGACGCCACTGGCCACGTCCACGGCGTAAGGGCGCACCGTGCGAATCGCCTCGGCGACGTTTTCCGGCGTAAGGCCGCCAGCCAGGATGATGCGGTGCGAAGCCGCGAGTTTGCGCGCGAGGGACCAGTCAATGGTTCTGCCCGTGCCGCCGAATTGCTCTGGCTTGTTCGCATCAGCGGCGGCGTCCAGCAAGAACGCGGAGGCCGAATGGAAACGCGGGAAAAGCTTCTCCGAGAATTCCGGGCCCACGCGAAGAGCCTTGATCACTGGCAAGCGTTTGGCGCAGAAATCCACGTGGCGGGCGCACTCGTCGCCATGAAGCTGTATCACGTCCAGGCGCAAGCCTTTTGCGAGAGCGGTGACGGCGCTGGGTTTCCAATCCACAAAGATGCCCACGGCGCTGATGAAGGGCGCCAGCTTGCGCCGGATGTTCCAGGCATCGGCCGGAGAAACCGCGCGCGGGCTCTTCTCGTAAAAATTGAAGCCCAATGCGTGCGCGCCAAGTTCGGTGGCCAGCCGGGCGTCGGCGGGATTGGTGATGCCGCAGATTTTGACGCGGACCATGAGGAATAGTGTACGCGAAGTGGGGCGTGTGAAGGCACCGTGCGGACAATTTGGTGGCGGGTCCGTTTCCGGTCCGCGACAAGATGAAGCCAGTTTCGCTACACCTGCAGAACGTCGCCTTCGCGCGCGACCATTTCGTAGAGGACTGGGTTGACAAAAAATCCGAGCAGCAATCGGGAGAGCAGCCCGGCGACGACCACGATGGCAAATGGCTTCTGAGTGTCGCTGCCCACACCGGTGGACATCGCGGCGGGAAGAAGCCCCAGGCAAGCCACCAGAGCGGTCATCATGATGGGGCGCAGGCGCAGGAGCGAGGCTTCCCGCGTGGCTTCGCGTATGCTCTTCCCCTCCAGGCGCAGTTTGTTAATGTAACTCACCAGAATGACCGCGGTTTCAACGGACACGCCGAGCAAAGCGAGAAGGCCCAAGGCGCTGGAGACGCTGAGCGGCGTGTGCGTGAGCTTCAGGGCGATCAAAGCGCCGACCGGTTCGGTGATGACCACGCCGAGGGCGATGGTGACCGGAAATTTGAAGTTGCCGTAGAGAGCGAAAAGGATCAGAAAGATCAGCAGCACGGCGAGCGGGCCAATGATATAGAGTTGCGCCTTGGCATCCAGCAATTCACTGTATTCGCCGCCCCAATCCAGGCGGTAACCCTCCGGCAGGCTCACCTTCTTGGCGATGTTTTTCTGCCCGGCATCGACGATGCCTTCGAGGTTGCGCCCCACAATCGAAAACTGGATGCCGATATAGCGCGAGTTGTTTTCGCGATAGATGAAGGACGCCCCGGTGGATTCCTTGATGGTGGCAAGTTCGGAAAGAGGAATCTGCTGGCCCGCGGGGGCTGGCACGAGGAGATTTCCGATTTCGCGGGCGTCAGAGCGGAACTTCGGGTCCATGCGCACGACGAGGTCAAAAAGTTTTTCTCCCTGAATCACCTGGGTGGCGGCCTGGCCGCCGACAGCGGCTTGCACGACGGCTTCAACATCAGCGACATTGATGCCATAGCGCGCGATTTTTGCGCGATCGGCGTCGATGATCAGGCTGGGCTGGCCGAGTTCGCGGACGACCGTGAGTTCGGTGAAACCGGGCGTTTTGTCGAGGACGTTCTTGATTTCGACGGCCTTTTTCTCGAGGACGTCAAGGTCCGGCCCAAAGATTTTCACGGCGAGCGCCGATTTAAGACCGGTAAGGGCTTCGTCAACGGCGTCTTCCGCAGGCTGCGTGAAATTGAAAATCACGCCAGGATAGGAGTCGAGCTTCTTCTGGAGGTCCGCGACGAGCTGTTCTTTGGTGCGGACCGATGTCTGCGACCAGGATTTGTCCTTGTACGGCTTGAGGCCAACATAAAATTCGCAGTTGAAAAAACCCGTGGGGTCCGTGCCGTCATCGGGCCGCCCGAGCTCCGAGCCCGTAACCGTGACCATGGGATACTGGATGAGCAGGTTACGGACCTGCGGCGCAAACTTGGCGGCTTCTTCAAACGAAATCGTGTAAGGCAGCGTGGCGCGGACCCAGACGGCGCCTTCATCGAGGTGCGGAAGGAATTCTCCGCCGATGAGAGGAATAAGAAGGAGAGTGGCGCCGAAAATCAGGAGAGCGGCGATGATCGTGATCACCGCGTGATTGAGGCACCATTCCAGGCGGCCGGCGTACTGATCGCGGATCCAATTGAAGATGCGGTTCTGCTTTTCCTTGACGCCACTCTTGAACCAGTAAGACGCCAGCACAGGAACGACCGTGAGCGTGAGAATGAGCGCGCCGAGGAGCGCAAATCCCATGGTGTCCGCCATGGGATGGAATAGCTTGCCGGCCGGACCCCTGAGGGCATAGATGGGCAAGTAGCCGGCGATAATGACGGCCACGGAATAAAAAATGGGGCGGTCGACGTCGCGAGCAGCCGCCAGAATGACGTCGCTCAATTTGTATTCGGTGCCGTAACGCAGGCCGAGTTCGCGGTAGATGTTCTCGACCATGACGATGGTGCCATCAATGATGATGCCGAAATCGATGGCACCGATGGAAAGGAGGTTGGCCGCTTCCCCGGTCCAGTTCAGAAAGATGAAGGCGAAGAGGAGAGCGAGAGGAATCGTGAGCGCGGTGATCACCGCGGCGCGGAAGCTGACCAGAAAGAAGATCAGGACGATCAAGACAAGGATCATCCCGCGAAGAAGATTGCCTTCGACGGTGTTCGTGGTGACGCGAACGAGGTCGCTGCGGTCGTAGTACGGGCGAACCTTCACGTCGGACGGCAGGAGGGTCTTGTTGATCTCCTCGGTTTTCTTCTCAACCCCTTCGAGGACGTTTTGTGTTTGCTCGCCCCGGCGCATCAAGATGACGCCTTCGACGGCGTCGTCGTCATTCTTCTGCTTGGTCTGGAAACCAAAGATACCGAGGCGCGGGGCGTGGCCGATGACCACGCGGCCGATGTCCTTAATCCGGACGGGCACGCCATTCAGGCTGGCGACAACGATCTCGCCGATGTCTTCCGTATTTCTTACGAGGCCGAGGCCCCGCACGTAGTAGAACTGCCCGCCTTGCGTGTAGAAGCCGCCACCGGTGTTGCCATTGTTGGCGTTGAGCGCCGCAACAATCTGAACGACCGGCAGGTGATAGTTGTAGAGTTTCACGGGGTCCAACAGGACGTGATACTGCATCGTGGGCCCGCCGAAACCGGAGTCGTCCGCCACGCCCGGCACACTCTTGTAAGCGCGCTCGATGATCCAGTCCTCGTAGGTATGCAATTCCATCGGAGAGCGATCCGGACTCTCGATGACGTAGCGGTAGACGAGGCCACTGGGGCTGAAGAGCGGCGCCATGCTCGGCGTGACACCCTGCGGCAGCGTGGCATCGCTGATGCGCTGGAACACAACCTGGCGGGCGAAATAAGGATCCACGCCTTCATCGAACGTCAAGATAACGTCCGACAGCCCATACAGGGAAATCGAACGCATTACGTGCAGGCGCGGCGAGCCGTTCATGGCCAGCTCAAGCGGGAGCGTGGTGAGGCGCTCAACTTCTTCGGCGGCGTGGCCGGGCCATTGCGTGATCAGCTCCACCATCGGCGGCGAGAGGTCCGGGTAGGCATCCACGGGCATTTGCTGGAACGACCAGACACCCGCCACGATGATCAAGATCGTGAGCATGAGCACCAGGAAGCGCTGCTGAAGAGCGAGTTGGACGATGCGATGAATCATGGAGATGGCTCCGAAGCGCTCCTCTTAATGCTGCAGGGAATTCTTGAATTGCAGGAACAGGCTGCCGTCGCCGACGACGTGTTCGCCCTCTTTCAGGCCGCTGGTGATCTGCGTGCGGCCTTTGCTACTGCTCCCGAGCGTGACCACGCGCCGCGCAAACTGGTTGGCATTCGTCTGCACATACACAAAGGGTTGGTTTTCCGTGTCGCGCAGTACGGCGGCGTCGGGAACCGTGATGGCGTCGGGAATGGCCCCAGCGCCCACGAGCGTGGTCACGAACATGTCGCGCTTCAATTTCTTCCCGGGATTCTGGGTTACGATGCGCGCTTGCAGGGTTCGCGTCGTGGGATCCAGCGCAGGCGCAATATAGGAAATCTTCCCGTGAAAAAGGTCGGGGTAGGATTCGGTGTTGATTTCGACGGTGTCTCCGATGTGCACGAAGGGGAGATCGCTCTGGAAAACATTCACGAGGACCCAGACGGTGTTGGTATTGGAGATGGTGAAACACTGGGTCGTGCCCCCAACGAGAAGTTGCCCGGGGCCCACGAGCCGTTCCACAATTTCGCCGGTGACCGGAGCGATAACTGGTATCTGTGCGGTGGATTGCACGGACGGTTTTAGTACGGCTTCCGGATCCTTCAGACCCAGGGCGCGGAGGGCATCCGCGGAAGATTCCATGTCCGCGTGAGCCTGTGTTTGGTTGGATTCCGCCTGCTGGAGATCGGCCTCGGAGATGGCGCCGTGGGCGAAGAGATCTTGCGCGCGTGTATAAAGTCTTTCACTGAGGGCGTAGGAATCCTTGGCTTTGATGTAGGCAGAGCGGGCCGCGGAGTAGTCCGGGCTGGTAACCGTGAGGAGCGGCTGGCCGGCCTGCACGAATTGGCCGGGCGCCACGAGGATTTCGTGGACTGGTCCGCCAATCGCCGCGAAAACGGGGGTGGTTGCAAATGCGTCGTACGCCACCGCGCCCGTCAGGCGGAGCGTGCGCGGAAGAGGTCCTTTTTCCGCGGCCACAATCTGGATGTGAGACATCTGTTCCTTCGGAACGCTGAAGAGTTCGGCGGTGTCTGCCTTCGATTCGGAGGACGTGAACGAAGTCATGTTGGATTCGGATTCACCCGGCCCTGCGCCGCACCCCGCGACAAAAACACTGAGCGGACCTGCGATGGCAGCGATGGCCACAAGGCCCAGCAAGTTCATGCGTTTTCTTGTGAAATGCTTCATGTCACATTCCTCGTACCCACGGCCTGGCGCATCTGTTCGAGCGCGAGCATGTAGTTCGCGAGCGCCTGGCGGTAGGCAAGCTGGTTGGCCCGGTAGGTTCGTTCGGAGTCTAGATAGTCGAGCAGACTGGCGGCGCCTTTGCGGTAGGCGTATTCACTGATGTCGCGCGATTGTTTAGCCTCATCGACGTAGCCGCCCTGATAGAGCTGAATGATTTCATCGTTGGTATGGAGATTTTCGTAGGCCTGGACGACGTCGGTGGAAACCTGTTGCGTGGTTTCGCTGGCCTGCTCTTGCGCCTGGGTGATGGCGTAGCGCGCGCGCGCGATTTCGCCCTGATTGCGATTGAAGATGGGGAGGGGCATGTTGTAGTAAAAGGCGCCGGTATTCACGCCGGCCGTGTGGGTGTAATTGAAGGTGCCGGTGATGTCCATCTTGCCGTTGGCTTGCTGCAAAGCCAACTGGCTCTCCGCGGCGGCCACGGCTTGTTGCGCGGCGCGGAGGTCGGGCCGGTTGATGGCCGCCAGGGATTTCAGTTCATTCAGATTGGCGTGGACCGGCTGGTAGTCGAGTGAGCCTTGCACGTCGTAGTCATCGGGAACGGACTCGAAGCCGAGCAATTGGCGAAGAGCGGCCAGGCTTTGCAGCTTGGCCAATTTGGCGGCGGAAACGTCACTTTGGAATTGCAGCAACTGGAGCTTGATCTTCAGAAAATCGCCTTCGCTCAGATCGCCGACGTGAAATCGCTCTTTGCCGATGTCCACGGTCTTCTGGAAGCTGTCCAGATCCTGCTGCGCGAATTCCAGGGTCGATTCCGCCAGCAAAACATCAATGAATTGCTGGCCCACGTTAAAGATGAGCTGGCGCTCGCTGTCGGAAACTTGCGAGCGCACCACGATGGTCTGATCCTGCGCGGCCTGAAGGCGGTGCTGGCGCTTCTTGCCGCGCTCGAAGAGATAGCCAACGCCGGCATCGAATTGCGCCTGCTGGTCGATGTAGTCCGAGCTGAACTGGTTGGGCTGGAAGATCGGAAGGAACTGGGCATCGAGGCCCAGCGTGGGATTGGGGCGGAGATTGGCAGTGACTTCTTCCGCCAGGCTCTGCTGGATGGTCGAGCGCAGCGCCTGCAACGCATGGTTATGCAGGAGGGCCATGCGAATGGCGTCGTCCAGCGCGATCCGAGCCGGGCCGGACTGCGTTGCGTTGGCTTGCGGCGGCGTGTTCGCCGGAGTAGGCGCAGCACTCTGCTGGCCCGCCGCGAACGCCGGCGAGATCAACAGTGCTGTAACCAAAACCATTCCTTTCCTCAAGTGATGACTCCTCGCGCGTCCCTGTCAGAGGGCCACGCAACAATTCTGTTTGGAAATGAGAGGTGAAGCGCGGTGCGCTAGACGGCGGGAGGCGCTCGCGGCGCCACGTTGCGGAAAACCACTGCAGTAACTGTGGGCATTACACTGAGGACTACCAAGCGGTTGATTGCCGGCGTCATCGCCATGATCAGGGAGGGAGTGGCGATAGCCGTCCCTGCCGTGGAGCAGATCGGGCAGACGTGCGAATCCGCCGAGTTGGAGCTCAGGTCCGCACAACAATGCAATTGCGCCCCGAGAAAAACGACCCCGAGGAGTAAAGCCAGGAAGTAAACTCGCTTTGTTTTGCCAGGCATCTAGCCGGAATTTCCTTGTTTCTCTCGAGATACTAGCATACTACACCCGTCTTGCTTGTTCGCGACACTGTGAAACGATTTTCATCAGTAGCACCCCCGATGGCCTGCCAACCGCGCCAGCACAGCCCGCAATGGCCCTAAAATCCAGTGCCATTCATCGCAGCGACGGCAAAACCCTGGTCAGTTTCCGGCTTGCGCGTGCATCGGCGAGTACGACCCGTTGTGAGGCAGGGCCTTGTTGAGATACCGTGTCCCGGGAAGGCCGGGCGAGAAATTCAGTGTGGGCCGCACCCAACATAGCTATGCCCAATTGAGATGAGTCTCCGCTCAAAACTGGTTGTACGCCTTTCTTTTGTCCTGATCATCGGCGCTGCGCTGTTGTTTATTCCCGCTGGCTCGTGGAAGTTTTGGCAGGGCTGGATTTTATTGGGCGTCACTTTCATTCCCAGCACCCTTGCTTTCCTCTATTTCTATAAACACGATCCGCAATTGATCGAGCGCCGGCTGCAGAGCAAGGAGAAGATCAGCGAACAGAAACTCCTGATGAGAGTGTCGAAGCCGGTCTTCCTTGCCGCTTTTCTGCTTCCCGGACTGGATTACCGCCTGGGCTGGACGCGCACCTCTCTGGGTGCGGTGCCGCTGTGGCTCATGCTGCTTTGCCAGGCCCTGATTCTCGGGGGGCTCCTCCTGGTGGTGTGGGTCATGAAGGTCAACAGTTTTGCCTCGCGGACCATTCAAGTCGAGGCTGGCCAGAGAGTGATTTCCACCGGCCCGTACCGGATGGTTCGCCATCCCTTGTATTCGGGCAGCCTGGTGATGTGGCTCGCCACACCGCTGGCGCTGGGCTCGTACATCGCCTGGCCTGCCTTTGCCCTGCTCATCCCCTTTTACGTTTTTCGTCTGCTCAATGAGGAAAAAGTCCTGCGCCAGGAACTGCCCGGCTATCCCGAGTACTGCCTGCGCACGCGCTTCCGTCTTGTGCCCTTCGTTTGGTAGGACTCCGCGCGCGGGGCCACGAATCTTGCTACGCTGGTAGCTGAATAAGCTTGGCCACCAAGCCTTCGCGCTGGCGGCAGGAAGCTACCACCTTTTGCTAAAGGCGGCTACTGGGATGGCGGAGTGAGGAGTTGAGTGAGGGCGGCGGCGGGGTCGGGGGCGAGCATGAGGTGCTCGCCAACGAGGAAGGCGTCGAAGCCGATGGCGCGGAGCTTCCGCAAGTCCTCGTGGGTGCGCAGGCCGGATTCGCTGACGGCGAGGCAATCGTCCGGGATGTGCTCGATCAGATCGTAAGAGGTTTGCACGCGTACCGCGAGGGTTTTCAGGTCGCGATTGTTCACACCGAGGATGCGCGCACCGGCAGATATCGCGCGAGTGAGCTCTTCAAGCGTGTGGACTTCGACGAGCGGCTCCATGCCCAGTTCGCGTCCGAGAGCGATCAACTCCTGTAATTGAATATCGCCAAGAGCGGTCACGATCAGGAGAAAACTGTCGGCGTCATTGGCGCGCGTTTCCCACACTTGCCAGGGGTCAAAAATGAAATCCTTGCGGAGAACGGGCAGGGCGACGCTTCTGCGCGCATCGCGCAGGTTCTTCAGAGAGCCGTGGAAGAACTCTTCTTCGGTGAGGACGGAAAGAGCGGCGGCGCCCGCGTCTTCGAGCGATTGCGCAAGGGCCGGGGCATCGAAGGGATCGCGAAGAACGCCGCGCGAAGGCGAAGCGGGCTTCAGTTCGGCGAGAACGTTGATGGCATCGCGGGAGAGCGCGGCGGGAAAATCACGCACGGGCGGCGCAGCCTGCACGCCATATTTCAGGGCGGTTTCCGGCAAGACGCGCTTGCGGTGCTCGACCCAGGCGCGGCGTGATTCCAGGATGCGGTCCAGCACGGTTCCGGTGTTGGCGTGGGCAGACATGGGGATAAGTTTGTATGCTAGGGAGACGGCGAGAGCGTGTCAAATGCGAGATAGCGGCAGTGGGCAACTCGCGGCGGGCGCTTGGAACGCGCAATTTCGCGGAGCCGGAGGAAAAAGGATTAAACCATGGGATATGGAGAGAAATACAAAGCGTTGCTGGAAGCGATTGCGGAGGAGGCGGACGCGATTGCGAGCCGGTATTTTCGCGCGGCGGAAATGCGCGTGGAACGCAAGCGGGATGGCACGGCGGTGACGCAGGCGGACAAGGAAGTGGAAGCGATGGCGCGCGCCAAGGTGACGGCGAGCGGGTTGCCGCTGGATGTGCTGGGCGAAGAGATGGGCGGCGAAAGCGCGAAGGCGCCGGCGCAAAACGGGCGCGCGCGCATGATCATTGATCCGATCGACGGCACGGAGGAATTCTCTCGCGGTATTCCCACGTTTGGGACCCTGATGGGGATTGAAGAGAACGGGGAGATTGTGGCGGGGATGGCGTCGGCGCCGGAGCTTGGCCGGGGGACGCGCTGGTGGGCGTATCGCGGCGAGGGCGCTTATCGAAACGGCCATCGCATTCATGTTTCCAAGGTGGCGCGGCTTGCGGACGCGCTGGTGTTCACGACGGGCACGGGGCCTAGCAAAGACATGGAGGTGCGCGCGATGATACGTCGGCTGGCGGATGCGGCGCGCAGCAGCCGTTCAATTGGCGGCTTTTGGCAACACATGCTGGTGGCCGAAGGCGCGGCGGATGCGGCGCTGGACTGGGTCTCCAAGCCGTGGGACCTGGCGCCGCTGGGCCTTATTGTGGAAGAGGCCGGCGGAAAAGCGAGTACCGTTGACGGCGAGCGCACGATTTACAAGGGACGATTCGTCAGCACGAATGGCTTGCTGCACGAAGAGGTGCTGAAGATTTTCCGGTGAGGGGAAAGTGAAAAGACGCAAGTGAAGCGCGAAGCGGTGTTACGCGTTGTGGCTGAAGAAGTGTGCACCTGCCGGAAATGCCCGCGGCTGGTGAAATACCGTGAGAAAGTGGCGCGGGAAAAGCGGCGGGCGTACCGCGAGTGGGAATATTGGGGACGCGGTGTGCCGGGGTTCGGCGATCCCAACGCGCAATTGTTTATCCTGGGGCTGGCTCCGGCGGCGCATGGAGCGAATCGCACGGGGCGCGTTTTTACGGGCGACCGCTCTGGGGATTTTTTGTACAAGGCGCTGCACCAGGCGGGCTTCGCGAATCAGCCGACTTCGCAGAATCGCGAGGATGGATTGCGGCTGCACAATGTTTACGTTGCCGCCGCCGTGCGTTGTGCGCCCCCGGCTAACAAGCCGCTGCCACGCGAAGTTTTGAGTTGCCGCGGCTATCTGAGGCGTGAACTGGAACTTTTGCGGCCTGCGGCGGTGCTGGCGCTGGGGAAAATCGCGTGGGACGCCTATCTGGAAATCCTGAAGCAGGATGGAAAGATCAGTTCGCGCGCGGCTTACAAATTCGCGCACGGCGCGGAAGCGGAGATTGCGCCTGGCCTGCCGCGTCTTTTCGGGGTGTACCATCCCAGCCAGCAGAACACGCAGACGGGGCGCGTCACCGAAACGATGTACGCGGAAGCGCTGAACAAGATCCGGAGGTTCCTCGGGAGACACGCGAACGATACCGACTAGCCGGGCTTTCTGACGGGCGGCAGTTTATCCGTTGTTCAAGTTCAGCAAAACATCGTCATCCCGCACAGTGTTGCGGTTGAGATCCTTCGGGGCGCCCCGACCAGGTCGGGGTAAACGCCCGACGCGCCCCTCAGGATGACATTGCGTTTTTGTGTCGTGTTGTCGTGCGTAAGTCGAGAGCAAAACTGTATCACGTGAGGAATTCGGGCAAGCCGATGAACACAAGGTAGAGCACATTCGCCGATCAAGCTTCGGCGCGCTGCGGCTTGGGCGGCAAATCGACGGCGGCGGGGCGCGGCTGGGGCCAATATTTTGCGGCGATGCGCCACAGCAGTAGAAGCGCGAGGATTACGGCGTAGGTGAGCGGGCGAAGGACCGCGGATTTCACCAGCCAGTAGTAATGAATCACACCACAGATGGCGCTGATGTAGATGGCGCGGTGCAGTTGCTGCCAGCGGCGGCCGCCGAGGCGGCGAATCCAGCCGGTGGTGGAAGTGATGGCAAGAGGAATCAGCAGCACGAACGCGGTGAAGCCGACGGTGATATAACGGCGCTTGGCGACGTCCTTCCACATCTCCGCGAGATCGAAAAATTTATCCAGCCAGATGTAGGTGGTGAAGTGCAAGCACGCGTAGAAAAAGGCAAACAGGCCGAGCATACGGCGGAAACGGATCAGATCGGGGAGGCGCAGGATTTTGCGCAGCGGGGTGATGGCCAGAGTGAACAGGAGGAAGCGCAACGTCCAGTCGCCGGTGGCGTGGGTGATGAACTCGATGGGATTGGCGGAGAGATCGTTATGCAAGGCCCGCCATCCCAATGAAGCGAGGGGCATCAGGCAAACAAGGAAGACAACGACCTTGGTCCATTTGCTGGTGAGGAGTGTGCGCATGTTCAGGATCGCAGCTCAGTAGTTTTTGCGCAGGTCCATGCCGTTATACATGCCGGCAACCTGCTCGCCATAGCCATTGAACATGAGGGTTTCGCGCTTGAAGAATTCGCCCAGGCGGCGTTCCTTGGCCTGGCTCCAGCGCGGGTGATCGACCTTGGGATTAACGTTGGCGTAGAAGCCGTACTCATTCGAGGCCATGCGGTTCCAGGTGGTGGGCGGCTGCTTTTCGGTGAAGCGGATTTTCACCAGCGATTTGGCGCTCTTGAAACCGTATTTCCAGGACAGAACCATGCGCACGGGCGCGCCATCCTGATTGGGGAGCGACTCGCCGTACATGCCGACGCACAAAAGAGCCAGCGGATTCATGGCTTCATCTAGGCGGAGGCCCTCGACATAGGGGAAATCGATGCCTGCATATTTGCCCCAGGGCATCTGCTTGGGATCGTAATAGCTTTCAAAGGCGACGTATTTGGCCTTCGGCGTGGGCTCGACCGTCTTGGCCAGCGCGCTGAAGGGAAAGCCGATCCAGGGGACTACGATGGACCAGGCTTCCACGCAGCGATGGCGGTAAATACGCTCCTCGAGGGGAGCGAGCTTGAGGATTTCGTCAAGGGTGAACTGGCGCGGTTTCTTTACTGCGCCTTCGACGGAAACGGTCCACGGCGCGGTCTGGAATTTCTGGGCGTTTTTGGAGGGATCGGACTTATCGGTGCCGAATTCGTAGAAATTGTTGTAGTGGGTGACGTCGTTGTAGCTGTTCTGCTTTTCGGTGGTGCTGAAGGGACTCTTGATCAGGCCGTCGAATTTCGTGGCGGCGAATGCCTGTGTGCGCGGAGAGGCCAGATTCCAGAGGCGTGCGCCGGCCAGCGCGGCGGCTCCGGCGATGCCCATGCCGCGGAGAAATCTGCGGCGGTCGAGATAGAGCGATTTCGGGGTGACATCGGCGTAGGTCAAATCGGGCGCCTTGCGAATCAGCATGATGGTGCGTTTCCTCCAAGCGGGTGATTCCGGGCGACAGCGGCAGTAAACATGGTACGCCACGCCACTCCTGTTGGATGCAGCAAGCTCGCCTTCCAATAAGTGCGCCAGGCGGGTGTGCCGGTTACACCAGATTCCCTTCGTGAGAGGCGAAAAAAGCAAATTGGTTACGGGCGATTTGTGGATTTCGAGGTCGCAGCGGGCTGCCAGACTTTGCGGACACACGTGCAGGTTGCGGCAGGCAGGGTGACATGGCGGGCGCTTGGGTGTAAGCGCACATCTCCTTATAAATCAATGCATTGGAAGGAATGCTCACTTGCGGGACGTGGCCCCACGACTGCAACTCCAATTGTGCCCGCCACAGGAGGGGGAGTTTGCCATGAAAAGACTCGTGAGGAACTGGGTGGTGTTGGGTGCCATGGCTGGAGGACTGTGGATGCCTGGAGCCGTGGCCGCGCAAGAGCCGCGCGAACCGGCAGCGACGGAGGTGCAAGATGCCGAGAAGCCTCCCGAGAGACGCGTGGCCGATGGGGAGCGGCACGGGTTGCCGCTAGAGGTGTATGGCGTGGTGCCCGGGACGCGATTCCTGGTGAAGCTGGAGGAGGGAATGACGACGCGGGCGGCGCGGCAGAACCAGGCGTTTCGCGTGCGCACGCTGGAGCCGCTGGAGGCGGGGCAGGGCATCTACTTGCCGGCCGGGGCGGTGATCACAGGACACATCAGCCGCGTGGAGCCGGCGGGACTCACGGGGCGGGCGAAGATTTGGCTGACGTTTGACGAGATTCACACGAAGTTTGGGAGGCTGCCGATCGTGGCGGACGTGGTGGCTGTGCCGGGGGATCACAGCATCAAGGCGGGCGCGACGCAGGAGGGCGTGATCGAGGGGCGCGGCGGCTCTCAGAAGGACGCAGGACAGGCGGCGGCGACTGGCGCGGCCGTTGGTGCGCTGAAGGGCGTGAAGGACAAGAACACGAAAGAGGGAGCCCAAGCTGCGGCGCTCGGGGCGCTGGAGGCGTATTTGATGGAAGCGGGGCGCGGGCAGGAATTGGATCTGGCGAAGGGCGCCAAGCTGGAGTTGGAACTGGGAAGGGCGTTGTATCTGGTGAAGGAGTAGAAGAGTGGTGGAATGCAGAGGCGGGAAGGTCGGCGCGCCGACACTATTCTCACGTGTTTTTACGCATGTGTGGAAATGATGGGACTTACGGAAGAATGACTTGCATGTGTGAGAAGGATTCGACTTGGCGGCGAGTGCGAATGAGAAGGAGAAGAAAGCAAAGGAGGCAAAGAGAGTAAGAGTAGGTGTTGCCCCCCTCCCCGTGTTTCTTGTAAGTGGTGATTCTACAGGTGGATGAAGTGGCTTGTTTTCATACAGATTTGGAAGTGTTGATTCCAATAGGGGTTGGAGGAGGCGGTTTAGGATACCGATTTCTTGGGGCAATTGGGGGTGACAGTTATCACTAAACCCGCACCCCTTGGAAAAACAAACCCCAAAGGGTACGGCATCCACTTTGGTCCAAACAGTCTGTGTGTTCGCCACCCGCCCGCCTAGTTCACTCCTAGAAACTTGCGAATCGCATCCCTAACCTTGTCAGCCTTCGGCCTTAGCTGGATAAACTTACCCAAGTAAATGTCGTCTATTTTGTGAAAATATGGCGAGCCGGGATTGTCGTACTCAAGAAAATAATCATGACTTTCATTCATTGCAGCATTCTGCACCTCGATCAAATAAGTATTGTTCTGTGATACCGCAGCATCGAACTCTTTCAAGGTCCCGAGAATCGATGTCGGTAATTCGGGCGAGTTCTCGATTTTCTTGAGATGAGCCACGGCATCTGAATGATCTTTAGGGAGCAGGATAAAGAAAACCGTTGTGTCATCGAAATCGGCCAAGAATGCCCCACCTTGACGACGAATGTGCCCATTAGCGAATCTACTGTCGATCAGTGTTTCACCTGGGGGTAACACGTAATGCGTCAGTTGCCCCGTTCTTCTATATCGATGAAGATTATTGATATTCCCCCTGATGTTTTTCTCCACCATCTCCGGAAAACCAAATTTCTTTCTAAGCGACATCTCATCATCTTCTACAATGAAGGCATCCAACTCCTTAATAACAGCCATTTGAGCCGCTGAAATGATGAGCTGCCCTTTGCGTGCAGTATTTTTCTTAATCTCTTCAAGAGCCTTCTGAATTTCGCTCAAATCTTGCTGATGTGGCTGTGAAGACGTTAAATCTCCCCCGTGAGTGATGTGAATTTCTGGCGATGTTGCCTTTGCCACTCTCTCCACCTCAATTTTTTCACGGTCAATCCAGGGAGTAACAATAAATATTTGGATGCTTAGAACAACTAATGAAAATATGAGGCCAGCCCAGATTCGTATCTTCCCGAATTCTTTCGATGCATATGCACCAAAACGAAGAATGAGTGAGGCAGCTGCCAGCCAAAAGCAAACCTTAGCAGGAAGAAACTTGTTGGCAAAAAGAAAGCCGAATGCAAAACTTGCGAGGGTTACAAAGGATAGTCCTTCCCAGCCGATGGCATTCCTAATGTGTTTCCACATTCCTTGGGCATTATAGACCTCCCCTTGCGGGAGTATGCAATCCCGGATTAAACGCTAAAGAGCCAGAGGCGGTAGAGAAAAGTGGATTTCGCATAAGTGATGATTTCGGGGGAGTTGCGGGAATTGGGTGTTGTAAGTGTTGATTTCAAGAGGGATGTAGGTCATTTGTTTTGATGCAGTTGTGTATGTGTTGATTCTGAAGGGGTTGGGGAAGGGTTCTGATGGATGTGTTGATTGTGGAGCGTTTAGGGAGATCGGGCGCGGATTGCGTGGGGCGAGACGGCAGAGTGGAGCGCGGATTCGAGATTGGGGCATAAAAAGAAAAAGCCGGGCGAGGCCCGGCGGTTGGACGCAAGCATTCACGAGAGAGAGTATAGTCTATCAGGAAGGACTTGTCAAGATAATAATTCAAGGGAAAGTGGATTTTTTGCGGGAGAAACGGGCGAGGGAGAAGAGGGATTCATCGCACAAAAGACGTGCGATGGGGCAGAGTTCATCGCACAGGAGAAGCGGAACGGATTGTGGCGCACCTACGGCGCTGCCGATTGCGGTTGCTGATGGGCCCAGCCCTGACGGGCTGGGCTAACCTATGCCGCGCCTACGGCGCTGGACCCGCACGAAGAGAAAAGGCAAACCCAGGAGAAAAGCCGCAGGGCTCCCGCCAGCAAGCGGCGGCCAGGCGCGGACTCGCCCTGCGCTACACGGGGCGGACCCCAAGAGGGCGCGTGTTCCGTGTCCCTACACACGCAAGAAGAACCCAAGAGCAGAGGCAAGGAGAAACCCAAGAGCACAGTTCCTTCGCCGCTCAGGGCAAGCAGGAGTGAGTGTGCCACGAGGGTGACGGCGGGCTTGGCAAGCGGGAGGGGGCTTGTTAGAGTCGAATCGCCCACCCGAAGTTGCTCCATTCGTGGTATTTATTCAGACGAGGCGAAGCCGCATGACAGACGAGACACGAGCCGTACGCACGGTGGAAACCGGAGAACACAGAGACCGCGTGCTGATTGTCGAGGACGAAGACAACGCGCGGAAGGGTTACGAGCAGTTGCTGCAGAGGTGGGGCTATGAAGTGCTGGGCGTGGCGAGTGCCGAAGAGGCGCTGGCGAAATTTTCCAATTTCCAACCGGATACGGTGATCGCCGACGTGGAATTGCCGGGGATGAACGGGTTGGACCTGCTGAAGCAGTTGGGCGACGAGCTGAAGGATGTACCGGCGATCATCATTACCGGAAAGGGAAGCGAGGAGCGCGCGGTAGCGGCGATTGAGTCGGGGGCGTTCTGGTACATCGAAAAGCCGCTGAAGGGGCCGGTGCTGCGGGCGCTGCTGGACCGCGCGTTAAGCAAGGCGCGCGACGCGCAGAACCTGGCGGTATTGCAGAGGCAATTGCGCGAGGCGGGGCGGCTTGGAGAACTGGTGGGCGGAACGAAGCCGATGCAGGACGTGATGCGGGTGATCGAGATGGCGGCGCCGAGTTCGGCTTCGGTGTTGATCACGGGCGAAACGGGGTCCGGAAAAGAAGTTGTGGCGCGCACCATCCATAAATTATCGCCGCGGGCGGGCGGGCCTTTTGTGGCCATCAACTGTTCGGCGATACCCGAAACGCTGATGGAGAGCGAAATTTTCGGGCATGAGCGAGGTGCGTTCACGGGCGCGGCGGAGCGGCGGATTGGCTGCTTCGAACTGGCGGACGGCGGCACGCTGCTGCTGGACGAAATCGGGGAGATGCCTGCGCCGACGCAGACGAAGCTGCTGCGCGTTCTGGAAGACCACAAGGTACGAAGGCTGGGAAGCAAGGTGGAGACGCCGGTGGACGTGCGCGTGCTTGCGGCGACCAACAAGGATCCGGAGCAAGCTGTGTCCAGCGGGCAGTTGCGCCAGGACCTGTATTTCCGGCTGAATGTGTTTCACATTCACCTGCCGCCTTTGCGGGAACACAAGGAAGATATCCCGCTGCTGACCGAGCACATGCTGCGCGACATCAATGCGAAGCATGGGAAGAGCGTGCGAGGGATCGGCGCGGAAGTGCTGGACATCTTTATGAGCCACACGTGGCCGGGAAACGTCCGCGAATTGCGAAACATTCTGGAGCGCGCGGCGATCATGAGCGAGAAAGATTTGATTTCGCGGGCGAGTTTGCCGGGGGAGTTCGGGCGAGTGTCGGCGAAAAGCCCGAGCGATCTATCCATCCTCAAATTTCCGATCGGGACGACAGTGGACATGATGGAGAAGGAATTGATCGTGCAGACGCTGGCGGCCACGGGAAACAACAAGACGCGCGCGGCGGAACTGCTGGGCGTGAGCCTGAAGACCCTGCACAACAAGCTGAAGGAATACGGCAGCGAACGCGCGGAAACGGAGACGTAAGAAGTTATGCACTTGGGGCTGCGCGCCAAATTGACGATGGTGATGACAGGGCTGGTGCTGCTGTCGTCGCTGGTGCTCTCGCTGGTGTTTTTGGAACTGCTGATGCAGCAAGTGCTGCACGACACGGACAAGCGCGCGAATGAATTGGCGCGCGAGGTGTTCGACACGGCGAAACGCGCGCTGGATGATGCCAAGGCCCAGGGGGTGCTGCCGGCTTCGAGCGATCCGCAGGAAACGCACGATTATGTGCAGCGGGCATTCGAGATCAGCGAAGGGCTGAAGGCCAGGTTGCAGTCGGCAACGGATTTGCCGTCCATTTACGAAGTGACGATCGTGGACCACGACGGCGTGGTGATGGTATCGAGCGACGAGTCACTGCAGGGGAAAGTGGTGACGCGGCGGCCGCCGCTGGCGCAACTGGTGCAAAGCCCGTTTGTGCGGCAGGTGCGCATCCTGGAACAATCCGCACGGATTTACGAGGTGGATTATCCCTTCAGCGAGAGAGGGCAGCCGTTCGGGGAAGTGCGCGCAGCGGTTTCGACGACATTGCTGCTGAACGACGTCAAGCCACGGCTGCGGTGGTGGCTGACGATTGTGGTCTTGGCGCTGGGGCTGTCCACGATCCTGGCGGGGCTGGTGAGCGGTGCGGCGCTCACGCCGATCCGGGACATTTTGGCGCAATTGGATCGCATTTCATCGGGCGTCTACGACACACCGGCAACAATTACAAGAGAGCGCTTGGAGAGCACCGACGAGTTAGGACAGGTGCGACGAAAGATCACGCAAGTGGGGCAGCAGTTGCGGGGCGTACACGAAATTTTCAGTTCGCTGCGCGAGAACATGAATTCGGTGATGGCCGGACTGGAAGATGGGCTGATCCTGTTCACGCGGGATGCGCGCGCGGTGATGGTGAGCCCGGCGGCGGAGAAATTTCTGGGGGCGCCGGCTTCGAATTTTTTGGGACGGCGTGTGACGGATATTTTCCCGCCGGAGCACCCGCTGCACAAGGCGCTGCGCCTGGAGGGGGATGAGCTGCACGAGGTGGCTTCAGAGACGGAGGTGGAAACACTGGAAGGGAAAAAGCGCGTGCGCGTGAGCGTGCAGGAAATTCAGGGTGAAGGGGAACGCATGGGGGCGTTGATCACGCTGCGGGACTTGGATTCGCTGGAAAGCATCAACACGCAATTGCAGGTGAGCGAACGGCTGGCGGCGGTGGGGCGGATCACGGCGGGAGTGGCGCACGAAGTGAAGAACCCGCTGAACTCGATGCGGCTGTGGCTGGAGAATCTGAAGGAGTGCTTGCCACCGGAGACGGATGGCGCGGCGCAGCAGGCGGTGCATGTGCTGGACGCGGAAATCGACCGGCTAGACGCGGTGGTGAAGAGGTTCCTGGATTTTTCGCGGCCGATGGATGTGCGCCTGGAGCCGACACAGTTGGCGGACCTGCTGAAGGAAGTGCTGGAAGTGGCGCGGCCGGAGCTGGCGCTGACGAATGTGCAGGTGGCGCAATTGATTCCGATTGGAATTCCGGAAGTGTTCGTGGACCGGGCGCTGCTGAAGCAAGCGATCTTGAACCTGGTGTTGAATGCGGTGGAGGCGATGCCGACTGGCGGGCAATTGCAATTGACGCTGAGCCGGCGCGGAGAGATGGCGGAAATTACCGTGGGGGATACGGGGAAGGGGATTCCCGTGGAGAACCGGCAGAAAGTGTTTCAGTTGTTTTTTACGACGCGGCCGGGAGGGAGCGGGATCGGATTGGCGAGCACGTTCCGAATCGTGCAGCTTCACAACGGTTCGATAGACTTTACCACGGAGGTTGGCCACGGAACGACGTTCCGGATTGAGTTGCCGCTAGCCGCGTAAGGATGGCCAAGAACCCAGCGCCGAGTCCCACGGAGCGAAGGATGCGCAGGCCGAGAATTCTACTGCTGCCCATGTGCTTATGCGTGATGGTTTGTAGCGGGTGCTTGGTGAAGAAGCGGCCTGTGGCGCACTTCGGGAATCTTGTGCTGGCGCATCCGGTGATTCCGTCACCAACGGCGGAGGGGCGTTGAGCGAAGCGCCGGACCTGGGGCTGGAACCAGCGCCGATTCCGGCGCGGCTGGGACCGCCGCGGAATCCACCGGCAAGGCCGAAAGTGGCGGCGTCACCCGCAACGGAACCTGCGGCGGCGGGAAAGCCAAGCGAGCCAACCATCGTGCCGGAACTTTCGACGGGCGAGTTGGAGACGGCGAAAGCGGATGCACAGGCGAGCTTGGACGCGGCGGAGCGGAATCTGTCGGCGACGCGCGGGAAGGCGTTGAATGCGGCGCAGGCGGATTTGGCGTCGAAGATCCGCGGGTTCATGGATGCGGCGCGAGAAGCCATGCGGAACGGCGACTGGCAACGAGCGACGAATATGGCGAAGAAAGCGGAGGTACTGGCGCGGGAATTGGCGGAAGGGTTGTAGTGAGATCGGGCAGGAATAGACAATGCGTACGGAGTACGGAAAGCGAAGACGAGGACGCTTAACACAGAGGTCACAAAGAAAAGAAAATCGGCGGAGGGATCCCTCCACTACGGCCCGCCAACGGCGCGGGCCTCCGGTCGGGATGACAGTCAGGAGTAGGACGAGAGTGAAATGGGAGCGCTGAGGAGCGGTGTGTTTTCTTGAAGCGCGGCGAAGGCAGAGTGCGGAAACTGGATCAGTTTTGCGGGGCGGGCTGCATGATGACGGTGTGGGCGTCGCCGACATGCGTATAGTGAATCTGATCGGCGTCGAGTTGCAGGTCGCGCTCCAACTGCAGATCCATAGATGAGCCGCGGGGAAGCTGCGCCTCTGGCCCACGCGACAACAACACGGCCCCAAGACCGGCCAGGCCACCAATTCCGGCACCAATGCCAGCGCCTTTACCGCCGCCTGCGATGGCACCGATGCCTGCGCCCGTAACCGTGGTTGTGGCAACCGTTGCTACATCCTTACCCTTGCCGCCGGGGCCGGTCATTTTACCTTCCGAGTCGGTTTTGGTTTGGCCGCCGTCGGCGCTGTGAGGTTCGGCATTCAGGTCAATGGTGTAGCCATTGGGGAAAACCAGAGTGTTCAAGCGCAGGCGCAATTCGCCTTTGCCTTTGACGCGGCCGGGGCGCTTGGTATCGGTGATTTCGCCGCGGAGATACGAGCCAACAGGGATGATGACCTTGTTGTTGATGGTGATGGGGAAGGAGGTGCGGAAGTAGACGGAATCGCCAGGTTTGGCGGTGGCAGTGGAGATGCCATTCTCCAAGATGACGCCAATACGGGTTCCGGACGGGACGAGGAGCGTTGCGCCGGTGCCGGCCGGGCGGGGGGCAGCGGGCTTGGCGGGCGTCGTGGGTGGCGGCGGGTCGGGCTGCGGCCCGTCGGGAGCCTGCGCGAAACTGCGCGGGCCGAAGCTCAAGCCGAAAAGGAAAAGTGTCGTCAGAACCAGAAACGTCCGTGCAGCTTTCACCTTTCCCTCCTATGCTCTGCCCTTCGGATGCGATGCTACGGTACGAAGATGCCTATAGCTTCCCACGTCTTTGAAGGGAAGGCCAGAGGCGGCCACGGCGCGATTTGACCGAGGAGAAGGGGAAAGCTAGGCTGTAGGCGCGGAATTCGAGAAGGGGAACCTTATGGCGAAACTAGCGCTGATTTACGGGATGCGGCTGCTGCCGGTGGACGATCTGGGCGAGGTGAAAGAGGCCACGGTGGTGTTGAAGAATGGGCGGACGGCGCGCATTGCCATGCACCTGATCGAGGGAACGAAGGAAGAGATCGAGGCGACGTTCCGGCAGTCGAGCAATGCGTTTTTTGAGATGTATCCTGAGATTTGAGGTTGGGTTGGTGCGAGCGGCAGAGGGATATCAGATATCAGCGATCAGCGATCAGGAAGCGGTTTTCAGCCGATGCAAAGGGTGAGGATAAGGTTGAAGTGGCTGGTAAGAGTAACGGCAATCTTGGTTCCTGATTGCTGATAACTGATCGCTGATAACCGAATAGCGCTCACAGGCCGCTAATAAAACATCCGCTCAGCGATTGCCGAAATTTTCGGGGTCTTCGTTGGGGTCGCCGAGATTATCGTTGATGAGGACGGTGGATTGGCCGGTGAGCTCGAAGCGCTTGCGGCACTTGTAGCAAGCGACGAGATCATCAAGGCGGACCATGAAGGAAGTGGATTTGGCAAACTTGCGGCGGTCTTCTTCGCTGGCGCCGCGGGGGAGTTCCCTTTTCTTGCGCGAGACCTTCCAGCGCACCGGGGCTTCGAATTCGCCGCGACAACTGGGGCAGATCAACTTGACCTTGCGGGTCTCTTCTTTTTCGTTATAAAACACACGTTCGTCCATTAGGCCTCGACCGCCTTCCGCATCAGTTGGTCCATTGTAACAAATTCAAGGCCCAGGTCGCGCCAGCGAGGCAGCCAAAATTCGAGGGCTTTGAGAGTGTGCTGGCGGTCGCCATTCAGGCGGGTATGGTTGCCGTCGTGAAGGCAAAGAATGTCGCCGGAAGTGGTGTTACCCGCTTTGGCTTTCGGGAGATTGACCTGAGCGTTCGCGGCAATGGGCTTCATGCGGTCGATGAGCCAGTCGGCGGGCTTGCTGCGCCAGTCGCCGGGAATAAGCGACCAGGTGACGTTGGTCATGGCGTGCTGGTGGAGGATCTCGCCGAGCCAGGGGCTGCGAAAACCGAAGGGCGGACGAAACCATCGCGGCTTGGCCCAGACAAGCTTCTCGATAGCGTCCGTGCAGCGCTGCAATTCTTCGCGCGTTTCCTGCGGTCCACAGAAGAAGAGATTCGGATGGGATTCGGTGTGATTGCCGAGGACGTGTCCACGGGCGACGAGTTCCTTGACGAGGTCGGGACACTGGCGGACAAATTTGCCAACCAGGAAAAAAGTGGCGCGGGCGTTGTGCCTGGCCAGCAATTCCAGAAGTTTCGGGGTGATCGCGGGATTGGGGCCGTCGTCGAAGGTCAGCGCCAATTTCGCGGCAGCATCGGTGTGGGAAATGACGGGACCGAAAAGATGCGAGCGGGGGTGGGCCGCGCCGTAGGCGGTCATGGCCGCGGCGCCGGCGGCGATCACGGAAGGGGCAATCAGCCAGGGATTCATCGCTTGTATTCTGCCACGATGCGCGGCGCAGGGTGAGGACTTTGCGAAGGCTGCTGGAAAACCGGGGAGAGGAATTCACCACAGAGAGCACAGAGGCTCGCAGAGAAGAAAAAGGCGCGGGCCCCCCGTCTTGCAGCCCACAAGCGGCGTGAGCGGGGCTGTCCGAAAGGGCGGTTAGAGGTAGGAATCAAGCTTTCTGAATGGGAGCGACCAGAAACTTCTCGTTTGCTACTGTGTTTGAAGGTACAAGGTGCTCGGAGTGGTTCGCTTCCGCGAGTCGTTGGGGGGGTGCACCCCTGCGCACAGAGACACTCATTCCAGGAGAAAACAAATCCATGAAAGCTGTTGCCCGAATTTTCATTCCAGCTATGGTATTCGTGCTATTTTTTGCGCTCAGTGCCAACAGTACTTTTGCCCAGGGCCGGCATCCCGCCTATCTGCACGCGCTAAGCGATTTGCGCACGGCTCGTGCTCATTTACAGCGCCCCGACGGGGGTCACCTACGCCACGAAGAAGAAGATGCCATACATGAAATCGATGAGGCCATCAGAGAGATCAAGAAGGCTTCGATCGACGACGGAAAAGACCTGAACGATCACCCGCCCGTTGATTCCCACATGGACTGGCCCGGGCGGTTGCATCGCGCGTTGGAGCTTTTGAACAAGGCGCATGCGGATATTGCGAAGGAAGAGGACAACCGGTTTGCGGAGGGCCTGCAAGAACGGGCGCTGGGTCACATTGACAAGGCGCACCGTCATGTGGAAGAAGCGATTCACTGGGTGGAAGCGCACAGGTAAACAGGCGGTAGAATTCGTCGAGCGTATCGAACACCGTGGCGAGATCCGCCACGGTGTTTTTTTGTGAGGTGGCACGCGGGGCGGGATCGGTCACGACAAATGCAGCCCAAGAGCACAGTCCCTTCGAGGCTCAGGGTAAACAGGAGTGACTGTGCCACGGCGTGGCGCGGGGTTACTCGGGTTTGCGGAGGGAGTGGAGATCGATGCCGAGTTGCTGACACTTTTTGTAGAGGTGGCTGCGCTCGAGGCCGAGGGCGCGGGCGACGTTGGTCATGTGGAAATTGTGGCGGCGGATTTCGGCGAGGAGGGTTTCACGCTCGAAGGCTTCGGTGCGTTCGACGAGAGTGCCCTGCGCGGCGTCGGCGTTTGCAGCGGGGGCGATGGAGGATTCGGAGGCGGGCAGGGTGAGGCGGACGTCGTCGGGCGTAACCGTGTCTGCGTTGGCGAGGAGGACGAGGCGCTCGACGATATTGCGCAATTCGCGAACGTTGCCGGGCCAGGAGTAGCGGCGCAGTACGTCGATGGCTTCTGGCGTGAAGAGTTTTTCTTTCCAGCCGTTTTGCGCGGCGACCTGGCGGGCGAAGTGGGCGACGAGATCCGGAAAATCCTCGGGACGCTCGCGTAGCGGAGGGAGATTCAGAGGAAAGACGTAGACACGGTGATAGAGGTCGCTGCGAAATTCGTTCTTTTTGACGAGTTCGTCGAGATTGCGATGCGTGGCGACGATCACGCGCACATTAACCTTAATGGGCTTGTCGCCGCCGACGCGTTCGACTTCGCCTTCTTCGAGGACGCGGAGCAGTTTGGCCTGCATGGCCAGGGCCATGTCGCCGATTTCATCGAGGAAGAGTGTGCCACCTTCGGCCTGCTCGAATTTTCCGACGTGGCGGCCGGCGGCGCCGGTGAACGCGCCCTTTTCATGGCCGAAGAGTTCCGATTCGATCAATTCGGCGGGAACGGCGGCGCAATTGAGAGTGACGAAGGCATTGTCATGGCGCGGCGACTTTTCGTGGATGGCGCGGGCCACGAGTTCCTTGCCGGTGCCGGTTTCGCCAAGGATGCAGACGCGGGTTTCGCTGGCGGCAACGCGTTCGATTTGCGCGAGGAGCTTTTTCATGGAGGGGCCGGAGCCGACGAGTTCGTGCTTGCCGAGGCGGTGTCGGAGTTCGCGGTTTTCGTCCTCGAGGCGCGAGAGGCGCAACGCGTTTTCGACGGTGACGAGCAGCTTATCGGTGGTGAGAGGCTTTTCGAGAAAATCGAGGGCGCCGAGGCGGGTGGCCTTCACGGCCATTTCGATATTGGCTTGGCCGGAGATCAGGACGATGGGGGTTTGCAGGCCGGATTTCTTGAGTTCTGCGAGGAGTTCGAGGCCGCTTTTGCCGGGCATGACCACGTCGGAGAGGATGAGATCGAAGCGCTCGTTTTGGATAAGTTCGGCGGCGCGGAGGGCGTTGTCGCAGACGGTGGCCTCGTGTCCGGCGAGGCGAAAGGCGCGGGCGAGGGAGGCGAGGGTGTTGGCGTCGTCGATCAGGAGGAGATGGGCTTTGCGTGGCACGGGGATCCTTTTTGGCCGGATTAAGACGTCGTTAACCCAAGAGAAATGCGCCCGCCTCGGAAGGCGGCCTCTACAAAAGCAAGAAGAACCCAAGAACCGGTCTAAAGACCGGCCACTACAAAACCCACGAAAACCCAAGAGCGGTCCGCCTCGGAAGGCGGACCCTACATAACCAAGAAAACCCCAAGAGCACAGGCAGGAGTGCCTGTGCCACAAAACCCAAGAGGAACCCAAGAACCGACCTGAAGGTCGGCCACTACAAAACCCTAGTCCGAGACGGCTGGGGCGGACTCGACTTCGTGTGAGGCGGAGTCTTCCCTGGCTTTGACGACAACGCCGGACTGGCGCTTGGGCAAATCGATGCGGAATGCGGCGCCGCGGCCTTCTTCGCTGGAAACGGAAATCGAGCCATGATGATCGCTGACGACAGATTGCACGATGGCCAGACCGAGGCCCGTGCCGAGCTGCTTCGTCGTGTAGTAAGGAGTGAAGAGGCGCGAGCACTCTTCGGGCGTAAGTCCTTTGCCGGTGTCGGCCACTTCAATGCGCACGGATTCGCCGGCATCGCTGCTCTTAAATGTGATGGTGCCGCCGGCGGGCATGGCGTCGAGAGCATTGAGCACGAGATTCTGAAACGCGCGGTGCAGGAGATCGGGATCGGCGTCAATCTCCGGCAGCGATTCGCTGAGGAAAAATTCCGTGGCGATCGAGGGCTTGCCGACAGCGGTGAATTGCGGTTCGAAGAGACGCACGGCGTTGCGCAGCACTTCGTTGACGTTCACCCTGGTGAATTGCGGGGCGGGCATTTTGGAAAAATCGCTGAAGCGGCCGACGATGGTGTTGAGATTGGCAAGTTCGGCTTTAAGGGTGGCGGTGGCTTCGCTGAAGACTTCCTGAAACTGCTGCGGGCCAAGCTGGCGGGCGCGCTGGAGATTTTCGACGGTGATCTGCAGGGGGAAGAGCGGATTGCGCAATTCGTGGGCCAGGCGACGGGCGAGTTCGCGCCAGGCGGCGACGCGCTCGGTCTGTACCAGCTTTTCCTTTTGCGAGGCGAGGGTTTTGGTCATGTCGTTGAAAGCGGCGGCGAGCTGGCCGATTTCGTCGCTGCCTTTGACGTCAATGTGGGTGTCCCAGCGGCCGGAGGCAACATCGCGAGCGCCATTGGCGAGCTCTTCGACGGGGCGTGTGATGCGCCGGGAGACCCACCAGCTTAGGAGCAGGCCGATGAGAAGAGCGGCGAGGGCAACGAGCGCGGCGGTCTTCAGAATTTCGCGGTGCAGGGTGACCAGTTCCTTGCGCGAACTGCCGAGCAAGAGAACGCCGAGCACTTCGCCGTTGCGCCCGGTGAGGGGCATGGCGTGAAAAGTTTCGGAGGAAGCGGGGTCGGAGGTCCAGTCAATGGTCTTGATGAGAGTTTGCGGGGTGGATTGCTTCTGCACCTGCTCGATGAGCGGTTGCAACAGGTCGGCCTGCGGGACGGGGCCGGAGGCGTCGGCGAGCGCGGCGGGAACGAAATTCGCTTCGAGATTGCGATAAAGCAGGGCGCGCGTGCCGGCAGGAAGCACGAGAGAGGCAAGGAAATTCTGGTCCAGGCGGCGGCCGCCGATGACATAGAGATTGCGGTCGCCAACGGATTGGGTGCGCACCGCAGTCAGGGAAAGCTCGACGCCATCGGGCAATTCTTCTTTTTTGAGGAAGGCGGGCGAACCGCGCCAATCCTTGACATTGTTGACCCAGTCATTTTTGTAGCCGACACGCGCGGGATATTGCGCCGAGGAGATCAGGGTGCCGTCGGTGTTCACAAATTCGACGAAGTTCAGGCCGTGCTCCTGGGCGGCGCCGTTGGCGTCGTGGACATAGAGCGAAGCGTCGGCGTTGGGGCGCGCCAGATCGAGAGCCATGCGCACGGTAACATCGGCGTTGGTGATGTTCTCCACCTGCTGGACGACGACTTCGCCGCGCTGCGCAAATTCCTTGTTGAATTGGGCGACCAGCGCTTCGGAGCGCTGCGTGTCCATGGCTTCGAAAGAGCGTTGCGTGTAGAAGCTCACGCCGTAAGCGACGAGGGAAACCGAAGCCAGCACGGTGACCAGGAAAATGGCGAAGACTTTGCTGCGAAAACTCATTGGTGCACTCCCTTACCATGCGACGCCGCAGAATTATCGGGCGATGCACCGCCATTCGGCGCGGCCGGAGCGCTCTCGCCTTTTTCGAGCCAGACATCGGCAAGGCGCCATTCGCCCCAGCGCGCGGGCATCCAGTTGCGCACAGGTGCGGCGATGCCGACGTATTCGGGGAGGAGCACGAGCGGAAGCACGCGGCGTTCTTCGAGCATGCGGCGCTCCTGGGCGTAGCGCTGCTCCGGATCGGTGAGCGGCTGAGTGGTTTCGGGCGCCTGCTCCAAATGAAGCTGGTTCACCATGGCCTCCAGCTCCGCGCGCGGCGAGAGGGAATCGTAGTGCCAGGCGAAAAGATGCAAACCAATGGAAGGATTGGCGGGCGAGACCGGAGCCGCGCCACCGCTTGCGGATGAGGAGTGCGTCACGACCTGCACGGACAGATTCGCTTGACGAGCATTCACGGCCACGCGTTCGCCAAGCAATTTCATCAGGTCGCCACCGGCATCCACGCGCAAGCGCAGGGGTTCGGTGCCGCCTGCTTCGTTGGCCGGAAGCGAGGCGCGAATCTCCTTGGCGCGTTCCAGATTCATAGGACTCTCGAAAAGGAAAGCATATCCCGAGAGCCAGCCGGGCAAAAGGGCGGGGGCGGGTTCGGCTTGCTTTTGAAGCAACACATTGGCCATGGTGTCACGGTCCAGGGAAAGGGCCAAGGCTTCGCGGAGATGGCCGTCGGCGGAGGCGGGCTGGGCTTCGTCGAAGCGCAAGGCGAGGAGCGTCTTGGGCGCGGAACTCCACACGCGAAGATTGTCCTGGCGGGCTTTGCGGACAAGGTCGGGAGCGACTTCGACAATATCGGCTTTGCCGACCTGCAGATCGAAGAGCTGGCGCAGGGGCGGCTCGCCGAGGGTGACTTCGACGGCGTCCAGGAAGGGACGGCCGGCCCAGGATTGTTCATTGGCGCGAAACTTCAGGCGCGCGGGCTTTGTAGCGAGGGGGTTGGCTTCGTAGGGAGCGGCGGGGCTGATTTCGGCGACGTAGAAAGGCCCAGTGCCGAGAAGCGTGTCATCAGGCAGCGTGCGAAACACAAAATGGCGGCCAGAGGCGAGTTGTTCGAGCAGATCGGGAACGGGATGAGGCGAGTGAATGGAGATGGCGGTGTCGGTTGCCGTGAGCTGCAAGCCTGCGGGCAGCAGGGATTGCAAAGAGGCGACTACGTCGGCGGCGGTGAGAAGAGAGCCATCGGAAAACATCACGCCGGGGCGAAGCTTGAATTGCCAATTTCTCGCCGCGGCGTCGTGCGACCACTCGACTGCCAGGGCCGGCTGGAATCTTCCGTAATCGTCGAGGGTGACGAGACGATCGTAAACAAGCGCGGCCAGTTTTTCGTCGTCGCGCGCGGAGAGCGAGCCGCTTTTCCACTCACGCGGGTCAAGGGAAACACTGGTTGCGAACAATTCGACGCGCAAAGTTCCGCCATAGCGGGGGCGCTTGGTGGCGCTTGCCGCGGGTGCCGCGAGCGAAAAAAGCAGAACGGCGCTAATTCCCGCAAACCAGAGTGATTTTGTAAACCTCATAATTTCCTGTATGCAAATTGCGGGCCACAATGAGCGCGCTGCCGGGATCCCGTTCGCCATTGATACTGAGAATGGGTCCGGGAAACTCGTTGAATAATGCAGCGCTGCCGGCACGCGCGGAGGAGTCCGGAACGATTTGTAGGAGATCGGGCGAGGACCAGTCATCGCCCCGGGCTTCGAGCTTCCAGTTGCTCGAGTCGCAGGGAGAGGTGAGCACGCTTGCCGTGCGCCATTCGGTTTTTTTTGCGCGGCAGCGGGGTTCGTCGCCCGTGGTCCAGGTGAACTCGCAGAGCTTTCCGGGGAGAAGCACTTCGCCGGTGGCGGCCTTATCGGTGAGTTCGCCGCGAGGATCGCGCGTGGCGTGAAGATTCGCGGCGGCGAGGGAGACGGTTTGCTTGACAGCACCGGAGGAGTCAAGGCGAAGAACGAACAGTTCCGCGTTGCGGTAGAGGAGGACGGCGAGGCCACCTTCGGCGGCGGAGCCGAGTGCGGAGGCGTCCATGATGCGGTCGGAACTTTCGTAGACAAGCTGGCGAGCGATACGCACGGGAGCGACGGCAAGCGCGGGAGCGGTGAAAGCGGCGCGCGCTACGGCAACGATGCGGACATCGTCGCGATCACCGACACGAGTGCTGGCGGTGAGCACCAGTTGGGTGGGGGTTTCGACCGCGCCCACTTTCAGGAGGGGAGCGCTAGGCTCTTCGGTGATGGTCAAACGGCGCTTTTCGAGTTCCTGGCGAAGGGTGTCCTGCCAGGTGGAATCGGCGGCGAGATTCGCGTCGGCGTGAAACTCCACGCGAAGGGGACCGTGAAGATTGGGAATGGCGGCGATGCGGTCCGCGAGTTGACGCGCGGCATCATCGAGCGAATTGGAGTCAGCGGGCATGGTTGGCGGCAGGGAAACAAAACAAAGAATAAGCAGCGCGAGGAAGAAGCGGGACGGTCGAGAGCGAGAGTTCTCAGATCTTGGGAGCACGGCGTTCTGAAAAGATGATAACACGCGGGCCCCTTGCGCTGTGTGCTCGCTGAAGCCTTAGTGCGCGCGATAGTCCTTGTACAGATCGAGTTTGTTGATCAGGCGGATCATCAATTGGGTGAAGGCCAGATACTCTTCGAGGCTTTCATCGGAAACGTTGAAGACGGCTTTGCGGCGGGCGTCCTGGAGGGTTTTGAAGTCCTCGGGTTGGAGAGTGGCTACAGCGCTGTTCAGGAAGGCGGTGTGATTGGCGATGCCATAGATGGGCTCGCTGTCGGCGACGGCTTTGGTGAGCTGCTCTTGCGTGAGGTTGGCGTCGTGGAGCTTTTTGTCGAAGGCTGCGCCGCGCGTGCTCATGGCGTCGTCGAATTCCTTGCGCGTGTGGGGCAGGGCGGCAATGACTTTCAAAACCTGCTCGCGGGTGAATTTGGGTTGCGCGAGGTCGGCGGGATCGGGCGGCTGATATTTCAGGACTGCATGGACGTCATTGCGGCGATACTCTTCCTCGATTTTGTCCACGCCATCCCAACGGCTGAGGGTGCGGAAGGCGTCCTCGTTGAGTTGTTCGGCGAGGAGGTGGGCGGCGGCGGAGCGCACGAAGAGTTCGGGGGCCTGCAATTCGGCGATCAAGGCGTTGGTGGCCTGAGCGGCGGGCATGCTGCCGTAGAGGAATAGCGCGGCGGTGTCCGCGTCGAGATCGAGGGCGTGCTCGGAAATGTGTATGGTGGCGTTGGGATAGCGGAGGAGGCGTGCGGCGAGCGGCTGAATGTCAACGCCAGTTTGAGAAAGCGCGAGGGCGAGAGAAAGATAATTGGCGGGATCGGTCTCCTGGAAATCGGCCTGGGCGATGGCATCGCGGACGATCTTGAGGGAATCGGGCGAGGGGTCCATCTGATAGAGGAATTCGCCGGCATCGAATTGGAAATTGTGGTCGGTGGTTTCCGCAGCGAGCATGAGTTTAAGGCAAGCAGCGCCTTCGGGGCCGGCGGCCTGGACCTGCTTCCAGAAGACGTCGAGTTCCTTGCCTTTGGCGTCGATTTGGGATTCGTTTAGTTGGGCGGGATGGAAGCCGTAGACCTTGGATTTGGAGGCGAGAAGGGAGTCGCAGGTGGAGGGCTTGTCGTTGGGAGAGGATTGGGGATGGGCCGCGACGGAGAGAGCCGCCGAGATAAAGAGAAATAGGATCGCTGGAAGAAGTCGCAGCAAGCGTCACCTCAGTGAATCATTGGAATGCTAACACTGTTCTTGGGCGGAGAAGGGCAGGAGGGGCGCCGAAGGATTGAAGGAGCAGGCGCCCCAGAACTCGTCTCACCCGCGGACATCGATCGCAGGTATCAATCCATCATTGAATCGCTGAGGATTTCGAGGCGTTGGGGAAGCCAGACCGTTTGAGGGAGCGAGCCGGCGGTGGGGCGGAGCCACGGGGGGCGGCGGAGGGTGATGCGGTAGGTGGTTTGGCCGTCGAGGGAATGGTAGGTGTAGATGGCGATGCGACCGTGAGAGATTTTGTGGACGACGGGCTGGGCGGCGAGCTCATAGGTGGAGTCGGCGAGGCCGGGGGCGAATTGTTCGAGGGTGTGGGCGGCGACGAGTTTGGGATCGCGGCACCAGGTGTCGTGACCGGCGTTGACCCAGCGCTGGAGATGTTCGGCGTTGGCGCGGTTGATGGGGTAGGTTTTGACAATGCGATGCGGATTGGTTTGCGCGTGGGCCGGGGGCGCGGAAGTTATGCCCAGAAGGATTAGGAACAGAGCCAGGGTGATGCGCAAGACTGCTGGGAGGATGATTTGCGTATTGCGGGTTGGGCGATTCGTGTGATTGCGGTTCATGACTTCCTCCTGAGATATTGCGATTTGGGCTTGAGCGAGTTTTGTTTCCTTTGTTCTTTCCTCTCTGACAGTGCTGCCGGGCCTGGTGCGAAAAGCAGATCCCTCGCTTCGCTCGGGATGACAATGAATTTTGGGATGACAATCCACTGCGAATTGGCGGGAGACTGTCGGAACGGGGCAGCGGATTTTTTCACCGGCCGGGTGGCGCGGGGCGCGGCGCCGGGTTGGGAACAATCTGTGGCCGAAAGAATCAAGCGCGGCGGTGCTTGGCTTTCTGCTCATGGCGATTCCTCCAGCGACGCGATCCGAGCCACCCGCAGGGGTTTTGGCCGGTGTTCGTGGGAAGCGGTTCGCGCCGCTTCCCCGATCTTCTAGGACTTCAGGGGCGCATGCCCGGTTCGTTGGAGCAGGCAGCTCAGGCGCGTAGCCATGTAGACGTCGTAGGCCACTAAAATTCCGGCAGTGCCGAAAAGGCTGAGGCCGGCAATCACGAAGAAAAGCTGCAATGCGAACATGGTGCTGCTCCTTTCCGCATGGCGAATCAGCGGCGCTGGGCGTAGGCGTGGGCGACCAGGCGAGTGCCGTGCACGATCGCGGGTTGTGCGGCGCGGCGGCTGGCGGTGGCGGGCTGCATCAGAAGAAAGGCGGCGCGAAGTAGGAGCCAGTGCAGGCCGAGTGCGGCAAACAGCGCCAGGATTGTTGCGGTCAGGACGGTTGCGAAACTGAGTAAGGTGTCCATTTGTGCGCTCCTTGGTGCGTTCGTAGAAGGAGGTGGCACATGGGAGGCCGTTTATAACTGATTGATTCGTGGGACGTTAGGAAAGTTAAGAAGCCAGGCAGTCGTGGGTTGGGAGACACGGCGTGTTTTGCGGGACGCGTTTTGGGGAGCGAGTGTCGGTTAGGGTTTTGCGTCTTGGGGGTTCGGCGGTAGTCTAGGATTCAGGGAATAGACGAGGCTCACGTTGATGTTTCAATCGCAGGGCATTCGGATTGGCCGAATCTTGGGTATACCCATCTATTTGGATCTGAGCTGGATCCTTGTCTTTGGGCTGATCACGTTCTCGCAATCCAATTTTTTTGCGCAGCAGCACCCGCGCTGGACAGGGCCGCAACACTGGACTCTGGGGGTAGTGACCAGCATTTTGTTTTTCAGTTCGGTGGTATTTCACGAACTGGCGCACAGCGTTGTGGCGCAGCACTACAAGATCAAAGTGCTCTCGATCACGCTATTTCTTTTTGGAGGACTGGCGCGGATTGCGCGGGACCCTTCCCAGGCGATTCAGGAATTCAACATTGCGGTGGCCGGGCCGCTGGCGAGCGCGTTTCTTGCGGGCGTGTTTTATGGCGTGACGCTGCTCTTTCCGGACAGCGAGATGCTGGGCGCTGTGGCCAGCCAACTGGCGCTTACAAACGGAATGCTGGCGGTTTTCAACCTGCTGCCAGGATTTCCGCTGGACGGAGGGCGGGTGTTCCGGGCGATGGTGTGGGGAGCGACGAAGGATTTTGCGCGGGCAACGCGCGTGGCGGGCGCCAGCGGGAAGCTGATTGCGTTTGGACTGATCTCCCTCGGGGTGTGGAGCGCGCTGCGCAGCGATTGGCAAAACGCCTTGTGGATGGGATTCCTCGGGTGGTTTCTGCTGAACGCGGCACAGGCGAGCGTGGCGCAAGTGACGATTCAGGAGATGCTGACGGGATTGTGCGCTTCCGATGTGATGAACCAGGAAGTTCCGATCATTCCGGCGAATACGAGCCTGGAGGAGTACAGCGGGGAAGTGCTGCGGACGGGACGGCGCGTGCACCTGGTGACTATGGACGACCGGCTGGTGGGGTTGATGAATGTGGGTGCGCTGAGCCACGTGCCGCGCGAAGAGTGGAATATGAATTCGGTGCAGGCGGTGATGGTGCCGCGGGAAAAGATATTATGGGCTGCGCCGGACGAGCCGCTGCAGAGATTGCTGGAACGGCTGATCGCCGCGGATGTGAATCAGATGCCGGTGGTGACGCAAGTAGAAGAAGGCGCGCACATTGTGGGGATGGTGACGCGGGAAGCGATTTTGCGGGTGATCCAGACGCGGAGCGAGCTGGGAGCGGCGTTGACGAGCCGGTGAGAAGCGACGAAGTGAATTCGGCAGGCCTGAGAGGGGAAGCGCGGGGTTCCAAGGCTCACGGTCTAAAAGAGCCGGCGCAGCGCGCCCCGCAGAATCCAAGAGATCAACGCGAGGGCCAACAGAATGACCCATATCGTAAAAGCAGCTCTGCGTGCGGCTTGGAGCAGTTGAAACAGGAAGGAGCCGAATCCGGGCTTCTTCTTCATGATGAGAAGATTAAACCAAGTCTGTCTCTATGTCAGGTGTCTAGGTGAAGAGCAAACGGCGTATCGGCTGAAGTGAACTAAGAGGAAAGCGGGCACGCGAAGGGGCGACCTCTGGGGGAGCGAGGGTCAGGCGGGACCTAAATGAGAGCCGCGGCTACGCTACGGCGGACTTGGGAGCCGGCTTGCGGCGCGGCTTCCCGTTATTCTCGATGAGTTCGCGTTCTGCGCGAACCCAATCATCGAAGGCGTTTCCAGGTGTGCAGCAGCGCTCCAAATAAATGTGATAAGCGCGCAGAGCGATTTCATCCTGCGTGGGGTTGATCTTGGCAGCGACAGACTGCTTTTTTTGCGGCGAGGCACTGACCCTCGTCCTGGCCATACAGTTCTCCTTTCAACTACACGATCCATTTTAGCGTGCGGGAAAGCGGTTGGCCACAGGCGAATGCGGGATTGTGGAAAAACGTGTTGTTCTTGTTAGGGGCCGGGCTTCAAAGACTAAGTCGTTCGCGGGCGGTGAGTCAGCGCTCGTCGCCGAAGAGCTTGATATCTTCGGGGCCTTCGTTGAGCGGCATGATTTCGCGTCCCTGCACGATCTGGCGAACCTGCTCGACGATGTCGGGGTTGGCGAGCGTGGTGAGGTCACCGGTATCCATGCGATTGGAGATGGCGGCAAGGACGCGGCGCATGATCTTGCCGGAGCGGGTCTTGGGCATATCCGGAACGATGTGGATGCGCTTGGGCCGCGCGATTTTGCCGATCATGGTTTCAATGGTCGAGGTGACCTTCTCGATGATCTGCCTCTTCGGCAGGACGCCGGGCTTGAGGGAGATGTAGATTTCGGGGACGCGACCCTTCACCTCGTCCACAACCGGAACGACAGCGGCCTCGGCGATTTCAGGAATGGTGAGGCAAGCGGATTCGAGTTCCTTGGTGCCCAGGCGGTGGCCGGCGACATTGATGACGTCGTCCACGCGGCCGAGAATGCGGTAGTAGCCGTCAGGGGGAAGAACGGCGCCGTCCGCGGCGTAGTAGGGCCAATCGCGCCAATCCTTGCTCTGCGGGTTCTTGTTGTATTTCTTGTAGTACTGATTGACGAAGCGGTGCGGGTCGCCCCAGATAGTCTGCATGATGCCGGGCCAGGGATTGCGGATGCAGATGTTGCCGGCGGCATGGTCCGCGGCAGCGACTTCCTTGCCTTCTTCGTCCCAGATGATGGGATAGATGCCAAGGCAGGCGGGACCCGCGCTGCCGGGTTTCATGGGGTCGAGCGCGGGCTTGGTGGTACAGAGGAAACCCCCGGTTTCCGTCTGCCACCAGGTGTCCACGATGACGGCTTCGCCCTTGCCAACCACTTCGTGATACCAGCGCCAGACTTCCGGCTCGATGGGCTCGCCGACGGTGGTCATGTGCTTGAAGCGGTAGTTATGTTTTTTGGGCTCCTCGGCGCCCGCTTTGCGAAGCATGCGAATGGCGGTGGGCGAGGTGTGGAAGATGTTCACATCGAGGCGTTCGGCGATGCGCCAGGGACGCCCGGCATCAGGGAATTGCGGGACGCCTTCGTAAATGACGCTGGTGGCAGCAAGAGCGAGCGGGCCATAGACGATGTAGGAATGGCCGGTGATCCAGCCGATATCGGCCATGCACCAGTACACGTCTTCGGGATGAATGTCCTGGTAATACTTTGCGGTGCCGGTGACGTAGGCGAGGTAACCGCCGGTGCGGTGCTGGCAGCCCTTGGGTTTGCCGGTGGTGCCGCTGGTGTACATGAGGAAGAGCGGATCCTCGGCGTCCATGGAAACGGGGGGAACCACGGCGTTGCGGTAATCCTTCAGAATGTCGTCAATGAAGAAGTCGCGTTCCATAATCATGGGCGCGTCGGAAGTGTATTTGTGGTGATAGCGCTTCCAGACGAGCACCTTGTCAATGACCTGGCCTTCTTTCTTGGCGGCTTCGACGGCGATATCGGCGCTGGCCTTGTGGTCGACCCAGCGGCCGTTGCGGTGGTAGCCATCAACGTAAATCAGGACGCGGCTGCCGGAATCGGCGGCGCGCAGGCCGCAGGCTTCGCCGGAGAAGCCGCCGAAGACGACGGAATGAATGATGCCGAGGCGTGCGCAGGCCAGCATGGTGATGGGCAGCTCCGGAATCATGGGCATGTGAATGGTGACGCGATCGCCCTTTTGGAGACCGGCAAAGCCTTGCAACACGGCGGCGACTTCGTTAACGCGGCGATAGAGCTCCTGGTAGGTAATGACGATGTGGTTTTCTTCTTCGGGCTCCGGCACGAAGATCAGCGCGGCTTTGTTTTTGTATTTGGCGAGATGGCGATCCACGCAGTTGTAAGCCACGTTCAAGCGGCCGCCGACGAACCACTTCCAGAAGGGCGGATGATCGGTGTCCAGCGTGGTGTGCCAATACTGATCCCAGTGGAGGAGTTCGGCGTATTCGCGGAAGCATTCGGGGAAATTCTTCTCGCTGAAGCGCTCCAGGGCGGAGTTGTCGTTGAGATTGGCCTGAGCGATGAATCGCGCGGGAGGCCGGATGTAGGCTTCTTCCTTCCAATGGACAGCGATCTGCGCTTCGGTCAGGCCGTGCTTCTTGGCGCGGGATTTGCCTTCGGTGTGCTTCTTCGCGAGGGTCTTTGGCACGAGACTCACTCCCTTGAAAAATGAAGACTGCAAGACAACATGGCGCCATGGGCTGCAAGCGAGGAGCGCCGCCCCGAAAAAGCCCGAGGCAAAATGATGCTCCTTCGCCCGTTCGCTCGTCAATCGGCACGGTGCGAATGGCGGGGGCTACTTCGCCGGTTCGCGGATCCAGACGGTCTTGATGTTGGTGAATTCGCGGATGCCGTAGGGTCCAAGCTCACGACCGTGGCCGGAGGCTTTGACGCCGCCGAAGGGAACGCGGGGATCGGAGACCACCATTTGGTTGATGAAGACCATGCCCGCTTCAAGTTCATTGATGAAAAATTCGCGTTCGGCGGGGTTGTTGGTCCAAGCGCTGGCGCCGAGGCCAAAGCGGACGTCGTTGGCAACGGCGACGGCTTCTTCAATCGATTTCACGCGGAAGAGGCAAGCGACGGGGCCGAAGAGCTCTTCGCGATAGGCCGGGGAATCCTTGGGGATGTTGGTAAGAACCGTAAGCAGATAAAAATTTCCAGCGCCAACGATCTGCTTACCGCCGGTGAGAAGCTTTGCGCCCCCCTGAATGGATTTCTGGACGTCGGAGTCGAGATCCTTGACGGCATCCGGAGTGGCGAGCGGGCCGACATCTGTTTTGGGATCGAAGGGATCGCCGAGCTTGAGCGACTGCATGCGGCTGACAAATTCCTTCTCGAAGTGATCGGCGATTTTCTCGTGAACAAGGAAGCGCTTGGCGGCGATGCAGGACTGGCCATTATTCATGACACGGGCTTTGACGGCGGTGGCAGCGGCTTCTTCGAGGTTGGCGCTGGGCATGACGATAAAGGGATCGCTGCCGCCAAGTTCCAGGACGACTTTCTTAATGCGCTTGGCGGCGGAAATGCCCACCTGGATGCCAGCCTGCTCGCTGCCGGTGAGTGTGGCGGCGGCGACACGCGGATCATTGAGGATGCGGTCCACCTGAGAAGCGCCGATCAAAAGGGTTTGGAAGACACCTTCGGGAAAACCGGCGCGGCGGACGATTTCTTCGATCTTCAGCGCGCACTGCGGAACATTGGACGCGTGTTTCAAAAGGCCGACATTTCCGGCCATCAAGCCCGGCGCGACGAAACGGAACACCTGCCAGAACGGGAAGTTCCAGGGCATGACAGCGAGGACGATGCCGATGGGCTGGTAACGGATGAAGCTTTTTGCGGCGGAGGTGGCAATGGGCTCGTCGGCAACAAAGCGCGGGGCATTTTCGGCGTAGTAGCGGCACGTGGCAGCGCATTTTTCCGCTTCGGCAATTGCGGAAGAGAGGGTCTTGCCCATTTCGAGGGTCATAAGCCGGCCGATGGCTTCTTTTTCGGATTCGAGGATTTCCGCGGCTTTGGTCATCCAGCGGGCGCGATCGGCGAAAGGAGTTTTGCGGAAGCCGTGAAACGCGGCGGCAGCTTTCGTGATTTTGTCGTCGACCTGGGCGTCGGTGAGCGCGTCGAATCTCTTGACGACTTCGCCGGTCGCCGGGTTGATGGTGGCAATGGCCATGGCCTGTGCTCCTCGGGATGGTGGGCGGGGCCTTGCGGCCCTTGCGGATTCTAGTGCAGAACCTTACTTTTTTAAAATAGGGATTTGCTGCCCCTGCAGCACTGTCTGTTGATCCATCGCCCGCGCCCCATTGGAGCGAATAGGAATGGTGGTCGTTTTCCCTGATTTCAGAGAGAATCAAGTTATGAGTTTTCGCCGGATTGTCAAAGTGGCATTCGTGGTGTTACTGGCATTTGCCATGCCGCAGAGCCGGCTTGCCGAAGCGCAAACATCGACGGGCACGATTTCCGGCGTGGTTACGGATGCGTCTGGGGGTGTGGTCGCCAACGCGGAAGCAAAAGCGACGAACGAGGCCACTGGCCAAACGTGGACTGCCGCATCCGGTACATCCGGTGAGTTTCAATTGCAGAATCTGCCTCCGGGTTCCTATGCGGTGGAAGTGTCCGCCGCGGGCTTCCAGGTATTTCGGGCGAACAAAATCGGCGTCTCCGTCGGATCTGCCTACAACTTGCCGGTCAGGCTGGTGGTGGAATCCGCGCGGAAGGTTGTCATCGTGCACGGCGAAGTGGCGGACGACTACAAACCAACCGCCATGGTTATCGGAAACCTGAGCAGCCAGCCGCTACAGGAGTTGCCCATTTCCGGACTGGTCGTAACACGAAGCTTGCTGGATGATCAGCAGGCGCGGTTGCTTTCCGACGTGGCGAAAAATGATGCTTCCGTCGGAGAAGACTATGCTCCGGTCGGCTATTATCAGGATTTTGAGATACGCGGATTTCCTCTCGATCTGGCTTCGGGGATTAAGATCAACGGATTGTCGGCGGCCGGGGAA
>Ga0182011_10000384_pt1 | contig 38461 bp, 37 predicted proteins | sample 711E1DmetaG_FD_120481 | JGI IMG/M metagenome (GOLD analysis project Ga0182011, IMG submission 120481) | Permafrost microbial communities from Stordalen Mire, Sweden - 711E1D metaG | ecosystem: Environmental > Terrestrial > Soil > Wetlands > Permafrost | place: Sweden: Stordalen | collected...
ATCAAGATTCAGGAAATTGTTTGAGGAAGGAACGACTGATATTTTTATAACCGCTGATGAGGTATTCAGCAATCCGCAAAAGTATTACATTATAAACCTGGACAGAAAAGACAAATATGAGGACGGACATATACCGGGAGCCATAAGGTATAAACAGGAGGGTACTCTGGGATATACAGATGAGATGGCCTCTATTCCTTCTGATAAGCCTGTTGTTGTATACTGCGGAACAGGTCACAATTCTGGTTTTGCTACGGCTTATCTGCGTCTTTTTGGTTATGACGCACATACACTTAAGTATGGTAATAACGGTTTTATGTACGACAAGATGATAAAACAGAGAACAGCATTATCATGGCTTCCTTTTACACAGGCAGATGTTAATAATTTTGAAGTGGTAAAATAGTTTTTCTGACTTTTCAAATACTTAAGTTCCGGTCAGTTCAATAAAGTATCTGGCCGGAATTTGTATTTAAAGACCTCATTGTCAGCGCTATTGGTGAGAATGTATATATTCCTGCAACCCAATTGACTGAGAATCATCCATATCTTGGCAGATAAACCCGGGTCCAAAGAAAAAAGCAGTACTGGACCATCATGGCTCATGATCAAATTGACGTGTTTTTTACTCAGGATTGAATCAGCCTGGATATTTTGCACATCACCGGTTAGCTTACTGATCTGGCTGACTTCTTTATCAAGATTGATTATCAGGTTTTTACCTGAAGGGGAGACAACCTGTTCTATAGTCATTATGTTTGATTGTTTTACCGATGACTCAGCCCATTTTTTTGCGTCATTTTTGAAATGGTTCAAACCCGATGACCTGATAAGAACCAGAATCAATATTGGAAGTACAACAATAATTACTAATCTGTATTTTTTTATTAATTCCATCTGCGATTCTTGCTTTTTGTCTTTTGCTTTTTGTCTTTTACCTACTGCCTTCTGCCTTCTACTCACATCCTCCATCAAGTTTTTTTATGGCTAAATGTTTAGACTGGATGAATTTTATTTTCAGGCTGTCGGGCATACTATTCATTTCATTAAACATCCTTTTTGCTCTTGTTCTGGTTTCAAACAATGCGTTTTCCCTCGCAGATATCCTTTCTCCGGTAAAATTGCTGTTCATCACGGTGTTGAACCATTCATTCAGACCACCTTTCATTACATATGTATTGTCAAAATTCAAGCCCCTTGCTATAGCAATGGCGTAATTAGAATCAAAATCACCATTAGAGTAGAAAATATTTATGGCCTTCCCATTATTCAGAAAACTGCCTGGATCATTATCAAGAAGTTTACTGTAAGGAACATTTATTGATCCGGGGATATTCACCGTTCTGAATTCACCGGGTGTTCTGAGATCAATAATCTGAACAGAACTATCTTCAGATACTATGAACTTTGCTACCTGGTCAACGGTAAAATAAATACTGTTGTCAAGAACTTCAGAAAGAAGCTTTTCAGGTTTGACTGTAAAAGACCTGCTACCGGAAAGCGGTAGCAACGCAAGAATAAGGCCCAGACCCAAAAGCCCCACTGAAAATCTAACCCTTGTATTCATCTCTCTAATATTTAGATTTCGCTTGTTATATCAGGCCTTGCAAATTTCTTTTCTGCAACCTCAGCAATCCAGAACATGCCAATTGCTGCAATGATAAGAAGAAAAGTGAAGAGCCCGGGAGAAATGCCCATTACCTCATTAATTTTAACAGGTCCCTTGTATGAACCGTTAGCCAGTTTCTCTATATATGGATATGTTTCAGCAAAAAGGAATGCACCGGTCAGTCCGCCTGTAAAGAATATCATAGCATCAATCTTTCCGATTGAAAGTGCACATAACCCTGTACCGGGACAAAATCCACCCATGATAAAGCCGGCTCCCATTATAATTCCGCCAACAATTGAAGCAGCGACATAAAACTCATTGACAAAAACAAGATTCAGGTTAAGCAATCCAAAATAGCTTAATAACTGTGATCCTATAAGTGCGACAATTGCGGCGGTAAAAAAAACCTTGATTACTGTGGTATCATATCCGTAAAACATACCTGCCAGTTTACGGCTTGAAGAAAAACCGGCTTGTTCAAGAGCAAATCCGAAACCAACTCCAATCAGCAGAGCAATGAGTAAGTCAAGCCATTCCGGCATTGATATAAGTGATGATATTGGTCCCATGTTTATTGTTATGTTGTTATGTTGTTATGTCATTACGTTGTTATATCTTTTAATCATAACGTCATAACGCAATAACGCCATAACATTATAACGTTTTTTCTTCATATCCAATTCTTCCTGAAGAACCATGCAAAGAGATAAGCAGAACCGAAAATTGCAAGCATTGTAACAAATCCTGCAACAGAGAGAACTGCCATCCCTGACAGAGCGGCACCACTTGTACATCCTCTTGCCAGTTGAGCGCCATAAACAAAAAAGACACCACCCAGGAAAGCAAAGACCAAGCGTCTTGTTTTCGAAATATTTGGAGATTTTTCAATTTTAAACCTCAATCTTTTGGAAACTGCACCCGATAAAAAACCTCCTGCAACAACGCCGAATATTTCAATTGTAAGCCAGTTCTTTAATGGCTTCTTCCCATCCTCAAAATACTTACTGTAATAGATTGACTTGTCTGCATGAGGCCGGTCGACAGCGCCAACTACAGAGACTATGCAATATTTAATACCTCCGCTTGCACCCAGACCTCTGCCCGCGAGGAACATAGCCAGAAGCAGAACTACTCCCAGCATAGTACCAGCCATATAGGGATTCATGTATTTTTTTTTCATTGTACGGGAATTAAGGTAATTACTGTAACTCCTTCCATCACAAAAATACAAAATGTAAGTATCTGCCAAACATTCCTGGGGGAATAAAGTTCATAATGTCTTTTATAGATTCTGTATCCTTAACTCACATTCACTTGTCTCTATTAAAAGCATTACTCTAAAGGAGACAAATTTCGTACATTTGCGGATTAAAATAAAAAATATGGGCAGATTTAAATTAACGATAGAATACGACGGAACACGCTATTCTGGATGGCAGATGCAAAAGGGTGGAAAAACAATTCAGGGAGAGATATTGGATGCCTGCCGGGAACTATTTAAAAATGAAGAGATCGACATATTCGGTGCAGGACGGACTGATGGAGGTGTTCACGCATCAGGACAGGTTGCCCACCTGGATGTTGAAACTAATTTGGTGCCATTGAAGATAAAATATGGAATTAACGACCGGCTGCCGCCTGATATTTGCATTATAAAGGTGGAAGAGGCGCATCCGAAATTTCATGCGCGGCATGATGCAAATGCCAGAAGTTATATTTATCAGATAAGCAGGAGACGTACCGCTTTTGGAAAAAGATTTGTATGGTGGATAAAAGATCCGCTTGATCTTGATCTGATGAACGAAGCTGCAAAATATTTTCCCGGTCTGAAAGACTACAGGTACTTTACAGACGAGGATGCAGAACAGTCATCCACCAAGGTAGAGATATTGCATGCAAAAGTCAATGACTTTGGTGATATGCTTGTTTTTCATGTTGTCGGTTCGCATTTTCTGTGGAAACAGGTCAGACGTATGACAGGTGTACTGGTTGAGGTAGGAAGAGGAAAACTCTCGCCGGCTGATGTTGCATCATTTTTCAGACTGAAATCAGATATTCCTGCTAAATTGACGGCTCCTCCAAGCGGATTGTTCCTGGAAAGGGTATATTATAAAAAGGAAGAGATAAGTTACCTGACAAAGCCAATAATAAATATTTGAATTCCTTAATAGCCTTTAAACATGAGAAGGTTTTGTTAAGGATATTTCCCTCCCGACAGCTATGGCTATTTTCTTAAGATCGGCCATCAACTGCCCAAATTCATTGAGGTCGAGCGATTGGTAACCGTCACATATTGCTTCTTCAGGTTTATAATGTACTTCCATTATTAGTCCGTCTGCACCTGCCGCAATAGCTGCTTTTGCCATTGCAGGCACCATCCACCTCAGACCTGTTCCGTGACTCGGGTCAACAATTACGGGAAGATGACTGAGCCTTTTTAACATTGGAACGGCGCTCAGGTCGAGTGTATTTCTTGTGGATGTTTCAAAAGTACGAATACCTCGTTCACAAAGAATGACCTGATCGTTACCCTGGCTAAGGATATATTCGGCTGCAAGCAAAAATTCCTCGACGGTTGCCATCATCCCTCTTTTCAGTAAAACAGGTTTCCTGCACATCCCGGCTTCCTTAAGCAAAGGATAGTTTTGCATGTTACGAGATCCAATCTGAATCATATCGGCGTATGAAGCTACCATTTCAAACTGTCGTGTATCCATTACCTCTGTGACGATGGGTAACCCCGTCTCCTCTCTTATAATACCAAGGAGTTTCAACCCATCTTCACCTAGCCCCTGAAAGTTATAAGGTGAAGTGCGCGGTTTGAAAGCGCCTCCTCTTAAAATATTAGCTCCGTCTGATTTTACTGACCTGGCAGTTTCGAAGAGCTGCTCCCGGCTCTCGACGGCACATGGTCCTGCAATAATTATAATTTCAGAACCTCCTGCCTGAACTCCTTTAATATTCACTATTGTATTCTCCTGGTTTGTCTTTCGACTCACTTTGGATGGAATTGAAGATCCTCCGTTTATTAGTTTATTGCATGGGTTTGTTTCCATCATCTATTCCCTTTCATAAAACACAAATTAAGCACAACAACTGAAAATATCCTATAGTAAAGTACCATGATTTCATATTTTATTTGATTTGCATATTGTGTGTGATTAAATTTCAACTAATAGGGTTTCAAGTTATAAAGAGGTTACACTTTATAAGGAGAGCGAGGTATTACTTATGGGATATACCTTTATATTATATAATATACACTGATACTTGCTCTATCCCTCATTTGACTATTCCGTGATTAAAAAGCTTATTTAGTTTGTGTCTAAATAGGATTTGCGTTCTCAATAAAGTGGCTCATGGTATAACATTTATAGACAATATTATGACACAATTTTTCTATATTATTTTCCTGTAAAAGAATAAAATATGATATTTTATTGTTGTTATTGTCCTTTTTTTCCCTACCTTCGTTATCCTTGAACCTGGAACCTATTGTTGAGTAAATTTTATAGTATTATAAAACCTATCGTTGAGGATTTTTTTTCTATTATAAACCCTTTTAACTAACATGTTTAAAAAACGACTGACTATGCAAATTTCTACAAATGTACGGCGCATTGCGCTGTTTTTTCTAAGCATGGTTCTTTCTTCGAGCATTATTTTTGCTCAGGAAAAGACCATCACGGGGAAGGTCACTGGCCAAGGCGAGGGACCTCTACCTGGTGTAAACGTAACTGTTCAGGGTACGACGATCGGAGCAATCACCGACTTGAATGGTGGCTTTGTTATCAAGGTACCGAGTACTGCAGTTGTATTGGTATTTTCGTCTATTGGTTATACTACTCAACAGGTAACCATAGGTACGCAGAGTTTAATCAATGTTACACTCGCTGAGAGTGTTGCTGCTCTTGATGAGATTGTAGTTGTGGGTTATTCGACCCAGGCAAAGAAATCTCTGACAGGTGCGGTTTCAACGGTTAATTCTGAAGCATTATCTGAAGAAACAGCCGCCAACCCAATTGAGCGTTTGCAAGGTAAGGCATCAGGGGTATCTATTATCGACTCACACGTACCCGGTGGCGATGCAATTATCAACATTCGTGGATTAGGTACAATCAACGACAATGGACCGCTGTTTGTGATTGACGGAGTGCCAACTAAGTATGGAACATCCCAGATCAACCCGAATGAAATTGAATCACTCACGGTTTTGAAGGATGCTACTTCGGCTGCTATTTATGGCGCCAGCGGTGCTAACGGTGTTATTATTATAACAACAAAACGCGGAACGGCTGGTAAAACAAATGTTACATTTACAGCACGTTATGGTGTAAGCCTGATTCCAAAAATGTACGACCTCCTGAATACAGAACAGTATGGGGAAATGCTTTGGCTCGAAGCAAAAGATATGGGTGTAGCTCCATCAAATATCCTTTATGGATCAGGTGCAACACCTGTAATTCCTGACTATGTGGTTCCTGCAGGTGCAATGACAGGTAATCCTTTGACTGACCCGTCTTTGTATAACCATACTCCGGGTGCCAGTTTCTTCAATATTACCCAGGCAAACAAAACAGGAACAGACTGGTACGGAGCAATTCTGCGCCAGGCTCCTATGCAAGACTATAATATTGCTCTTTCAGGTGGTGGCGAAAAAGGAACCTATGCATTTAATATTGGTTATTCAACAGAAGACGGTTTATTGAAATTCACCTCATTTGATCGTTATTCAATTCGTTCCAATGCTGACTCAAAAATAACCAGCTGGTTGAAAGTAGGAGAATCACTTGGTATTACTTTTACGAAGAGTAATGGTAACAACAGTGATAATAATGAAGGATCAATGATTTCAGAGGCTTATCGTATGCAACCTATTATCCCGGTATATGATATACAGGGTAATTTTGCAGGCACCAAGGCTACAGGTACAGGTAATGGGGAAAACCCTCTTGCTACTCTTACTCGTGACAAGGATGACTTCAGAAAAGACCTTAGGGGAATCGGTAACGGTTATGCAGAAATTACGCTTATGAAGGGTCTGACAGTAAAATCCCTGTTTGGATTTGATTATCGTAATAATGATACGAAAGATATTTTCCGCCAGAATCCTGAATTCCAGGAATCAAAACCGACTGACATCCTCACAATGTCGAGCGCCTATACAATTCAATGGAACTGGGCTAACACTCTTAATTTTACAAGAGCATTCGGAGATCATAACGTTAATTTCCTGGTCGGTTCTGAAGCTCTCTCAAGCACCTATTATTATCTGATGGGATCACGTTCAACATTCTTCTCAAGTGATGTTAATTATATGTATCTCGATGCCGGTGAAGCTGACAAGAATAACTCGGGTAACGGTAATATGTCAACAAAATTCTCATATTTCGGCAGGTTGAACTATGATTACAAGGGTAAATACCTTGTTGAAGCTACTTTCCGTCGTGATGGTTCTTCAGTCTTTGGCGCCAACAACCGCTGGGGTAATTTCCCTGCCCTTTCAGTAGGATGGAGACTTTCCCAGGAAAACTTTATGGCCGGTGTCAAAGATGTTGTTAATGATCTTAAACTACGTGGTGGCTATGGTGTTTCAGGAAATGATAATATCGGACTTTACAACGGGTTCAGTACTTTCGCATCCAATTCAAACACCTCTTCATATAGTATTACTGGTGCTCCAACTTCATCAGTATCAGGATTTTATAATTCAAAAATCGGGAATCCTGATGCAAAATGGGAAACCACACGTACTATGAACATAGGTCTTGATTTTGCTGTTTTGAACAATACACTTAGTGGATCTCTTGATATATGGCAAAGAAAAACCAAAGACATGCTATTCCAGGTTTCCATACCAAACGTTTCCGGAGAGGCCACAGCACCCCAGGTAAATATTGGCGACATGGACAACAAAGGATTTGATCTGAACCTTAACTACACCAATAAAGCTTTAAACGGCGATCTTACTTATGATCTGGGACTAACCTTATCTCATTATAAGAATAAGATTGTGAAGATTTCGAATAATACTGCAGAATTCCTTAATGGTGGAGATTACAGGCAGATGAGTTATACCCGTGCTACTGTCGGAACCGCATTTCCTGAATTCTATGGTCTGATAGTTGATGGTATTTTCCAGACGCAGGCTGAAGCTTCTGCTTATGCACCTGAATATGGAGGCACCTATAATATTGCAGGTCACTTCAAATTCCGTGATGTAAACGGTGATGGTAAAATTGACGATAACGACCGTACTTATATTGGAAGCCCTCATCCTAAGTTCACAGGTGGTCTGAATATGGGTGTTGGCTATAAAGCTTTCAATCTTAGCGCATTCTGGTATACAAGCTATGGCAACAAAATCGCTAACTATGTAAGCAGATGGATCGATTATCCTCAGTTCACTGGTAACCGTTCGATTGACCGTTTGACAAAAACATGGGGCAGCCCATATCTGGCAAACAATGCAGATGCCACTTTACCTCTGGCCGACCTTAATATTATCAGCCAGTATCCTTCTACAGCATTTATTGAAGACGGCTCTTTCCTCAGATTGAAAACTCTTCAGTTGAGCTATACACTGCCAAAAGAACTATCAAAGAAAATTTCGATAGCAAGCTGCCAGGTCTATGTACAGGGTTCAAACCTTGTTACTTTTACTAAATACAAAGGATTGGATCCTGAAATCAACAGTTCCGGAGTCAATCTTGGTATTGATGCCGGCCAGTGGCCGACTGCACGTCAGATTGTGTTTGGGATAAAACTCGATTTGTAGATAATTTGATGTGAAGAAACTATTAAAATAAATTAAATATGAAAAGAAAAGCAATATTTATAACACTGGTTGTTGCCTCGTTAATGACCGTGTTCTATGCATGTAAGAAAAGTTTTCTCGATACTCTTCCTACCGGGTCGGCAAATGATGCTCTCCTGGCCAATGAAAAGGGTGTGGATGCTATTCTGATGGGTGCCTATGCCGCAATTGATGGACAAATAAATGGGACAGACGGTGCCGGTTGGGCTGCATCTGTTACAAACTGGGTCTGGGGCGATGTTGCCTCTGATGATGCTACAAAAGGATCCGATATATCTGACCAGTCGACTATTGTTCCTGTTGAAAACTACTCAGTGGATGCAACCAATGGATATGTAGCTGATAGTTGGAGATTCAGATATGACGGAGTTGCCCGTGCAAATGCTGTTCTTCAAGAACTGGCAAAAGTAACTCCTGCTCTTCCTGATGCTACAACAACCTCAATTAAGGCGCAGGCATTGTTTATCAGAGCTTTTATTCATTTCCAGCTTAAAAAGGTGTACAATAATATCGCTTACATAAAAGAAACCGATAATCCGATAAAAGTCCCTAACAATGTTGATGCATGGCCGTTGATTGAAGCTGACCTTCAGTATTCTGTTGCGAATCTTCCCACATCACAGGCTGATGTTGGTCGTCCGACCAAATATGCTGCTGAAGCTCTTCTGGCAGAAGTTTATATGTTCCAGAAAAAATGGACAGATGCTAAACCGTTACTGGATGATATTATCGCAAGTAACAAATATACTCTTATGCCTAGTTTTACAGACAATTTTGTGGCTGCAAAAAGGAATAATGCGGAATCTGTGTTTGAAATTCAATACAGTGTAAACGATGGAGCAGATGGTTCACCAAATGCAGGATGGGGCGATGCTCTTAACTTCCCAGTTGATATAGATGGTACAGGTACATGCTGCGGATTCCACCAGCCAACACAAAACCTTGTGAATGCATTCCAGGTTGATGCTGCCGGCCTTCCGCTTGCAGTTACCACCGGAACAGTTCCGAATTTTAAAAACGATATGGGTATTTTATCTACAGCAAGTTTTGCTCAGGATACAGTTACTCCTGTCGACCCCAGGTTAGACTTCACAATTGGCCGTCGTGGTGTTCCATACCTCGATTGGGGAATTATGCGTGGTTCAACATGGATCCGCGACCAGGGTAATGCCGGTCCTTATCTGAACAAGAAAAACATGTTTCTTAAAAAGGATAAAGGGGCTTTATCAACCACAACAGGTTGGGCAACTGGTGTAAACTCCAACAACTACAGAATAATCACTTATGGTCATGTTTTGTTATGGAGAGCTGAAGTCGCTGCTGAAACAGGTGATTTGCCAACAGCAACAACTCTTGTAAATCAGATCCGTACAAGGGCTGCCGCCAGTCCGGTAGTGTTGGGCAGATGCCGTACATTTGTTCTTCCAACCCAGACAGGATTGAATATTGCTAGTGCTGTACCTGCAGCAAACTATCATGTAGCTATATATCCTTCAACATTTCCCAGTCTGGATTATGCACGTACTGCTATCTATACAGAAACGAGACTTGAATTTGCAATGGAAGGTTTCCGCCACTTCGACCTTGTACGTTGGGGTATAGCTGCAACTACCATTAATGCTTACCTTGTTCAGGATAGAGCTTTCAGATCATTATTCGGTGGTGTAACACCTGCTGTTTTCACTGCTAATAAAAATGAGTACTGGCCAATTCCTTTCACTCAGGTAGAGCTTGAACCGGGTGTTCTTACTCAGAATACAGGTTTCTAATAAGTAATTGATATTTATAAAAGAGGCTGGCATTTGCCAGCCTCTTTTTTTATCTTTTTAAAGTAATTACTATAACCCCGTTGGCTCCGTTTGATCCATATAAAGCGGCACCAACGCCGTCGACATATTTTATGGATTTTACTTCGGAAGGAAGGATGGTCGAAATGTCTGTGATAACCATATCATCAACAACATACATAACCTGGGAAGTTAATGAAAAAGACTGGACCCTTTTAGAATATACGGAAGTGCCTACAACCTTTACATAAAATACCTCGTTATTTATAAGTTCGAAGATGCTTGTATATCTGGAATAATCTTTGATTCTTTTTAATCCATAGCCGTTAATTCCCTTTTGAAGGTCTTCTCGTGAAATATGGTTATCTCTGACTGCATCTTCAAAACTTGTCTGGTTATTACTATATATAAGGTTTATTGAAATGTTTTGCAACTTTCTGATCTTTACATTTTTAACATCAAAACCGGCCGCAGAAAACAATAATATATCCTTATTTGAACAATTTATGGTAAAATGTCCGAGTGAATCAGATTGCTCTGTTGCTCCTGTATTAATAGATTTTATCAGAACTTTATTTAATGGAAAACTATTATAAGTTGTAACGATACCCGAAACGACTGTACTTTTTTGGGCATATAGAGAAATGTTTATTGTAAATGCAAATAAAATCGGAATAGTATATAATGTTATTGATCTCATAATCATATATTTAATTATTGCAAAGGAAGAAAGTATATAGCTAATCTATTTTTGAAAGATCGCCGTTCAGGTATTTAAATTTGACAACCTCTCTGCAGCTTGCACAGTTGTAGTTAGGAGAATCGGGCGGTAGTTTCGGAATTTCAACATAAATTATTCTGTCTTTTATTTTCAATATCTTCATATCGCGTTCTATCACCTTGGTTACCTTGAATTTACCATTTGTTTTTATAAGTATTAAATGCTCATTTGTTGCCAGAAACTGCCCGTTATAGGAAGAAATTGAAACTATAGCATCCTCATTCGTATCATCATCAATAAGACCAACCACTATTTTTGAAGGGTCTATAACATACTTTATCTGGTTATTGACTATATTGATAATTCCACCCTTCTCAACCGATTTTTTGGAGTCCTTTAATTTATCTCTTGCATAATTAATTGCGATATCCATCACTTTCCGCTTAATACCGGGGGCGACGGTGTTTCCCTGCCCGGTTTTAGTATCATTATGAATACAAGAAATTAAAAGGAAGAAAAGAAAAAGTAACAGGCTACTCTTTTTCATATTAATAGATTTTCAGAAAATGCTCAAAAATATAACAAATGAAGGAGCATAAAAAATGTAGCAATAATTATTTGGGTATAATCTGGCTGATTTGAATTTCCGGAGGTTTACTTTTGCCTTTTACCTTATTTGGTATATTTTAATCTGAGATTTATATCTTTATCATAAACAAAATAACAGGGATTGTCACACTGCGTCTTATCATATCTTACTCTTGGAGTAGCCGAATCAATTGCTATGTAAAAATCATCAGCAATATGATAAGTAGCTGTAACAGTATATTTTTTATTCAGTGATACCTCAATTAAAGCCTGTGTCTCTGTAGTTTGGTATGAGTTATAAAGGACACTGTCTTCAAGATTACCTTCGTAAACATTTATTACAGTCGGAGAAGAAGAATATCCTTCATCAAGTTTCACATTAAGATTGATTTTTAACGGTTCATCAGTCGTACAATCGGGGCATTTAACAATAAGCCCCTGTTTCTCGCACGAAAATAATTCAACTATAAAAAGGAGAAATAATATTTTTTGAATATGTGCCATAATTCCTGATAACCTGCTTTTAATTGTTACTCGTTTCTCTTTACCTTTTGCCTTTCACCTTTCACCTTTCATTTTTCACCTTTTGCCTCTTTACCTATTTACTATTGCCTTCCCTAATACCACTTTAATGTTTTACTCTTTGTTCTTACTTTATCAAAGTACAGATTGTATGAAGCGCCAAATCTTAGCCATAGCGGACCGATATGATAAAAATCAGAATTAATATACTCAGCACCCAGTGAAAATGAAAGATCCTTCTTTGTCCATTTTAGTGAAAAGTCCGGAATAACCATAAATTTATCCGGAGGTACAATTAAGGTCCCTTTAAATTCGTTCCCAAAGGTATAACCTGCCGACAGTGATGCTGAAAAGCCAAAATTGCCTTTAAATGCATTGTCGGTAATGGAAAAATCTTTAAACAGCCCTGCGTAAACTACGGAACCTTTATCCATATACTGATAGAACATGTGCTCAGATTGCGCAAGCAAAACCCGCGTATACCACAATTTAGTATCGAATCCGAATATAATTCCACCGTTCAGATATGGTTCCTTGAATGAAAGACTTGCCCCGGAATAAATGTCATGTAGAAAAAACCTGGTGGATACCATCACATCTACCTGATCTATTTCATACTTAATATTACCGGGAATTTTATTTTCCTTAAGAAGCTTTAATACATCTTTTCTACGGTATTTTGAAGCTACACTATAAGGACTTACAGCATGATTTACCTGATCAGCCCATTTGTTGCCAATTTTGAGCAAATACTTAGTTGCGTCTGGTTGATCAGCAATTATTGTAAGCGTCAGGGCATTATGATTCGAAGTATTTGCTGCATAAATGTCAACACCTTTTTCAAAGAGAAGCCGCATCAATAATGTATCACAATTGAGGGAGGCCATCAGAAAAGGTGTAAATCCCTCATTATCTCTAGCCTCCATATTGGCGCCTTTCTGAATCAGAAGATCTGCAATATCAGCATTGCCGGCCCAAACTGAGGCCAGGAGCGGAGTGGATCCTTCAACCGTTTTTTTATCTATCGATGCCTCATAATAAAGCAGCATGTCGACAATCTGAAAAAATCCATAAACTGATGCATAGTGCAGAGGTGTGGCATCAAATCTGTCTGTGACATCAATATCAGCTCCTGCTCTGATAAGCGATTCAGCTATTTCTGCATTCTGGTTTTTAACAGCTATAAGCAGAGGAGTTTCGCCTTGTGAGGTTACCTTATTAACATCTGAACCATAATCAATAAGCATTTTGACAGCTTCTTTATAGTTATTCGAAACCGCAAAAACTAGAGGAGTAGCTCCCTGATCAGTCTCAGAAAATATGTCGGCACCATTAGAAATAAGGCGCATTATTTCCAGTGTATATCCTTTGGAGGCGGCGATCATCAGGTTGTAGTCCAGAGCACCTCTGTTAAATTCTGGTATATATTCAGTCGTATCATAATATAATGTATCAGGATATGTAACCTGGGAACAGACAACTCCTGAAGTGAACAAAAGTGTCAGAACAAAAATAATCCGTATATTTTGAAGCCTCATTGACTGCATATGTTACAAAGTTAATTCTTTGCTTCTTTTTTTTAGTATACCATAACAGATTATCAATATTTTTCAATCAGGATATTGTTTAACCTTAATTCAAATCTGGTGCCAAAATATTTTCCTTAATAAAATTTAGTCTGATTATTTAAGTTATAAAACCTGTATTTTGATAAATACTTTGCTAAAAACCTGAATTCTTAACTAAAATAGGAATTTTTATGGTAATCTTGCCGGGTCAAAAGGAATACTTTATATTTTTGTCTGGTTAATAATGAAGTGACGTTGATAAGAAAAAGCAAAATATTGTTGGTTACACTCTTGTTATTATTGGTGAGTTCTAATCCCGGGGCACAAGAAAACAGTTTTGTACTTATTGATAAGCTTGTACCAAATAATATCCGACTTACAAACGATATTTCATCCGGGACTGAGTTTGCCGGTGTTGAAAAAACTGTAAATTCTTTTTTGAAAAAGTGGTCAATCGCCGGCGCTTCAATAGCTATTGCCAAAGATGGAAAACTGATTTATGCCAGGGGATTTGGATATGCCGATACTGCATTAAAAACTGAAACTCAGCCTTATAGTCAATTCAGAATTGCAAGCATTTCAAAACTGGTTACAGCTGTTGGCATTATGAAGCTTCAGGAACAAGGAAAACTGGCTCTGACCGATAGTGTTTTTGGTTCCAGAGGGATTCTGAATGATCCATTCTACGGGGAACCTAAAGACAAAAGAGTCTACAAAATAAATGTTGCTGAACTCCTGAGCCATGAAGCAGGATGGACACAACGTTATGGAGATCAGATGTTTATGCCTTTAGTGGTGGCGGAAAAGATGGGAGTAAAACCTCCTGTGGATACAAAAACTATTGTAAAATTTGTACTTGAAAAGAGACTCCAGTATACTCCCGGATCAGGAAAGGCTTATTCAAATCTTGGCTATAGCATCCTGGGCCTGGTAATAGAAAAAGTATCGGGGATGTCGTATGAAGATTTTTGCAGGAAGACAATTATGGAACCTCTTGGCATATATGATATGAAAATAGCCGGGAATCTTCCATCAGAAAAAGCTCCTTTCGAGGTTACTTACTATGAACCAGCTGACGTTGTACTGAAACCTTCAATATATGGTACAGGGGAGATGGTACCACCTAGTTATGGAGGGAATGATATAAAAGCTCTTGGAGCAGCTGGAGCATGGGTAGCCACAGCGCCGGATCTTATGCGATTATTATTAGCTGTTGATGGTTTTAAAACCCGTCCTGATATTCTTACAGACCAAAGTATCAGATTCATGACAGATAATGATAATGGGTTTGCGCCAGTAGGATGGAAGGGGACTATTATGGATGGTACATGGTGGAGAACCGGTTCTTTTCCAGGTAGCGCCGGTATGATGAAACGTCAGTCTGATGGAATATCCTGGGTTGTCCTCTTCAATTCAAGCGCATGGAACGGACCTGAAATTTATTCCTATATCAGTAACATGATGAACCACTCAATATCAAAAATTGATTCCTGGCCTGATTATGACCTTTTCAGCTATTCACTGCCTATACCTCTGAAGACGACATTAAATGAATATTCTAGCAGGTAGTCATGTGTTTTACGGTAAATATAAACCTTATTAAGGAAGAACTTGAAAACCGATACGGAGCCACTTTAATCGACCCTGATAAATACAGACCCAGTTATTATTATCACGCTTTCGGTCTACCTTCGATCCCCGCCGTCTGTTCAGGTAGTCCTTCAAAAATTAAACTTTTAAAATGGGGATTGATACCCTCATGGACGAAAAGTATTGACGAAGCGAATATAATAAGGTATAAGACCTTTAATGCCAGATCAGAGAGTATTGCTACAAAGCCTTCGTTTTCGTTATCTTTCCGATCAAAAAGATGTATTATCCCTGTTAAGGGCTTTTTTGAATGGCAACATATTGGAAATGAGAAAATTCCATGGTATATTTATCATGCAGAAAATAATGTATTATCGTTAGCAGGAATATACGATGATTGGATTGAGGATAATACAGGTGAAGTTTTCAGTACTTTCTCAATCGTTACAACTGAGGCAAATGATCTGATGGCTCATATTCATAACTCGGGCAAAAGGATGCCCGTAATACTCGATAGATCTTCTGAAAACCAATGGATTGATCTTTCGATCTCAGAAGCTGATGCTCTTAAACTTTTACAACAATCACCCCCTGAAATTCTTAAGGCTCATACTATCAGCTCCCTGATAAATTCAAGGACATCTGACCGGAATACTCCGGAAATAATCAAACCTTATGACTACCCTTCCGGGAATATGTTATTCTAAATAGGGGTACGTCGTACGCGGTTTACGGTTCGCGGAAAAAAGCTAATTGAAACCATACTTGAAACAGAAGTGACCGGTCACCGTTTATTGCGCCACAAATTCATAGGTCAGCATCCCAATCTGAATCCGTGGAGAATTGGCATCAGGATTAAATCTGGATAAGAGGGCAGTATTTACTGCTGTTTCAACCAGACATGGATCAGAAGCCGTACTTTCCCTCTCAGCTATCTGAGCCTTCTGTACAATTCCATTCTGGTCGACTTCAATTGTCAGAACAACCTTGCCAGATCCCTCACATTTATAAATTGGTATTGGCAGATAGAGGTGATTACGACCAAGCAGGTCATAATATATTCTTGTCGGGCCTTTGTAATTAGCTGCCATTTTCTGCGACTCGCTCGGCTTAACTTTCACTTTCTCGCCAATAGTATCCTTTTTAACTGTAAGGTTTTCATCCCCATTCGATTCAATCTGTTTTTTTTGTTCATCTATGTAATTATCAACTCCAAGTTTCCCGCTTTTAATCAGCTCCTCTTTGACCTTGTCTATATAATCGGAAGGATTTATCTTTTCAGACGGTTTACTTGAAAGATTTCTGGCAATATTCAGCATCTCCTCATCTCCTTTGAGAACCTTTTCAACAGAAGTTGCATGAACCTCAATCATCTTATCCTTTTTTGTTATAGTTTCTGCTGCGGGCGCTGGTGCTGGTGCTAGCTCTACCAGGTATTCTGCTGTTATTACTTTCTGCAATGATCGAAGCTGTAATGACATAAATATAATTCCGGCTATCAGATGAATAATCAATGTACCCAGAATACCGGTCAGTTTGCCTTTGTTTTTTCTCATACTATGCGAAATTATAAATTATTACTTTTGTATCTATATTAATAGCATTTAATAATTTAATCGAAAGCTGGGACAAATGAAGAGATCCTTTGTGTGCTTTGTGAATTCCTTTGTGCAACTTTGTGGTTAACTTTTTTTTACCACTAAGGAAGATACCTGTTAAAAAAATGGTGGAAATCAGTAAGTTTAAAATTATATTTAATGAAAAAAGAACTAATCCTTGAAATCATACAGGAAAGATGGAGTCCCTACTCTTTTTCTTCAACTCCTGTAGAAGGATTTAAATTGAAAGCGATGTTTGAAGCTGCAAGTTGTGCTCCTTCCTGCAATAATGAACAGCCGTGGGAATTCGTTTATGCAACTCAGGAGGAAATTGAGATTTTCAATGATTATGTCGGATTCCTGTTTGATGGCAATAAATTGTGGGCAAGGCACGCCTATGCGCTTGTAATAAGCATGGCAAGGACTAAATTCTTATCTAACGGTAAACCAAACAGATTTGCGTTTCACGATACCGGAATGGCTGTAACCAATCTTCTGTTGCAGGCTGTTGCTTTGGACGTTTATGTCCACCAGATGGGAGGCTATTCAGTAGAAAAAGTTAAGGAATACTTCAACCTGGGTGATGATATCGAACCTGTGGCAATGATGGCAGTGGGATATTTGGGTGATGGTTCATTACTTACTCCGGAGTTATTAAAAAGGGATGAAGCACGCAGACCAAGGAAATCAGTCAGTGAATTTGTTTTTAAAAACACACTTACCAATCATGCTTTTTAGCAGAAAGAAACAGATGATTAATTATCGCTGTCGGCTTTTTTAATCTTTTTTCTGACCTTGGGCTTAACAGGTTTATTGAATTTCTGGTTTTTAAACAGTCCGTTTTTTATCCCGCTAATGAACTTTGCCCAGGCAAATGGATTCAGAAGGTTATTGATAGGATATTGACCCCTGGTGGCCATCGCACCAAAATTCTGCTCCATCGAATACCTGTAACCGGCTTCAGGAGATACTTTGTAATCTCCCTGATTTGCGATTGCCACATAAATTGAAGCGATATTATCATTCATGTTTTCAATTATCGGGTCAACGGGTCGTTCCCTGGTCATATCTTTAATAAATTCACTGTAGTTTTTCCATGGCAAGATATTCACCTCTTTGATTTGAATAGTGTCTATTTCCAGCGCAATGTCAACTTCACAGTGTCTTTCTTCGAATGTCGTGGGAATTATTGTATGGTATCTTTTAAATCCTAAAGCTCTGAAGAAAATTGTATCTCCGGGAGTACTTGTAATAGAATAAATTCCGGTTCTTTCACTAAGAGTCCCCTTTTTAAGCTTTTTTGATACAACAGCAACCCCGGGTACGGGTCTGTCTGACTTATCTGTAATTATTCCGCTTACCTGAACATATTTCTCACTTTCAATCGTCTGACCATAATTGGCAGAAATGGCAATGATGAAGAGTACAGTTGTATAAAAGAATTTATTCAATTAGCTCAGTTGTATTAAAAATTAATCCGAATAGCAATGCAAAATAAACATTATTGAGTGTAACAATAAAACATTTAACTATATTTTAACGTGATTTGTCAACAGATATCTACGAATAGCCGATTCAATATTAAGACAGATAATACTTATTCATCATATTAAAGTCTGGAAAATATTCCAATATTTGTGCCAATAAATTTATCATTATTCTATCTGTTTTTTACAATGACCAATAATTCAAATAACTCGATAAATTCAACTTTATTATAAAGGTTAATTATTAAAACTTATGAAAAGAGTTTTACTACTGGGTGATGAAGCGATAGCACAGGCAGCATTGGATGCAGGATTAAGTGGGATGTATGCATACCCTGGTACTCCTTCAACCGAGATCATGGAGTTTATACAATCATCAAAAGAGGGTTCTGATCGCAGCGTTCACAGGGAGTGGTCGTCAAATGAAAAGACTGCGATGGAAGCAGCACTCGGAATGTCTTACGCCGGCAAAAGGGCAATGGTTGCGATGAAACATGTCGGTTTGAATGTTGCTGCAGATGGATTTATTAATTCAGCCATTACGGGAGTAAATGGTGGATTGATTGTAGTTTCGGCTGATGATCCTTCAATGCATTCTTCCCAGAATGAACAGGATTCGAGGTTTTATGGAAAGTTTGCCATGGTTCCATGCTTTGAACCTTCGAATCAGCAGGAGGCTTATGACATGGTTTTTGATGCTTTTGAAGTTTCGGAAAAATATAAGTTACCGGTTCTCTTCAGAATAACAACAAGGATGGCTCATTCACGAGCCAGCATTAATTTAAGAGCAGCACTCCAGCAGAAAAAACTTATTCTTCCTGCTGACCCATTACAGTTTGTTCTTCTTCCGGCAATTGCAAGAAAAAAATATAAGTTATTGCTGTCATCATATGAATCACTGAGGTATGAAAATCTGATTTCAAAATATAATTTTTTTAAAGACGGGAATAAAAGGGACCTTGGGATAATAGCTTGTGGAATTTCATATAACTACTTTTTAGAAAACATCGGAGAATCAGCAAATGATCTTCCTGTACTTAAAATCTCTGCATATCCTTTTCCAAAAGAGCTTATTAAGGAAATAACAGGAAGATGTAAAGCAATTCTTATTCTTGAGGAAGGAGCGCCGGTTCTTGAAGAGGCCATAAGAGGAATCCTCGACGATGGCATAAAGATCTATGGGAGGCTTGATGGAACTGTTCCACGTGATGGGGAATTAAACCCAGCTATTGTGGCAAAAGCTCTTGGATTACCTGTAAAGTACGGACACGATGTACCATCGCTGGTTAAGACACGTCCACCTTCCTTTTGTAATGGATGTGGACATGCTGATATGTTTAATTCTTTAAACGAAGCTATTAAACAGTATGGGCCGGGACATGTTTTTTCCGATATTGGTTGTTACACACTTGGAGCTCTTCCTCCATATAAGGCAATTAATTCTTGTGTAGATATGGGCGCTTCTGTAACAATGGCTATCGGAGCTTCAGATGCCGGATTATTTCCATCAGTTGCTGTTATTGGTGATTCGACTTTTACTCACTCAGGGATGACCGGGTTGCTCGATGCTGTTGTTAAAAACTCATCGGTAACAATCATTATTTCTGATAATTCCACTACAGGGATGACCGGTGGTCAAAAATCACAGGCTACCGGCAGACTGGAACAGATCTGTGAAGGGATAGGAGTTAGCTGTGAACATATAAGGGTCATAACGCCGTTACGAAAGAATAATGCAGAAAATGTTCATATCCTGAAAGAAGAATTTGAATATAAAGGAGTCTCGGTAGTTATTGCATCAAGGGAATGCATTCAGACAGCTGCCAAAAGGAAGAGATCAGAAAATTCAAATGAATAACGCTATAACCTAATAGATGAAAAACGACATTATAATATCAGGAGTAGGAGGACAGGGAATTTTATCAATTGCAGCCATAATAGGCCTGGCTGCAGTGGCTAACGATATATTTCTTAAACAGTCGGAAGTTCATGGAATGAGCCAGAGAGGAGGTGATGTCCAGTCTCATCTCAGGCTTTCAGATAAACCTGTCTCATCCGATCTTATACCTTATGGAAAAGCAGACCTTATAATTTCTGTTGAACCGATGGAATCACTCAGGTACCTTCCATGGTTGTCGGAAAAAGGATGGCTGGTAACAAATTCAAATCCGTTTATTAATATTCCTGACTATCCCTCGTTAAATGAAATTCTGAAAGAGATAGAAAAAATAGAAAATCATGTTATTTTTGATGCAGACGGAATAGCGAAAGAAGCAGGATCTGCGCGATCGGGAAACATTGTGATTCTGGGAGCTGCTTCTCCATATATCGATATGTCATTTTCAAGTCTTGAGAATGCTGTAAAAGAACTGTTTGGCAGAAAGGGAAACCAAATTGTTGAAGCAAATCTGAAAGCGCTGAGAGCCGGAAGGGAACGTTCAGCCAGATAGTCAATATTTTTTCCTTTGTAAAATAAGTTACAATATTTCACCCCTGTAATTCTTAAATCAAATTTTAATTCTCAAATCGATATGCAGGAATTAGAATAAAATGAAGATTCTAATTTGTTTATTTTAAACACTATAGTAATTAAAGGTAGTTATATATTTGAAAATGATGAAAGATTCGGATTTAAAAGCAGAGAAATTTCTGACAATCGCATCTCAGTATAAACTAGGGACCCTTATTACCGAATCTTCCCATCCCTATACCAGAGATCTGTCATATCTCGCTTTAAATAACCTGACTGAGGCTATTGCTAAGTTGAAAGAACTCGATAATACTGCAATAAATGTCTTATCAGAGAAATTGCCTCAGATTTACTATCTAAAAGATATTATTAAGGATACATTAGACTTTGGAAATAACATCTTTTTCTGTGGATGTGGAGCCACCGGAAGATTATCCCTCACTATCGAAACAATCTGGCGTCAGTTGCATCACGATGAAGCTATTGAAAACAGAATATTCAGTTTTATGGCGGGAGGCGATGTTGCCCTCATACGCTCAATCGAGAACTTTGAAGACTTTCCTTCATTTGGAGCCAGACAGTTGATTGAAGCCGGATTTAATGATGGCGATCTTTTAATTGCAACTACAGAAGGAGGAGAAACGCCTTTTGTTATAGGCGCTGTTGAAAAGGCTGCTCAGATTTCAAAAAGAAAGCCTTTCTTCCTTTACTGCAACCCCGATGAACTGTTGTGCCAAGTAGCTGAAAGATCAAAACGTGTCATTGAGAATTCAGATATTGAAAAGATTAATCTGACAGTCGGACCAATGGCTGTTACGGGTAGCACAAGGATGCAGTCTTCAACAATTCTGCTCGCTGTAGCCGGGATTGCACTTTTTTATTATAATTCAAACAATGGAGATATTGAAAATGAGATAAATGCCTTTATTAAATTTTGGAATTCAGCAGACATTAATTTCATTGGAAAATTTATTGTCAGGGAAACTGAATATTATGAGAAAGGCGAGTTTTTGCTATATGAAACTGATAATAAACTAGGTATAACTGTAATTACCGATACTACCGAAAGGTCACCCACCTTTAGTCTGTATCCGTTTGAGAATGTCGTTGAAAAAGAAATGAATCTTTCGCTTTGTTATCTTTTTATGCCTGATAGCAATTCAAGTGAAGATGCCTGGGGAAAACTATTATGGCGCAGACCTAGAACCCTTGAATGGCCTGATATTAATGGTATTGCATCAAGAAAACGTTTGCTGGGTTTTGACTTCAGCAATAACGTTCTGTCAAGGAGAGAACAACAGCTAAAATCCATTAGTCAGCACATGTTTAAAATTATTGACGAACAAAACGGCATTAATTTTGTACTGGACAATGAAAATCAGTTTTTTGTTACCCCTTTTTCTACGCCATTGTTTAAACATCTGGTCCTGAAGATGATCCTGAACACTCATTCCACACTTGTAATGGGTAGATTGGGAAGATATGAGGGTAATGTGATGACCTATTTAAGAGCCAGCAATAATAAATTGATAGACAGGGCTATAAGGTATATTGATATGCTTCTGAAAAACAAAAACATAATTCTTTCTTACGACGAACTTTGTCATATCCTTTTCGAGATGCTTGAAAAAACACCAGCTGACCAGTCAATTATAATGGCTACAGTTTCTGAAGTTGAAAGAATGACTGAATTAAAATAAAATAGTAAGGACATGCCCTGGCATGTCCCTACAGAAAATGCAGCAATCATTTTCTTTCACATCCGGACAATCAACCTTGTCCTTCTTCATCTTTTCCCTGTTCCTTGCCTGATCTGAGGAGTAAAAGATCATTAAGTACTATCTCTGTAATATACTTTGTCGCACCTTTTTTGTCTTCATAACTCCTGTAGACTATCCTTCCTTCAACAGCTACTTCTTTGCCTTTTTTCAGAAATTTACCGGCAATATCGGCAAGTCCGTTCCAGGCAACAATGTTATGCCAGGTTGTCTCTTTTATTTTCTGACCGTCAGCATTTTTGTAGCCATCATCTGTAGCGAGTGTGAAATGGGTCACTTTCTTCCCTGTTTCAGTGGTTTTAGTCTCGGGGTCCATTCCAAGATTTCCGATGAGTGTTACTCTGTTTTTTAATGAGTTCATGATTTTAAGTTTTAATTGTTATTAATGTTTGATTTCTTAGCAAACTTAAATCATCCACTGAAACTGAATCGGTTACTAATCATTTATAGTCGTTTGTATCCGTTTGAAAACGTTTTTTTATATCTTTATCAAAACATTAGTGCTGTGGAAAAGAAATGTCTCGATTGCGGCGATACCTTAAGAGGCCGTACCGATAAAAAATTCTGTTCTGATCAGTGCCGGAATAATTACAATAACAGGCTAAACCGCGACTCAAACAATTTTGTCCGTAATGTGCATGGTTTGTTAAGAAAGAACAGAAGAATCCTGTCAGACCTATATTCCGAAGGCAAAGTGAAAGTTCATAAAGATGCACTTTTTGCACTTGGATACAACTTCAGTTTCTTTACCCATATTATTGAAACATCACATGGGCATAAGTTCCATTATTGCTTTGAATACGGTTATCGTGAAACCGGGGATGACTTCCTGGAATTAAGTCAAAATAGTCAATATATAGAATATCAATAAAAAACCCTCCTTGCCCTAATTGGGGGGATGGAGCGTAAAGATATTTTCAGATCGGATTGACTTCCTGGGGAGGATTATTTGGTTGATCCTTTAACGGTACAAGATAACCATCATATCTGACATAATCAATTTTGAGATTTGAAACAGAGGCGCTGCAATAGCCATCTTTACTGATCCTGACAAAAACATCAAATGAGGAAGATCCGTTATTTTTTACCTTCATTTTTATTTCATAAGATCCTTTTGATAAATTATCAGTTACTGCATAGTCAAGGGCTTTACCACGAATATCTATTGCCGCGATAGCTTTTATATCATATTGCCTTCCAATATATGCAGTGTTCAGAATAGCTTTATCCCTGTCAACAATCAGATAATTAGCTTTTGGAATTAGTTCAATCATCCCTCCATAGCTGTAATATATACGGTCAAACTTGATTAAGAACCTTCTTGATTCTACAGCACTTTTGACCAGGGCCTGGTCAGCAGCATTTTTCTTCTTACGAAGTTCAGCCCTGGAAGTTTTTGCCTCTTTGGTAGTTGTGCAAGATGAGATTACCACAAGAGATATCATTATTATTAATAGCTTTTTCATAGCATATATTTTATTCCATAAGATTCAAATATCATGCCATAGTGCAAGCTCCGATAATAATTACATGTAATTTCTAATCCAGTTTTTCCTGCGCCTGGATTTTTTGCACCACTGTCAGAAGCAAAGCAATCTGAATAATTGTTAGAATTCATTTCATATTGACAGATATTCATGCTTTTTAAGCGGTTATTGTTTCATTTAATGTTTGTCTTATGTCGATTTACTAATGTAATTATTGATTATTATCTTGTTTTACGAAACTGTCATTGACAAGATAAAGTCATTTTGCTCCAACAAAAATAGATACCCGAGTGCAACCTTTTAACCTGGATTTCCGTTATAATAGATTCAATATTATTATTTTTATTGCTAACTTGTTGATTTAATTAACTTAAATGCTTAAACCATGAAAAAATTAATTGCAATAGTATTTGTAGTTCTCGTTTCAATACCGGTTTTCTCCCAAATTAATTTTGGACTGAAAGCCGGGGTGAGTACCACATCTTTATCTATGCCAACAATTAAAACTATTACCTCACCTGCAAGTTCGGGAAACAATACCTACACTGTGGATGCATTGACGGCAGCGAAATATGGTTTTCATGGAGGTGTATTTGTTCGTGTTACCCTTTTTGGCTTTTTTATTCAACCTGAGTTTTTGTTCTCAACCAGGACTAGTGATTACACTGTTACAAATGTTCAGACAACTGTTGCAACTGCTGTAAAACAGAACTTTAATAAACTTGATATTCCGGTTATGCTGGGTTTTAAATTTGGTCCGCTTCGTATTAATGCTGGTCCTACTGGTTCACTGCTTATTAATTCTCCTAAAGCTCTTATAAGTAACCCGGATTTCAAAAATAATTACACACGAATGACATACGGATACCAGGCAGGATTGGGCTTTGATCTGTTATTTCTTACCTTTGATTTAAGATATGAAGGCAGTCTTCAAAAGTACCAGAATCAGATTCAGAACCTGACAGGTACCAAATTTAATCTTGATGACAGGCCTAATGCATTCGTATTCAGTGTTGGTATAAAGTTTTGAAAGCTACTGAAAGATGATATAGATAAAGGCTGTACCGGAAGGGCAGCTTTTATTTTTTATTTTGATAACAGCATCCTGGCTGCTACAAGAAGGAGAAGTATCCCGAATATTTTTTTAAGCACCGGTTGTGGCAGATTCAACGCCAGTTTAGAACCGAAATATGAACCGATAAGGAAAAATACTGCAAGGATTATTGCAAATTTTATATTTACCTGTCCTGCTTTATAATAGTTGTAAGCAGCGATTATCCCTATAGGAGGTAACATAACTGCAAGACTGGTTCCCTGTGCACTGACCTGACTTATTCCCATTAAATAAACAAGGGCAGGAATCATTATTATCGCACCACCTATACCCAGCATTCCTGCCATTACCCCGGTTATGATTCCTATTACTATAAGAATCAGTATCATTGATGTTGACATTTTCATTGAATATTAGTTTAAATCAGAACTTAACAAAATTATTAAAAATATGGGTATATGACGCACGACACACGGCTCAGTAAAGAATATAATCTGATTTTTCCTGAGCCGTGAGTCATTCGTCCTGAGTTGTGTGTAGTGTGTTGATTATTTTGCCGCTTGAAACTATATCCTTAAATTTGCAATGAAGGTGAAAGACTATGAAACATAAGAAACTACTCTTTTTTTTAAGTGGAGCTGCAATTGTTGCTTTAATCCTCCTGATCATAATTTATAAAAACCTGTTCGGTATAAATATTATAACTGGTAAAAATAGTCAGGTTATCTATATTCCGACCGGTTCATCCTATGAACAGGTAATGGATACTCTTGAATCAAAGCTGATAATAAAAAACAGGAATATTCTGAATTGGATTTCTAAAAAGAAACATTATCCGGCTTTAATAAAACCAGGACGATATATCATAGACAAAAATCTGAGTTACAATGGCTTAATCAATAAATTAAGGTCAGGAAAGCAGTCACCTGTTAATATAACCTTTAGTAATGTTCAAACATTAAACCAGATTGCCGGTAAATTAGGCAGGCAGATAGAAGCTGATTCAACGCAAATTATGACTTTTCTTTCTGACGATGCAAATTACATTAAGGATGGATTCAAAAAAGAAAACATCATTTCTGTTTTCATTCCGAATACTTACGAGTTTTACTGGAATACCGATGCCAAAGGGCTTTATAACAGAATGTTGAAGCAATATAGAGTATTCTGGAATGATCAGCGTCTTTCAAAAGCAAAAGAAAAAGGACTTGATCAGAAAGAGGTCTCCATTCTTGCTTCAATTATTGATGCTGAAGCAGCCAGACCTGAAGAGAAACCCCGGATAGCCGGCGTCTATCTTAACAGGTTAAAAAGAGGCATTCCATTGCAGGCGGATCCGACAATAATATTTGCTCTGAACGACATTTCAATCACCAGGGTATTGAAAAAGTACTTACAGGTCGATTCTCCTTATAATACTTATGTGCATTCCGGCTTGCCACCGGGTCCAATCGGATGCGCTAACATAGATGGTATAGATGCGGTTCTGAATGCAGAGATACATGACTACCTTTTTTTTGCTGCCAGAGCTGATTTTTCTGGATTCCATAACTTTTCAAGAACTCTAGCAGAACATAACAGGTATGCATTATTATATCAGAAAGAATTGGATAAAAGGAAGATTTTCAAATAACTCCTACTATTTCTACTTCCCTTTCCAAATCAATACCAAATTTTCCATGCACAGATTTTCTGATCTCTTCGGAAAGGTTATATATTTCCTTACCGGTTGCATTTCCATAGTTTATCAGGACTAATGCCTGTTTATTATGAACTCCGGCATCGCCTCTCCTTTCTCCCTTCCAACCGCATCTTTCGATAAGCCAGCCTGAAGCAAGTTTCATATATCCTTCCCGATCTTTGTACACCGGTATATCAGGGAATTCATTTATTAGATTAAGGGCAACGCAACTTTCAACCACAGGATTTTTAAAGAAGCTTCCTGCATTACCGATTATTTCAGGGTCAGGTAATTTATTCTGCCGGAGATTTATTACTCCCTGCCTTACATTTATCAATGTCTCGGCACCAAGTTTATTTACTTCTTCTTTAAGAGACTCATAACTAAGATTCAGCAACGGATTAATTGCCAGTCTGTAGTATACCCTGGTTACAAGGTATTTACCTTTTTCGCGATTTTTGAAGATGCTATTCCTGTAACTGAATTCACATTCATGATTGTTGAATACTCTTCTTGATCCATCATTTATGTTGATGGTTTTGACTTTCACTATCCGGTCCTTGACTTCCACTCCATATGCTCCAATATTTTGCACGGGTGTTGCTCCAACTTTTCCGGGAATCAGAGACAGGTTCTCGATACCTCCAAAGCCTTTATTTACAGACCATGCAACAAAATCATCCCAATTGACTCCTGCACCGGCTGAGACAATGACATTTCTGTTGTCCGGCTCCTGTTCCTCTATTTTTATTCCTTTAATTTCAGGATACAGAATAGTTCCTTTAAAATCACTGGTAAAGAGTATGTTGCTCCCGCTTCCTAAAATCAGATGGGGCTTTTTCCATGCAGCAGATCCTTTGAATAGCGCAATTGCTTCCTTTTCAGTTTTAACCCTGATCATATATTCTGCTATATAGTCAAGACCGAAAGTATTGTACTTCTTCAAAGGGATATTTTTATAATTCATCATCCGGATATTTTTTGTAAAAATAATTTATTTTACCTTTCATTTAAAAAACGTATGGAACTGTTTGTGAAGAATCGAGGTGAATGGAGAAAGTGGCTGGAAGAAAATCATTCCGTGGTACAGGGTATATGGCTTATTTATTATAAAAAGTCATCGGGAAAACCTCGTATTCCTTATAATGAAGCTGTTGAGGAAGCTCTGTGCTTCGGATGGATAGATGGCAAGATTAAAAGAGTTAATGATGATTATTACATCCAATGGTTCACTCCGCGAAGACCAGGAAGCCGGTGGTCGAAATTAAATATGAGCAGAGCTGAGAAACTGATTAGCGAAGGCCTGATGAGACCTGCGGGGTTGGCAGCATATAAAGAAACCACCAGGAAACCTGAATTGATCTATGATATCAAATCAGAGACCAATTTGCCTGTACCTGATGATCTGATTGAGGCCTTAAAAAATAATATTGCAGCGTATAATAATTTTATAAATTTTCCGCCATCCAGTCGCAAATTGTATGTTTTATGGCTCACCAGTGCTAAAAGACCAGAAACACGTCAGAGCCGGATAACAATAATCGTCGAACGGTCAGAGAAGAATATCCGGGCTGGGATGATGTAGAAAAACTGTTTCTCGTTTCTCGTTTCTTGTTTCTTGTTTCTCGTTTGATAGAATTTCATTCTTGTAAGAAAGGGTGTATTTCATAATGAATAAAATATTAATTTGCGGAGAATGAATTTTATTGAACTAACTCGAAAATAAGCTTATCATGACAACCAACCGTCGTAATTTTTTAAAGACTGCAACATTCGCAGGAGCCGGTGCAATGGCAAGCGGTTTAGTATCCGGATGTGCTCCGAAACAATCTGAATCAAACCTGGCCCCAATTCTTGAATCTGTTAAGAAAGCTCATGCTCAGAAGTTTAATATGTCGGGATATGCCGCTCCTGCAATTCCTGTAGTCAGGGTTGGAATAATCGGACTTGGAGACAGGGGGAGTGATGCGGTTATGCGGTTGTCATATATTGAAGGAGTTGAAATAAAAGCATTAGGTGATAAAAGAGAAGTTTGCGTAAAAGAATCCAATAGATATTTGACCGGTATCGGAAGACCTGCAGCTCAGGAATTTTTTGGCGATGAGAATATCTGGAAAAAACTCGTTGAACTTCCGGATCTCGATCTTATATATACCTGCACTCCATGGATTTTGCATACTCCAATCTCGGTTTATTCAATGGAGCATGGAAAACATGTTGCATGTGAAGTTCCTATAGCACGTACCATTGAGGAAGCCTGGCAGCTCGTTGAGACCTCGGAGAGAACCAAAAAGCATTGTATGATGCTCGAAAACTGTTGTTATGATTTTTTTGAATTACTGACGCTTAATATGGCCCGACAAGGAATGTTTGGCGAGATTATACATGGGGAAGGTGCTTATATCCATAATCTTATGGGATATAATTTCAAAAAACCGCTCGATGATAAGCAGGTTGATGGAGCATATACCGATATGTGGCGTTTGAAAGAAAATGCTGCCAGAAACGGTAACCTTTATCCCACTCACGGATTAGGACCTGTCTGCCAGGCACTGAACATTAACTATGGCGATAAAATGGAGTACCTCTCCTCAGTTTCAACTTATGATTTCACAATGGGTCCATGGGAGAAAGAACTGGCTGCAAAGGATTCATTTTTCGCTCCATGGAAAGATTCAAAATTCAGAGGCAATATGAATACCACAATTGTCAAGACTTCACTTGGCAAGACGATTATGATTCAACATGATGTATCATCTGATCATCCGTATTCACGAATACATCTTCTTCAGGGCACTAAAGGTATGGTGCGTAAATTTCCTGAAGAACACATTGCTCTTGGTGAAGAATGGGCAAATGAAGCCAGAATAAAAGAACTCTATGCTCAATATTCTCCTGAAATTGTCAAAAGAGTGGGAGAGATGGCTAAAAAGGTAGGTGGCCATGGTGGTATGGACTTTATAATGGATTGGCGTTTAATGGATTGCCTGAGAAACGGCTTGCCTCTCGACCAGAATGTTTATGATGGCGCCTTGTGGAGTTCAATAGCTCCTTTAAGCGAATGGTCCGTGGCCAACAGGTCGCAATCAATTGATGTTCCCGATTTCACCGGAGGTTCCTGGAAAACAAACAAGCCACACGGGATAAATCTTGAAACTGGTGGAACAACTAAAGTTCTTGAGATTCCGGAGCATAAGTAATAAATTCAGATGAAGATAAGGAGCGGCTACCGATATGCCGCATGCAAGAAATGGAGCTCTGGATTGAAAATGCAGTATTTTTTTGTACCACTCACCACGTAATACATACTTAACACCAGTCACCTGTACCCGGTAAGCAGTATCAATAAATTGATTCTAAGCAGTATGAGTCCACGTAACGCTAATTTTAACTCGTATATAAAAAATTTAATACAATCTGGCGAACATCAGCAACTGGATTTTAAATTTGAAATCTCCGATTCACGAAAAATTGCCAAAACTCTTGTGGCTTTTTCAAATTCCGATGGAGGTACTTTGCTTATTGGAGTAAAAGACAACGGTAACATATCCGGCGTGCATTCTGATGAAGAATTTTACATGGTTCAGGCTGCTGCATCCATGTTTTGTAAACCTGAAATTATTTTCGAATCAAAACGTTGGGTGGTTGATGGCAAAACTGTGCTTGAAGTTATCATAACAAAAGGTACAAACTATCCATATTTTGCACAGACAGAACCGGATAAATGGTTGGCATATATCAGGGTTAAGGATGAAAACATTCTGGCAACAGCAGTTCATCTGAAAGTTTGGAAAAACAAAACTCATGACAGTGGTATATTAATGGAATACAGTGATAAGGTGAAGGTACTACTTAAATATCTTGAGCTCAATCCATCAATCTCAATCTCTAAGTTCTGCAGAATTGCCTTTCTGCCAAAAAGCGCCGCTGAGAATGTTTTGGCTGATTTAATCTATTTTGGTTTAATAGAAACAGTCTATACGGACAATCATTTTATCTATTGCATAAAAAGTAAGAATCGGAAGGAAGCTCCCAAGTCAAACTTTAATCCGGCAGTATCAGCCTAACGTGTGTTAATCAAATATTTTATTCATTATTTTTGATTTTGCGGATTGACATAGATTACTAGGTTTTTTTGTCGAATTCGCTGCAAAAAGTAAAAAATAAGAGATAAATTTTTACTTTTGCTGACACAAAATTGCAATTACGTGAGTAAAAATTAATGTAAGCAATTCTTTTCAAACGGTTTGCAATTCTTAATTTGTTGTCCAACAAGAAATCTACTAATGACAACAAAAAAACTATTAAGACTTTACATTATTTACCACTGATGATGAATGCTATATTATTTCTTATTATTTTATCTCTCTCATTCCTCGTTTTTTTTATTCCCAAATCTTTAAAATATTATTATACCTTGTTTATACTTACTTGTGGTATAATTTTAACTTCTGTGTGGTGTTTTGGAGTTCTTAATGGGAATAATCAACAGATTGACATACAGTTATATATATCGTTTTTTCATAGGAGTTTCGTCTTAACAATAGACAGCCTTTCAGCATTTTTTATAGTCGTGGTTAATATAACGGTTTTTATAGGTTTCCTTTATGCAAGAGGCTACCTTCAACCATATTATCAAAGCAAAAATGCTTTACGTTTTTCGATACATTACTTCTCGTACCTGTGGCTCTATCTTTCGATGATAATGGTAGTGATGATACGCGATGGCTTGTCGTTTCTAATTGTCTGGGAATTAATGGCTCTGTCATCGTTCCTCCTAGTGATTTTTGATGCAGAAGACCGCATTATAATGAAAACTGGTATCAGCTACCTTATACAGATGCATGTTGGTATGTTTTTTATCTTAATAAGCTTTTTAATTGTTGATAAAGCAACCGGGCAAATGAGCTTTGATGCTCTCAGACTATATTTCTCAAGCCATTCTAATTTTCTGCTTTTTATCCTGTTTTTTATCGGGTTTGGTATAAAGGCCGGTTTTATTCCCATGCATACATGGCTCCCTGAAGCTCACCCCGCAGCTCCATCGCATGTATCGGGAGTAATGTCAGGTGTAATGATAAAAATGGGCATCTATGGTATTATACGGGTGATCATGTCGGTTCAAAATGATTTGCTTTTAATAGGCCTTATTGTACTGTCAGTTTCTCTTGCGTCAGGTGTATTTGGTGTAATGATGGCTATCGTTCAACATGATCTTAAACGCTTGTTGGCATATCATAGCGTTGAGAATATAGGCATAATAGGTATCGGAATCGGACTGGGGGTGATTGGCCTTGCAACAAATAATACCGCGTTGAGCCTGCTTGGTTTTAGCGGCGGCTTGCTCCATGTTATGAATCATTCCCTTTTTAAATCGCTTCTTTTTTTTAATGCAGGCTCGGTATATCAGGCAACACATACCCGAAACATTGAACAGATGGGTGGATTGATGAAGAAAATGCCATATACGGCAATTTTCTTTTTAATCGGTTCTTTGGCAATCTGCGGTTTACCTCCATTCAATGGCTTTATCTCTGAATATCTTATCTACATTGGCATGTTTAAAAGCCTGTCAGCTGCTAACTTATATCAGTCTATTGTTATACTGTCAAGCATTGTCGGGCTTGCTCTCATAGGGGGGCTGGCAATTTTCTGTTTTACAAAAGCTTTTGGAATAGTCTTTCTTGGAGAGGCCCGTTCAGAAAAAGCATCAATGGCTAAGGAAGTCAGCAGGGGAATGATTTTCCCCCAATTTATAACAGTCGCTTTTATAATAATGATAGGATTGGCATCAGTCTTATTTGTGAAACCTGTTTTTAATATAATATCCCAGGCGTTCAGGCTACCCGATATGACTTTGGTAGCTAATTCTTCTGTAAATAACCTCACCCAAATAAGTATTTTGAGTGGAATATTTGTTATTACTATCGTTATTTTACTTGTTTACAGGCACTTTTATCTTAAGATGAAACAAATTGACATTGGGCCCACATGGGGTTGTGGCTATACTGCCGGCACCAGTAAACAACAATATACTGCAACATCATATACCTATAATTACAACCATCTTGCAAAACCATTACTCCAGACAAAAAAAATAATGGATGACATCCGGGATGACGAAATATTCCCCGGGAAAAGAACCTTTGAGTCGCATAGTGACGATATATTCAAAAAGTTACTTATTGACAAGCCGATAGATTGGTTTTCATCACTTCTGAAAAAAATTGCAGTAATGCAGACCGGGCAGATTCAGCATTACATATTATATGCATTTGTTTATATGCTCATTGTGTTTTTGTTAACCTATTTTAACCTTATCTGAACATGATATCATTTGTTCTGATCTTAATTGCAGCTTTCTTTTTTCCCGGCATGATAATACGTACAAAAAGCATTTCATCGGGACGCAAAGGTCAGGGAATACTTCAGCCAATCAAAGATATAGGAGTGTTGATGAGAAAAGGAAGTGTTTTCAGCAGGACCTCAGGAAGAATATTTCAAATTGCTCCGGTTGTTGCATTGTCAAGTGTTTTATGTGTTTTGCTGGTAATACCATTTGCCAGTCAGAGTGCCGTTATATCATTTGAAGGTGATTTTGTTTTTTTCTCCTACCTGCTCGCTTTCGGAAAGTTTTTTACCATTCTTGCCGCTCTCGATACCGGGAGCAGTTTCTCGGGAATGGGCGCCAATCGTGAAGCATTTTTCTCAATGCTCGTAGAACCGGCATTCTTTATCTTGCTGGCTACTTTTGCAATGGTTACCGGTTATACTTCTTTCTCGGGCATTTTTAGTCATTTTTTTCTTGCTGGGACTCATTATGTATTGATATACAGTATTATAGGAATTTACTTATTTGTGCAGATAGCCATGATCGAGAACAGCAGGCTCCCGGTAGATGACCCCAAAACGCATCTCGAACTCACCATGATACATGAGGTTATGATACTGGATAACAGCGGTTTTGATAAAGCTTTGATTCATATTGGTACTTACCTGAAATTTGCAATTTATGGTGCTTTGATGTATAATGTTATCGTGCCTGCCGGATGGAACATATTTCTGCAGATTGTTTTGTTTTTGACAGTTCAGATGGTGTTTGCAATAATCATTGGCCTTACAGAATCGTTCAGAGCCCGGAACAAGATGAACAAAAATCCCAAATTCATCCTGACCATTTCAGCAATTGCATGGATAGCTTTTGTGGTAATTCTAATATTAACCGACAAATTAATTTAATAACAAAACATGGTAAATTATCTGATTGTATTGTTTGCAATAACTCTTATGTATTTTTCATCCGCGGAGCGATTAATTATATATATCAGGCTTATTGGAATTCAGGGGTTATTACTGTGTGGTATTGCTATATTCGAACTTAAAGAAATAAATAGCGCAAATCTGCTGTTTATCGCTTCTGAGACCTTGATTTTTAAGACTATTTTAATACCATATCTGTTATTCAGGATTGTTAATCATTCTGGTGTATCTAAAGTGTCCCGACAGGCAATGCCAGGGTTCTATTTACTCATTTTATCAATTTTTGCATTATTAATAAGTGTTATATTGGCAAATTCCCTGGTAAATCCTTATATCAATACTATTTACATGGCCATAGCTCTTTTTACTTTATTTACCGGAATGTTGCTTATTGTAACACACAAACTGATAATCTCGCATCTGATAGGCTTTTTGGTTATTGAGAATTCAGTTTTTATGTTTTCACTTGCCGTAGGAAATAAAATGCCTATGCTGATCAATATTGGAATATTGCTTGACATTTTTGTGGGAGTTTTAATTCTTGGTTTTTTCGGTTTAAGACTCAAACCACATATTAATGAATTAACTACGCTAAAAGATTAAAGAATGGCGCTTTTATTATTTTTTATCATTTCATCACTTATGTGTATCTCGATAGTCTTACTTAAAAGTAAAACTATTACTAAAATTATAACCCTCGGTTTCGCATTGATGCACATTGGTTTTACTTTCTATTGCTGGACTAACTTAAATAAAACCGAATTGAGCTATTTCACTTATAACAGCACCGGAGTGTTATTACTTTCCGTTTTATCGCTTTTAGCTATTCCAACTGTTTATCATGGATTTATTTATGCAGCCGGGGATAATGTAAAAAAATATAATATCTACCATGCTGCTCTAATTGCTTTAATGACTTTTATGTCGGGCGCATACCTGGCAAACGGTATGACTGTCCTATGGATTTTTGTTGAAGCTACTACCCTGGCTGTGGCAGCCCTGATATATCACGATCGAACTGAAATGGCGCTTGAAGCAACATGGAAGTATGTTTTTATCTGTTCTATAGGGATAGCTCTGGCTTACCTTGGTATTTTGTTTTTAGGATTTATTTATGGCCGGGAAGATGCTGCCAATCTTTCTTTTGAATCTTTAGCGAATATTATTAATCAGGCCAATCCCATGTATCTGAAAATTGCATTTATTTTTGTTCTGGTTGGCTTCAGCACAAAGATGGGGCTCTTTCCCATGCATACTGTTACCATTGATGCACATTCTGTAGCACCGCCTCCAATCAGCGCCTTAATTTCCACAACATTGATGAATGTCGGTTTTCTGGCTATTTTTCGTGTATATACTTTATTTTCTTTATCATCTATTTTGCCTTTTATGAATCATGTTCTTATCCTGTCAGGGGTCTTGTCTATCTTAATTGCTGCGGGTTACATGCTTAAAGCAAAACATCTTAAGAGGATGCTTGCATATTCAAGTCTTGAAAACATGGGACTGGTAGCTATTGCGATTGGTGTGGGTGGCGTTGGTTATTATGCAGCGTTACTTCTCCTGGTGTTGCATTCATTAACAAAATCGAGTCTTTTTTATCAAATGGGACAATTATCAAGGGTACTTCATACATTCAAATTAGATGAATGTGGCAGGTATATGAAACTATATCCTGCCGGCGCTTTAGTACTTATTATCGGAATGATCTGCATTCTTGCCATTCCTCCTTCGGGTCTGTTTATTACTGAGTTTATGATATTTAAAGCAGCCGTTTACAATAACCAATGGTTCGTATTGGTTATTGTAATTTTGTTGCTATGCTTTATTATTTATGCCATGAGCACCAGAATTATGCATATTGTATTTTCGAATCCTCGTAATGAGAATTATCAAAAGTCCCCGGAAAAAATTAATCCAGTTGAGACTGTCAGCCAATTTCTATTCCTTGGGATTGTTATCGTTATGTGTTTTTATCAACCGCCCATCCTGGTTGATCTTATTAACCAGAGTATTTCCATCTTTCTTAAATAGTAGATGTCATGGATCAAAAACTATATATGGAAATAAAAAATAATTCACTACCGCTTGACCTAAAAGAAATACCCGTTTTAAAGTATGAAGTTTTTTATGATCAGGTTTTGGCTTTTTTAAAAGATGAAGGAAAGCACTGCATTGCCTATTACGGAGTTGAGTCAGCGGGTAATCTGAAACTTTATTGTTGTATAGCTGATGATAACAATAATATTGTGGTATTATTTGCTCATGAGCTTAATAAGGATCATCTCGTGCTAAAATCTCTTACTCCGGAATGCGTACAGCTTCATATTTTTGAACGTGAAATTCATGAAAATTTCGGAGTTGAATTTGAGGGCCATACATGGCTGAAGCCTGTAAGATATCCGTATAATCGTAAAAACAGGTCAGAGATTATAAATAGTTATCCTTTTTATAATATTGAGAGTGAAGAATTGCATGAGGTTGGTGTGGGTCCTGTTCATGCAGGTATTATTGAACCCGGGCATTTCAGGTTTATCTGTAACGGTGAAAAGGTTTTACACCTCGAAATTCAATTAGGGTATCAGCATCGTGGAATTGAAGAATTATTTATTACAAAATGCAATGCATTACAAAGATGTATCCTTTCAGAAAGTATTGCCGGAGATACTTCAATCGGACACTCTCTGGCTCATTCGCAACTTATTGAATCATTAGCTGGTATCCAGGTCAGCGAAGCATTACAGATCGAAAGGTGCATCGCTTTGGAAATGGAAAGGCTAGCTATTCACATTGGCGACACTTCTGCTTTATGTGGCGATGTAGCTTACCAGCTTGGACAAGTAGTATGCGAGGCTCTGAGAACCACAATAATAAATACTACTCAATTTTGGTGCGGGAATCGCTTTGGCAAAGGGCTTATCCGCCCGGGTGGAAGTAATTATCCCCTGAATAATGATGTTGTAAATGAGATACTCCGGGTACTTGATGATACTGGCAGACGATTTTTTGAAGTAACTGATCTTATTTATTCCCTGCCAAGTGTTCTTGGCCGTTTTGATGATATCGGGATCCTTACAAGACAACAAGCTTTAAGCCTTGGTGCCGTTGGAATGACTGCCCGTACCAGCGGGATTTTACGTGATATTCGTAAGACACATCCTTTTCAATACTATAAAAACTATTTGGTCCGACCGGTAATTCTTGAAACAGGCGATGTTCTTGCGCGAGGTATGGAACGTGTTCTTGAGGTACACGAATCGGTTAAAATTATTCATGAACTTATTGAGATATGGCAACAAAAAATTAAAGACTTCAGGAAGCCTGTTTATGACTATAACTTAAAGCCAGACAACTTTGCAATCTCCATGGTCGAAGGATGGAGAGGTGAAATTTGTCATATCGCTATCACTGATAATAGCGGAAATATTGCACATTACAAAGTAAAAGATCCTTCCATGCATAATTGGATGGCTTTAGCTTTGGCAGTGCGTAATCAGGAAATATCGGATTTCCCGATCTGTAATAAGAGTTTTAACCTGTCGTATTGCGGAAACGATTTATAATTTTATACAGTAAGTGAACTATAATGTTTAAAGAGATAAAAGTTCTGAAGAGTCACGGAATACAATATGTCAAAAACCTTCGTATGCAGCCTGTTTCAGCGTTGTTCAGAGGTAGACCGGTCATTTCAGGTGATATAACAAAAGATGAAATCAAAACTGTCTCTTTCGCCTGCCCGGTAATGGCCATTGATGGTAAATCAGGATCTATAGATATGGGCAGATGTGTTTTCTGTAAAGAATGTTCGTTCCTGCTACCCGATAAGATAAGGTTCACAAATGATTACAGGATATCATCCAATGTTAGGGAAGCACTTATTATCAAACCGGGTTCTGAAAATCCGGTACAACTTGATGAAAACCGTATTAGAAAAGAGATAAGAAGACTTTTTAAAAGTGCATTGAAGCTGCGTCAGGTATCTGCCGGGGGAGATAATTCTTGTGAAATGGAACTTGTCGCTACCGGGAATGTGAATTTTGATTTTGGTCGATATGGCATTGAATTTGTTGCCTCTCCCAGGCATGCTGACGGAATAGTGATAACGGGTCCCATCTCTGAAAATATGGCTGAACCTCTGGATATTACCTATAATGCAATTCCTTCACCCAAAATCATTATCCTGGCCGGTACCGATGCAATTAGTGGTGGAATTTTTGATGGGAGTCCTGCCCTTGACAGAAGATTTATAGAACAAAATCATATTGATTTGTTTGTACCGGGAAATCCTTTAAATCCATTGACATTTATTAATGGGGTAATGGATTTACTGGGGATAAAGTGATCCGATTGAAACCCCTCTGTAGGCTTCGCGACATCTCCCCTAAAGGGATTCTGTTTCACCGAGACCCCTCTGTCGCTTCGCGACATCTCCCCTAAAGGG
>Ga0182011_10000387_pt1 | contig 38242 bp, 37 predicted proteins | sample 711E1DmetaG_FD_120481 | JGI IMG/M metagenome (GOLD analysis project Ga0182011, IMG submission 120481) | Permafrost microbial communities from Stordalen Mire, Sweden - 711E1D metaG | ecosystem: Environmental > Terrestrial > Soil > Wetlands > Permafrost | place: Sweden: Stordalen | collected...
CAACTAGTAAAAAAGTTTGACTATTTTACTAGTACCCGCATTCCACGTCGATTAATCAAAAAACCGATAAATCACACGATTTTGATCTGAAAACATAAGGGTTTTGCCAGGTTGGGCCTTCGCCTTTTAAGTGAAAGACAAAAAGGTTGAATTTGCCAACTTTCACACCTCTTTCGCATGTTAAAATTGAAGTAGACAAAGTAGCTGAAACGAAGAGAAACTTAATTTTGACAAGAAAAAAGGGGTTAATAAAGTAATGACAAAGATAAAATCAAATTTCACTGTTAGATATTTCGGGAAACCGCTACGGTAGACTGAAAAATAATGCTCAATAGGAGTATGGCAGAAAATATTCTAGCCGTTCTCCAGTTACAGAAATATGAATTAACTGGCTTTTTCAAGCTAGTTTTAGGAGAAAAATCTGTCCAGAAACTGAGCGGGAGAATAGACAGCAAATCCTTTTTCGGTTAATGGAGAAAAATGACGCAGGTTACCAGTCACCAAAGCCTGCGCATTCGCAGTGATAAACACCTCTGCAAATGGCATATCATCAGGGTCTTGAAAACCATCTAACGGTAGGGAACCAGCATCAATTAGCTGACCGGTCAATTCTATATGTGCAATCACCGCGTGGGCTCTTGCCGGTCGAATATGCAGTTCTGGCCGTGCCAGTACATCTTCATATTCTCCCAAAATCCGGTTATCATAGGCAACCTGAAAACGATTTTCCAGGGCCAGATCAATGATTTTTCGAGGCTTGCCAGCCTCATTCATTAGCCCACTGACAATGACGTTTGTATCTAACACCACCAGCATCAGCTTTTACGCTCCTTGCGGGTCTTCTGAATCAGCGAGTTAATCTGCTCATCGCTCAACTTATCCAACCCATCGCGTCGGGCCTGACTGCGGATATCTCGTGCGGCCATTTGTGCTCGCAAGCGAGAAATCAGGAGAAAAATATCGTCCATATTCTCGCTCCCGGCCAGATCAATCATCACCGCAAAAGGTTTGCCGTCTACTGTTACCACAAGTTCACCCTCAGCTTCCAGTTTTTTCCGCAGGGCGGTAGGTTCATTCCGTAAAACACGATAGGGGATAAATTCCATTCTAGACTCCTTTGTAGCACAATACGCTACAATGATTATACACCGGTTCTAGGATATTTTACTATTCATCGAAAGGTTAGGTAAAATTCCTAAAATTTTATCTTCTAAGCAAGATCAATGAGCAACCGGCATGTAGAAATGGAGCTGGTTTATTATGAAGAAAAGTTTTTACCCATGAGGAGTGGATCGAAAATATGCTCTGGAATATGAACTTTGAAACGATCTTACCTCAGAGAATTGAATAAATTAAGATCAAAAGTTGCTAATTCTTTTTTAATTTCCACCAAAAGCGGCAAATCCTCGCTCGATAAAGACCATCTTTTCTTGTGTTGTTAGGTATTGATGAAATTATTGCATTTACGGTGAACCTATGAATAAAGAGACCGCAATTAAATTATTTCAAGATAAAAGGATCCGGGTGGAATGGTGTCCCGGGACGAAGAATCTGAATCAGTTATGAACGAATGGGTTAAAACAGAAGATATGGGTAAAGAAAAAGTAAACGAAAAATTCCTGCCGAAATTTAAGAAAAAATATTGTCCTTTTATTGCCGAATTTATTCAGGAATTCGCTGTGAAATTTGTTGTTACTGGATCGATCGAGATCGCAAAATCATTATTTTGAAGAAAAGAGGGGAATCGCCATTTTCGGATTCAAGATATTTTTCGTGAATTATGGCAACATTACACGAGTCAATACAAAAATATCCGCTTGTGTTATCAATTGCACAAATAATACTTCCCCATTTTGTCGAAATATTTTTTTGTGTTCGGAAAAGTTCTTTATACCAACTTCTGAACAGAACATGCCATTCTCGTTTTCCTGTTTTTTTCTCTACAGATTTTTGAATTAGCATGTTTTTATTTGCCAGTAAATATTTATATATGTTTTCACCAGTATCTGGATCGAAATCTGGAGTAATGTATAAAATTAATTCGTGTGTTGATTTTGGGTAGTACATTCTTGTTTTTATCGAACCAAAAACTAATTATGGGAACCCAGGAGCGTTAATCAGCTTTTGAGAATTCAAACCGCTATCAGTTCAACCCGGCAAACCCCTGCTCGTACCAGTCAATATAATTCTGCACCTGCGATTGCCAATAAACCGCATCATGGATGCCCGGGCTGATCTTGTAAACGTGCGGGATGCCAGCATAAGTCAGATTTTGCTCGTACAGGTCGATACTAGCGCGCAAATAATCCTGGTCACCTCGGTCCATATAAATGCGCGGGAAATCGGCAACCGTGTATTGAGTCAGTAAATTTTCGATGCGATACATATCGCCCGAAAAATACCCAATACTATGCGCACCGATAGAGTCAAACTCCTCAAAATGGGTAAGGGCAATATGCATGGCCCAGCCAGCCCCCCGGGAATTACCGCCAATTGCCTGGCACTGACGTGAAGGGCAGATGTTGTAGTGACTCTCCACATATGGAATGAGATCAAGGTCAATCGCATCTCCAAACTTCGATTGGTTCGGTGGATTCCAATCGTGTACCTCGAGAGGAAAAACCATGATCAAAGAAGGGTCCCCAGCGAGGATATCTTGATCCGCGGCATGAGTGATGCCGATGGAAGGCCAGAATGCATCCGTCATATTTTGACCGTGAAGAAGATAAATCACCGGATATCCGCCTACAAGTCCAGGGTCATAACAGGGAGGCAGGTAAATTGTGAATGTAAAGGTCTCCTTCATTTCAGCAGAAGGAAATTTGATCTGTTGTGTCGTACCAGCAGTCGCCTGACAGGCCGGCGTTGGCGTCGGACCGGGGGTCAAAGTGGCTGTCGATAATGCTGTCACAGCCGTAGTTGGAGCGAATGTCGAAATTGGTATAGCAACCGTGCACGCAGAAACCGCCAGAGTAACGGCGAAGAAAACGACGATCACTAGATTTTTTCTTTTTAACATCAGGGGAGCGTTTCCATCAATTGCGGCCAAATAGGATAGAACATTGCCCATGAACCCGGCGTGCGGCGGATAAAGGCTTCAGCCGCCGACAATACCCGGCTGGCATTGTCTTCCAGTTCCTTTCTGGGGTCCGCCTCCGGTTGCAAAGCGATCTCATCCGAGGCATCGATCTCGTAGGTCAGGTCGGGGTGAGTCAAAAACGCGACCACAAAAACCCTGGCTTTGCTTCTGAGCGCCAGTTTGATATATGCCACTGGGAGTTCGGCAGGTAAGCCAAAGAATTGAGGAAGATACCCTGTGCCGGGGTATGGACGATCGATCCCGGTCAAGACGGTTCCTCCAGCCTGAAGCCGTTCGCGAGCCAGTTGGGTGGATTGAAACGACATCGGCATCACCTCTTCACCACGTTCGTTGCGGATCTGGTTCTGCCATTCATATCCTCGCGGGGGATTCGGGTACGAGAGGGTCAGGTATTTGAAACCCATCCGGCCCAAAAGAAGGCCACCTATGTCGAAACCGCTTAAGTGGGGAATCAACATCATGGTCCCCTGCCCATTCCGATTGGCCGTATCCATCAGTTGCTGCATCCGCGGCGAAATTCTCACCAACTGTTTGACCCGTTCGGGGCGGTCGAGATTATGGTAAAAAGTGTACAGGGCTCGTGCCTGATTGAGAAAAACCTGATTGACCGCCTGGTTCAATTCATGGCGATTAAGCTTGCGATCGTGGGCAATCCACTGATTCAACCGAACCGCCTTTACCAAAGGGCTATGGAAACGACTGGATAATACACGGGCGATAACCCTGGCTACCGGGTAACCAATAGAGGAAGGAAACGCCTGACTGAGATTGATCGCCAGAGCAGTGGTCAACGACCCCTGAGTAAAGTGATTCGAAAGTTTCTTTAACATGCGCCAATTTTATCGACAATCTCTCAATTTAGGAATAGGTCTATTTATTTATCCTTTGAGATACTCAGTAACTATTATTAGGCATATAATTTCCAGTATCTTTGTCGTCAATATCGTGTTGTTCTAATGGAAAAGAAAGAAATTTCAACAATAAGGAAGTATAAATGAGCACACTCACCCCAGAGGTCACCCAAGAAGCACAGCACAAGCTGCGGAGCCGCGGATATCTGGTCTACCTGATCATCTTTATGGGTCTGGTCGCCCTGATGGACCAGTACCTTTCCACCATCAAGACAACCGCGTTGCCCTATATTTTGGCTGAGTACAAAATCACCCCTACCCAGTTCTCGAACCTGGAGGGGATCTTCTTTGTTTTTACTTTCTTTATTTTCCTGCTCAACAGCCTGGTCGACCGCATTGGCAGAAAATATTCCATCCTTCTGCTGGTTTTAATCATGGGACTCGCCTCTTTGGGGGTTTTACTCTTCAGCCAAACCATTTACTGGTTCATGATCATGTATACCCTGGCCATCTTTGCCACCGTCTCGAATATGTGGACGATCCCCATCAGTGAAGAATCCCCAACACAAACAAGGGCGAAATACGTGGCCCTGGTTTACATCATCGGCCTGATCCCCTTGCAGGCGTTGCTGCCTCCATTAATCATCAATACCCTCCATTTAAGTTGGAAATGGATGTATGGGGTAATGAGCATATTCATGCTGCCTTTGCTGGTGATCTGGTTCTTTATGAAAGAGACCAGCCGCTTTGAAGTCATCAAACAGGAACGCAAGGAGGGAACACGCAAGAATCACCTGTTTGGAATTGGGGTCATCAATAGAAAAGACGTCCGTTACATCATCTTCTCATCATCGGTATGGCTGTGCTGGTTGGTCTACCAGTTTTTCTATTACTGGGTGGGTTACTATTTTATGACCATCAAGGGGTATACCCTCTCTCAATGGTCGACCATACTGCTGGTCACTTTGATTCTGGCAATGGGTGGCGGTTATTTGAGCGGATGGATCATGGATCGTCTGGGGAGGAAGCCAACCCTGATCATGGGATGCGTGGGATTGGCGCTGGTCTTGCTCCTGCTGGCGTTCGGACAGGGATTTACCCTCATCATCGCCACAGCACTGATCGGGTTTTTCACTTCATTCACCTACACCTGGATCGTTGTGTATATTCCCGAGGTGTTCCCGACCGAGCGCCGCGGAGCCTGCATCGGCTGGACGACAACGATCGCGCGCATCTCCTACGTGGTCGGCCCGCTGCTTGTAGGCTTTTTGCTCAACCTGTTCCCGACCATGGAATGGTTCTGGATCATCGCCGCCATCATCATGTTGCTGCCCATCGCCATCGTTTTCTTCTTCAACCCGGCTGAGACAAAAGTGAAATCGCTGGAAGCAATCGAAAACGAACGATCTTAACCCAAGGGATACCTACATAAAAAGATTTGAAAAGAGAGTTCAGATGAACTGAACTCTCTTTCTTTTTTAGTTAATCTCCCACATTGAGGGATTGGACAAACGACTGGATGCATTCGAGCGTGGGGTTAAAAGCGTCGACGGAGGTCAAATTGAGTTTTTGTACTATAGCTGAATAATAGGCCGTGTATTCCGTATCCAGGTTCGCAGAGTTTTGATCCGGCGCAGGAATGCCATCAGCAGGGACAGACGTATCATTATAGGAAGTCTGCAAGTAGGAAGCATTCACCGGCAAGAAGACCGAAACCCAATATTTTCCATCACCGGTAAGGCCCTGAAAAGCATAGAAAAGCTCGTCGTTATTCACAGGATCATAATTTTGGGCATACTGGGTCAGGAAGCCGATACCGCTACCGTTTTGAAAATCGATGTAACTCACCTGGGCGCGGAAAATCTGGCCGGCATTTTCGATGGGCAGAAGAGGAATACCATTCTGGAAATCAGCCGGCTTGGTAGTGAGAATCTGTTGCATCTGGGTAACTGTATCGCTTATAGATGGCGCCAGTGCCTCGTAAGGAGCCAGTGGATAAACTTGAACGATCGGGTCAAAGAACTTACCGGAGAGCGGGTAACCGACCAGGGTTATCTTTCTGTACTCGGGGTTGTAGGCAAAAACAGGCATATCCGCACCCGGATTCTGCTCGGGGATGATGACGCCGTTGGCATCACTTGCCAGACAAGCCGGAATTTTCATGTCAACACCACCCAGGTTTTTTTCTACACCGGTAAATTCAGTCGTAGCTGTCGCAAGCGGTACGGACGTCACGCTACCGGGAGTCGTCAAGATAGCCGGCAACGCCACCCCGTCTGTGGGAGAAGCAGGGGTATTCATGGTAATCGTGAAGGGAAGATTACAAGAAAGAAGGATGAATGTAGCCAGAATGGGAATGATCCACTTTTTCATAGATATTTTTCTCCATTAAATAAAATTTTCCCTTTTTATAATAGCGTAAAAAAAGGAGAATTGACCCCTTTAATTCTTATCCGTTTTAGATTTCTGATTGATCCGCCCACGGGTAGATTTCAGTCCCACGGGCCGCTTCGCGAATCACCGGGTCATCGGAATAAAATCCACGCCGTTCGGGAGGGATCAAAAGGCTGATGTTTTTCATAATGGTATGCCCCACTTCATCCATCTCTGCGCGGCTTGGACGTCCATTTTGAGAACGGAAAAAGGGTCCAAAAGTCTTTCCGAATCTAAGGCGAACATTTACCCGCTCTCCACGTCTGGCCTTCTGGAAAAACCCAACCAGACCGTCGATCCCTACCGGTAAAATCCTGGCTCCGGTGCGATAGGCCAAAAAAGCGGCTCCCGGACGGGCTGGACGCAGCACGGTTGCCCAACTCCCCCCTTCAGGAAAAATTGCCAGAACCCCGTTTTGCTTCAACACTTCCTCTGAAGTTTTAAGGGTAATGCGGGAACCCGTGCCACGATAAGTAGGAATAACGCCGAAAAGTTTGGTAACCCAACCTACTGCTTTGGGAGCATTTGGGGTTTGTGCCCCTCCTACAAATTCAAGCGGCCAGGGCGTCGAATAGATCAAAGCCAAAGGATCAAGAAAATTAAAATGATTGGCTACAACCAGTAAAGGTCCCTCATTGGTAATATTTTCTTTCCCTTCAATCTCGATCTTGGCGGTTACATTGAATAGCATGGAGATGCCATTCTTGAGAATATAACGAATTATCTTACGTCGGGGGTAACGAATTTTTTCTGCCATAGGTAGAATTATAAACTTGATGGACAAAAATTGAAATAACCTTTTTTCGGTCTTGTCAAGCAGAATTTCATCTTCTTATATCCTGTTGAATCGACAACGGTTCTCGCCTAAATCCAGTGCAGGATACCGGCAAATACGACCAAGGCTACCGCATCGATTCCCCAGACCCAGGCCAAAAAACGTTTTTGTACTTTCGGTTGCCAGTCGTAGCAAAGAAAAGCGGCCAGGAAGAAGGGAACGTAGACTGTGATGAAGACAGGGATGGCGCCCCACCAGGTATATACCCAATGGAAAGCCGGAGTCTTCGCTAGAAAGATTTCGAGGATGGAGAAGCCCGCAGCATTTAGAACTGCAAAAAATATGCGGTTATTGATGCCCAAGATTTTCTTCTTCGGGTCTGCAGGTAGCAGTTTGCTCAATACCAGACCGGCGATCGAAAACATCAGGCTCAGCTCCACTCCGACGCCGATCAGCAATAGAAAAGCCGTGCCTGCCGGGACCGTCCACAAAGCGTTGCCGGTAAAGTGTTGGATCAAGCCATTGACGATCTCATAAAACCAATGCACGCCATATAAAGCCAATCCGGCTGCGATCGCTCTGTAGTTCTTCTTGGAGTATTCATTAGCGTAAATGTACACCACCACCGCCAACATAAAGATGACATACCATTGGAAATTGACCCCACTGCGTAGAATTCCAAGCGCCTGTTGCGTGAGTTCAGGTTGGTTCATTTAATTTCTCCATTTCAAAAATTTTATGGATTTCAGTTTTATTTTAGCATCAGTTCAGGATGAAATTATCGAGATTGGCTCTGATTGCCCTTCCAAAAATAATAGATGCGTTTACAATCAACGGATATGAAATTTACCATCCTTCGAATCTTTCTGATAATCTCTTTATTCACCTCATTTATTGGTGCAGGCTTGATCACTCGTCCCGTACAGGCACAATCCAGCGGGTTATATTACGTCGTCCAGCAAAATGACACCCTGTATTCCATTAGCCTCTATTTCCACACTACCCCGTTACGGATCCAGCTAGCCAATTACCTCACCGATGCTGATGTGATCTATCTGGGTAGGCATTTGTACATCCCTGGCTTCAATGACCTTTCGGGAAAATTGACCCCCGTCAAAATCGGTATCGGTGATACGCCGCTGAGCCTGATGCGCAGCAGTCAAGCGGATGAATCCACTTTTAACCGCATCAATTTTCTTACCAGCAACGACGCAATCGTCGTCGGCCAAAAACTGTTCACCATCACCAGTGGGTCAGGAGCAAACATCCGCGTTCCCGTTACGGATGGGGGAATCACCGGCCTGGAAATGGCCGCTGAAAATGACGTCAATCCGTGGAGCGCTGACCTTTACAACTCCCTTCCCGGAACTTGGTATTTGATCCCCAATGATATCCTTTATCTGCCAGCGAAGAGCGGGAACAGCGTGAATAATATCTTGCCGGGTGTCGACGAGATCACGGCATCACCATTAGCCCAGGGGTCGACCGCAATATTCACGTTGAAAGGGTCTGGCGGCGCTCAAGTTCAGGCCAACATGACATTCAGCGTCGTCGATGTGGACCAAGAGCAAGAAAATCAAGCCAATTCAACACCTGCGACCTCCACTCCTACAAAGAATGAAGTCTACAACCTGAATTTTTTCTCCCTTTCTGATGGTTCCATGGAAGCCCTGCAGGGAACTCCGCGCATGACAATACCAGGCATTGCCAGGTTAACGTTGACATCGAAAGACGCCAACGGGCACAGTTATTCCTTCGACCAGAACCTGATGGTGAAAAAAGTCGATTATGGTTATGACTACCAAATGCAGGTAGCCAGTGAAACGATCGATCCCAAGGTCACTGAACCGGAAGATGAATTCTTATTCAAAACCGTAGCCCCGGTGACAGCAACAAAAATGTGGAATGGTACGTTCGTCCCTCCAACATCGACACCGACATGCACGACAGATACTTACGGCAAGTTGCGTAGTTTCAACGGCAGCGATTGGATCTACTGGCATTCCGGCATCGATTTCTGCGGCGCGGTCGGGGATAAGATCTTTGCAGCCGCGGATGGCACAGTGATCTATACGGGCGACCTCGATGTGCGCGGAAACACTACCATCATCGACCATGGCAAAGGCGTTTATACCGGCTACTATCACCAATCAAAGATCGAAGTAACTGTGGGAGAACAGGTAAAAGCCGGCCAGGAAATTGGCCTCATCGGCGCCACCGGCCGCGTCACCGGGCCTCACCTACACCTCGATGTTATCGTTGGAGACGTGCAGGTAAATCCCGTCGAGTGGCTGAACGGTTCGATCCCTTAATCCAGGTGTAAATCTGCCAATTTTCCGCGGTGAAGTTCCCATTCTTCTATATGGGTCACTGCTTCACCTGAGCCGAGGGAGCTCAATTTCCCCAGTGTTTCCAATTCGATGAAGGCATCGCGGACGTAACACTGTAGATTGGTATTCAAATCACTATGAGCTGCCGGGGGTAATACACTAAACCGCTTTACCAGTACCCAACCTTCTGTAAATTCAATTGCGGCCCAACCCGCCGGGCAATAAATCCCCACCTTCAATGCATCTGGCGAAGCAATAGCATCGATTTCGATGCTGTGATTTTCGAGATGAAATCGTGGATCATGAAGATCCGTGTATGGCCAGAGAACCACGTTGCGATTGGGTAAAAAGGAATTTTCAGTGTACGGAGAATTATCCATCGGCAAATGAGCTTTACTGCCCAACCGGAATTGTGTAACCGCCCAGGGTAGAATATTCAATGGCTCTTTTCCCAAATTCTTTATCTGATGCACAAGCTTCACTTTAGGCGCATCCGGGTCAACAATGATCTCCAACTGACGCTGGTAATGGGTTGGTTGCACATGATCTTCGTGAAGGATACGGAGACCGGAGGGAATTTCCTCCAGTTCAGCACTCAGATGGTCAGGTAAATAGGTGATCGCAGGAATTTCAGGTCCCGCCCATAAACGATGACCCCCTAAAGGATAAAAAGGCCCATGAGGGGTCGGAAAGGTAATAGAAGGAACCTCCGCCAATAAATTTACTTCTGTGCCTATTGGCACCAAACGCACGATCCGCGGCCCGGCAGTCGTAAGCACATCCAAAGAAAAGAATGGATTCGATAAAGAGCGAGTAGCATAACCATAAAAATCAACCATGAAGAATCCTCGGCAAAATAAAATTTTTTGTATATCTTCCATTTTATCCAATTCTTGCGAAACCAGGTAATTTTACGTATGATTAACTCACATAAAAACAATGTCAATCAGGAGTGTATTCCATGAACGGGTCTCCTTTCTTCAAGCTCGAAATATTTGCGCCCTCCGAAGCTGTTGATGAAATCCTGGATGCACTTTCCGGCGCACACGCAGGTGTAATTGGCAATTACGACCATTGCAGCACGATCAGCCAGGTAGAAAGCAGCCACCGGCCTTTGGAAGGAGCGACCCCTGCGGTCGGTGAAGTGGGTAAATTATTTTATGGCAGCGAATGCAAGATCGAAGTGAACTGCCGCGAAGAATTTCTGTTGGAAGCCATTCAAGCGGTACGTGATGTACATCCTTACGAGGAACCAATGATCAACGTCATTCCCCTGGCGAATGCGCGTTATGGCGCGACTATATGTAATTGAGATGAAGTGAAATAAACAAAAACCTTCGCTACTTTCGCGAAAGTTTTTTTAATCCACGTGACTCACCTGGAATTTTTCAAGGGTATGTATATGAAACTGAATTTGAATAGATATCACAGGTCGAACCGGAAAGCTCGCAGACCCGGTAGTAATACTTCACCCCGGAATCGCCATCAACATATGCGACCCGCGTCGAATTAGAAACAACATAGTATGGGTACCCTCCGACATAAGGAGCCGTGAAAGATTGTGAATAAACAATGGCAAATGTTCCAGAAAATGTCCCGGTGGTTTTCCAGCTGATTCGTGCTTTACCTGAACCGCCATCTGAGATGTCAGTGATCGTAATGGAAATTGTCGAACTGATCGCTTTTCCATTCGAATCGTAAGCGGTGGGCATAACAGTGTGAACCAAAGTTGGAGCTGCCACTGCGGTTGTGCTGGGGACAGGTGTACTGGTAGCTGAATTAAAGAGGGCAAAGATTTCCAAATTGCTGTAAACATCACAACTGTTATTCACGTTGCGGCAAACACGTAAATAGTAGATCTGCCGAATCGATAAGGGTATCATGGCTGAATCTGAAGAGGGATCGGTAACAGCAATATTTGAATCTGTGGGGTAAGCCGGTATTTGATCGGTTGTCGACCAGACAACAATAAACCCGCTCGGGAAATCTCCGGTGTTGGTCCAATGTACAAGCGCCTGACCGCCCCCCAAATCGTCTACACCGGTGATTGTGATCGAAGCATTGGGAGGCACAGGTGTCAGGGTCAATGTAGGAGGAATCTGCGTTGGTGTTTCTACTACTACTGTATCGGTGGGTGGCAATGAAGTGGCAGTGACATAGGTCACCAAGGGTTCAGGCGTATTTATCTGTACAGGTAAGGGGGTTTGCGTGGGGGATAGAAGAGCGGGATTCAATGTACAACCCACCAGCAAAATGGAGATTCCGAACAACAGCAATAAATATGTTTGTTTTTTCATTACCCCTCCGATCTTTTTATCTTTCAGTTATTTCATTATAGGACAGTTTTTTATTATTAATCCATCCCATTTGTATCTCAGATACACGAAATATGGGGGCTTCGTTTCTTGCTCGAATGAAAAAGGACTGCCAGAAATAAACGGCAGTCCTTTCCAATAGCAGAGCTTTATTATTTTTCAATGAGAAGGAATAGACCTGTGAAATTCGTAGTGAATTCCAGGAAATGTGTGTCCGTTTCTTTTACGCCAGAATAAATGGTGCGTAATTCGTCCACTTTATCAGGATACAAAGGCTTCACCACCGGTGTGCCATCTTTTTCAGCATATTCAGGCAGGGCAACCCAATCTCCCTTCCCCTGCAGAGCCTTTTCATCCCAGAAGTAAACAGTGAAGCTCTTGCCCAACATATCATTTGTGAGTTTGAAGGAGTAGGTCAGGCGCGCATCACCAGGGAGCAATTTCACCTGGGTGGTCCCATTCAAGACATCCAAATTCATGGCGCTGCGATAGCTGCCATCAGGAACTTTTTCGGTCTGTGTATCGGTAAGCACAGCCTTTTCATCAAGATAATTCAGAATTCCATCAAAATTGCACAGCCCGGTCGTGGCGAGAACAAAATCACCATTGGGCAAACGCAAAATCGTTTGATCGCTGCAACTGAATTTAACTGAATTTGCACCGGTGACGGGGATAGGTAATTGATTGGAAACCTTCGTCGGGTTATTCGCTGAATCACAGGCGTCGCCGATACCATCAGCATCAGAATCTTTCTGATCTGGGTTATACACTGTCGGACAGTTGTCTTTTCCATTTATTACGCCGTCGCCATCAGTATCGTTATTACTTGAAGTTGCCTTGATCGATCCTTTTAGGAATGGATCATAAAGCACATAATTGGAAACTTCATCCCCGGTAGCGAGTGGATTGGTGACCACTTCAAATGGACCGGTTATATCTCCCCACCAGTTATTGGTGGCATCGACCCAATTTTCTGTACCGCTCTGGTTCTGGACACCATTTTTATTACCAACGACATCGTTATTGTTGATCAGAATAGAGAGTGGAGAAGAACCGGAAGAAAGTACGATCGCCCCGGCATCGGGATCAGAAACTCCATTGCCGTTGTTGGTGAATATATTATTTGCGATCGAAATATTACTGGCATTTCCGATCCAAATACCATCTTCCGCGTTATTTCCTATGGTGTTTCCGGTGATCGTCGCTCCATTCACGCCATCAATATCTAGGCCATCTCCGTTGGAATTAGTAATGGAATTTCCAGAAATTGTGGCATTGTTACTGCTATCGAGATACAAACCATTTGCGACTGAGTTAGCAATCGTGTTCCCAGTAATTACTGCATTATTGCTGCCATAAACATAAATACTGGCTTCAGTAACAGCATTCCCAGAACCGGTTAATATATTATTAGTGATCTGTACTCCCGGGGCAGCCTGGTAAACCAGGATCCCTGTGGATTCATTCGATGTTGGAGTGTAATAATCACCTGAAATTGTATTCCCCGAAACAATGGCGCTGGCACCATAACTCACCTGAATACCATTCTGTGCAATGTTGGCTGTAGGGCCAGCGCCGGTTACTACATTGTTGGTAATGGTTGCCGTGGAACCTACACCCGCTACGGTGATACCATTCTTCTGGTAACCATCTATCGTATCGTTGTTTATGGTAGCAGAAGCAGTATTCGTACTGGTTCCAATTTCGATGGCTACACCATTTTGGCAGCCACTCAAGACCGATCCGTTATCGCGAATATTGGTGATCACATCGTCAAATATATTGGCGGTAGCACCGCTATTCACGAAAATGCCATAATTGATGCTTCCGCAGGGAGAAGGCCCGGGACCGGCGACAGTCAAATTGCTGATGTTCGCAATTACATCAGCACCGGATATGGTGATAATGCTTTGCCTACCCAGAGGATCGGTTGCAAGTGTACCGGGTGCTTGAATTGTGGTTGAATTTGCACCTGATCCCACCAAGCTCACAGATTTGTTGATCGTGATTTGCTCGTTGAAAATACCAGCTTCGATATGGATCGTGTTGTCCGAAGATCTGGCATCATCGATCGAACTCTGGATGGGATTGGAGACAACGTGACATTCAGTGACAAAAGCCGGACAAGCCCCTGAAGCAACGTAACCCACGCTCACCCCACCACCGGCATCGAACCACGGATCGCCGTTAGCCAGTGCATCAGCAGCAGCCTGAGTAGCCATTGGCATGGGATTTCCATCGGCATCCAGCAAGACAGAATCTGAATTTGCGATCGCTACCACGGCCTGTTGAACCGTTGAGTCTACATCGGCATCTTCGGTTGGGGAAACTTCAGCAGTGGCTGTTTCAGTAGGAACATCCGCAGAAGTAATACTATCAGTGGCTGTCTCGACCGGTGTTTCAGTAATTGTATCTGTGCTTGTCAGCATTTCTGTCGCAGTAACCGCATCCGTAGGATCAACCGATGTCTCTTGAGGTGTGGCAACGGTTTCTTGCACGACAGGGGCATTATCACTAACCACCTCCGTTGAGGTTGCATCCGTATTGCCATCCTCTGCAAGAACGATTGATCTTGCCGGGAATAATAACCCGCTAACAAATAGAATTACCATCAAGATTTGTAACCATTTTTGATTCTTCTTTGTAGTCAAATGCACTTTATTTTCTCCCTAACCTGGTTTAAAACGAAAACCGACGCGTCCTTCTGGCATCGATTGCCTGTAGCAATCGTTCATTCCAGATGTGTCACGGCCGGTTTCGCTATTTGCTCCCTGAGGCCATACTGGGGGAAACCCCAGACAAGCGACCAATTAGTGGTCCTCAGATCATCACTTCCGAAAATTAATATTCGATTGTGTTTATTTCAACCCATGAGATTTTTTCAACTCAAAATTCACGGACAAGAAATTTCTGCCTCGTGTCATGTGTCAACCAGAGATAGTATCATTTCTCTTCAGTGCGACAATATTTTGAATTTCCGTCCTTCGGGCCAGGCAGTATTATATACCGAAAAAATTTATTGTGAGTTAAAAACACATAAAACCTAATTAGTTAAAAAAACGGGATGGAGTTGAATTCCATCCCGGGGAAACTTTATTTACATGTTTGACACAGTACTAGCGTACGTAAAATGTGATGGTAAAGGGTTGGTCGAATTCAGGGCCGATGCCGAATTTCTTGCCATCCGGGGTTTCAAGCATAAACTTTATGGTGTAATTATTTACATCCGCAGGTGCTTTCAAATTCAAGTGGAGTTCGACCGATTGTCCGTTTGAGACGACCTGGCCAATGGTAACACCATCTGCTAGATTGAACGAATTGTCGTCAGTTGAAATCACTTTTGTATTCGCAGGCCATGTAGCGGTTCCCACATTCGTGATACTGAAGATTTCTGTGAAGCTCATGCCGGCATTGATGTAAGTTTTGTTGGGGTACAGCAGGGCTATTACGTCCCCTACCCGGGAAGATGGGCCAGAAGTTGAACCTGTGCCCTGGTTGCTTGGAATTGCAACTGTCGTAATTTGTACGATAGGAGTCATTGTGGGTAAGGGAGTCGGCACAAGGGTAGATGTTGGAGCCTGAGTCGGTTCAGCGGTCGGAGCCTGAGTGGCGGCAACAACAGGCGGTTGGCTGGCAGTAGTGTTGATTTGCGTTTGCATCACCGACAGTGTCCCGGCAATGGCAGTTTGTAAATCCGTGGTTTGAGTCGAGGTTGCTGGTTGACTGCAACCAACCAGTATCAGGCTGGCAGTCAGAAGTGTAACAATCATTTTCGTTAAGGGCTTCAAAACGTACCTCCATTTCTTGATCATTAAACCAAATTGAACATTTCATTTTAAAAGAGTCTGAGCCCCTTTTACAAAGGTAGCCTCTTTTGTATATGAAATACATAAAATCGATGGTGACCAGTTGGATTGTATCACTTATCCACTGCGATAACATCGTCCATCAAACCCGGATCCAGCATTGAAGATCAAGTGTGGTGAATGCCACCACTGGATCCACGGGCACTGGCTTGTGCGTGGATTTCGTTCACCTCTTGTTCCACGACCAACTCACAAATCACCGGCAATTGCACCAACTGCGCGACCGCCATGCCTTTTCTGATCCGCATAGGCTTCCACGAATAATTAACGATTTTAATGAGTATCTCACCCTGATAACCAGCATCGATCACGCCCGACCCCACCAGGTGATTATTCCTGCCTTTTGGTCGCGCCAGCAGCATGGTACCTTCGGGAATATCCATGGTGATTCCGGTATGGACGTTTCGATAACTGAACGGCCATAGCAGGAGATCTTCTACTGAATATACATCCACACCGGCGTCTTGCGGATGATTGCGCGCCGGTGCAACAGCATCTGGCCGCAAACGGGCAAAATTCAAAGGCATAAAGACCTCCATGAATGAATCAACGAAACTCGAGTTGTCAACCTGCGCGCTCCGGGTCAAGCACAGCCGCCGTTTTCCACCATGCCAATAAGATCCATGGCCCCAAACTGAAGTACCCCACCAACGCTGTGCCGGCGAGTCCATAGGTTGCCGCGGCAACGCCATCCCCAAAACCGGTGATCAGAAAACTGAGAATCGCCCAACGATCCCACCGGGCATTCGCAATTGCTTCACTTTTATTCGATTCCAGTTCGGCAGGGCAGAAAATCAGAAAAGCAACCATGGTGATGAATGTTGTGAACCACCAACCCAGAAAATTCTGAATCGGCACTCCAAAATATACACCCTGGGTCTCCCAAATCCAGTCTCCGCCCAGCACCATCAACGGATCCATGATCAAATCCCAGGCGGTCATGATCAGGCCAGCCACGCCTGCCAGCGCAGCGACCTGGATCCAGCGTTTTTTTAAGCGCGGAGTCAACCAACGCGCCATCAGAAAAGCCGGGTACATCATCATGAACCAGGCTGTCGGGATCAGGTAAGGCACCAGACCTAAAAACTTTGGGCCAAGCATATCAGAATAATGATAGGGTCCGTAAATCCAGCCAGTAGCCACACCCAGGGTTTCCATGAGCAGGCTGATGCCAAAACACAATGCGACCAGGGTCAGGGCGTGTTTCCAGCCCAAGCGGATGCCGGCATGCAGGAAGGCAAAGAGAAAACAGGTAATGGTGGTGGTAAAAATCGTCCAGTTGGGGTTGGACTGCCCTAACATCATGCGCACCACCATCAGAGTGGTGAGCAGAGCAAAGACTGCCAGAAAAATCAATGCCAAGCGGTGGAAAAAATTTCTCGTGGCCGTTTTCCCCACCTTACTTCTTCTCCGGGAGTAAAGGCAACAGTTCGTCAGGTAATGGGCGATCTTCGATCCATGCCTGGACCGTGGCATTGAATAAAGCCGGGGCAGTCATAGCCCAGTTGTGTTCTTTGGCCAGCGAAGAACCTTTCCCCAGCGAAACCATCACTCCCTGGGCATGGGGTAAAACCGCCAGCAAATCCCGCCCGGATTGGATCATTTGTTTGTACTCGAGCGCTCCGACCACCACCAACACCGGCACATTTGCCTGCTCCAGGCCGGAGGGCAAATGAAAATGTAATGCACTGTACATGATATTGGTGAAGCCACTCTCAGTTGTCTCCTGGAAGGATTTCTTAAATTCCGGAAAGAATTCCTCTCCAACTCCGGCTGCCCCACGCATGTTCAGTCGGATCCACCAATCGTTATTTTTATAAGGTGCCATGAACCAACGGTAAGAGAGCTTAAAGAGTCCCGGCGTATATAAACTTTGCCCGGGCATGGGGCGTAGTATCGCACTGCTGGACACTGCATGGTCAATCACATGCGGATGCTGGCTGAGCAGGCTCACCACCACCAAAGCCCCCTCTGAGAGGCCGACTACATGGGCCTTACCGCCGTGCCCCTGGCTGAGGATAAATTCGGCAATCCGATCCGCGGCGGATTCCACCGAAAAAGGGCCCACCGCTACGCTCTGTCCCTGTTCAGGCAGATCGGGTACCAGGCAATGATATTTTCCTTTAAAAAATTCCACCTGATGGCGCCACATCCAACCCGCAATTCCGCCCCCGTGTAAAAAAACAATACTGGAGGCTTTTTCCGGGCCTGCCTCTTCAAAATACAGACCTGTTTTTGGATCGAATGCCATAAATACCTCTCTCTTCAAAATCCACGGATACGTTCGTGTTCAATTATACTCTGGTGGTTTTCATTGACTGAAAGGAAAGAAACAACTCCCAACATTGAATCGTTGGGAGTTGCACCATCGATGGAGCTAATTGAGTTTTTCGAGAAAACAAGCTTCTCTCACTTGCAAATGGATTTTATGAGGACGACAACTACTCCCCGGTAAAAGTGAAGGCGTATACGTTGGATGCCAGATCGCAATTGGTACCAGTGTAACGACACATCCTGAAATAGTAAGTGGTATTGTAATATCCGGTAACGGTAAACACGCGGTAATATCCGTGCGGAACTGAAATCTGGCGGGATTCTCCATAGACCAGTTGCGTGGGGTCGTTGCCGTAAAGAATCAGGTAACCATTATTAAAGGTACCGTAAACTCGCCAGTAGATCACTGCTGCGCCGGCGCCCGCGCTCTTCATATAAGTAATGTAAATATAAGGACCCACCGGAGTTTTTGAAGTGTTCGATAAATGGTTCCCGGGGACAGCCGTTGGTACCACCGGCATGAGCGTAGGACCGTAAACTAACACATAACTTGTGTTGCTGTAAACATCACAGGTATTGTTCACATAGCGACAAACCCGTACAAAATACACGCTGCCTGGGTCTCCCTGAAAGACAGCCGAACGGGCGTTCGGGTCACTGACATAATTCGTCGAATCGGTCGGAAAGGAAGGTGACTGATTCGTGGCAGACCAAACCACTTCGAATCCGGTCGAAAAATTGCCGACCGCATCCCAGATCACCTGGACGTTTCCACCACCCATATCAACAACGCTGGTAATATTGATGGCTGCAGGAACTATTTGCGTAGCCGTCGGCTCGACCGCCGTGGGAGTGGCGCTTGGTACTGCCAGAGTCGGACCTGGGGTCGCTGTGATATAGATCACCCAGGGAGTGACAATATTGAACACCGGGGTAGCTGTCTCGACCGGAGCCACTGGTTGGGTTTGCATCGCAGTGGGTAATGCCGCAACTTGGCCGCACCCTGCCAGAAAAAGAGCGCAAATGGAAATAACTAAAATCACCTTTGGATGTATCATCATTCCTCCTATCAAATCCATCACTAATGATTATAGCGTAATCCAAATCCGATTAATGCTTTAATAAAGAAGAATATTATTATTTGATCCGCTTTCAAAGAGTGGACAAAAAAATTGTTTCCCGGTAGAATATGAATATGAACGATCGTTCAGAAGAGAAACATCCCAACCCTGACCACTCACGTAAACAAATTGTCTCTGCAGCTCACCGCCTCTTTCTGGAGCAGGGCTTTCACGGTACCACTATGCGCCAGATTTCCAAAGAATCGGGTATGGCACTGGGATCGTTGTATACCTACTTCCCCGGCAAAGATGAACTCTTCAAGGCCGTCTTTGACGCCTATAACCCCTACCTGATCTTACTGCTCGCACTCGAAAATTCGCAGGGAAACTCCGCAGAAGAATTAGTGCGTACCGCAGCGCGCCGTCTGGTCACGGCCCTTTCAGCGCGACCTGATCTGATCAAGCTCACTTTCATCGACGTGGTCGAATTCCAGGGACGGCACCTGCAGTCTGCCTACCCAGAAGTCAGCGCTCGCCTGGAAGGTTTTGCTATGCGCATAAAGCGTGACCCAACCGCCGTCAAAGATTTTTCTGCGGAGAGTTTACTGCGTGCATTCTTCGGCTTGTTTTACTCGTTTCATATGAATGAGATGCTGCTCGGAAAGCCCCCCTCTCCCACCACCCAAACCGCCGCCTTGCAGGACAGTATCGAGATCTACCTGCGCGGTATCCTGACCTGAAGCACGTTTCTATTCTTCTGGCAAATATTAATCTACGCGCAATTTATGACTTCTTCCCGTACCCTCCCTATTTTTGTCGTCCCATACGATCCTGTTTGGCCGCATCTCTTCCTTGATGAAAAGCAGCGTATCGAAGCCGCCATTCACCAATACATCAGCGCCATCGAACATGTCGGTTCCACAGCTGTCCCTGGTCTGGCATCCAAACCGGTCATCGATATCCTCATCGGTGTGCACGATCTGTCAGATGCACCCTTCTTCATTCCGCCCTTGCTGACATTGGGGTATGTCTATATTCCTGAACTCGAACTTGACCTTCCTGAACGCCGGTACCTGCAAAAAATCTCCGCGGGCGCGCATACGCATCATCTGCATATTGTCGAACCCGATACTCAGTTTTTTATCGACCACATTCGTTTCCGCGACATACTACGAGCTCATCCAGAGCTGGCACACGCATACGTCGAATTAAAGCAAACCCTGGCCAAAAAATACCGCTACGACCGGGCAGCCTACACTGATGCCAAGAGCAGTTTTATTCAAAAAGTTTTACTCACCCACTGATTTCATCCACGGCCGTAAAATCCTCTGTATTTCTAATGAAATTCAGAGGAGAAAACCGTATGATAGAGGATAACAAGATAATGAGGTTTTCTTCTTATGGATCAATCGATTCGCTCGACTGACGCATTTGAGAATGCAAAATATATAAATATCGAAACATACCGTAGGTCGGGTGAAAGCATCCGCACCCCAGTCTGGTTTGTCGAATCTGGCGGGTTACTTTTCTTTTTCACCCGCGCTGATTCCGGTAAAGTAAAACGTATCCGTCACAATACCGACGTAAAGGTAGCTCCCTGTAAAATGAACGGTGAAGTAACCGGCGATTGGCAGGACGCAGAGGCCTCTTTTGTTGAATCAGAAGAGTCGGCCAAAGCCATTAAATCTCTATTCGAACAGAAGTACGGCACTGCCCTGCGCGTCACGGTTGCTTTATCCAAACTCCAGAAAAAGAAACGCGTATTCGTCAAAGTTAATTTTCAACCACAATAAAAAGATTGATTCACTGTGAAAGTAGTAACCGCGGAAGTGATACCGCGGTTACTTTTTATATTCCTGAATGCAGATTTCACCTTCTGGCTAGAGTGCATTCTCTGCATTATGGCCTTCAGGCAATTCTTGCGTGCTGGCGAGAAGGCAATCTTTGCATTTTGGCCAGAGAGAATTCTTTGCCTCCAGGCCTGAATGAAAAAATCACCTTAAGGCAACCAGAGTGCAAAGAACGTCTTTCATCGGAGTGCAAAAAGCGCACGTCTCCAGAGTGCAGAAAAAGCACATGATTCTATTCACTACTTAATTATTTACTTTAAATACTTTAAGTAAATCCCGACTGCTCATTTCTTTTTTTGTAACCGTTGCAGTTCCTTCGTAAAGATCAAATTCCAATCATAACGTGGACTTCGAGAAGGTTGTTTATATTGTCCAAGATCTATCTCATCGGCAAAATATGAAGTTAAAAAGCGGATTAGAGCCAGGGTCACCAACTGGCTGGCAGGAAGGCGTAACTCTTCAGAAATTGCACGTATGGATTCACGGATCACCGGGGGCAGATCGTAAGTGGCACGCTGTTCGCGACGGGCTTGGATTTTAATACGCTCCTTTACCAATCGCTCCCTTTGCTGGCGCGGCATTTGCGCTTCGGCCTGACGTTTTTCCATCCCGGCGAGCAGTTCAGCTACCGCTGGGTCCAACGTAATGGGACGAGGTTCGTTCTTTTTAGTCATGGAGTACCTCCAACAAACGTTCGAGTACTTGATTGAATCCCCCCTGGAACTGGCGGCCATTTTTGAATCCCGTCAGTGCTGGAGAACTATGACTGGCTTCCCATAAAGTTTTTCCTTGCGCTGAGGCGGCTCGAACTGAAGCATCCTGCGGGATGGGCGGCCAGACATGTTCACCAAATGCAGTCACCAACTCACGAAACTGGACCAACGTTTCTTTCGTAGTACGCTCGAAGAAGGTAGGTAAAATACTGTAACCGCGGTAACACTTTCCGGATTGGCTCAACTCGGCCATGGTTAGCAATATCTCTTTGACACCGTCGATTGAGAGCATATCCAGGCGAGTAGGGATGATCACCCAGTCGCTGGCCATCAAGCCGTTGATGTGCAGCAGATCCAACGAGGGAGCCATATCCAAGAAAACCACATCGTAATTTAGTCCGGTCAAATGGTCACTCAAGATGGTCTGGCGAAAATCCATCAGCGCGATTTGACGCTTTACTTTCTCTGAGAACTTGTCTCCGGCAAGCAGATCCAGGTTGGGGCGAGCGTGAAGGACCAGGGTATCGAGCGGTTCTTCCAGACTCAAAAATTTGTATAAACCCGAGGATTTTGAAAACCCGAGAGAAAGGGCGGTATGCCCCTGCGGGTCCAGATCAATGAGCAAGACGCGCATTTTCATCCGGGCCAGGCCGGCGGCCAGGGTAACCGCGCAGGTGGTCTTCCCGACCCCTCCTTTTTGATTGGCAAACGCAATGACATGCATGGTGGAATAATCTTCCCTACCGGGTGAAATCAAGGTACAAATGGAAACGAAATTTAAACATAAGGGTCACCCCTTGATATTATAGTCTGATTAACATCAATAACAAGGGTCGCCCCTGCCAATATTCAATAAATACATATAGGGTCACCCCTAAAGACCCTGGAAAGGCAAAATAAGGCGTTTAAATGAGAGATTACGTAAAGTTACTCATCCACAAAAAGAAGGCCACGAAAACCAAAAAAGGCTAAAAGAAATTGCTTGAGACGATTCACAAAATTGTCTTTCTATCTGTTTAATATTTTACTCATTTCTTCCCTAATCCTGGTTATGAAATATGAAAAGTGTAACCACGGTTACACTTTTCTTAGGAAGAGTACTGCGTTAAGAAGGAGGGGGAAATTAGCTGAAAAACCGACGGCCTCGCCTTACCCGATTTGATCTATCCCGAACAGTTAAGTCGAAGTGTAACCACGGTAACACTTTATGGAGGACAAAAAAGACGCCCTATTTAGGGCGTCTTTGAGTAATTAATTGGCGCAGAAGCGATTAATTTCGGTCGAGTCTGGCACGAATGAGGCGAGCTAATTCTTCGAGCAGTTCCAGTGCACCGCCACCGTTGCCGCGTGTGGCCACCGTGTCGGCAATCTTATCGAGAGCCTGGTCGCGATCGTACTCGTCGAGTTCGTCAAGAGTGGTAAAGAAACGTTTTAGCGATCGAGATGCCTGCCTGCTCGGATCGGGCAGCATAGGGTTGGAAACGTGGTGCACACCGGCAGATTCAGCGGGTAGCGGGGTCGTGGCAATCTCGGCAACTTCATCCGAAGTGAGTTGGTTTTGAATAGCCAGCCGGATCATGCGTTCCCATTGCTCGCGCGGTGTGGCCAGTACTTCGCGCAATACCCGTTCTGACAGACGGTAGCGGTCCGCCTGGTCGAGCTGGGGAGACGGCATTTGTAAAATATTCAACAACTGAACCATGCGCGGCCGGGTCAGTTGCATGATGGGCATGATACGGTCCCACAGTCCGGCAGGCATGCGTTGCGTACGCGCCACACGGAAAAATTCATAGTCGTCGGTGATATCAGCCGGCGCAGAAATACCCAGATCTGCCAGAATCAAAGAAGCGACCTCACAAGCCTGTTCGACCGCGGAAGGAGGTTCGGCGTGGCGATTTTCCAGTACCTGGCGCTGACGGGTGGGATGGGCCACTACTTCCACCCGGAGCAACGGCTCGTCATGTGCTCCGGAGGAAGTATATTGCAGGCATGCTGCCCAGAAACGCCGTTCGCCGGTCTCGATCTGGAAGACGTATTCCCCTGAAGGTTTGGCGACCCAGGCGCCGGTGATGGACTTGATTTGTCCATGTTCTTCAAATGAAGAACCCATCGCCAGCAGGCGGTCGACTTCTTGGCGGATACCGCTATCTGCGCCTGCCATATCCAACCAATTCATGGCAGCCTGATAGCAGTTGATCTTACCTGAATAAAAATTCACCCGCAAAACAGGGGGCAGCAGACGGCGCGGCTGAAAGCGGTCGGGCATCATCTGGCTGGGCTTTAACCGTTCGATACGCTCTACCTGTGGCTCTTCAACCACCGGTTCCCCCATATCTGGCGCTTTTACTTTGACCTTTTCTGGCTGGTCAGAGGAGGATAAATCATCGAATGCGCTAAAACGTTTACGAGGAGGCATGAGGCACTCTCCATCTACACCGGTCAATGACCGGACTTTTTACGAGTTTCGTGTAAGACAGCTTCGACAAGACCGCTGTATTCCTGAGTGGCTCGCGAGCTGGAAGCGATCGATTCGGTGGAACGAACCCGAGGCGGACGGTACGTGAACACATCCATATGGCTGGAGTGCGCGTACGCCAGATCGGAAGATTTATGGATTGGGGTCAGCATGAGCGACTTATAGCGCTGCTGCAACTCGGTCAGGATTTCCTGTGCTTCGCTACGTTGCTCTTCACACAGGGTGGGCAGGTAGCCGAAGATTTTCAATTCCGGGCGGAAATGTGTTTTGATTTGGTCGATGGTTCGTTGCAGTTCGATCAACCCCGAAACTCCCAGGTAGCTGGTCTCGACCGGGATCAGCACCAGGTCGGCAGCAACCAGCGAATTGACCAACAGGTCACCGGTATTTGGCGGGGTATCGATGATGATATAGGCAAATTGAGATTGAACCTGGTTCAAGGCTTTGTGCAAACGGGTCTCGTTTGCCATTAAGGATGGCAATTCACGCGCGGCACGGATCATGCCGGAATGGTCCGAGGGGATATAAAAGAGATTGGCGTGATGTTCGCTGCGCTGGATCATTCGTTGGATGGAAGGGGGAGGCGTCTCCGTCAAGAGCGCGGGCAGGCTGACCGGGAAAATGTCCTTATGTTTATCAAAACCGGTAGCCAATAAGGCGTGACCCTGAGGATCCATATCCACGAGCAAAACACGACCGTTGGTGCCCTCTTCTGCTTCCAGGCGCAACGCCAGACCTGCGGCCAGATTGACGGCAGTGGTGGTTTTGCCCACACCCCCTTTTTCATTCGCAATCGTGATGGTAATGGCCATAAATTCTCTTTCTAAAATCTGGAATGATTAAGTTAAACCAGATTTTATCTTTATTATACTAATTCCGTTAACTGTTCTTCCATAATCAAATATTAGCATAAAACGCTTGTAAATTCAACTGAATTGTGCTAAATTAGGGTAGCAAGTAGGTTAATTAGCGTAACTCTATTGCTTCTGTTCCTGTTTTGTGCCATAATGTGGATGCAGGAGGCTGCATAAAGTGGTTGATTCCTTTAATGATAACGAATGGCGGCTCGTCCGTCTCGATCGATTGGGCCTGAAAGAGGATCCTTTCAAACTTTCGGCTGATCCACGATATCTCTACCTCGGGCCAGAGCATCTGGCTGTGTACCGCCAGGCTCAGGGTGTCATTTCACGCCGCCGCGGGTTGGCCCTGATCTCGGGCGACATGGGCATGGGAAAAAGTTCTCTGGCAAGAAGATTATATGATGTTTATGCCTCAGAGGAAAATGTAAATATATGTTACATCCATACTGCAGCATTCAAGTCGGCCATGGATGCTGCGCGTCAAATCTCGAACAGCTTGAATGTACCCCTGCAGCGCTCTTTTCAGCGCCAGATGGAGGGACTCGAAAAATTCATGGCCAATGCATATACCAATGACAAGAATGTCATCGTGCTGCTGGATGATGCGCAGTTAATGGAACCGGAAGCGCTGGAGGTTTTGCATCGCCTGTATAACTTCGATTATGATGCCAAGGTCGTTCAGGTACTGGCTTTTGGACAATCTGAAATGACCTCTGTTTTCGAGACCAACAAACCGGTGAATGCACGCGTGTTCGTGCGCCTGGCATTGCCGCCATTGACCCTGTCAAGCGCATTACAGATGGTGTTGTTCCGCCTTCGGGTGGCGGGTCGCGCGGAACCGATGATCAATGATGATGCTTTTGAACTGTTGTATGAAAAATCCCAGGGTGTGCCGCGCGAGATCATTCGCCTGTGTGCACTATCAATGGATCGCCTGTTACAGGGCGATGAAACGATGATCAATGTTGAAATTGCTCATGAGGTCATTTGATTATGGCTACTGGAACCGGATCAAGTAAGAATGCATGGGTGCAATTGTATGAAGCCCGGCGCGTACCCAGTGAACAGGAGGTACGTTCCCCAGGTCGCCCGCCCGGTATTGTCCCGCGGACGAAAGTAGGACTAACCCTCTCCCATGGGGAAATTGCCGAGATCGAAGTCTGGCAAAAGCGATTTTCTGATCTACTGCATCGCAGTGTCTCCGCTGGCGAGACGGTGGGCATCTTGACCCGCATCGTCTCCGCTCGTTATAACCGCTATGTTGGTGAGGAAAAAGAAATTAAAGTTCTTGCACAATTGGTAGAGCGTCTGGTGAATGATGAAAAGAAATGAATTATTTCTACCAAAAACAGTGCTTTTTAGGGTAGAAATAAATATCAGGATTGGTGTATTGGTGTCACATGGCAAGTCGCGGAAATAGAACTTGCCAGCATAAATTAGTTGAATTTTTATCAAAGTTGAGGTAGATTATATAGCACAAAGGTTCTATATAATCTACCACAGATGTGGTCTTTGTGAGACAAAGACTCTACCTGCGGAAAGCCAAAACGAACCGGGGCGGGAACCCTGGAAGAAAGAGCGGGATGGACCATTCTCAGCAAGACCCGGCACTGAGCATTCACCTTCCGGACCATCAAGAGGCTTGGGAAATGGTGTTGGGAAGTTTGCGCTCGGAAATGTCGCGTGCACTCTTCGAGACGTGGGTGCAACCTTTACGTCCGATCAACTATCAGAATCATATATTCACAGTAGGGGCCTATAACACCTACGGCAAGGCCTGGGTGGAAGAACGCCTGGGCAGCCGCATTGCCCGCATCCTCGAAGGACTATACAACGAACCGGTCAACTTCAAGGTGGCGGTTTCAAATAACTTCTACAAGAACACAGGCGAAATCACCAAAGTTCAAACCACAGCAGATCCATCACCTGAAGAGGATTTCTCAACACCGGGGACACAAGCGGCACTAAAAGAGCAAGTTTCTTCTGTGAAGTTTGATAGTGCTCTCGAGCTTGCCGGAGAACCGCGTAATCGAAAGATGATGCTGCAACGTGCCTATGGCAGCGAACGGGCACGCCTCATTCAACCCGAACGGGGTATGTTCATCACCGGGTACCTTTTTTCCAACTGGCTGCCCCTCTTTGGGCACTCCGCGTTTGCCATCATTCTGGCTGCGCGTTCGTTGTGCTACTGGAACCCAATGACCGGGGAATTACGCAATGTGGTCGAAACCGAGATGGGCGAACTGGCCGAGCGGGCGGCAGTTTCAGTACGGACGGTTAAAGAAGTGCTGAATAATGAGCTGGTGCAGCGGTATTTCCTGCGTTATCGAGTGCGGCGGATCATGACTTCGAATGGAGTGCGCACCGCAGGCATTTCGCTGCAGGTACGCATGGATGATCCGCTCACCCCGCAAGACCAGGTAAAATCGGGTATCCTCGAGGAAGAGGAGTGGTACCTGGCCGAGTTTTCGGGGGAAAAGGAATAATCAGAAGAATCGTGGCCGGGAGTTCTCCCGGCCACGACAATACATTTCTCGTTCGTCCAAAAGTATTTTTTCCACCCCGTTGGCCTGATGAAGACTGATTTTTGGGTTAACTCATCATCTTGTGCGAGCGGCGAAAAAGACAATATAGTAGAGAAAATCGCCTTTCCACCTTCGATAAAGAAAAAACCTCTGCCTGAATAAGTAATCAGGCAGAGGCTATGTATTCTATAAGGGGTTCGCTTCATCCCATCGGAAGAAAATGGAATGGCAACCCGCGCGCAGATTAATGAACAAATGCCTTACGGCCGGCATAAATGGCTGCGTCGCCCAACTGTTCTTCGATCCGCATCAATTGGTTATATTTCTCCAAGCGCTCGCCACGGCAGGGAGCACCGGTCTTGAGATGCCCGGTACCCATGGCCACAGTGAAGTCAGCGATGAAGCTATCCACGGTTTCGCCGGAACGGTGAGAAACCATAGCGCCCCAACCGGCTTTCTTGGCCATCTCGATGGTGGCAATGGTTTCACTGAGGGTACCGATCTGATTGAGTTTGATCAAAACAGCGTTGGCAGCATTTTCGCGGATGCCGCGAGCCACACGTTCGACGTTGGTCACGAACAGATCGTCGCCCACCAGCTCGATCTGGCCGCCGATGGTCTTATTCAGCAACTTCCAGCCGTCCCAGTCGTCCTCGGCCAAGCCGTCTTCGAGGACCACGATGGGATACTTCTTCACCCAACTGGCATACATATCGACCATTTGGGCTGAGGTAACTTTCTTGCCTTCGGTGCGCAAGTTATAGAAGCCGTCCTCATAGAATCCGCTGGAGGCCGGGTCGAGCGCGATGCAAATTTGTTCACCGGGCTTGTAACCGGCTTTTTCGATGGCCTTCAGAATGACCTCGACTGCTTCGGCATTGGTTTTCAGCACCGGAGCAAAACCACCCTCGTCGCCGACGCCGGTCGAATGGCCGCTATCTTTTAAGACACCCTTGAGGGCGTGATAGATTTCGCTTCCCCAGCGCAGGGCTTCGTGGAAGTTCGGGGCGCCGACCGGGGCAATCATGAATTCTTGGAAATCGGTTCCCTGCCAGTTGGCGTGAACGCCACCATTGAGAATGTTGAACATGGGCACCGGCAATAATTTGGCCGGGACACCACCCAGATAGCGGTAAAGGGGCAGGCTCACCTCATCAGCGGCTGCACGAGCAACGGCCAGACTGACGCCTAAAATGGCATTGGCGCCGAACTTGCTTTTATTCGGGGTGCCATCCAGATCGATCATGGCCTTATCAACAGCGGATTGGTCCAATGCGTCCATGCCGATGAGCCCGTCAGCAATCTCTTTATTGACATTGGCGACCGCTTTGAGGACACCTTTTCCACTATAGCGTTTCTTGTCGCCATCGCGAAGTTCAAGCGCTTCATGGACGCCGGTGGATGCTCCGGAGGGAACGGCGGCACGACCGAAAGCACCGCTATCCAAAGTCACTTCGACTTCGACGGTCGGATTGCCACGTGAATCCAGTATTTCTCGAGCGTGAATCGTATCTATTTCTGAATACATAATCTTGCTCCTCTAAAATATATATTGATGTATTTTGTTCTTGAAGTAAATTGCTTTTCCAGCACTTAAGAAAAAACCTCTGCTTTCAATCGTAAAGACAGAAGCCATCAGCCAATCAAGGCGGTTCGACTTTTCTCAGGTGAGCTTGATCGCCCGGATACTATTATATCAATAATTTTCAGAGTTCCCCAGAAGATTCAGGCAATGTTTTCTCCGCCATTCCGATGCCGGCGACAGCGCCGGTGCTGAAAGCAAATTGCAAATTGTAGCCGCCGCAGGGACCAACCACGTCGAGGGTCTCGCCGGCAAGGAAGAGGCCCGGGACGAGAATCGACTGCATGGTTGCGGGATCGACTTCATTTACAGGGACGCCGCCGGCAGTGACCTGGCAGGTGTCGAAATCGCGCACTCCGGTGACTTTGACGGGTAGGGCGGTGATCAGCCCCATGAGTTTTTCCAGTTGAGCATCAGTACACTCGGCGAGCGGCGTGGATAGGCGCAGTCCATCTTGTTTGAACACGAAGGCGCTCAGTTTGGGGGGCAGGCTGCTGCAAGGGATGTCCTGCAGCGGGATGGGGTCATGCCGATGTGCCCGGATCTGGGCGCGGACCTGGGCTTCGTGATAGGGAAGGAAGTTCAAGTGCATGACCCAGGCTGCATCCGGATGGCGGGCGACCCAATGGCTCAGATCCATCACTGCCGGACCGTTCATGCCCCACTGGGTGAAGATCAGGTTGCCGGTGGATTCGGCCATCGGTTTGTGACCGTCAAACAGGGTCACGTGGGCATCCAGGCGCAGGCCCTGTAGTTGACCGTAGAGGCTCATCTCAGCTGTGACCGGGCCGAGGGCGGGTACCAACGGGATGACGGTATGGCCGAGCGCCGCCAGCGAGGGGAAACATTCCCCGCGCGAACCCAGGGTGGGGTAGGCTTTGCCGCCGGCCGCCACCAGTAGGGTCTCGCATTCAAGATCCGGGTGTTGGGCGAAAGAAAGGATGAAGCCCTTTTTTGATTTGCGTATAGCTATAACCTTATGTTCGAACAGCAGGGTGATGCCAACACCATTGGGTGCACCAGCTCGTTCCAGGGCGCTGGTGAAAGCGCTGACCACCGTCTGAGCCGATTCAGAGACCGGGTAGAACCAGCCATCGGCAGTGGAGTAGGTGAGCAGGCCAAGTTCATCCTCGAGAAAGCGGATCAATTGCGGGGGACCAAAGCGCGCGAACAAAGTACCGAGCCAGGCTGGGTCAGAGTTTTCGGAGCAGGTATAGCGTTCTGCACTGACGCCGCGGTTGGTGAGATTGGCACGCCCGCTGCCAGTGACCAGCAGCTTGCGCCCCACCTGGGCGTTGGCGTCGATGAGGGTGACTGACGCGCCCGCTTTCGCGGCGTGCAGGGCGGCCATCATCCCGGCCGGCCCGGCACCGATGATTGCAATGGGAGTAATCAAAATATCAATCCTCCCCAAACGAATTGGTCGAAACCGGGAGTGGGCATGCGCCCGACCAACCATGATTCACCGATCCCAACTTTTTCAGCGATTCGTTTCAGTTTCGCGTCATCAGTTTGCACTGGGTGGACTTTCACCTCCAGGCCAACCGGTTCTGCTTCGGGTTGGCTCAGCACAAAATCGATTTCATGCTCATTGCCCTTGCCGTAATAAGCCAGATCGCCCAGAAACTTAAGTTGATTGAAGACGGCATTTTCGAAAAGGGTTCCTTCACTGGGTTGGGCCAATATGTTGGCGATGCCGTTATCGTAAAAATAAAGCTTTCTCCCCAGGGCTGTGGACCGGTCCGGATTAGCCATTGCGGGTAAACGGTGGATCATATAAGTCATTTCGAGGAATTCGAGGTAAGCCGCCAGGGTTGGCCGGGTAATGCCGACCACCTGGGATAGCTTGGTTTGATCCAGTTTGTTGCCGATACGCAGAGCCAAAACCCTGAGCAATTGCTGCAACTCGCCAATTTTGCGAAAGTCGGCCAGCGTTTGCACGTCTATGTTGATATAGGAAGAGAATATATCCTGCAGGATTTCACGTTTCACCCGCGGGTCATTTTGCAGCACCACATCAGGCAGCCCCCCGTACAGCAAGTAATTCTCATATTCACCCTTCAAGCGCTCATATTCCGCTTCATCGAAGCGCATGTCTGCGAATGACGGCCGCCTTCGATAGGAGATACCGCGGAAATCCAGTATTTCGCCGAAGCCCAACGGGAAAAGCTCATAAACGATCTTTCTTCCGGCCATCGATTCAGTAAACAGGTTCTTGAGATAATACGAACTCGACCCGGTGAGAAGGAATTTGATATGGCATTCGTCATACAGGTATTTGATAACGCTGGGAAGGTTGGGGGCAAACTGAATTTCATCCAGCGCCACGGTCATGGGCTGGTCAGGGTTCAAACCGCGGTTGCGCAGGTAATCGAGCACCAGATCATAATTTTTCTCTTGAAAGACGGCGCGTTGATCCAGCCGCTCAAGGTCGAGATAGATCTTGTTGTCAGAGTTGACTTGCTCCAATAGCCAGCGCAAAGAGGTGGTTTTGCCAACCCGGCGCATGCCGGTGATGACCACGATCCGCTGATCGGCCAGGGCAGTTTTCAATTGGGAGTAAATGGGTCGTTCGATCATTTTCATGACTCTATTTTACATAAAATAGGCATTATTGTAAATCACTACTTTACAGTTTGTATGATATTTTGTAAAGTATTGATTTACAAATCCACCCCTGCATCATTTACTGATATCCTCTTAACTCTTTAAAATGTTTCATTAAGAATTGAATAGCATAATTAAAAGAACGTGTTCCTGAAAACTTCAATTTAAACTAGGAGATCATATTCATGAAGCCAAACCGGGTAAAACTCGTCATTAGTCTCGCTTTATTTGCAGTCATGTTGGCTGCTTGCGGGAAGTCGCCCGCGGGTACGGCCGCCGCAATCATTAGTGGTAGCACTGCTGCACCGACAATCAACAATGTTGCGAGCGGAGCTTGCACGAATGCTTATTATCCCAACGCGGTCGGGGATAATTGGACTTTCTCCAGCACAGGCAGCGGAATCGGCAGCTACACGTACACTGAAGCGGTCACAAAATCGGGTGATGCCGGCTTCACCACCAGCTATCAATTCAGTACCGGGGTCAATTCAACCATCGACTGGAATTGCAAGGATGGAAATCTATCGGCATTGGACGCAGGGGCTGCGAGTTTCAGCATGTCTACCTCGAAAGTACAAATGACCAGTAATTCTGCTACTGCAGATGGCTATAATATCCCAGCAACTTTTGCCCCTGGGGAAACCTGGAGCGAAGATGTGACCGTGGATGGAACGGTAACTGAAAATGGCACCACGAAAAGCATCGATTCGCAGATCACCAATAATTTGAGTTGCACCGGTGACGATTCTGAATCAGTGACTGTCCCGGCCGGAACATTCACTACTGCCAAAGCTACCTGCACGAAAAAAGTGGTCATTTCGTACACCGTTTCGGGAAAAACCCAGCAGGTTGGCAGCAATCAGGAGACCATCGACTACTGGTATGCCAAAGGCGTCGGATTTGTGAAATCGGTGGCCAGCGGTGGGAGCGATAACGAGACGATCGTGCTGACCCAATACAAGACAAATTGATTTCGCTCTGAAGAACAGCAAATAGACAAACGTTAATGAGAGTGCAGACATCCTTTCTGCACTCTTTTCTTGCGCAGGCCTCCGGTTTGCATAGTGCGACAAAAATTGGGATAATTGACTCAATTTTATATCCTTTCTCAAACGGAGTTTCCTTGCCCACCAGCCAACCCATGCTCCTTAATTGTCCCGCCTGCGTGCGGGCTTCTTCTTTGGGGTGATTTTCATAATAACTCGTTGTCTTAACATCCCTAACAAAAATGGGCATGTTTTCATGAAAAAAAGGCCATTTTTATGCATATATACGTGACAAAAAAGGTGTTTTCAGGAAAAAGAAATCGATTTTTGACGCCAAAATTAGACAGATTATATATTAGCTGTTATCCATTCGTTTTTCATCATATGGTAACTGCCGGGCGTTATCCTGCGTTCTTTTCATCTTCATTCAGCACTTTCAAAAACAATTCCACTGCCTTTGGGTCGAAGTGTGTTCCAGAGAGTGATTTGATGTGTTCGATCACTTTTTCCTTTGGCCAACCTTGGCGATAGGGACGATCAGAAAGGAGGGCGTCCCATACATCTACAATCGAAAAGAGACGCGCAACCAGCGGAATTTGCTCGCCTTTCAGTCCACGCGGGTAACCGCTTCCGTCCCATTTTTCATGGTGGCAGTATGGAATATCCAACGCCGGGCGCAGGTACGCAATCGGCGAAAGTAATTCAAAAGCAAAGGTAGTATGCTTACGCATGACAACCCATTCTTCGTCTGTCAGTTTACCTGGTTTGAGAAGAATGTGGTCTGGTACGCCCATCTTTCCAATATCATGCAAAAGTGCACCGCGCCGTACGTGTACCAATTCCTCTTCGGTAATTCCAGCCGCTCGTGCCAGCTTCATTGTCATCTCTGTAACCCGCTGTGTATGACCTTCGGTCTCTTTGTCGCGCAAATCCAGCGCATGTGACCAACCTTCAATGGTGGAATCATAGGCCACGAACAGTTTAGTGTTGGAGAGTCTTAATTCAGTGAAAAGATTGGCGCTGTCCACTGCAATAGCCGTTTGTCCGGCCAGAACTTTGAAGAATTCCAGCCAGTTTTCGTCAGGCTCGAATGGCGAACGGTGATAGACTTCCAGGACACCATTAACCTGGCCTTTGGCAATGAGCGGAGTTCCGGAATAAGTTGCAAAATCTTCGTCAACGAGAAGTGGAGCACTGATAAATTGAGTGCCTTTCTTAAGAAGATTAATAGCGCTCACCGTCTTTCTTTCCAACGCAACGCGTCCACCAAGCCCTTCACCCAGATGCGGACGTGAATGTTCTATCTCTTTACCTCGAAAGCCAATCCCAGCGGCGAACTCTAATAATTGGGCGTGTGGATTTAAAAGCAGGACAGCGGCAGCATCTACATTCAACCGAGTTTTAATTTGTTCGAGGAGAACATTCAAAGTAAGGTCTAAGTCGAAACTACCCGTGATGGCCTGGTCAATTGTGTACAGAGCCTGGATGTTTTGCAATTGGTGGGTAGTTTCTTCGTTGGCGGCGATTAACTCGGCCGCTCTCTTTTCCTTCTCTTCATTTTGATAGATAAGTTCTTGGTTAGCAACGATTAACTCTGCAGCCCGTTTTTCTTTCTCTTCATTTTGAAAGAGAAGTTCTTGGTTGGCAAGGATTAATTCCTTTTCCCCCTTCTTGCGCTCGGTAATGTCCTGATTCACGCCTCGTATCTTGGTGATTCGTCCCTGAGTGTCTTTCTCGCTGCGGATCCAGACCTTAACGTCCCGTGGTTCACCATCTGCGCGCAGGATACGTGCTTCTACCTGAAACTGTAAATTGGGATCGTTTGTTTCGATGATTCGCCGAACGGTTTCGCCAATCAAATCAGAATCATCTGGGTGCACATATCTACTTGTGAATTTCTCCGCTGACATGATGTACCCGCCTGCTTCCTCAGCAGTCGTGCCGTGCAATAAGTAATACTGATCGTTGAAAGTAAACTGGTTGGTCGTCAGATCTAATTCCCAATGTCCCATACGAGCGATTTGTAACGCTTCTTCGTCTTTCTGGCTAAGTTTTCGAAACGCTTCTTCTCCCCGCTTGCGCTCGTCAATTTCCGACTGAGCCAATTCAAATAATTTAGATCGGAACCACCCAGCCGCCACCTGATTGGCAAAGGAGGTGATTGTTGGTATGTCATTAACGCGCAAATCCTCCCCTTGTACGGAGAACAACCCAATGACTTTGTCCTCCACGACCAGAGGCACGTTGATGGTTTTTGGGATCTTAAGCAGACTTGCCACCTGGCTCGCGAGGGACTTGATCGGTGCAGGCAAAACTTGTTGCAAGATCTCTACCATGGATTCCAGAAAGATTTCCTGCCTCTCCACAATCGGTTGTCTGAACGCGTCTACCGATGCAATTGGCATGCGAAAAGTCGAGAAGTTGATGCCCGTCAGCTTCAGGGCAACCTGAATGGCGCGAGAATTGTAGCTGGTGTATTTAGGAATTAAAAAGGTCTGACTCTCATCAAGGATGAGAATGGCGCAGGACAAACCTACCTTGCTGAGTTCGCCAGACACAGAAAGGAAAAGCTCCTTTTGGCTGGCCGCCAACTGCATCAAGAGGGCGGCCTGATTCAGTGTTCGGATGAGTATATCTGACCGCTTGCGCTCGGTGATGTCGCGCACGATTTCAGTCACTTCATCTGTGCCGCTGGCAACCATGCGTGCTTCGTAATCGCGCAGCCCATGATCCAAAACAGGCAACTGGTAGTTAAAAATTTGCATTTCGCCGGTGGTCAGGGCTGCGTTGATATAATGTTCGAGAAGGTCTGCAAACTCAGGCGGGGTTATGTCTCTGTTCCTCCTGCCGATGATGTCTTCTGATTCACTATTGAGATTTGATTTCTCTGACTTGTAATCCAAAATGACGCCATTGCGATCCATACGGAACATCATGTCGGGCAGCGCATTCAACAAGACCTTGGTACGCTTTTCACTCTCGACCAAAGCATCTTCCACCTGCTTGCGCTCAGCGATATCGATTGAAAGGATAAGTACTCCTTCAGGAATTGGCTGAATGCTTAGACTAAACCATCCCTTTGTTCCGTCGGGAAAGACAAATTCATTTTCCGTTTGGAGAGCAATTCGTTCTTCCATGCAACGCCTGACTATTTCAAATACCTCAGTTGCTTGAATGCCAGGCCAAATATCCATATATTTCTTGCTTAAAAGTTCTTTTTTAGGCCGACGGTTATGTTTGGCGGCGGCATCGTTGATATAGAGAAAACGCCAATCAAAACCAATGATTTGACATCCTTCTAAAAAATGGTCGAATACTGAATAGTCAGACACTATTGTTACCTGAATTCCTTGTCAAAACAAAATTATCTTCATACATTGTCAAACACGAAATTTTACACTATTAGATTGAGCCACCTGATTGCCTCCTTTGTGTTTGGCATGGAAAAGGGCTTGATCAACGGCTGTAAATATTTCAGTGCTTGTAGTGCCATCCTCTGGGAAAATGGCAATGCCCAGAGAAGCGGTAGGGCCTTTAATGATTTCTCCATCGGTTTTGAATTTGCCTTGTTTGTGAAATTCACAAATACTTTTGGCGCGATCCAGAGTCACTTCACGCGAAGCTTCAGGGAGAACAATAATAAATTCATCTCCCCCATAACGACAGGCGATATCTTCTCCACGGATTTTATTGAGCATGACTTTGCTTAATTCTTGCAGCATTTTATCCCCTGCTGCGTGGCCCTGGGTATCGTTAAAGTGTTTAAAATTGTCAATATCCAACATGATGATGCCTAATGGAAGATGTTTTCGTGAAGCTCGCAGTAGCTCGCGATTTAAAGTTTCTTCCAGGTAACGCCGGTTAAACAATCCAGTCAAATGATCCCGCAAGGATTGCTCGCGGAATAACAATTTGCTTTTGATCAAAGCATTTTGGATCTTTGTACGATCAGTAATATCGCGGATATTGCATTGAATTACTTTTTCATTTCCAGCCAGGTAGACGTTACTGACAAATTCCACTTGGAATAATTTTCCATTCTTTGCCTTAAGGGGTAAATCTTTGTAACGAATATATTCGTCGTTTTGTAAGGCTAAAAATGCATTTTTACTGGCTTTTACATCCTTGAAGGCTCCAACTTCCCAAAGTTTTTTCTCGATAAACTCATCGCGGGAATAACCCAGCATTTTTATCAAAAAAGGGTTGACGTCTTCAATCATGCCGGTAGTTGCATTCAGAATTAATATGCCATCTTGGGCGGCTTCAAATAAGCGACGATAGCGAAGTTCCGATTCTTGTAATTCATTATTGAGAGAATCCTTCATACAATCCCCGAATCTTCCCCAAACTCTTTGGATATTTTGATTGATTTCGTAAATGATGCGATTTGAGACCGAAATAATAACTTACGGCAAATAAAATAATTATTTGTCTTAGTTAGTATCATGATAGATACTAAAAACTAAAAATGTTCTAAATCCAACCTAAAAAAAAACTATTAAACTATTTTCTTCGAGTGTAAGTTGTATCCCATACCTGAAACAGTCTCGAGAAGATCGCCATAATTCCCCAATTTTTTGCGCAGACGGCCAAGGTAAGTATGTAAATAATGATTGGAACCACGGTATTCCGGTCCCCAGACCTGGGTTACGATTTCGTCATGGGTAACAATGGAATCAAGCCGTTGTGCCAATTCCGACAGAATGGCATATTCTGTGCGGGTAAGGTGCAAATCGTTTTCACCGATGAAAACGCGGCGAGCTTCGAGATCAATTAAAAGATCTCCGATCTGAATTCTTGCCTCATTGGTTTTCGCTGATACGTAGGTCCTGCGCAAGAACGCACGTACCCTTGCCAGTAATTCTTCCTGCCCAAATGGCTTTGTAACATAATCGTCCGCACCGGCATCGAGGGCTGCGGATTTGCTTGCACTGTGCGGCAGGTACAGGTGAGAATCGGGTGCCTTCTCCTGTAAGACTCGCTTTTGCCCGCCCTGCGGTAAAGTCCACATCGATAATTGGGTTAACAATATAACAAAGGACACCCTGGAAGTCCCTCATCTCCACATCACACTGACAACCGCCGATTCTTTGCGGCCCTTTTCCTGAGAGCCTGTGGTTTACTGAAAGAACTTCTTCAAATAGGTGCACAGGCAGTACTGGAAGCTGTTCAGGGTATCTATCCCGGTATCCGGATTGACATAGTCTACACCATCCACGCATTTGACCGCGACCAAGTCATCAACCCGCACGTCCATCTGATAATGACAAAGGGCGGTCTGGTTAACGGTAAATGGATGGAGATAGAAAGTGTTCCTGGCAACCGCCTTTCCACAAAGTGAACTGTGTGCGGGTTACGAGCTAACTGCACACAGGAGTGGGTTTTCTTTATTGTTTACTTCTTGCTGCTCACGGCGTACTGCCGGTTGCGTTCAGGTTCAACGCACTGGTTTGCTGTGGGTGTTTGCCGGCGGAAAGTAGTTAGGGTTTTGGTAAACTATTTGATTGTTATCTGCTTGCCGGCAGGGCTTTTGCGTGCGGATTGCCAGCTTGCTGGTATGCGGCCTGCCGGCGTGCGGGCTTCTTCTTTGGGGTGCTTTTCATAATAACTCGTTGTCTTAACATCCCTAACAAAAATG
>Ga0182011_10000390_pt1 | contig 38115 bp, 41 predicted proteins | sample 711E1DmetaG_FD_120481 | JGI IMG/M metagenome (GOLD analysis project Ga0182011, IMG submission 120481) | Permafrost microbial communities from Stordalen Mire, Sweden - 711E1D metaG | ecosystem: Environmental > Terrestrial > Soil > Wetlands > Permafrost | place: Sweden: Stordalen | collected...
GTCTGTTTGTTCTTATCCGCCTGCCATTGAGAACGCAAGGCTTGCAGCGTTTCGACGGCGTTCTCGGTGGCCATAGTTACCAAGTCCTGCGAAGTGCCGCTCTTGGGCACGTAGAGCTCCACCTTTTGGCCTCCGCGGCGACTTTTCATCCACTGTTTGATAATCTGCGCTTCTTCGATCTCGTTGGGCAACAATACCTGCTCGGGAATCGTAGCGGCTTCACTATAGAACTGCTTCATGAACTCGCCGATGACCTCGGCGTCGGGGGTTTCTTCAGTGCCTTCAAGGATAAAATATTCGCGCCCAATCAATTTGCCATTGCGGATGAAGAAGATCTGCACACAGGCTTCGCCATCGGCACGGGCAATGGCCAGCACATCCGAATCGCGTTGGTCGGATGTGATGACCTTTTGCTTTTCGACGACGCGATCGATGGCATTGATCTGGTCGCGCAAGGTAGCAGCTTTTTCAAAGAGCATCTGCTCTGAAGCGGCAGTCATTTCCCGGCGGAGACGGTCGACAATGGGGTCGGTATGCCCATCCAGGAAGGCGCATAGGTCGGCAATCAACTGGCGATAGCCCTTATGGTCAATGGCACCGATGCAAGGGCCGGTACACAGCTTGATGTCGTAATACAGACAGGGGCGGGCATCCTTGCCAGTAATCTCGCGGTCACAGGTGAGGTAAGGGAAGATGTGGCGGAGCACATCGAGGGTTTGATGGACGGCCCAGACACTGGTATAGGGGCCAAAATATTGTGAGCCATCATTCACCATCTGGCGGGTGACGGTGACCTTGGGGAAGGGATCCGCCAGATGCACCTTGATGTACGGGTAACGCTTATCATCCTTGAGACGGATGTTGAAGCGCGGCCGGTGTTTCTTAATGAGGTTCATCTCGAGGATGAGGGCTTCGAGCTCCGAGTCGACCACGATCCACTCCAGATCGGCGATCTGCGAGACCAGCTTGCGGGTCTTATGCGATTGGTCGCCACGCTCCTGAAAATAGGAACGCACGCGATTCTTGAGGATGATGGCCTTGCCGACGTAGATAATCTCTCCGGCAGCGTTCTTCATGATGTAGACGCCAGGTTTTTCGGGCAGGGTTTTCAGGATTCTCTGGATGTGTTCGGAAATATCAAGCATAGGGGTATTTTAACACCATGATATGCAGGTAATCAAATTGGGCATCGTTTCGATAACTGTGGGAACGAAACGAAAACAAATCAGTTTTGCCAATGGACAGTGGACAGCATTACTTTTTATCTACAATTGATCTTTCAACCAATCGGCAGGATTATTTTCAATCTATCTCTCTGTGGCCCACAAGGCTACTGCTAAGTATTCCTTCTCAGTTTCTATGATGTGTTCGTAACCAGATGTTTCCAATGTGTAACTCTCGTGAGGCGATTCGAGCAACGGCTGCTATAAAGGAGCGAATAATGGTCGGTATTGAACCTGCGATAGGCTTTTGGAATTGTTCAACAGGGGCACGACATTGTCGTGCCTCTACCAACATCATCGGAAATTTTGAGAATGCCATGGAAATGATAGGGAATAATGACTGAAACGTGCACATCAACAATAGAAAAATGTCTGGGAATTGCTGCCCGGCAATCGTTAACAATTATTCCCAATCGAGACAGGGTGGGTGTATCTTCAACGGTATCGCCGAAAATACATATATGTTGATAAGAGTAAATTGTAATGAAATACTCACCAGGTTGAGTTAATCATAACCAGGGGGGGCGAATCGAACGCCGATGGTGTAAGGGAAGGCCAGATTTTGGCACTGTCAAATCACGTGAACGCCAGAACCCTCCATCACATTACCGATGACCCAAACCGGTAATTTCATAATAACTGCTTGCTTTTGGAAAGACTCGATTTTATTACCTGGAACAGCCATTAACAACCCACCGCTGGTCTGGGGGTCGAAGAGCATCATTTTCTGCCATTCTTCGAGGTTGCGCTCGAAGGTGACACGGGGACTGTAGAACTCGCGATTATCGCCGGCGCCACCAGGGAAGATGTCCTGGCGGGCGTAGGGCAGTGATTCGGGGAGGAAGGGAACCTTGTCGAACTCGATGTTGTAGGCCAAACCGGATGCGAGAGTCATTTCGGAACTGTGACCGAGTAGAGAATAACCGGTAACATCTGTGACTGCCTTGAGATCGAATTCATGCGCCAACAGGCTGGCATCGCGGTTGAGTCGTGTCATCCAGTGAGTGACGATGGCGACAGCGTTAGCATCGGCCTGACCGCGCTTGAGAGCAGTAGTGACGGTGCCAAAACCAATGGGTTTACTGAGCACCAGGAAATCACCCAGCCTAGCCCCACCCTTGGTGAACATTTTGTCCAGATCGACAAAACCAACCACGGCGAGGCCGTATTTAGGCTCGGCGTCGCGGACGGTGTGCCCGCCGGCAATGACCACACCGGCATCACGGGCAGCCTCAGCACCGCCCAGCATAATCTGCTGGAGGATGGCTGGATCAAGATCGGGGGGGAGGGCGGCAATATTGAGAGCCATAAAAGGCGTGCCACCCATGGCGTAGACATCGGAGATGGCGTTGGTGGCAGCGATGCGACCATAATCATATGGAATATCCACGATGGGGGTGAAAAAGTCAGTGGTCAACACCAGACCGCGTTTTTCGTCCAATTTCCAGACGGCTGCATCATCCGGGGATTCCAGACCGACGAGCAAGTCGGGATAATCCGCGGCGTGAAAGATTCCCTGGGTGGGGGCAAGAATTCCACTGAGCATCTTGGCGCTTATCTTGGAAGCGCAGCCAGAGCAGCTCGATAAAGAGGTAAGGTGAATGTCGCTGTTTGGGGAAGGGGAGAGAGAATGGTTATCCATGGCACCATTATACTCAAGCGAGACGAAGATAAAGACAAAAATTATGGCGAATTGACTATAATCAACGTATGGCAAGGATAGCGGGCACAGTTATGGAAAACTGGAAGAACGGAGCCGAGACAAGCCTGCGGGTAGCAATCCCTGGCAAGGTGAATTTTCAACCCGGCCAGTATTTTCTGGGAATAACCCCACTCCAGGCAGAAGCCCTGGGGCAGGTTTTTTATCCGTTGGAAGTTGCAGAGCGGTTCCTCACACTTTCTCCAATGTATGGGGGCAAGTGGTTTGCCGGGCAAGCGATCAACCTTCGCGGACCGCTGGGAAATGGTTTTCGCGTTCCGGCCAGCGCAGAGCGAATCGGACTGATCGGATATGGGCAAAGTAAACTGGCGAGCCTAATCCCGCTGGCGAAGACCTTTCTGGTGGCAGGGAAGGAAGTAGCGCTAGTCACGGATTTACCGGTGCAGGGGTTGCCGATGGCTCTGGAGATCCTGCCGACCGAACAGGCGGCGGAGGTGGCTGGGTGGGCGGACGCACTGGCGATCTGTGCGCAACCAAAGGACATTCCAGAACTGATGCGAGTCTTCAGTAAGGAAGCTTCCAGAAAATCGGTAGAGGTGTTATTGCAGACCGAGATGCCCTGCGCCGGAGTGGCTGCCTGTGGAGTGTGCGCCGTCCTGACCAAAAAAGGGTGGCAGCATGTCTGCAAAGAGGGGCCGGTCTTTTCGTTGGCGGATCTGGTAAGCGAATGAATGAATTATCAGCGAACATTCTGACAGAAATAGGCGTTACTTCGCCGTGGATAAACGCCCCCGGATTCCTGGGTTACTTACCGCCTTCAAAGTTGGATTTTCCGGCCGAAATGGGCGCTTTCCTGCCACCACCTTTGAGCCTCATCTCACGCAACCCGGCCAAAACACGGACAGCAATTCCATTCGGGGGCGGAGTATTACTGCGCACCGGATTGCCGAATCCCGGCATCGCGGTTGCAATCCGACAATACCAGCAGCGCTGGTCCAGGCTGGAATTGCCGCTGTGGTTGAGCCTGTTGCCAAGAGACGCCGACGAGGCTCGGGAAATGTCGGAACTGGTGGATGAGCTGGATTGTGCGGTGACATTTCAGATATTGTTGCCGCGCGGCGCTTCAATGCAAGAGCGAGCAGAAATACTGTCTGCAGCTCAAGGAGAAAAACCCTTCTTCGTAGAACTGCCACTGGATGAAGTCAACCGCGAATGCGTGGGAGTCATTCAGAAAAGCAGCGCCAGCGGCATCGTGATCAGTGCTCCGCGGGGAGTCCTGCTAAAGGACGAACAGTGGGTCAGTGGGCGTCTCTATGGGCCGGCACTGTTCCCGCAGGCGGCGCGCATCGTGAGGGAACTGGTAAAAGCGAAAATAAGCGTGATCGCGGGGTGCGGGGTATGCACCATCGACCAGGGCGAATCGCTTCTGGCAATGGGGACAATCGCGGTGCAAGTGGACGTGGCTTTGTGGGTTTAGAGATCCAGGCAAATGGTGACCGGGCCGTCGTTTTCGAGGGTGACCTGCATGCCCGCACCGAAGACGCCGCTCTGGGTGGGGATTCCCAATGACTTCAATTCTTCGATGAATCGATCGACCAGCGGGCTGGCCAGCTCCGGTTTGGCGGCGTTGGTGAATGAAGGCCGGTTCCCTTTGCGAGTATCCGCGTACAGGGTAAACTGGGAGACGACGATGGCCTCCCCATGAATATCGAGCAAGGAGAGGTTCATCTTCCCCTGATCATCCTCAAAAATACGCAATAAGGCAATCTTCTTTGCCAGAACGGCGGTTTTGGCAGCATCATCCGCGGGACCGATGCCAAGTAAAATCACCAAACCTTTGCCGATTTTGGCGACGGTCTGGTCAGCGATCACCACCTGGCCATAATTGACCCTTTGGACGACAACGCGCATGGCTTTCTTCTTTACATCGCACGAATCTTACGAATCATGGAAAGATTCATCCTATTCAGCAAAACCGATGGCAGCCCGAACTTCCTGCATGGTGGCATCGGCGATGACACGAGCACGGTCAGCACCGTCGTGGAGAATCTCCCAGACCTGAGCCGGTTTGGCTGCCAGTTGGTCGTGTCTGGCGCGCAAGTCCGCTAGGTCCTTGTTGATATTCTCGGCCAGCATCTTCTTGCAATCCACGCAGCCGATGCCGGCACGACGACATTCGACGTTGACCATATTCACCTGATCAGGGGAGGAAAAAATCTTGTGCAGCGAGTAGACGTTGCAGATATCCGGATTACCGGGATCGGTGCGACGCTGGCGGTTGGGGTCGGTGACCATGGAAAGAACGCGCTGGCGGGTGAGTTCGGGGGTAGCGGAGAGTTCGATCTCATTATTCAGGCTCTTGCTCATCTTGTTAACGCCGTCAATACCGATGATCTTGGGAAAGGCGGTGACCTTCATCTGCGGCTCGACCAGTACGTGGGTGTTAAAACGATAATTGAAAGACCGCACAGTTTCGCGGGTAAACTCGATGTGCGGGGCCTGGTCGATACCCACGGGGACCAGATCAGCTTTGTACAGGGCAATGTCGGCAGCCATCAAGACCGGATAGCCGACCAGCCCATAATTGATATTATGCGGATTCTCGCGGGCTTTCTCTTTAAAGGTGGGCAGGTCGGTCAACTTTCCCAGAGGCGTGACCATCGAAAGCAAAGTGTGCAGTTCGGTCACCTGCGGCACATGAGATTGAATGAAAACAATCGATTTTTCGGGGTCGATGCCAGCGGCCAGCCAATCGAGGGCCATATCAAGGGTATTTTGTTTCAAATCTTTGGTGGTTTCGAGGGTAGTCAGGGCATGAATATCGACAATACAGTAGTTACAATCGTATTCATCTTGTAATTTGACGTAATTCTTGATCGCGCCGAGGTAATTCCCTAAATGCTGTTTCCCGGTAGGTCGGGCGCCCGAAAAAACTCGTCCTTTTTTGGCTGGCATAATTGTGATCCTTTATCTTTGGGTTGATCCCGAAGGGTATAAAAATATTTTCAATCATTATAACTTACAATATTTCGAGGGTTCGGGTTTCTTTGGTAAAATGGTTCTATGCCTGAAGGTATAAGAGAAAAAAGCATCCCCGTCTCGAAACGGATCCTGGATTTGTGCCTGACCATTCCGGCGTTAGTGATCCTCTCGCCAGTCACCGGGTTGGTGGCGCTGTGTGTCTGGATCGGACTGGGCAGCCCTGTAATCTTCGGTCAAAAGCGGCCGGGATACCAAACGGAGATCTTCCGTATCTATAAATTCCGCACCATGCGCGATCTACGAGATGCGAACGGCAAGTTGCTGCTGGATGCGCAACGGTTGACCGGACTGGGAAAATTCCTGCGTTCCGCCAGCCTGGACGAATTGCCGGAGCTTTTCAACGTGCTGCGGGGGGAGATGAGCCTGGTGGGTCCGCGGCCGTTGTTGATCTCTTATCTGGAGCGTTACACGCCTGAACAAAACCGACGCCATGATGTCTTGCCGGGAATCACTGGCTGGGCACAGGTCAATGGACGCAATGCACTTTCGTGGGAAGAGAAGTTTAAATTCGATGTGTGGTATGTCGATCACTGGACACTGGGATTGGACATCAAGATATTATTCTTGACCATCGGCAAGGTGTTTCGCCGTGAGGCAATCAATACGCCGGGACAGGCCACTTCGGCGGAGTTCTTGGGGGTAAGGAAAGAGAAATAACAATCAATTTAAGAGTTTAAAGGACAGATTTCCGATCTTTTTAAAAAACCGAAGCTCTTTTTTAGATATTAAATCTATTGGATAGTCGAAGGGATAATATTCCCGGTGGCCAGGTTGGCAGCAGTCTGATTGAAGAGCGCCTGTTTGGCAGGGGTGACGACGTCCGGATTAATATCCGTCAGGGCGATCTGGGCGGACGCGGTGAGGTTACCCTGACCGGCCAGTGCCTGGGGGAGAATTTCCTGCAAGCCGGCAGAGTAGTCCGCGCCCAGCAAGGCAACCCAGGGAATGCTGCCGTCCTGGGGAGCGGCCGTGGTGCTGACGAAGAAAAATAAATTGCTGTCCCCATTCATCACATTGAAATTCTGTGCACTGAGAGCCGTGGCTACATCCGGTAAAGCCGCCGAAGGCGCGAGGAAAGCCGAGCTTAACCAATTCTGACTAAGCGTGCCTGCATCAACGGTCCAGGTCGTGCTAGGACTGATAGAAGGTTCGGATGCGGTCGCAGGAAAATTGACAATAGGGGAATAGAAGGGATTGCACTTGCCACAGACGAATTGGGCGCCATTGATAAAATCATCGGTGTAGGCAGAACCGATGGGACCATCATTGGCGAGGAGGCCACCGGCACGCCAATCATTGGCGATCAACATGGTTAGATAGCCCGCCATAAAGGCTTCATCTTCCGGTTTAGCCTGAACGGTACTGACGTTATTCAGCCCACCGGGATTACCGGCACCCAGCAGGATGAACTGTGTGCCCGCAGCAGCAGAAGCCAGGCTGCTCAGGTCAGACGGGGCGCCGTCAATAACCACAATCTTCGTGCCGGACGTAATATCAGCCGGGGTGATGGCGGAAAGAGTGCGATATTGCAGCGCGTTGGCTGAAGCAAAATCAGTGATCGTTTTTACCAGGATATCATTGGCGGCAGTTTGCGTCTCGACCCAGAGAATTTCGGCGGCGGGAGCCGTTGGAGTAGGGGGAATAGCAGTCGCGCTCGAGGTAGGGGTCGGTGCCGGAGTACGATTCAGTGTAGAGCAACCGGCCAGAAAGGCAGCCAAGAGGATGGCGAAAAAAATCAAAAAGCAGTGTGGTCTGAAACGATTTGTCATGGGTTCATTTTACCTGTGTTTTGATGACGTGAATGAGTGTATTATAATAAGGAATGCTTGAAATCCAGTTGCCAGAGCAACAAGTCATTCAGCTCAATCATGTCGTGTGTGATATCAATGGCACACTAACCGTGGACGGTCAGCTCCTGGACGGCGTCAAGGATGCAATAGTGCGGTTAAAGGATCAACTTGAGTTCCATCTCTTGAGCGCTAACACCGCCGGAACGGCGGCTGATATCGCGAAACAACTGGGAGTCGACCTGACGGTGATCCAGCCGGGAGGAGAAGCGCAACAAAAAGAACGTTTTATTGTGCGCTTAGGATCCTCACAAACGGCTGCCATCGGCCAGGGCGCTAACGATGCATTGATGTTAAAGAAAGCCGCGCTGGGCATTTGCGTGATTTCGCGTGAAGGCAGCGCCGTGAAGACCTTGAATGCAGCAGATTTGGTCGTGCCAGATATTCTTAGTGCTTTTGAATTGTTACAAAAACCCTTAAGAATTGTAGCCAGCCTGAGACAATGAGCGAACAGCCCGAAGAATACCATCCCAGTCAAATCAGTGAAGCACGCCGACGGCGTCGCCACCGCAGCTTCGTCCCTACGAGCAAAGGGGACCGAGCCGTTTTTATGGAGCAACTGGCCGAGCGGCTGGTGGGGAACGCTGATTTTTTCCTGTTCTCCCTGTTGTGTGGACTGGTTTTAGCGGTAGCCATCATTCTGGATAATCCTGCCATCTATATCCTGGCCGCGTTGCTGGCACCATTCATGGCTCCGGTTGTCGGACTGGGGTTCACCACCGCGGTGGGATCGTTGCGATTTTTCCTGCAATCGCTAGGAAGCCTGCTCATCGGCTGTGTGCTGGTATTCGTCCCTGCTTTGCTGGGGGGATGGATCTCGAAACTCATCCCCAACCTGCAGTTGACGCAGGCGCATTATCACGTCAATTTCACCGTACCGGATTTCATCCTGCTGACCATCGGCATTTTACTGGCCATCTACATCACTGTCAAAGCACCCAAGAACCGGTCATTGGTGGCCAGCGTGGCGCTGGCGTACGAAATTTACATCCCGGTCGGATTGGCCGGGTTTGGGCTGAGCAGTGGATTTCACGGTTTATTCCCGCAGGGGTTGGAAATTGTAGGCATCTGGCTGGCCTGGGTGATCCTGAGCGGGACAGTTTTCTTAATGTTTCTCAAAATCCGTCCAGCAAGTATTTTTGGATACCTGTTAACGGCGGTTTTGCTGGGAGCGGCTTTATATACCTTGCTGACGAATAGCGCCTTCGGGGCGGCCATAAAAAGCCAGATGAACCCGACTCAGCAAACGCCACAGGTCACCACGGCGACGAGTACGTACCTGATCAATTCGGAGGCACCGTCACCCAGCCCTACTCTGACTCCGGCACCGGAAGCTATCGTCACACAACCTGAGCCTGCAACACCGACCAATACGCTTCCGCCGACTAATACGCCGACTGAGACTATCACTCCACAGCCAACACCATTATATGCGAAAGTCTTCAGCACCACTCCAAATGCCGGAGTGAATATCAGGAAAACCCCTGGCGGAGAGTATTTGATGATGTTGCAATCAAATACCCTCGTCATCGTTGTAGATCCAAACCCGGTGGTAGTGAGTGGTATCGCTTGGATTCATATCATCGTAGCTGATACCAATCAAGAAGGTTGGATTTCTCAGGGTTTACTTTTAACAGCCACCCCTTCTGCTCAGTGGTAGAAATACTCGATTTCTCGTGCGCGTAAAATTCAGACGCGCATTTATTCTTAACTCTGGAGTTTGAATCATGACAATTCATTTTGGCACTGATGGCTGGCGCGCGGTCATTTCGGATACTTTCACCTTCGAAAATCTGCGCCTGGTGGCCCAGGCGATCGCCGACGCTGTGCAATCAGAATCATGGACGAACGGGACGGTTTTTGAAACTCCCCCAGACCGCCAGACGATGGTAGTCGGGTTCGACACACGCTTTCTTTCTGACCGCTATGCGACTGAAGTCGCCCGCATTCTGGCCGGCAACGGCTATACGGTTTACCTGGCTCAATCGGATGCACCCACGCCGGTGATCTCATACGCAGTCAAAAATCTGCACGCGATCGGCGGAGTGATGATCACCGCCTCCCACAACGCTCCGCGGTACAACGGGGTTAAACTCAAATCTGCGCTGGGTAACTCGGCTTTACCGGAACAATGCCGGCGGGTTGAAGTTTACCTCAACGACAACGAACAGCAGGCGCGCGGGCCGAATTTGATGGATTTCGAAAAGGCGCGCGAACTCAACCTGATCCGTAAATTCAACCCCATCCCGGCTTACTATGAGCATTTACGCACATTGATCAATTTTGACCTCATCGCCGAGAATCCCCAGTGTTTCGTGGTGGATTCGATGTACGGCTCCGGGCGTGGAGTTATCCGTGGTATTCTACAAGGTTTCGGTTGTGAAATTCAGGAAATCCGCAGCGAAATGAACCCAGGGTTTGGCGGGGCGCATCCCGAACCCATCGCCAAATATCTAAAACCCCTGGCCGGCGCCATCGGAGCGGGGATGGGTAACTTCGGGCTGGTCACCGACGGCGACGCCGACCGCATTGGTGCCATGGACGAGCGAGGTAATTTTGTCGACCCACATAAAATCATGGCACTGGCGCTGCGTCACCTGGTGGAAAAGCGCGGTATGACCGGCTCGGTGGTACGCACGGTCTCTACCACCCGGATGATCGACCGGCTAGCAAAGAAGTACGGCTTGGTATTGCACGAGACGCCTGTCGGGTTCAATCACATCGCCGATTACATGATGAAAGAAGACGTCTTGATCGGCGGTGAAGAATCAGGGGGCATCTCGTTCAAGGGACATATTCCTGAAGGTGACGGACCTCTCATGGGGCTGCTGTTGGTGGAAATTCTGGCCTCAGCCGGGGCTTCCCTGTACGAAATGGTGGAGGATTTGCAGAAGGAAGTAGGCCCGGTGGTGTATGAACGGACAGATTTGCGATTAAAAGCACCGGTGGCCAAAGAAAAAATGACCGAAAAACTTATCCACGACGCCCCGCAAAGCATCGGTGGCGAGAGAGTGTTAGAAGTAAGCACACTCGATGGAGTGAAATATATTCTGGCGGATGATTCCTGGCTGCTCATCCGCCCGTCGGGGACAGAACCAGTGCTGCGGGTTTATGCAGAAGGCCGTTCTGAGGAGATGATGAAAGCGTTGCTCAAATTTGGAGAAGGTATCGCCAGTAGTATTGCTTAAAGGGAATCTTTAAATTGAAAGACGGCTTCGATTGCTGAAATCGAGCCGTCTTTTTGTTTAATAGAGTTGGTTAGTGGGCAGATGTGCGCAGTTTGCGACTCAGGAAGATCACTGCGATCAAAATAACTGCCAGACCCAAAAGACCCGGAATACCATATTCATCGGCAAAGCCAGTTTTGGGTAAAGCTGTCGAAGTTGCTTCAGGTGTGCCTGCACCACCCTGAGCTGCCATCTGGGTTTGCAATGCTGAGACAGTAGCCAATTCAGCAGCAGAAAGTTGTGCGCCCGCGGCTTGCGGCGTCCCCGGTCTACTGGTGCTGGTAGCCTGCAATTGGGCTCCAACCACTACGGGAGTGCTGGTCGCGATCACAATCATTGGAGTGCGGGTGGGGATGGTCGTCGCGGTCGCCAATTGCTGTTGGGCGAAAGCCGTGGCTGCCATAGCAGTCGCGGTGTTGGCAGCGTTAATTTGAGCAGCCTGTTCGATATTGTTGGCGCGTTGTTGTGAAAGGATGCCGGGGGCAACCAATAACAGTAAAACAAGAGCCAGGATAAGAATCACACCGATGATCCCGATCGCCAGCAAGAAATTTCTTCCAGAAGGTTGTTTATTGGATTGAGGAGGCTCCGGTGCATCGTTTCCCCCTAATCCAAGATCTGGATTGAATTGGTCGTCATCAAAATTATTTAAGGCCATGGTTTTTCTCCTAATCCGATCACCCTCAAGAAGATTGGGTAAATCCGATCACATCCAAATCAAAAATAGGAATCGTTTTTCTTTCCTTATTATCCATGATTATCCTGGCAGCGCAAACCCTCATTCCATTGGGGAACGAAGTTAAACCGGGTAACACTTTCTCGATGCTTCCAGTTTGTCCCATGAAGGGCGCCGCATGAATGCGCACGAGTTGTCCGGCAGTCACACTGAATTGAACCTGCTCGACCTTATTATCCAGCGGGGCGGAAATCAGCGCTTCCGGCCGCTGCCGTGAGACCTCATTTTCCATGCAGGCATCCAAAACTACTTCATGATTATTATACATAGAAAGTATTTTGAGTGCTGCACTGTTCATACTGCTCTTGCCAAACCCGTCGGTCAAAAGAATGGGGTAGGGTTGTGATAATGCCGTGGCTCGTAGTGAAGAAGGTATCGTGCCCAGAATAAGCCCGCCGACCGGCAGAGCGGCAGCAATTTCAAAAATATCAGCATTTGTACAGTTTGCGGAGGCAATGATCGAGCCGCGGGCAGTGATGTCAAAATCTGCAGAAGACAGCGCTGATGTTTTTTCCCCAACTTTGGTTAACAGTGTACCACTGGCATATTTTCCGTTTCCCCAAGCCCCCTGAATCAGAGCTGCGGTGACTTCAATGACAGCGCCACGATCTGTGATCGTTTCGGCAATGACGCCGGAATATTTGGCCGGCAAGGAGATTTTCTTCGTCTCGGTCTGAATCAAGACCTGCCCGTCGTGGATTGAGATTATTTTTCCGGGGGCTGGAGTGCGAATCAAACGCGAAAAAAGACCACCGGTTTCAGCAATGATGTCATGTTCGCTCAGGGTTTCTCCTACTTTACGTTGGATCAATTCATCAGCGGCTTTGGGCCCGGGAAGACCCAGAACACGGACAACATCAATCAGTTCGTGGTGGGTCGGGACAAAGGCTTCAGCAATTACATCATCCGAATTCACCTTTTGGCCAGAGCGCACGAGCACTGTCCCCGCGACCGGTAAAATACGAGTGCGGCGCAGGTGAACGGCGGATGTGATCTGAGTAAAGGTTGTGTACATTTTATCTCCCAAAACGATAGTTGCAATTAACGTACCAATTCATCCGGATTCAACATCGAATTCCAACGGGCTAAAAGTTCTTCACGGATGCGGGGATTCATAGGAAGTTTAATTGGACGCCCACGTGCATCGATAACCAAGCCACATAACCCGCCTTTGACTTTGAAACGAGTGTCCGCCAGGGCCAAGGATTCCACCTGCAACGAATGATTTATATGAAGCTCCAGGATGGCACTTTCGCCAGACTTCAAGGGTAAAACTGCAATGCTTCCCTGTTTGACCTCAAATTCAAGGACTTTGCCATCGCTGTATTGCAATTCAGTATGTAACGCAAGAGCTCCGGCACGCAACAACCCTTCTGTCGAAACCACTGTAGCCAGGTTGATGAACGCGGTTGATTCGAGCACCTGCACCGGCAGGAGGGGCAGGGTTCGCGCAATCGTACCCAAAGCAGACAGGATGGAATGCGAGTCGAGAATGATCGTAGAAATCCCTTTTGGCTGTAACCCATCCAGCAGCATCATTAAGAGCTGGTTGGGAGCCGCCACTTGCGTCAAGGCTGAACCGGAACAAAGAATCGTCTCATAGCCGTTCTCAGCCAGAGAACCCCGGGCAGCCAGCTCGCGCATGATGAAGCGTAATAACTGGCGATAAGCAGCCAATTCGACGGATAAACCTTCCGGGGTCATTGGGATGGAAGCAGGAAAAAGAGTTTTCTGCCAGAGCTGATCGAGGGCGTCTTCAGGGTTGATCCCGGTCGGGAACCATTGAGCAATATCAGAAAATGGGGTGGATTTGAGAAAAGTTGCGAAACCCTGGGCTGAGCCAACGGGTAGAACATGCAGATTCAAATCCCCGGCCACTGCGGAAGCAACGGTGGTCGAAGTTGCGCCCAGATCGATACTCAAAATGCCTTTTTCAGGATCGCCCACTTTGCTTAAGAAGCGGGTCATGCGACCCAGGGCGACGGCTGATGGGCAGGGAGAATCATTGCTTAAAAGAGCAAGCCGTTTGAAGCCATCATTTTCATCCGTGCGCAACGAAGTGACGACCTTTGCCAAATCTTCAGTAGCCTGGTCGAGGAATTCATTATCCATGTCCGGGCGGATATTGGCTGTGGTCGAAAACTGGCTGTACAGGCCAAACAGGTCTTTGAAGGGTTTTATCAGTAACTGGTTACCGGAATAAACCACCGGCGGCCGTTCATTTCGAGGAAACAGTTGCAAAATGGCAGCAATCAAATCGGCCATCTTTTTCATCGAACGGGCCGCACCTCGATCGGTTCCCCCGGCAAAAAGGATCAAATCCGGGTAAGCTTGCACGGTATCATCAATTTGTTGTTGAAGAGGGCGTGGATCATTGAGACTGATGCTCTCCACCACCCTTCCCGGAACCGTAGCAGCCAGTTTATTGATGGATAACAATGAAACATCATTCATCAATCCAAAGGTTGCAATCTTTAGCTGCTTACCTATCGAATAGGTGATGAACATACGATCCACGCCTTCACCACCCACCTGGCCGGGCAGGATGAGATTGTTGTGCGGATCCAAAAGGATGCGTCCGGTAAGCGTTTGCAACTGGCAAATCGCGTCGAACACCCCTACCGTGATGTCGGACAGTGGAGCCTCTATCGTCGAAGGGGTCGTGCCAGCGGCGATCAAATGATAAGCTCCATCAACAACCTCAAAAAGCAGGGCCTGGGTATGGACCGTGCCAAGGTTAAGCGCCAAAACAGTCAAGGCTTCCTGGTTCACCGCGCTCATCTTAACCAATCCCCAAAAAGGTTTTGATCACATTGACAATAAAAGCACTACGTTCGATCAAAGCCGTAATTGTTGAAGTCATCACACCGGCAAATACGGCTCCAAGGGTGATAGCAATAAAGAACTGACCGATTCCAGAAAATAATCTTACCATAGGAGAACGGTTGGAATTAATTCCCTTTGTTTTGATCACGCTGAAATTAAAATACACCAGAGCAGCGATGGTGCCCAACAGGATAAAACCGCCTTCCAATACCAGAATCCATTTTTGATTTGGACTTGCGGCAGGTACAGATGCAAATGTGTTGATAGCCCCCTTAATTTGAGTGAAAAGGGTTCCCAAAAGCGAACCTCCGATAGCAATGGCTGCTCCGACGGCGACCAGATAAGTAACTGGCAGGTTCCCGAGGCGAGAGAGTTTCGGCGATAGTTTCGTCAAAAGCAAGCCGGATAGGAGGAGGGGAATCAAGGCAATGAAAGAACCTTGCAGTAACGGTACGATCAGTTTGGGTAATAACACCTGATAGATGATGACGACGGCGAAATAACCGGCTGAGACACCAATCAACAGTCCAGTTGCAAAGCGGAAAAGAGGATTATCGCCAAACAGGTAGCTGAAAACACAAATCGTGAGGACAAAACTGACTATCATCCAGAGGAAATCGGCGTTCAGACTCATGCGGATTTTCCTCGTTTCTCTTCCACTACCGGGCGATAAAGGGTGAGCGAGACGACACCGCCCACCAGGACTAACAATACCGCCAAAAGCATGGTCACCTGGAAGGTCGAGAGGAGAGCATTGGCATTTTGAGGATCTTTGGTCAAGGTTTCATAGGCCGCAGCGGAATTGAGGCCGGAAAGGTAGCCGTTGATCTGTCCGCTATCGAAATAAGGTTGAAGAAGGGGGGCTGATTGAGCACTGATGACAACCAACATCGGGGTCGACCCAAGAGCCGGTTTTACCTGCTCGATCCAATATCTGGCAGTATCGGCATTTTCGGTGACCACGATTAGGGCGCCAAAATCCGAGAGCTCGTGAATGGAACTCAAAGGTTGGGTCTGCCAGGCGGGCTGCAGGGAGGAGTTCAATGGCAGGGTGGCCGCCGGGTTCCGCGCCAGACTCTGCAGGCCAATGGAACCCCCTGCCAGATATCCCAGGTCAACCAGTTGAGTCGGGGATGTGTATGCAGAATAGCGACTCACCAGGGGGGCCAAGGATTGAGTGAAAAGCGCGGCGCCAACCGAATTGGTGGATAAAAAGGCGAGCGGAATATTTTTTGCCATCAGATGTGCCAATAGGGGCGATAGCGACCAGTTCAATTCACCATACAGGCTGCCATCGAAATCAGCGGCGATCAATACAGGTTTGTTGACAGGCAAAGCATTGACAGCATTGAAGGTCTGGATTACTTCGTTCGGATAAAGAGAAGGGGTGATGGCAGGAATCTTTACGGCAATCACCGGGATCAAGACTGCGGCAAACATGAGCAATATCACGACCAGCCGAAGAATCCAAGCACGTGAAACAGATTTCTGAGCGAGGCCTTCATCTTCCCAGCGCGCCTGATCGGCAATATTTTTCAGTACCTGTAAGCGGTTCTCCTGGCTTTCAGTTACAGTAAGAGAACTGCTATAGGTTTGCGGGCGGGTGTAGAGATAGCTTAACTCCTCCCCCTGTAAAGTCCCTTCAATTCCAGCCAATGGCCCGGATTCTTCTGCATCCAGCGGGGGTTCTTCTTTTCGCGGATGGACCACTTCTTTTGGCTTGGGACTCAACTCCTCGAGCCAATCTGGTAGAATGGCCGGTTCAAGTTTGATATTGGCTTCGTCTTTGGGCGGGATCTCGTTTGATGAAGATGTTGATTTTTTGGGTTGAATCCAATCGGTCAACTTGGTGGTTTTGAACGGAGCTTTGGTCTTGGAATCTTTTTGCGCCGGCGGAATTACCTGCTCGGAAAGACTTTGGTCCGGCTTGATTCCCTTGAAGGATGTGAGCCAGTTCTCTTCTTCTGGAACGGAGGTAGCGACCGGTTTTTCACCAGTAGATTCAGATCCGGTGGTAGCTGAAGGCTTTTTTGCGAGCGAACCGGTTTCTGCTTTTCCTGACCCGCGCGGTGACCGCTGCTGAGGTGCGGAATTTTTTTTGAGCGGCTGATCATCGGCGGACTCTTGCATAAAAGTCGTAAACCAATTTGCTTCACTATCCTCATCTGAAGAGCTTTCAGCCGATGAAAGATCGGTGGGTTTTTTAGATTTAGGCAGATCAGGTTCAGCTGGTAATTCTTCAGGAATCTCTTCTTGGAAGGGATTTCCTGATTCGTTCGTATCCGACCGCCAAGATTCAAGCTTTTTTACCCAATCATCCGGTTCCTCTTTCTGCGATTGTCCTGATTTGGGAGAACCGCCTGACGACTTCGGAGGAGCAGAAACTCCCGGTTTATCTTTGGGTTCATTATTTATTTCAGACAACCAATCCGGAATAACTGATTCCGGAGCCGTCGAAGATGAAGATGTTCCCGAATCTACGGATTTTCCCTTGCGTTCAACCTGTTCGCGTAGCCGGATGCGGGCCAACCATCCGGGTACTTCAGCTTCGGGGGGCTTCTGAGGGACAGATTTATCCGGTTGAGGTTTTGATTTGCCGGTGGAGGGTTTCTCGGACCGTAATTCATCCAACCAGTCCTGAGAATCATCGCTGGCAGGTGGAGTATCGTGCGGCAAGACCGCCTGACAATACCAACAGCGTTCAGCATTGGCATCATTCGAGCGACCGCAAATGGGGCAAGTGATTTCAGCCATTATTAACCCTCATAGGGGCGGTCAGAACCGAGCCAGATGCGGATACCCGTCAGCAAACTACCCAGAGCTACGCCAATGAGGATCCCGCGGGCCCCGGCGATGGGTACCTGGCTGACCCCTGAAACCAATTCCTGCAGTGGCGGAATGCCAGATAAAAAGGAGAGGACACCGCTATTGAGAAGGAGAAAAATGATCACTGCAATGAAAAAGCAGAATCCCATCAAATTATGCTGACTTTGTAATAAACGGAGGCTGGAATACGCCAGGGTAATTGCTAAAACAGCCATCAGGCTGGCTTCGATGGGCATTTCAATCGAGGTGACGACTTTTTGATAACCGGGGTTGGAGGGGCCTAGAAAGATTCCAATGGCAAACGTGACCAAAAATGCCAAAATCACCAGGGCACTGAACAGGTGATCTTTGACCGGATCACGTAAACGACGCCAGTGTACACCGAAAACAAGGTTGATAATGGCAATCAAGGCAGCAACTGCGCTGAGGGTTACTGCCCAATCCAACAGGGGATCACGAATGAGAGCCATGCCGGAAGTAGGAAAAAAATATCCGGCCAATACGACCGATCCAAGCACAAAACCAATAATGGGCAATACAGGAGATCTCATATCAATCCCAGAAGCTTAAGAAGAGAACCAATCACAATTGCCAGGACGACCACCCCACGGAGTAAATCCTGGGCTTGCAAACTGGCGCTATGCACCGGAGTGGAATGCAAATAGGCAGGCAAAGCAAAGAGCTCCTCGCCAATCAGCGGCTGCTCCGTAGTGGCATAAAGGACAGCCTGGGCAGGAAGGGAATCACTGGCTGCCAGCGTATAAGCTCCTTTTTCTTCAGAATAGCTGCTCAAGAAGCCGACTTCAGATCCATAATTGCCAATCAACACGTTCGTCTTCACTTCGGGGTCATGCATCTGTTCGAGAGCACCGGCCACGTAGGAGAGGGGAGTCACACCGGCAAGGATGCCATGAGTGGGATCGTACAAATCTGTGGTATGCGTTTCACGAGCCACCTGGTGTAAAGTATCCTGGCTCAGCAATGCCAGTACGCTATCTCCACTTGTAGCAATAGGGGGGTTATCTCCAGCTGAACTAAGCTGACTGATGCGACGTAGGGCAGTCAGACTGACAAAAGCAGAGGCACTGGCAGGTTGGGTGAGCGAAGCATTCCCCAGGGAAACGTGAATGCGAGAGCCTTCCTCCACCGAACGGCTGACCGCACGTTTAAATTTGCTCAACGCCATTATGCGGCGAAACACCGGGGTTTCGGCTCTTCGTTTCTGCCGTACGGTAAGCAACAAGACCAGGGCTGATGTGACGAGAAACGAAATCAACCCAGTCAATAATTCATCAGTCATCGATGCGAAATCTCCTCTTGAAGCAGAGCGGCAAACGCACGACTTAGTTTGTCGTCTTCGAGCATTTCAGCGACTGCAGACCAACGTTCATTCGCCGTCGGATTAATAAAAACTGATCCTGCCAACATAATCTGCCCGACAAGTAACCTCAAGGGACCCGATCCTTCCAGAAACGTCACAATAAAACCCTTTAACGGACTGCGATGCAGATTTTGCGCCCATTCAGGCCAGAATTGTTGGCTCATAAAGTATCAATAAAAGTATAGCACAGAAAGAATTCAATTCCCGGCTTGCGGATAGATTAATTTCAATCAATGGTTTCACTTCAGCAAGGTTTCTGTTCTATCTGATTGCCATAAACAGTTGCCAAGCGGTGTTTTAGCATATGCATCCAGACTGTTATACATTCCGGACAAACTTGACCAAAAGGAACTTAGTTGAGAGGTATAAGCTTCAATTGCAAATTGCCAGGCCGCCAGAGATTGGTTATTGATCGGAAAATGAAATGTCGAACTACCCTGAGGTAAGAGTTGCTGCAACTCTTCAGTATGGCCTGCAGAATATGGAAAATCTGCGTAGTAAAAGCGAGAGGGATTCAATACCTCACCGACCTGACGAACAATTTGATGGTCGATATGATTGCCAATGCCAAGAGGAATGACCAAGGTTGCCTCCGAGGGTAAATTCTGGCGAATGTGGCGAACAATCTCGTCCACCAAAGGTCGTTCCGACTCAGACAAGGGTTGGAAAAGGTCTTCTTTTTTCTCGATCAGTGGTCTATCTGTACCAGGGACACGACGATAAATGCAATCGGGATAAGGAAGATGTTGGGGAACGACGCCTAGGCGTTCGCAGGCAAGATTGTCTTCCGCCCTACGTAACGAAGGAGCAGAATCTCCGGTTTGCCAACGTTGGTGGATTTCCCGAGCAAAAGGTGATAGTTCAGGCTGCAGGGAATCCCCGGCAAATATCGTCCAAATCTCAACCTGATTATGGCGGCGAATTTGATCCCAGATGATCGCTCCGCAGGACAGCACCGCATCATCCAGGTGAGGGGAAAGATAAACCGTTTTATTCATCGATTTTTCCTGTAAACATTGTAAAAAACAATTTTATTATAGTATGATGAATGAGAAAAACCAGAGCAATTAATCAATGAGAGGTGTCATGAACTTTTTTGAATCCTTGTTTGGGTCAGGACTCTACCCTGCCAGAGACCGACGCGAAGTGGAAAAACTTTTGGATGAATTGATCAAGATCGGGATCAAAGAAGATTTCCTCTCTGAGCGACCCGGCGCAGGTTTTAACCTGCAATGCCGCCACGTTCGCGCGCGTGAAATCGGGAAACGGTTGAGTGATATCGGCGGATTAAAACTGATGACCTGGGCTTACGAAAGGGTGAAAAAAAAGGCAGGGAAAGTCCCGGCTTCGCACCTGGAGTATGCTTGGGAATCCGTGGGGGAATGGCTTTCCTGATCAGTCATGCAAAGCAGCCGCAAGGAGCGGCGATACATATCGGGAAATATTAATCATCCACTGGTGAAGGTCGCCCATGCCGGGAAGATCTGCCAGTGGTTTTATATCCACGTGAGCGCCGCCGTCACTATCACAAACATGACGAATCAATTGACGAATCGTCAGGTCTGACCCTGAAACGACTGGCAAATTCAACCACGTTTTCAGATCGACCGGTAAACGATCGGATTGAGGGGCACCAGTCGGGTCGACCGGAAGTAGCATCAACTCCGGGAATAACTGCGGAACCAGGGCAATCTCTTCCAGTTTCCCGTGGCGGACATTGGTATCACAAAGCAGGAGACGCAGTTGAACCGCTGCCACGCGGTAGAAACACTCCTGCCCCGCATCGAAAAGAGCAATGGAATGGTCGAGGATAGTCAGGGCGTCCCTCATATAATGGTGCAGGATGATCTTTGAATTTGTGTTCATAAAAAACTTTATGTTATTTGGGGCTGGCGCTTAATCACATCCCATATCCAGCCACCTACCAATATCAGGACGGCAAGCAGGAGGATCGAAATCACAGTTACCGGGAGAGAAAGTTTAATCGGGAGCGTGATATAGCGGTTCAAATAAAAGACCATGAAGAGGAGCAAAAATTCCCCTTCTACAGCGACCCAACGCCAGAACCAGGGAGAATGCGAACGTTGGTAGTGGTCGAGGCTCCAGGCTGCCAGTAAAGCTGCAAATGGTAAAAGGATATAGCGGTAACGGGGATTATCCCATTCGTCTCCGCCGGCACGCATGGAAGAAACCACCACCCAGATCATAAAAGCAAAATTGAAGAGCACCAATATCCATTTGGAATCTGAACTTTTGGCCTTAATGGATGAAAATAGGCTAAAAAAGAGAAAAGGTAAAATGCCGTACCAGCCCAGGGAGCGGAGGATGGCAATCACTCTCCAGAAAGGGACTGCAGAATCGGTAATGGCGGCAGGCAGGACCGGTTGCAGTAATCCGTAAATACTGGTAAAGGGAATCATCCAGCGGTTGCCATATTTCAGTAATAATTCCTGAATCCACCCTGATTGCCGCCAGGTTGTATAGGAATCATAATAAATGGTCGACCTTAACCACATCCAACCGGCAACAAGGGCGGTGATTCCAACTACTCCGAGGATGATGAAGCCAACCGTACGGATAAGCGATTTTTTTTGAGCCAGAGAAGCTTCCAAAACAACGACGGCAACGAGGATGGCAAAGATCACTCCTCCAGCCGGGAGGGAGAAAAGGCAGACCAGCGTCAGGGTAATCACCGAGATGACAAATGCTTTAAGGGGTTCCTTCTGCCAATCCAATACTGCCCAAAAGGCGATACATGCCAGCCCTATCAGAAATGGCTCACGCATTTGCGAACTGCCCAGAAATACACTATCAGGGAATAAGGACAGTATCCATGAGGCGATGAGAGCAATTTTCAGGTTCCAATGTTTTTGCACGGCTGACCAGAAAAAGGCGATCCCCAGCGTCATGACAAGGGCAGCCAGGAGGGAAATCAACAATGGGCGGTCTGCATCCGGGCTGAGGGTACGATAAGTCACCGCGCTCAGAAAGAGCAAGCCACCGTACTGATCTGTTTTATCTGGAGCTGTGAAAGCAGTGAAGAGAGAGCTATCGCTGGAAGCCAGTTTAAACGCGGCTTGATCGCGGTCGTAGGCATCCGAATAAAGGAACCCGGCATTGTTGACCGGGTTATCATACCCCCAGACGGGCAGGCCGGCGGAGACCAGCACTGCCATACCAATACGAACGAAAAAAGCAACTGCCAGTACTATTGCCAGAGACCTAGCGGATCCGAGATAACGCCAGGTTCGTACCAGTGCAAAAAAACTGACCCAGAGGATGCCGGCCAAGGCGAGCCAACTTTGAAAGAAATTTCCGACAGAAAAAACAGCCAGTATGACTCCGAGTAATAGAGCGGAGAAAAGGGAAAAAATCAAGTCAAGCAACCAGCGAGGGAGTTTGTTTTTCACGTCAGCTACTCCATAAATTGGGCTGAGAAATGTTCCAGAATCGTTTGCATGCGTACCTTCCAGGAGAATTTTATTACATCCTGGCGCGCCTGATGACCGAGAGAGGAACAAAGTTGGGGTTCTTGAAGCAGGCGGGAGAAGGCAATTTTCATAGCTGGCAGGTCATCCGGCGGATAAAAAAGAGCATTCGCCGTATTGAGGATTTCATGCAGCACCGGTAGGTCGCTGCAGAGGATAGCTCTACCACAGGCCATATATTCGAAGAGTTTCATGGGGCTGGTGACACTGGCGATATCGCCGCCGCTGCTGCCGGCTACCTGCAGGCAATATGGCATCAGGAGAACATCGGCACAGGCCAGGTAAAGTGGTAATTTTTGATTGGGGATGAATCCGGTCAGGGTGACATTCGTCAGCCCCCCAGCCTTTACTTTGGTGTGCCATTCTTTCATTACAGTCAGCTGGCCGCCGATCCAAAGGAACCTTTGTTGCGGAAAAGCAACAGCTAGGTCGAAAAGGATCTCGAGGCCGCGGCCAGGATAAAAACCGCCTGAATAAACGGCTGTGGTCGCTTCTGGAAATCCAAGCGCCTCACGGGCTGCTGGAGCCGCGGGCAGACCATCAAAACGCTCCAGGTCCACACCATCTGGAGCAATCAGAGCTTCCGCGGGTAAATGACGGACGGATAGCGATTTTTCTATTTCAATTTGCAGAGCGCGAGTGATAAAAACAGTGAGGCGTTTGCCGGGCAGGGATAAATAATGTCGGTACAAGCGCGGGGCAAATCTACCCGAAGGAACTTCGTGCATCTCCAAGATTACCGGCAATTTGTGCCTCAGAGCGAAAATAGCGGCCCAGAGCAGGCGGGTATAGACGACATCTGAGTGATTTCTTTTGGCCTGACGAACCGCTGCCCAGGCAAAATCCAGTTTGCGGGTGATATGGTGAGCAGGCAGCCATGCTATTTGAAAAGGAGTATGCACCCCATATTGCTCTTCCATTTCGCTCCAGGGCTGGGATTGATTCCCCGGGACAAAGAGATGCGTCTCATGGCCAAGTTGGGTGAGAGCCTGACAGACCTTCATCACCTGGATGCTGTTGGCCGTAGTCGAGGGGATTTTGGAAGGAGCAATATAAGTGATCTTCATGAGGTCACGATATTCTGCGCCATGCCCTGCTTTTCGGCGCGGTGCACCATAACAAGGCCGAAGATCACCAAGAGACCAACAGAGATAATAAAGTTGGCTGAAAGTAGCCATGCTTCGGCAGTGATGCCGTGATTCGGGACGAATACAAAGGCCAGAGCAGTTTTAACAATAGCTACTGCAGTCATGATATATAGCGGAATGTTGGCTTTACCAAATGAAAGGAAAAGAGTTCGATTCCAGAAGAAGATATTCGACACGCCGTAACCCGCGATGAGAATCATCATCGTTGAATATGCTGGAACGTATTCTTTCCCCCAAATTGAAAGAATCCAGGGACCAAAAATAAGCATCACCAGGAAGAAGAACACCGTCCAGGTGCCGGAAATGGCGGTCACGCGGCGCAGGAACTGGCGCAGTTCTGCCCATTTCTTGGCAACGATACTTTTTGTCATTTCGGGGTAAGTGGTGTTGATGAAACTCGAGATGGGAGCCATCAATGGATTGACGATGCTCTGGGCTATATTATATAAGGCGACAGCTTTGGTATCCAAAAGAAGGCCGATCAATAATGGCTCGCTGCCACTAACCAACATTTTTACGGTACCGCTCAGATTGGTGCTGACCGCGAACTGGGCGATCTCATGCGCGGGCGGAAGCAGCGAGAAAGGAGCCTTGGTCCAGCCATCCCCGAGTTTTTGATGAAGAGTAATGAAAGCAGCAACGATAGGGCCGAGTCCTGTAATGAGTTTTCCGATCAGATAAGCCAGGATAATCAGTGCCAGCGAGCCTTTGGTGAAGAATGCCACTACAATGATACCGGCAGTGACGATGCTTTGCGCAATATTGATACCAGCTTGAACTTTAAAACGATTGAATAATTGCAAAATGCCGGTGGAAGTTTCAGTAGTGATATTTGCCAGGATAAAGAAACCATAAATATAGAAAAATGGCAGGCTGGTTTCATCTTTAACAAAATATCGAGCTCCCAGAGGGGCAATGAGCATGAAAACAGCAAAAGCAATGATGGAAGTACACCCTTCGATTAACAAGCTGATCTTGGCAACCGCAGCCGCGCGGTCGAATTCTTTTTTTACCAGCTCTTTGCCCATGAAGCGGATGATGAATTCTCCCATGCGAAAAGAAAAAAGCTGGTTAATCGTAGTGGCAAATGCCATCACCAAGGTAAGCGTGCCGAAAAGCTTTAATCCAAGCAAACGTGTGGCCAGAACGGTTTGACCCATGGCCAGGACCATTGCAACCATATTGGAACTGAAAAGGTAACCAGTGTTACGGATCACCCGCTTCAGGAGGATGTCTTCCTTCCAGATACTGATGACCTTGTCGCGTAACGAACTCATGGCGTGAGGACCTGGCTGGCCCAACTACGGTTTTCGAGATACCAGTCAACCAGGGCAGTAATGCCTAAGTCGAGGGTGACTTGCGGTTGCCAGCCTAAAAGCCGACGGGCTTTATCTACGTTGGCCCAGTTGGCATCCGCATCGGCAGGATGGCGGGGAATGTATTCGATATTGGCTTTCTTGCCCAGCCGTTCTTCGATCTTAAGCAACAACTCGTTGATGGTGACGGTTTCGTGCCCACCCAGATTGATGATCTCATATCCCATGGGGTTCAGACCCGCCAGGACGCCGCGGGCGATATCGTCCACGAAGGTAAAACCACGCATCTGGCTGCCATCCCCGGTGATCTGCACCTTTTTCCCTTCGGCGATCCACTGGGTAAAACGGAACATGACCATGTCCGGACGCCCGGCTGGGCCATAAACGGTAAAAAAGCGAAAAACGGTGGCATCCAGGCCAAAGAGGTGATGATATGTGTAGGCCATGACTTCCGCGGCTTTTTTGCTCGCAGCATAGATTTGCAGAGGATGACTGGAATCCGCTTCTTCTGTAGTGGGCAAGGGAGGATTAGCGCCGTAAATACTGGATGTGGAGGCTAGAATGAACTTTTTGACTCCGGCTTGACGGCAATATTCCAGCAGATTCAAGGTGCCGTTGGTGTTGGTCTGTAAATAGACCTGGGGAATTTCGACTGCCTGACGGACTCCAGCGCGGGCGGCCAAATGAATGACCGCTTCGATCCCAGGAAATTTTGACGCAATTTCAGCGAATAATTCCGGACGGGTGATGTCATCCTGCAGAAACGTAAATCCCTGACGCGGTTTTAGCTGATCCATACGCCAGTATTTCAACCTGACATCATACGAGTCATTGAGATTATCGACGCCGATGACTTCATCCCCGCGGTCCAGAAGCATTTCGATGACTCTGCGGGCAATGAACCCAGCCGCCCCCGTAACCAGATACTGAGCCATTACAATCTCACGACTTTCGGATTCTTAAAGCCGAGTTTGCCGAGGGCATTACGCGTATCCACAATCAATTTGGACTCTTTGAGGATAGCTGCATAATCGTAGACTTTATGGTTGGTAATGATGACGACACAATCCGCGGATTTGACGGCAGACATCAAATCGGTAACGGAGGAAATCTCCCAGTCATCATGTTTGATGTGGGGAATGTAAGGGTCGTGATAGCTGACAATGGCTCCCTTCTGTTGCAATAAGCGCATAACATCGATAGCGGGAGATTCCCGGAGATCATCGATATCCGGTTTGTATGCAGCACCCAGAACAAGCACATGACTGCCCTTTAATGGTTTCTGGTGGTCATTCAGGGCATCCTGCACACGACTTAAGGCAAAACGCGGCATGGAGGTATTGATCTCCGAGGCGAGTTCGATGAAGCGGGCGGTGTAATTGAGCGAGTGCAATTTCCACGACAGATAAAGCGGGTCGATGGGAATACAATGCCCGCCCAGGCCGGGACCAGGCTGGAACTTCATAAAACCAAAGGGTTTGGTGGCTGCGGCATCGATGACTTCCCATACATCCACGCCCAGGCGGTCACACATCAGGGCCAGTTCGTTGACAAAGCCGATGTTGATCATGCGGAAAGTATTTTCAAGCAATTTGGCCATCTCGGCCACTTCAGTAGAAGAAACCGGCACGACCGTATCCAAAGCCTGGCTGTACCAGCCGGCTGACACTTTGGTACAGGCTTCGGTCATACCGCCGATCACCTTGGGTGTGTTCTTTGTGGTCCAATCGGTGCGACCGGGGTCGACACGTTCGGGCGAGAAGGCAACAAAAATCTCTTCGCCGACCTTCAATTTGCTTTTCTCGGTGAGGGCGGGCAAGACCAGTTCACGGGTGGTACCGGGATAGGTGCTGGATTCGAGTACGACCACCATCCCCGCATGCACGTAGGGAGCCAACCCTTCGGCAGCACTAATGATAAAGGATAGGTCGGGGTCGCCCGTCTGACGCAAAGGCGTTGGCACGCAAATGGCAACTGCATCTACCTTGGCCAGTATGGAGTAATCAGTGGTGCCGGTAAGTTTGCCCTGTTTGACCAAAGTTGCCACTTTTGCAGTTGGAACATCCATAATATAGCTTTCGCCGTGGTTGATCTTCTCCATTTTTTCTTTCACCGGGTCGACACCGACGACAGTGAACCCAGCTTCAGCAAAAACGGTGGCAAAAGGTAAACCGACATATCCCATGCCCATGACAGCGACACGAGCGGTTTTGTTTTGGAATTTTTCGAGCAATTGTTTTGAGTAATCCATGTAATTTCACCTGATGGTTGGATTAGAAGAGGCTAAGTTGTTCAGCAGGCGGTTCTTCCTGCCCAGGCAAGTTGGTTTCTTCTTTGGGGGTTTCAGCAACCGGAATCGTTTTCTTGTCTTTCTTCATTTGATCGAGTATCTGGGGAAGCATTTTGAAATCTGCCATGATCTGCGGTTTGAGTGATGGTTGGTGGAGGGCGGCTGCCGGATGATACATCGGAACAATCAGTTTACCATGCACCAGACTGGCATGACCGTGAATTTCGCTGATCCTGGCATTGGGTAAAAATTTTGCCATGGAGTAGCGACCCAGAGTAACGATCACACGCGGATCGATAGCTTCAATCTGACGATCCAGATAAGAGGCGCAGGCGCTGAGTTCTTCGGGTAACGGGTCGCGATTACCAGGGGGACGACACTTGACGACGTTACAGATGAACACGATTTCGCGCTTCAGCCCGGCAATTTCGAGCAATTCATCCAGGAATTTACCAGCCTGGCCAACGAAGGGGCGACCCTGTTCATTTTCGTAAAAACCTGGACCTTCGCCAATGAACATGATCTCAGCGTCAGCAGGCCCTTCGCCGGGGACGGAATTCTTACGCGAAAAATGCAATGCGCATTTCTCACAGCCAGTTACCTGAGCAGCAATCTCATTTAAAGTTTCTTGAGCATTCATGGTTAGAAGTCCTTATTGGAAGTTCTAAACCTTTATTTTACCTTACACAAGCGATTTCAATAGGTTAGAATCGATTTTCTGTAAACTCATCAAGAGCGCGTCTTCGTGATTGTCCTGATAATAGCGCAAGCGTACACCATCTTCAATATAGCCGAGTTTTCGGTACAATGCCCTGGCAGCCTGGTTACTGCGGCGAACCTCCAGAAGGGATTTCAAGGCTCCTTCTCGGGCTGCGGAACACAGACTATGGATCATCAATTTAAAGGCAATTTTGTGCTGGCGACAGGCCGGGTCGGTGGCAAGGGTGGCAATATGCAGTTCGTCGACGATCAACCAGGTGACGATCATTCCCACAATCTGGTGGCCTTTTTCGCCGGCCTGGAACTCTGCCACCCAGGCACGAGCGGCAGGATTGTTGACCTCAAATATAAAGGAGCTACGCGGCCAGGGGAGGGAAAAAGAAATTTGATCGATCTCACACACCCGGTCGATATCTGCTATTTCCATCTTGCGGATGGAAATCTTGCACTCTTCGGGATTGGTGGTCAATCGGGAATTGCCTCGGCAATATGCAGGTAAATGGGAGCCAGCGATATCGGTTCGTCCTGTTCACCGGCTTTAAAGCGGGTCCAGCCCAATTCGGCCAACATACCGGGATGGCGCACGCATTGTGCCGGTGAGGCAAGCAGGGCATTCTTCCATTTGCGGCCAAGGATCTGGCGTTCTTCGGCATCGAACTCACCACAGATGATGGTGGGTTCGGTAATGAGCGATGAAAGGTCTTCGGCGGTCATGATCACCGGTTCTTCGCTTGAACGCCAGCGGTTTTCTTCATTACGATACCATCCGACAGCCAGACGTCTGCGCCCCGCAGGGAGCACGGCTACCAGAGGGTATGCTTGCAAGGGTTGAGAAGCCACCAAATAGTCAAAAGTGGGGATCCCTAAAATCGGAATTCTCAAAGATAGAGCCAACCCTTTAGCAAAGGCCAAGCCAATACGCAAGCTGGTGAATGACCCCGGACCAAGAGCACAGGCAATGGCTTTTAACTCTACAGGTTTGATGTTGCAACGGGTGATTAACTCATCCACAGCAGGAGCGAGCTCAATGGTATGGTGGGTTTTGGTCTGCCAGTGCATCTCAGCCAACACCTGAGTTCCATCATAAAGCGCCAATCCAATCGTCTGCGTGGAGGTATCGATCGCTAAAAGCATGATTATCCTCCGAAAGCCAGCTTTTTGAATTCTCTGGCCAGTTCTTCAGCTCTTTCGCCAATGGGCGTGAATTTCATGCTGCGCTGTTCATCAGCGACCCAGGCAAGATCAACGTGCAAACATTCCTGGGGTAAAGCGGCCTGGATACGTTCCGGCCACTCCACGATCAAAGCTCCACTCGAGAGCATTTCGTCGATATCCAGATCTTCGGCTTCGAGAGCCGACTCCATCCGATAAGCATCCATGTGATGCAGCAGGCTGCCATCCGGACGGCGATAGATGTTCACCAGCACAAAAGTGGGGCTGGATACGTTATCTGTCGAGCCCCAGCCCTGGGCGATGCCCTGTACTAGAGTTGTCTTGCCGGCGCCGAGGTCACCCGAGAGCGCCAGAACGTCACCGGGAACCAACAATGATCCCAGGCGAAAACCCAGGCGGCGAGTTTGATCCGCGGCCCGACTGATGAAATCCAAACCAGAGGCGGTATAAGTTGGCATAGCAAAAGAATTATAAGGCAGAGGGAAAAGGCAGGCAAGGCAAGAGGTTGGATCAGGAGACCAATTTCATTAATAGGCGGGCAATTTGGCGAGCGGCTTCCGGGCGGGCCAGACTTTGACTGGCTTGAGTGGTCTCGGCCAACCGGTCGGGGTGATTGATCCAGTTCTTGAGCAACGAGACGACCATCCCCGGTTCGGGTGCCCACATACCAGCGCCTTCGCCAATCACATAAAGTACATTGCCTTCTTCCTGACCGGCTTGGCGGTTATAAAGGATGATGGGCAACCCGGCAATAAAAGCCTCGCAGATGGTACCCGGACCAGCCTTGGTGATGAGGACATCCGCTGCACTCATCAATTCAGGCATATTGTCGACAAAGCCGTAGCAGCGGTGCGGAATGTTCCAATCGCGCGCATCCAGACGATCTTTGAGGCGTTGATTGCGGCCAGTAATAACGATCAGAGAGACTGGCAAACCCGAGGCATTGATCGCAGCAGCAGTGGCTTCCAAAGGGCCCATACCTTCGCCCCCGCCGATGAGCAACAGAGTCATTTGCGCTTCGGGCCAGCCCAGCATTTTACGCATTTCGGATTTATTGGCTGGCATGCTGCTGAATTTCTCAGCTACTGGAAGACCGCAAACTTGCATTTTACCCGCTTCGATACCCAATTCCAGACCACGTTCGCGAGCGATTTCGGTGGGAAGGATGATCAGGTCGGCTTTGTAGTCGAACCAGAGGGCGTGGGTGGAAACCATGTCGGTGACAACGGTTGCAAAGGGAATGTGCCGGGCATGGACGACTTGGCGCACGGGGGTATTCATAAAAGGATGAACGGAGACGACCAAATCGGAAGGGTGTTCGGCCAACATTCTGCGGACAGCCATATAAAAATAAGGAGAGGCCGCGCGAGTCACCAACGCCACCTGGCGTTTGCCATCCATGAGGCGATAATTCATCCCCCAAAAAGTGGAGTTCTTCGAGACTACCGGGTAGATCTCTGGAGCAAAATTGAACGGTGGCGGGGCATACTCCCTGAAGAAATCAACTTTCTCAGCCTGATGCTGATGCGGAAATTCCAGTTTAAGGGCCTCGATGATGGCTGCGACAGCGCTACGATGGCCGCCACCCGTGTCGGAGTAAAGGAAGAGTAAATGAGGAAGCTTATTGGTTGGCATCGTTTTGCGTTCCTGCGGGTTGAATTGCCTTTAGCCTGTGAGCTAATTCACGGCGGGAGAGCAGCACCCTATGGCCGCAACCGAGACATTCCAGACCGATATCTGCACCCAGTCGAACGATCTTCCATTCGAAACTGCCGCAGGGATGAGGCTTGCGTAGCCGTACAATATCGTTCAACTGGATGTCGGGCAACATGGTCAGATTATATCCCCAGAGTGGATAAATATCCCATGTTATAATGCGGAAAACAAGCGAAGGCTGACTGGACCCCAAACAACTATGTTAAATCTCACCCCCGACGACCTGATCTGCCGTGTCATCACTCTGATCATCGCATTGACCGTGCATGAATTTGCACATGCATTGACCGCCGATCGAATGGGGGATCTCACTCCACGAGCAGCCGGCCAATTGACTTTGAATCCGTTGGTTCATCTGGACCTCTTCGGCAGCCTGATGGTGTTGCTAACGGGTTACGGTTGGGCAAAACCGACCCCCATCAACCCGGCAGCGCTGCGCCAGCATTCGCGATATGCCATCATCTGGGTGTCACTCGCAGGCCCTTTCTCTAATTTACTGCTGGCGGCCGTAGCGGCCATCCCGCTGCGATTCGGACTGGTACAGATCGTGGCACCGACGGGTTACCTGCCCACACTGGGCGAGTTCATTTACATCTTCTTCTATATCAACCTCATTCTGGCCATCTTCAACCTGATCCCTTTTCCGCCGCTGGACGGAGAAAAAGTTCTTTCGGCTTTGTTGCCGGACCAGGTGGCGGGAGTCTATGAGAAAATTCGTCCGTATGGGCCATTTGTATTGATGATCCTAATCTTTGTGGGACCGGTCGTGCATTTCGACCTGATCGGGATGATCATGACACCGATTTTGAACGGGTTGCAGACGATCCTGCTGGGTTAACCCTCCGGGAATCCACAATTATCAGAAGAAGTGAGTCAATGGCTTATTATTGTTATATTCTCGAATGTGCGGATGGCAGCTACTATACCGGTTGGACGCTGGACCCTGTGCGCCGCGAAAAGCAGCATAACCAGGGACGAGGCGCAAAATATACACGCTTCCACCGGCCTGTTCACCTTGTTTATCTCGAAGAACAGCCCGACCATTCCAGTGCATTAAGGCGAGAACGGGCCCTCAAAAATCTATCCCACCAACAAAAAGCAGCACTGGCCCATGCTCACAGGCAGGAAAACATGAACCCACCCTCTGACGTTCAAGTGATCTCCCCCGGCCGGGTCAATTTACTCGGCGAACACGTCGACTATAATGATGGTCTGGTATTGCCTGTTGCCATCGACAAAGAGGTTTCGATCCGGGCGCGCAGGCGCGACGACGAAAAGATCTTGATCCGAGCTCATGATTTAGATGAGGCAATAGAGATGAGTCTCTCTTCGCTGCAGGAAAAGGTCGATATCAATGGGAGCCCTTTGCCGATGTGGGCGCTGTATCCCGCCGGTGTGGCTCGGGTGTTACAAAAACACGGGTTAAAAGTCACCGGCGTGGAAGCGGAGTTTCGATCCAACCTGCCCATTGGAGCTGGCCTGAGCAGTTCGGCAGCCGTGGAAGTGGGCTTTGCGGTGATGTGGGAAGCATTGGGCGGGTGGAGCCTGGATCGCATGACCACAGCGCGATATGCGCAAGAGGCCGAGGTCAACTATGTGGGCGTCAATTGCGGGCTGATGGATCAATTTGCCTGCGCCAATGGAGTGGAAGGGCACGCTCTCCTGCTAGATACCCGCTCACTGGAATGGCGGCCGGTGAAATTACCAGCAGGGGCGTGTATCGTCATTGCTAATTCCATGGTGAAGCACAGCCTGATGGGCTCAGAATATAATACCCGCCACTATGAATGCGACCAGGCGGTGAAGATCTTAAAAAAACATTATCCGACAATCCGTGCCTTGCGGGACGTTTCGATCGCGCAATTGAATCTGGTCAAAGACGAAATGCCAGAAAATGTATACAAACGGGCGCGGCACATCGTGAGCGAAATCGAGCGCGTACAGCAGGCGGTGATCCTTCTCGACCAGGGGGACGGCGCAAAATTCGGCGAGTTGATGTTTGCCACTCACGCCTCGTTACGTGACGATTACGAAGTAAGCTGCCCCGAACTGGATATTCTGGTGGAAAGCGCGGCTGCACTCCCCGGCATCCTGGGGGCACGCTTGACCGGGGCGGGCTTCGGCGGCTGCACGGTCAATTTGGTCAAGGAAGAGGCGGTCGAACCGTTCGTCGAAGGGCTGAAAAAAGCTTATCAAGACAAGACCGGTATCGAAGCGGCGATCTTCCAATGCCAGGCGGCAGCAGGAACACACGTGGTTGATTAATAATAAGCGGAGAGCGCAAGCTCTCCGCTTTGAATCAGGTCATTCAGTCTGAAAAGACAGGTAAATGTCCCAGGGAAATCACATCCGACCACTTGGCGCGTTCTCCCTCGGTGAAGATGGCGGCTTCGGCAGTCACGGTCGAACTAGCTTTCTGGCAGAGTTGGCGCATGGCCTGCAGGGTGGAACCGGTGGAAATGACATCATCGACGATGACCACATTCTTGCCCTTCATCAGATCGATGTCTTTCTCGTCCAGAAAGAGGGTTTGCGGCTGCCCGGTAGTGATGGAGAGCGTCTCATATTGTAAAGCCTGACCCATGTAAGGTTTGTAACTCTTGCGTAAAATGACATAAGGTTTTTTCATCTCGACAGCCAGGGCGTAAGCCAAGGGAATGCTCTTGGCTTCAGCAGTGATCAAGACGTCACATTTGGTGTTCTTCATCTTGATGGCCAAGGCTTTGGCACAAGCCTGGACAAGTTCGGTGTCCCCGAGGATGTTGAGAATGGCAATCTTCAATCCGGGCTTGATTTCAAAAAGGGTCAACTCACGATGAACCCCGGCAATATCTACAGAGTAGGTCGGTCTTTTTTCCATATTTGTGCTCCCTGATAACGATTCTGTTTATTTCAACCGCAGAAAGTTTATCACAATTTGCTTGTATAGACATATGACATCAGGGACATGACAGGGACCTGTTTCAGCCGACCTAAATAAAGATCCTCGCACACCGGTTGGTGCGAGGATCCTGGGAGGAAGAAGTTAATTCTCAAGTTCTATTATGGTAAAATCATCGAGAGCCGAGGACGCCGACCCCGGCTCTCATTTCCAAGGAGGAGAAGAAGAAGAGAAGTCGCCCTGTAGATATAATAATCCAGAGCGATTTGAAATACTTGACTGTTTCCCTACGGTCACCCTACGATTTTCGGCTTATTCACATAAAAAGTACCTATTCACGATAGAAAAGATATAAATATAAATGACTCCTCCCACCAACCATTTTGCCTGTTCACGAAGCGATGCAACCCCGATCGGGTTGATCGAGGTAATGGGGTCATCCGCCGGACTTTATCAGGTCAATTTGTTGGGCCATGCTCCGGCCGAATTCCCGACGAACCATAATGACCTTTCTGAATCAGACCTGACACGGTTGGCTTTACAGCAGATCATGGAATATCTGGCCGGGAAGCGATGTGTGTTCGACCTACCGGTAGATTGGTCCATTTGCAGACCTTTTCAAAGAGCGGCACTCTCGAAAGCGATGGATATTCCTTTTGGGTCGGTGCTCACTTATGGAGAACTCGCGATCCGAATGGGAAATCCCAGAGCAAGCCGGGCAATCGGCGGGGCCATGGCCCATAACCCGATCCCGCTGGTAATCCCCTGTCACCGGGTTGTGGCGGCCGATGGTCGCCTGACGGGATATTCTGCGGCTGAAGGTATCCACACCAAGCAATGGCTGCTCGAACTGGAGGGCCATAAAATTGTCCGCGAAAAACTGGCTTAAATTTGTCCTTTTAGGCATGATCTGGGGATCTTCTTTCCTGTGGATCAAAATCGCTCTGCAGGAAGTCAGCCCGATGACCCTGGTCACCTTTCGTACCGGTTTTGCCACGCTCGGACTGATCGTCGTGGCTCTGATCAAGCGCCCAACCATTCGCAAGGCCGATTTGTGGGTACTGGCAACCCTGGGATTGCTCAACGTGGCGTTTCCCTTCGTGCTCATTTCCTGGAGTGAGACGCATATTTCCTCGGGGATGGCTGCCATCCTGAATTCCATGGTGCCTTTGTTCACTATTCTTATCGCGCCGATCTTCTTGAAAGAGGAGCACCTGGGGCTGCAACGAATCCTGGGTCTACTGCTTGGATTTGCGGGTGTGATCGTGCTCATGTCCAACCAGTTAGGGGCAGGGGATGCACTGAAAGAAATAGGAGTGATCGCCATGCTCATCTCAGCCATCTCTTATGCGGCGAGCAGTATCTTTGCGCGCAAGATGAGCCGTGGAATGAAACCAGAAGCGCAATCATTGGGGCAGATGGGGACAGCTTTTCTTCTCATTACTCCAACGGCGTTGACCTTCGAAGCGCCGTTCCATTTTCCTACTTTGGCAATGAGCTATGTGGCTCTAATTTGGCTGGGAATTTTAGGTTCCTGTGTGGCGACACTGCTGTGGTTTTCTCTATTGAATTCGGTTGGCCCCACGCGCACCAGCATGACCTCCTATATCTACCCACTAGTAGGCGTCTTGCTGGGAATGATCTTTTTGAAAGAACAGGTGGATTGGCGTTTAGTTGTTGGGGGGATCCTGATCGTCCTGGCTGTATTGATCGTGAACACCCAGAAAAACCCATTCGCCAAAAAAGAATCGCTATTGATGGTTAAGGATACGGAGCAAGAAAATGACTGACGAAACAAGCATCAAGAAAGCCGGTTACGTCGCAGTCGTGGGGCGCCCGAACGTCGGGAAGTCCACGTTGATCAATGCCTACCTCGAACAAAAGATCGCGGCGGTATCCCCCAAGCCGCAAACCACCCGCAGAAAACAACTGGGAATTTTAACGCGCCCTAACCTGCAACTCGTGTTTGTGGATACCCCGGGAATCCATAAGGCGCAGCACAAATTGGGCGATTACATGAATGAAGAGGCCATCAGCAGCCTGCAAGATGCAGATGTGGTGTTATGGCTACTGGCCGCGGATGAAGAATTCACGGCAGAAGACAGGCTGATCGCAGAGAAATTAGGAACCATCCGTAAATTGCCGCCGGTGTTGATCGCTCTTTCCAAAGCGGACACGGTGAACGCGGAAACGCTCGAAAAACGGCAGAAACAGGCGGTGGAACTATTCCCGGCACGCAACGTCCTCGAAATCTCCGCGACGCAGCGCAAGGGGTTGGAAGAACTCTTGCAAGCACTGCTGCAATACATCCCCGAAGGGGAACCTTTCTTCGACGAGGACACCGTCACCGATTATTACGAAAAAGAAATCGCCGCTGAACTGATTAGGGAGTCGGCGTTGTTCTTTCTGCGGGACGAGGTACCCCATTGCCTGGCGGTGCGAATGGATGAATACAAGGAGCGCGGAGATACCGGCGCCTTCATCGAAGCCACGTTCTTCGTGGAACGCGAATCGCAAAAGGGCATCGTCATCGGGCAGGGCGGGGAGATGCTGAAGAAAATCGGCACACGCGGGCGTCAGGAAATCGAGAAAATGAGCGGGCGTCAGATCTACCTGAGCCTGCGGGTGAAGGTGAACAAGAACTGGCGCAACAGCCCCGAAGCGTTACATTTGCTGGGCTACGAAAAGGAAAGTGAGAAATGAGTTTTACCTGGCTGTTCTACCTGGCAATCGCTTTTGCACTGGTGGATTGGTACGCAGCCTGGAAGGAAAACCGCGTCTTGCTCTTCATTGCCAAACCGGCCACCCTGCTTTTCATGATGCTATGGTCCATTCAGGTCACCGGTTGGCAGGGAGCCATGTTATGGATTGGGCTGGGGCTGATCTTCTCGCTGGGCGGGGATGTGGCGCTGCTCTTCAGCGCCAGGTGGTTTCTGGTGGGACTGGCTTCGTTCCTGCTCGCCCACATCGCTTTCATCATCGGTTTGAATTCGCCACTACCGGGTTTTAATTTCTATTCGCTGCTGATTGCGGTAATGGTGGCTCTAATAGCTGCGCAGGTGCTACGCGCCATCCGTCCGGGAATCGTGCGGTTGCCCTCGGCTCGTTTGATGTTACCGGCTACCATGGCTTACGGCGCGGCGCTATCCATCATGTGGCTCTCGGCATTGTTGACTTTTTTCAACGCCACCTGGGTTCCAGCCACGGCGATCTGGACTGCTGTCGGCGGATGTTTCTTCTTTGTCTCCGATTCCATGCTGTCTTACGACCGCTTTATGAAAAAAATCCCTCACGGCCGTTTCTGGGTTCACGTGGCTTACCATCTGGGTATCGCGGGAATTCTCATCGGAGCAGTAACGAATTTTATCAAATAGAGATCATTGCAGCGGTCTGAAGCCGTTGCCGAGTGCTTCGTGGGCCGTGCCGATGACCATCAGGGCATTTGGATCGATCTCTTTCACCAGTTCTTTCAATTGGTTCACTTCCGAACGGGTAATCACACAATATAAAGTCGGGCGATCCTCACCAGTATAAGCGCCCTTACCGGAGAGAATGGTCACGCCGCGTTCCAATTCGAACATGATCTCGTGGGCCACCTTTTCATGGTAACTGGTGATGATGATGGCGGAGCGGAAGATGCTCTGACCTTCGGAAACGGCCTCGGCGGCGATCCCGCTGATGTAGATGACCACCAGACCATAAAGGGCTTTTTCCCATGAAAAAGCAAAGCCACTGGCCAAAACTACGATCGTGTCGGTAATCAGATAGGCCTGGGAAATGGGGATGCCAAAACGGGAATTCAGGATGCGGCCAAGGATATCCGAGCCGCCGCTGGTACCCTGACCGCGATAGACCAATCCCAGCCCGGCGCCGAGCAGTACTCCACCAAAAATGGAATTCAGCACATTATCCGTGGTCACGCCGCTGGCGGGGATGAATAGCACCAGCAAGTCGGTGAAGAAGGAGAAAGCGGCCAAGGCCACGGCAGTGCGGGCAGCAAAACGCGATCCGCCCAGGTGACGCCAGCCGAGCACGAAGAGGGGCAGGTTTCCAAGAAGAACCATGACGCCAATTGGGAATTTTACAAAGTGGTTGATGATCTGAGCAGCGCCACTGATGCCACCGCTGACCAGCAGGCCAGGGACGAGAAATAGGCGCATGGCAAAGGCTTGCACGATGGCACCGACGAGTAAAAAGGCATAGTCCTGAGCGGTCTTCCAGGTAAGTTCAATAGGACCGATGGCAGTACGGATTTTTTGCCAACGAGTGGGGGAAGTGGGAGAAAGACCAGACATAATAGCCTCTTATCATGTGAGATGCCCTAATTGTAACCGAAAGGGGCACCTGTTGTAATTGACACCCCCCCACCGCTATGATAGAATTTCACCCGCAGACGCCCCCATTGTCTAGTGGCCCAGGACGTGGCCCTCTCAAGGCCAAAACACCAGTTCGAATCTGGTTGGGGGCACACATATGGTTTACATGCTCCATCAGTTCCACATGATACGCCCTAGACTTGGGCGTATTTATTTTTTAAGCGGATCATTGACAATGCGGACCTTGATATAATATAGTATCCGTGCTATCATATATCAATGATCCAAAATTTCAAAAC
>Ga0182011_10000392_pt1 | contig 38047 bp, 38 predicted proteins | sample 711E1DmetaG_FD_120481 | JGI IMG/M metagenome (GOLD analysis project Ga0182011, IMG submission 120481) | Permafrost microbial communities from Stordalen Mire, Sweden - 711E1D metaG | ecosystem: Environmental > Terrestrial > Soil > Wetlands > Permafrost | place: Sweden: Stordalen | collected...
GAACCGTGCACTCCGTCCCTACTGGCCGGTTCTGTGGCGGCTAGCGGCACGGGGCCACTACTGCCTCACGCAAGAGCCGCTGCGAGCGAAGTCCATGAGCCAGGATTCCTTCTATCAGCCGCCGATCCCATCCATCAAGGAGGGGGAATTCACTCTCTCGTTCAATCGCGGAGAGGGCGGCGACATTTTCCTGCTATTGAGTTTCCCCGGTTCGCGCGGCGCGATGTACCCGGTCAACGGCTACCCCAAGATTACCGAGTTCCGAGCCATGCTTGCGGCACTCGTTCCAGACAGCCCAAAGCGCCGTTGGGAAGGGGAGCACTTCCTGGGCTATGTTGCAGCGTCCGAGGAAAGCAGGGGCAAGGACTACTGGTTTCGTGCCCACCAGAATGGCATCACGTTTGGCCTCTCCGAGAAGGAGTGGAAGTCGGTCCAAGCGCTGTTTCGCCGCGCGTGGGAGCTGTCGGAAATCCGCATGGCCTGGGACGCGCTGACACTGGAGTACGGTGAGCTGTGACGCTCTTCCGCCTCCCTATCGCAGCCGCATGCGGCCCCGCCGAGGACCGCGTCGTCGGCTTTTGGCCGACCAAGAGAAGAGCGGTGCCTTCGGCACCGGGAGTTGGACGGACACGTCACCCCGTTTCGGGTGCTGCACAGCAACCGAGGTTGCTATACGGGAACTTGCTGCAAACGCGGCAGCTAGCGACTTTCCACGTACTGTGGCTCTTCTTCGCCCACCTGTGGTTCCCGTATGGGAACTTGTTGATTTTGTTGGGCGTCCGACCGTGCCCATTTTCCTGCCTTTGAATTGAATTCGGGAGTGCCGAATGCCTACACCACGCAGCAAATCCATCAGCACCAAAGTCACCGAAGAGGAGTACGCGCAGTTTGAAACCCTCGCGGGCGATCAAACGATTAGCGAGTGGGTGCGCGATGCGTTGTTGAAGGCAGCGAAGCCCAGTCCAGCCGAGCAAACCATCGTGGCGGAATTGCTGGCCCTGCGAATGATCCTGATGAATATCCTGTTCACCATTGCCAACCGGCAGCCGCTGACAAGCACGGCCATGGACGACATTATTAAACGAGCCGATGCGAGTAAGTTGGCGAAGGCATTGGAACGGTTGACAGGCGCAACAACGGGGCCACAGAAAGGCTGAGAGACAACCCAATCGGAGCGAAGCAATGCGCATGGAATGGAGCCGGACGAAAAGCAGGAGAGGACCGAGCATTCAGCCGGTCTACACCTATGCCCTGGTGCTCATCTCCCTCATGGCAACTCTTGGAATCCAGGGCTTCCGTTACATGCGGGTCTGGACGCCCCTCGAAAGACATTACTTGCCTGCCTATCTGGGCTCGCTGATGGCCGGGCTAGTGCGAGACAACAGTGCGTACACCCTGCTGCAAGTTGTTACACGGAAGGGGAGCCGAGTGGCATTGGACAGTGATGTGGTACCCACGATGTCGGACAGCGGAGCGAATGCCTTCGCGCTCACCGAGGAAGCCGTGAAGCATGGCGCGCTGCGTCTTGAATTCCATCGCGCGTATTACAACAACGCTGAGATGCATGTTTACCTCGGCAAGTTGATTTATCAGAACCAAACCCTCATGGATCTTGTCCGGCCAGCTTTGTGGAGCGGGCTGGTCATATTCTTTGCGGGCATACTGCTAGCGACCTATCTGGATCACAGACGTTCCATTGTGCTGCGCTACGGGAGAAGACCGAGAGGCCCTGAGTTGACGACCGGGGCGCAGTCAAACCACCAGCAAAGCTCCCGTGGCATGGGCTTCGTCAGCAAACTTCACACGATGATGGACCGGGTGTTGTGTCTCAACAAGAAAGTCCACGTTCCCCTCGGCAAAGACAATACGCGAGTCTTGATCATGAAAGAGGCATTGCCCAAGGGGCCGTCCAAGTTAGCACCAGTTGCTGCGGGAACAGACGTCAAGCCACAGCCAAGTGGCATGACGCAGAAACTAACGCCGGTAGAGCCAACGCCGAGCCAGAACCGAGAGCTTGAACACGCTTTGCCACCGACGCCGAGACGATTTTTTGAATAGAGGCACATGCTTACCATTTCCAAGCCGCTCAGTGCAGGGCAAGCTCGTGCGTACCACCAGGAGGAGTTCAGCAACGCACAGGAGAACTACTACAGCGAAGGCGACCCGATACGCGGCGAATGGCACGGGAAACTAGCCGAGAAGTGGGGGTTGCATGGTGGAGTGCAGGAGGAACAGTTTCAGCGGCTCAGCGACGGCCAACATCCGATTACCGGAGAGCAGTTGGTTCGCTACCAGACGGCGCGGGAATATATGGACAAGCAGGGCAATACGGTCAAGGCGATGGAGCACCGCGCAGGCTGGGATGCGACATTTTCGGCACCGAAAAGCGTATCGCTCACGGCGCTCGTGGGTGGGGATGAACGGGTCCAGGAAGCCCATCGAGCTAGTGTTGGAGTCGCTTTGGACGAACTGGAGCGATATGTCCAGGCCCGGCTTGGAGGGAATCTTCCGCCAGAGACAACGGGCAAGTGGGTTGCCGCGAAATTCGAGCACGACAGCGCGAGGCCTGTGAAAAGTTATGCAGCGCCTCAGCTTCACACTCACGTCGTCCTCTTTAATCTGACAGAGACTGAGAACGGCGAAATACGCCCGCTGCAACCTCAGGAACTCTATCGCACGCAGCGGTACGCCACCGCTGTGTATCGCTCCGAACTCGCACACCGTTTGCAGGAGTTGGGGTACGAGATTGAACACGGCAAGTGCGGTCAGCCAGAGATCAAGGGTTACAGCCGCGAGTATCTTGAGGCTTCGAGTCCGCGCCGGAAACAGATCGAAGAGCATCTGGCGAAGGAGAATCAACGAGGGGCGGGAGCGGCACAAATCGCGGCGCACCAAACGCGTGAAGCAAAGATCGAACTCTCACACGAAGAGATGCAACGGCGGCACAAGGGCATGGCATTCGAGTTCGGTGATCAACCTGATCGTGTGAAGGAGCGTGCGAGAGATGGGGCTTACGCCGTTGGCCAAGGTTCGGGAGAGAAGATCGCGCACTCGGCTGTAACCTTCGCAAAGGAGCGAAACTTCGAACGCGATGCCGTGGCGGATGAACGCGCCCTACTGACGGATGCGCTCCGGCGCTCCATGGGTGGAGCAACGCTGGCCCAGGTGAAAGCCGACTTTGAAGAGCGCATCAGATCAGGTGAGTTCGTGGAAGCACAGAAGAAAGGCAACTCCCCTGACCGGGCGTTTACAACCGCGGAGATGATCGGCTATGAGCAGAACACGATCAATATCATGCGAGCGGGACAGGACCAACATCCCCCGTTGGTGGCTTTTGGCACGCGCAGGGCAATCCGAGAAGCCCACCCGCATCTCAGCGAAACCCAACGCCGGGCTGTCGAGCAAATCCTGGCGAGTCGAGATCAAGTGACGGCGCTGGAAGGCGTTGCCGGTGCAGGCAAAACCACCTCGCTGGTGGCAATCCGCGAAGCTGCCGAGCGAGAGGAGTACATCGTCGAGGGGTTTGCGCCCACCTCTCGCGCAGCACAGAAATTGGGAGAAGGCGGAATCAGAACGAGTACGTTGCAGCGGCATCTTAACCAAACCGATGAGCGGGATGACGGACGGAAGCATCTTTATATTCTGGATGAATCGAGCCTTGCCAGCACCAGACAAATGAACGAATTCCTCCACCGGCTCAAAAAAGATGACCGTGTACTACTGGTCGGCGACACACGCCAACATCAGGCCGTTGAAGCGGGCCGGCCGTATCAGCAATTACAAGAAGCAGGAATCCAGACGGCTCGACTGGACGAGATCGTACGGCAGAAAGACCCGGCGCTCAAAGAGGTTGTAGAGAAGCTCTCACGCGGCCAAGTCACGGAGGCGATGCACAAACTCGATGCCGACGGCCGCGTGCATGAGATCCCCGACGGGGACGACCGTATCGCCACAATCGCGCACGAATATGCGAAGGAGCCCAAAGGCACGCTCGTCGTGTCCCCCGACAACCAGTCGCGGATGGCAATCAACCAGGCGATCCACTACGCCATGCAGGATTCGGGCCAGATGTCGTACCGCGAACACCGGATGAGGGTGTTGGTCGCTCGGCAGGAGATCACCGGTGCGGATCGCCAATGGGCCGCCCAATACGAACCCGGCAATGTCGTGCGGTACGCCAAGGGCAGTAAGACGCTCGGCATTTCCCCGGGAGAGTGCGCGCGTGTCGAAACCGTTGATGAGAAACAGAACCGCGTCACTGTGGAGCGGGAGAATGGCCAGCGTCTGAGCTACGATCCGCGCCGTCTACAAGGCGTGACCCTGTACCGCGAGGCAGAACGGGAATTCAGTGAGGGCGACCGCATACAGTTCACCGCCCCGAATCGAGACCAGCGTATCGCCAACCGCGAGTTGGGCACGATGGAGGAGATTGATGACGCCGGCAACCTACGAATCCGCCTCGACTCGGGCCGAGCGATCGCGTTCAACATTCGAGAGAATCCCCATCTCGATTATGGTTATGCGGTGACGAGCCACAGCAGTCAGGGACAAACTGCTGACCGCGTGCTCATCCACGTGGACACCGACCACGGGGGAGAGAAACTCATCAATCGTCGCTTGGCATATGTGGCAGTGTCGCGTGGCCGTTACGACGCGCAAATCTACACCAACGATAAAGCGGCGCTTGCCGAGGGGCTTGGCCGCGATGTATCACATCGATCTGCATTGGAATCGACGCGCGCACCAGAACCACCGGCCTTACAAAGCACCGAGCCTCCCTATTCCATGACTCAGGAGAGACAGCGAACTATCGAACGAGACCTCAGCCCTGGCCGCTAGGCACGCAAGTCCCTCCTGCAGTCTTGTTCCTCAGTCTGTACTGCCCTTTTAGGGGTGACGTATCCCCCTTACTCTCCATGCCGAAGGCATGGCTCTTCTGGCGCTCCACGGTGACCCGCTCCTGACAGGCACTCGCGCTTGGGTCTGGTCCAGGGACCGATAGCGCTTAACGTTCAGGCGACTCGGCCCCTGTGTCGAAAGGAGTATTTCAACAGCCGGAAAGACAAGTATCCGAGCAACAAAAGGACGACGTAGAAGCTCGCAATAGAGACAACGTCTTGCCAGCGCAGGGGCGACAGGACGCCATATTTTTCTTTGGGCACCCACCGGTCCAAGCCTCAACCTATCGGCCACCCGCCATCTGCGAACTCAAGAGCCCACCCTCAAAAACTGAGTGAAGGACATCCAGAATGTCTTTGGTTTTCGACCGGGCAACCCGCCGGAGCACCCAGAGCAGCTCAGGATTTTGCGTCCGGGCCACCCGCCAAGGCGCCGGCATTGCGGCTCAAAACCCGAGCTGTTTGTTGATGACCAAGAAGCTCGGCCCGAGAGAGGGCGGTATTCCCGGTCCGATCTCTTAGCCCGACTCGAGCACCAGCCTTAACGAGTAAAGCGACAACCTGAGGCCAGTCTCCTTTAGTCGCTGCCCAGGCAAGCGCAGTGCGACCTTCCTTATCCTGAATGTCGACGTTTGCGTGGCGTTCTAGCAAGAACTGGATGACATCGATGGCTCCTACCTTGGCAGCTTCCATCAGGGCCGTCTGCCCATCTGAGTCGCTCGCGTCGATGTCGGCTCCATATTGGAGAAGAACTTCGGCTACATCTCGGTGATTGCTAGCAGCGGCAGTGTGCAGCGGAGCCTGGCCATCGGCCTCCAGCCTGAGGTTCGGATCAGCTCCACGAGAAAGCATGACTACCAATACATTTCGCGAGCCGCCTCCCGCCGCGCGGTGCATCGGTGTGTCGCCGCGGGCAGAAAGGACGGACGGGTCTGCCTTGTTATCTAACAGGACGATCGCGCTCCCTGTGAAGTTCTTTTCTGCAGCTAGGTGGAGCGCAGTGTCACCTAGGGCGTCTTGGGCAATTGGATTCGCCCCCATTCGCAGTAAGACACCCACCAGCAAGGCGTCGTTCTTGTCCGTAGCCGCATGGATTAGTGGATAACCAGATTCCAAGACCCGGTCTGGATTTGCTCCTTCGGCTAGAGCAGCGACAAGTTGCTGGACACTGCCGCTACGAATCGCCTCTTCAGCTCTTGCATCTTGCATCATTACGCCCATCTAAAAAGCCCAACCTAGCTGTCCCAGCCACCCGCCAACACCAGCACCGCCAAAAACAGCTGGAGCCGAGTAACCTGCACCCAGAAGAGCATCACCAATCAGAATGTCGGTCCAGAACTTCTCCATGTACCTTGCGGACTCTTCCTCGAGCTGTAGCTCCAGCATTGTTTTTGGAATCACAGGTTCCGGAATCTTTCTGTAGACAGGCACGTAAACGCATGGAGGAATTTTGGGTCCATTCTTGCATCCGTTTTGGTATCTAAAGATATCAATCGCAAGCTTGGTCTGCATGCCGACGATCTGACCAAAGTGTGAAAGGGCAACTGCAACACGTATCTGGCCGCCTGCCCGATAAGTTGCTCCTCCCAACCCGTCCGCAATCGGATCATATTTCGCGATCTTCTTCGCAAGAATACCGGCGCGCCTCTGAATGTCTCGGAGAAGTCTCATGCATTCTTCGGGAGACATTTCCAATCCGGTCGGATCGGTCCAATCAGTGGGACTGTTCATGGTGTATGCGTACAAGTTTATCCCTCCCCTGAAGCCGCCAGGATCTTCACGGAGGAATCTTCCCGTTGCCGGGTCGTAGTATCTGGCGCGGTAGTAGTATAGCGACGTTTCCGTGTCGAATTCGCGTCCCGTGTACCGGAATGAGTTCACCAGAGAGCCGGTCGTGGCAACGATGTTGCCAAAGGAATCGTAAGTGTAGGTCTGAGCTGCTGCCCCAGCCGTGCTGGTGAGCGAAGTGACCGAGCCCAGCCCATCGGCCTGGTAGTAGCTGGTTGTCCCGCTGCGGAGCATGGCCAGCGGTTCGTCGATGTTCAGTCCTTCTGAGTAGCGGGCAACAACCCCGCCGCTCGAATTAGTCTCTTCGATGAGATTGTCGCCGTCGTAGGAGTAGATGCTGGTCCCCGCGGTCGAAGATTTGAAGATGCGCCGTCCGAACGAATCGTATTTGAAGCTGACCGTGCCGCCGCTGCCAGGTAAGATCACGCTGGTCATGCGATTCTCGTAGTCCCACGTGTAGGACGTGCTCCCCGTACTATCGGTCTTCACAATGGTGTTGCCGTTGTAATCGAATGCGTAGGAAACGCCTGGGCGCGAGATCAGTTCGTTGGAGGTATTGTAGCTCCAGGCGGCGCTCCCCAACGCTGTCAGCCGGTTGCCCACGGGATCGTACGTATAGCTCTCCGTTGTCGAGCCGCCTTGCGTCACTTGACCTGCTCCCCGCAATCCGCAGGAAAGTGTATATGATTCTGCGGAACGAGGAGGAGTGTCATGGCGAAGGGAAAGCACAGCGAAGCGGAGATCATCGGGGCGTTGAAGCAGTTGGAAGCGGGGCGGACGGCCGAGGATGTAGGTCGGGAGATGGGTGTGTCAAAACACACCATTTACGCTTGGAAGGCGAAGTTTGGCGGGCTGGATGTGAACGAGGCGCAGCGGTTGCGGCAGCTCGAAGATGAGAATCACCGCTTGAAGAAGCTGGTGGCGGATCTGAGCCTCGACAAGGACATGCTGAAAGCGGTGATCTCAAAAAACGGCTGGGGCTCGTGAAGCTGCGGGAAGAAGTGCGCTGGCTGGGGGAGCACTACCAGGCGAGCCAGCAGCGGGTTTGCGAGCTGATGCAGATCGCGGTGTCGAGTTATCGCTACCGCAGCACGCGGAGCGACGCCGCGCTGCGCGAGCGGCTGGTGGAGTTGGCGCGGAAGAAGCCGCGGTGGGGCTACCGGCGGTTGCACATTTTGCTGACCGGCAGCGGGATGTGCGTGAATCACAAGCGCGTGTTTCGCGTGTACCGGGAAGCGGGGCTGGCGGTGCGCCGAAAAGCGCGCAAGCGGCTGGTGCGCGAGGGTTCGCCACAGCCGACGCTGACAGCGGCGAACCAGGAATGGGCGTTAGATTTCGCACACGATGCGCTGGCTAACGGGCGCGCCATCCGGGTGTTGACGGTGGAAGATGAATACACGCGGGAATCGCTGGCGCTGCCGGTGGACACGAGTTTCGCGAGCCGGCGCGTCACGCGGGAGTTGGAGAGGATCTTGGCAGAACGGGAGAAGCCGCTGGCGATCCGCTGCGACAACGTACTAACTAGCGAGTGCTAGGAAGAGGTCCGGGCAAAGATCTCCTGTGCGCCTGATTTCAGGCGCGATTGCAGTCTAAATCCAAGTGGCTTCCACAGACAACAGAAATGGCACTCCACCATAGCGACACAAGGTCCGCTGAATTTCTGCGGCCTTCTCTGTACTTAAAACGAAGTCCTTTCCAAGTGGAAGACCCGCACATTATCTACGAGGTCGGAATCGCCTCAACGGCCCGTGCAGAACGGGTTCTTCCACCTGGCACCGCCACTTCATGGAAGCAGCGGTAATCGGCTCCGGACCGGATGAGCGCATAAGTCACTCGAGCAATTTTCGCGGCGACAGCGACGTAAGCTTTTCGCTTACGGTCTGCGCTGCCTGGATCACTTCGCGTGTAGCGCTCGAACTTGGCCCGGAAACTGTTTTCGCGCATGCGTACAGCAACGCTTGCAGCCATCCAAAAGACAGCTCGAAGGCGCGCGTTGCCACGTTTCGAAAGTCGTGAAAGGCCACGGAACTGTCCCGACTGTTCGGTGGCGAGATCGAATCCACAGAACTTCAGGAACTGCCGGTGATGAGAAAACCGTCGCAGGTCTCCAGCTTCAGCAAGAATGGTCAAAGCCGAGATCGGCCCGATCCCGGGAATGCGCCGCAGTCGTTGATAGTCCTCGTTGCTGGAAAGGAGCTCGTCTGCTCTCTCTTCGATCGTAGCTCGCAACTGGCACAGGGTGAGGAGTTGGCGCAGCACGAAACGAAGCATGGCGACGGCCTCCGAGTTTTCTTCGGCAGGAAGGCCCACGGAAGACTGCGCAGTGAGATAAATATCAGTCAAAATGCGCTCTTTAGCGACCTTGCGGCCAATGAGGTTCCAGGCTTTCCGAACGAACTCGTCTCTTGAGAGCCGGGTCACGCTCCGAGGCGTCGGGAACTCGATGAGCAAGTTCCACAACCATTCCGAGCGCGAAGAAGAGTGGTAGCGGGCGATCTCCGGAAAGTAGAGTGGCAGGTGGTGGGTCAACAAGCGATGCTGAGTGCGGGTCTTTTCCAGAGAGACGTGGTGATGTGTTTTCGAAAGTTCCTGAAGATCGTTTAGGTTGTGCACCATCGGGTCGTGATAGTGCTGGGTGAGCCGACCTTTGAGGAGATGCAAGATAACCTGGGCATCCTTCGGATCGTTCTTATCCCAAGAGTTGTGCATGGCTTCTCGCGTGCGAGCTAAAGCGACGGAAGAAATGAGCTCGAGATGAAACCCCTCGGAGTGGAGGAAATAGGCAAGCGCCCGATGGTAGTTGCCCGTCGCTTCAAAACCAATCCGAACGGGCAAGGCCAGACCGTGTAGAAACTCTGCAAAGGCCCGAAATTCCTCGGCTGTGTTCTGCACGCGAAACTTCTTTCGACTCTTCCATCCGGGTGCTTCGATGAGAGCTTCGTGGCGATCCTTGGCGACATCGATAGCTACCCAGACAACGGCTTCCGGCGTACTCTGCGGGTTGGTCATGGTTAGTCCGTCTCCTTTGGTGAATGCTGAACACACTCACAGTACAGGAGACCTCCGGCTGACCATGACCAGCATGGCTTCCGGTCGCTTCGCTCCCTTCAGCCATGCTGGTCCACTCGCTCGTTAGCAAAAACCTCCTCGTTCCCGAGGTGCTACGGACCGGAGTTTACCAGCCGCCATTTTCTGGCGTGGTGCATCGAGAAGCAGATCGCGTTGGTGCACATTCAGCCGGGAAAGCCGCAGCAGAACGGGTACGTGGAAAGTTTCAACGGAAAGTTGCGGGATGAGTGCTTGAACGTGAATTGGTTTGAAAACTTGTGGGACGCGCGGCAGAAGGTCGCCGCGTGGCGGGTAGAATACAACGAGGAGCGACCGCACAGCGCGCTGGGGTATCAGACGCCAGCAGCGTTCGCGCGGCAACTTTCTCTTGCTTCGTCTGGCTCCGCGCTTCGCGCTACGCCAGACGAAGCAGCCCTCTCACAGGCGGCGAATGTCGTATGATCCAACCTGCGGATCCGGGGGGCAGGTCAAGCCGGCCCATGTTGTCAAACGTGAATTGGTAGGTGCCCGTGGGATCGCTCACCTGGGTCAACCGAGAGTCGTTATCGTAGGTATAATTCACCGTCGAGGTATCAGGATACGACTTCTGCGTCAGCCGGTTCAACTGGTTTACCCTGAGCGTCGAAGGGTTTGCCCCTAGCCTCGAAGGATCGCGAGTGCAAACCGCTCAAGCGTAACCCAAGAGCTCACCCTCAAAAAACGAGAGTGGGGCACCCAAAATCGTTCCAGATTTTTGCGACCGGGCCACGCGCCCGTTCCAAGTCATCACTTCAGAAGAGCGTCAACGAGTCGTGTCCGCGGACGGGTTGCAGGTTTCCACGCAAAAAGACGACCGGGCCGAAGGAAAAGGCCCAGGGGGGATGCGGGCGGAGCGAGCTATTGGAGCAAAGTAGTCTGGTGGTCCCAACGAATACTGGGCCTTGACTGAGTACCGACCTGCTTGTTTCACCAGAAATCCTTCTCCATCCTTCAGGGAGACTATTCGATTCGCGGTGATCTTTTGTCCCGGCTTCAAAACGACAAAATCAGCGGGATCGTACTCCTTGTTGTCTATTTTCCTTCTGCCCTGCCAAGGTACTTCATCCCCGTTTGGTCCCTTCAGTTCAATATCCACGAATTCACCTGTGTTGAGACGACTGACGAAAATTGGCTCGTTCGAGTTGTTCGTGAGCGAAAGCAACAGAATGACGTCTTCCCCTCTCTTGAACAGCGCCTTTTTCGGCAGAGCCCGGAACCGTAACGGGCCTTCTTTTTTCTCCTGACTTGCGCTCACCTGGGTCCAAAAAGAAAACACTGCAAGTACGGACGAGACAAGAATGATTTGACGATATCTGTTCATGATCCCTTGCTCCTCTCACGGAGCCGTGACGACGACAGTCGTCGCCGCTTGAATCCTGAAACCACAGGCAACTTCCGCTTGTCTCGCAAGAGCGTGGTCCGGGTTCTCGGGCAACGGGTGGTTGTTGTAGTACTCTGAGGCGTGGCCGAGGCTTATATGAGCGAATTCATGAGCCAGATCCTGCGCGATGTGCGCGGGTCCCGAGGCACAACCTCTGGGCGTTAGGTAGATGTTGAAAGGATCGCCGGGGAGCACGTATGCCAAACGCCTCTTCTCGTTTTTTTCTGCATTCCCCTGCGGGTCGTAGTTAACCGTAAAAAGAGGACTTGCAAGCAGCAAGTCGAGCGGAGCATGGAGACCGTGCGATGTGAAGAAGCAGTTGCAGCCGGGCAAGGTCCTTATGCGATCCTGAAGGATCTTGATGCCGTCGAGCAGATCCTTCAGACAATTCGGAGGGAACCCAGAGGCTATGTTGAGTTTGCCGCTTGGGTCTCGGAAATACGTTGGGCGGTTTCTCACATACCTGTAGAAATTGATCCCGGCGGTCCAACGATATGGATCCTCCGAAAAGAACCTGCCGGATTGCAGGTCATAGTATCGGGCCCGGTAGTAATAGAGGCTAGTTTCTGGGTCGAATTCGCGTCCCGTGTATCGGAAGCTGTTGACAAGATTGCCGGACGAGGCCACAAGGTTGCCGAAACTGTCGTAACCATAGATATTCGCCAGTGCTCCCGAGGTGCTGCTGAGCGACGTGATCGAGCCCATACCGTCGGCTTGGAAGTAGCTTGTTGTCGAGGAGCGCAGCATCGCCAACGGCTCGTCAACCGCTGGCCCTTGGGTGTAACGAGCCACCGTTGCGCCTCCCGCATTTGTTTCTTCCACGATGTCGTCATTGTCGTAGGCGAAGATGCTGGTGCCGCTGGAGGACGACTTATAGATGCGGCGACCGAAGGGGTCGTACCTGAAGCTGACCGTGCCGCCGCTGCCGGGCAGAATCACGCTGGTCATACGGTTCTCGTAATCCCAGGTGTATGAGGTGCTCCCGGTGCCGTCGGTTTTCACGATGGTGTTGCCATTGTAGTCGAAGGCGTAGGAAGCGTCTGGCCGCGAGTTCAGCTCGTTCGACGTGTTGTAGCTCCACGCGGCGCTTCCCAAGCTGGTCAGTCGGTTGCCCACGGGATCGAAGGTATAGCTCTCCGTCGTCGAGCCGCCCTGCGTGACCGACAGCAACTCGTAAATGTTGTCGTAGCCAAATTTAGTTCGAGTCCAAGACTCACTCGCGGTGCAGTTCTCGCTCGTTGTCCGAGTCCGACAGTCTCTCTCAGAAGTGCGAGCGAGTGCTGACATCGACTCTGATATTACCTTCAGCGTGCTCCAGTGCCAAGATCTAAGCTGTTTCATGCGTTCTGGCGGTTTTCTGGGCGCAGCGAATCATCACCGAACTTTTGGTGTACTGGGAAGGGCATGTTGTGAATGGTTATGCCAGCGGATAGCTGCTATCCGCTGGCATAAATCGCGTGCGCCTTCTGGAATGGCAGTGGTCCAACAGAAAGCAGATGCTTGACGGTGTTGAGCAGTGAACTGATCGGATGACGCGCAACCGCCGCGCGAAGGTCGTCCCCGGTGACATGCAAATAGATCTGCGTGCTGGTGATCAACCGATGACCGAGCAGATCGCGGATCGTCACTATGCCAACCCCAGCGCGTACCAAGTGGGTTGCAAAGGTATGCCGTAACCGATGCGGTGAAAGCGGAAATCCGACGTGACTTCGTTGGCCCCACGTACGCACACGTTCGTAGATGCTGCCGCGTGACAATCGGCGCCCGAAGCGTGATAGAAGAAATGGCGCGGTGGGGAGCGCGGGACCGCGGGCTTGCGCATAGGTACGCAGCACCTCAGCGAGTTGCGGGTTCAGTGGAACGACGCGCTCGTGGCCACCTTTGCCTTGCACGGTGATCGTCAGTTGCGCCAAATCTACTTGACCGCTGCGAAGTGAAGCACACTCGGAAGCGCGGATGCCAGTACCGTAAAGCATTGCGAGCAACGCTCGATCGCGTAGACCGATCACCGTGTCGGTATCGGGCTCATCCAACAATCGACTGACCTGCTCAGCGGAAAGCGTGACAGGCAGCTTGCGCGGCACGGCCTTGATCGACGGGAATCCGACGAGTGGGTTAGCAGTGTGCTCGAGATATCCCATGGCCACCATCGCGCAATAGAAGCGCCGCAGAACAACAACAGCACGGTTCACGGCAGAACCCCCGTTACCGCGCACGTCGCGCAAATGCTGCAGATAGGCGAGCACATCGCGCGCCGTAACTTGATCCGGTGCGCGATCCGCTAGCGTGACGCGCACCCACTCATGAAACTGTTTCAGCGCGTCTTCATAAGCAGCAAGTGTGAGCGGCCGTAAACCACGCGCAACGCAGTGGGTGCGAATGTAGAGCTCGATCCAGAATGACCATTTCATGAGCGGCCTCCGATCGGCAGGGTACGCACAGCGGCTTGTGGCCGCTCGGGCAAGACATGCAGGTAGACACCGGTCTCTTGCGGACTGCGATGCCCCATCAGCGAGGCAATGATGGCGAGATCAACGCCACGATCCATCAAGTGCGTCGCGAAACTGTGTCGGAGCGTGCGGGGCGTGACGCCGGCGCGTAGACCAGCGCGTGTCGCAGCGGCTGTCACAACTTCGCACACATCGCGGACCTGCAGGCGATGCTTGCGAATGCTGGTTCGAAACAAGGGGCCGCGTTTTCCGTGCTCCAGCAAATAGGCGAGCAACTCCGTATAGAGAGCTTCAGGAATCGGAATCGCGCGCGGTCGATCGCCCTTCGCCTTTAGGACCACCAGTTCACGGCGCTCACGGTTGACATGCGCAACATCAAGCGCGCACAACTCGCTGGTACGCAGCCCACAACCATAAAGCAGCAAAATGATCAGGCGATCACGTCGTGCCGTAGGTCCGGGCGCGGTTGTGGCTTGCACCAGTCGCTCGGCTTCGTCGAAGTTGAGCGACTTCGGCACCGTACGCCGCAACGTATGCTGCAAACTAAATCCATCGAGCACGTTGCGCTCGGCGCGACCGCTGCGCCAGGCGTATTCAAGCAGCCCCCGCACGTGGCTGAGATATTTCGCCAGGCTGCTTTCGGTGCAACCGCACTGCCGCTCGGCCTCCAGCCAATGCAAATAATCTTCCAGCTTGAGGTGCCACAGCTCGACGCCGGGACGCACTTGTCCCAGCCGGGCAATCGCGCGGCGCAGCGTGCATCGCACGTCCACAATCGTGCGCGGCGTCTTGCGCCCCACTTTATCGAGGTAACTGAAGTATCCTTCGATCAACGGATCCATCGTTGCTGTATTCGCTTTCTTCATGCGCTCACCCTCTGTTCTGCTAACCAATCGTTGATGGGATGGAGGGTCATCGCGGCACGGCGCTGCGGATCTGCAATGTGCACATAACGCACGGTGGTCGCGATGCCGGAATGCCCCAGGATGCGTTGCACTTGGGCCAGGTGCACCCCAGACTCCAGCAGATCTGACGCACAGCTATGCCGGAACTGATGCAGACTATGGATCGGCACTTGCGCACGGCGCGAGATCGCGTGGATACCGTTGCTGATCGCACCGCCCGTGAGACGCTTGCCACAGCGGCTCACCAACAGGGCGGTCTCGCCACATAATCCAGCTTCTTCCAGTTGGTTGTGGCGAAGCGGCAGATACCCTTCCAGACACCGCAGCACCATCTCCGGTAACGGCACGCAGCGCTCGCATCCCGTCTTGCGGCCATCGATGCGCAAGGTGCCTTCCGTGCGATCGAACGCATCGAGGTTCAGCCGCTCCAACTCGCCGCGGCGAAGACCGGTGCCGTACAGCATCGCCAGCACCGTTATCCATAAATGGGAAGTGTATGCACCGTGGCGATTCGCCGCTTCGCGCCACATCGCTTCCATGTGTGCGTGATCGATCCGTTTCGGCAGGCGACTGTACGGTGTGACCTTCGGGCCTTTCATCCAGCGCAACGGGTTGATCTTCCACAAACCCTGGCGCACCAGGTAGTCACCGAAGCCCCGCATCGTGCTCAGCGTCGCGTACACTGTCGCCTTGGCGCGAAAACTCGAGCAGTTCGCGATGTAGCGCGTGATCATCTCGGAATCAATGTGCTCGATCCCTACGCGTGGGCGACGCCCCTTGAGCCACCGTCCCCACCGAATCAGCCGTGCCTCTGTGTACGCCACCGACTGCGGACTGACTCCCCTCGCGCGGTACTCTTCGATATACAAGTCCAGTAACCGGTCCCATCTCCTCATCGCCGTCCTCCCAAACGCTAGCGCCAGCGACTTCACGTTCGCTCGCCTAAACGTTATAGAAATAAACAATATGACCCCCAATATGACTTCCTTGGAGGCCGCGATGAGCCCCGAACTGAACTAAAAAGTTGCAAAGTATCAGTCCCCCAGAGGGGTTCGACTCCAACCCTCTTAGTCCGCAAATTCCGGAAGCCCATCGCGCGCCGAAGCCAGCGGCGGGCGAATTGCGCAATCATCGGGCATCGGGTGAAATCATGCTGACTTCCCGTTCAAGGAGATGACCGCGGCAAAAAATGAACTGCACCCTTGAAATGAGACAGTCGGGATGGGCACAACTTTGAGCACAAAACCCTGCCAAACACCCTTCTAAACCGTGATGCAGGACGCAAGGAAATGCTTGAAGAACCAACTACATAGCATTTCTGGATTTAACAGCGGGTTGCAGGTTCGAGTCCTGCCCGGTTCACCAATCCTTTTCAATTCGAGTTACCATCCTGCGCACCTCAGGGGTTAAAAGCCCTAAATTCGCGGAGCATTCCGGCACGGCTGAACAGCTTGCGGAAAAAGCACCATTCCTTCATTCCGAACGGAGTCTGCGGAGTGAGGAATCCCTCTTTTCTTGGGTTTCCGCCAAAGAGAGATTCCTCGATTTGCTCGGAATGACGAACCAAGCCACTTTTTCCGCAGCCTGTGAAGCCGCGCCCTCCCGTGAGCCATTTATGAGATGGCTGTTGGACGGCGCTGAGGGGTCCAGCGAAGTTGCGGAAGCGATGGCCGGTTCTCGCGATATCGAGGATTCGGCACTCTTGGGGACCGGGGAGCAGGAGTGGCAGGGTAGGAAGCAGGATGGGCAAAGGGATCGTCCGAGTGACATGTATCACACGAGAGCATGTTCCGTGTCACTGCGGACAAGAGGGTGGTGGATTCTGATGGATGGATAATTGGACTCAGGAAGTCCAGAACCCTATGCAGGTTACTCGCGCAACGGATTACGCAGTCCGTATCATGGTGGAACTCGCCAGTTTGCCACCAGGCGACAAGGTGCAATTGAACGAGCTGATTGAGAGCACGGGGGTCCGCGGGAGTTTTCTTTCCAAGGTGGTACAGCGGCTCGTGCATGCCGGTATGGTGTCCTCGCATCGCGGAACCCGTGGAGGGTTCTCGATGAGAGTGTCCGGCGAGGAAATCACGCTTTTGGACGTGATTGAAGCGATCGAAGGACCGACGCAAATGAATCTCTGCCTGGGAAGCGGGCCAGGGTGTGAACGCAAGTCCTGGTGCGGCGTCCATCCCGTCTGGCAGAAGGCGCAATCCGCTTTCGTCAAAGAGCTTGCCAGTGTAACCATTGCGCACCTCGCCGTGGAAACCAAGGTCAATGTAGCCAAGCAGCAAGGGGCTGCAAATCAGCCATAGCGGTACCGGTGAAAGCAGTCCTCCGGTGCAAATTTTGCCAACGCGATAAGCGTCGCGATTGGCGCGAGTGTGTCGATCTGAATTCGAACGTGCGGCGGCCGACAGATTAGTACGCGAGCGATCGGAGGACGTTGCCGGAGAACCGGTAGAGGCTGGCCAAGTGACTGGTGTGAAGAAGTTCCCTGGCGAGGAGATCGGCGACGGAATCGATCACACGGAAAAGGACCGGCTGGTCCAAACGCGCTCCCGGCAGGATGACAACCACGGCGTGAGTGGTCGAGCCGGTGGCCACGTGAGAGTACCAGAAGCAGACCGAGACGCCGTCAGGAGCATCGGATTGGCGTTCCTGCGGGTAGGCCAGGGGGCGGTCGGCGAGCAGAACATGAAAGGTCTTGCCATCGGAGCGAGAGATCATGGGCATGGACTCGCACAAGCGGCAGAGGAGACCCTGTTCGCCGTGATGAATGCAGTGCGGACAAAGATTGAAATTCCGATGGGCAACGTGCTCTTCGAGAAGGGGATCGTGTCTCACGGGTCAGCCCTCCGGGTAAAGACAAAATCGCGGTGATACGCCGGCGGCTGGAGGGAGACGCATCCTTAAATCGCAATAATCCTCCATATAATAGATTAATCAGAAATGCAATTGCAAATCATTGTTGCTAGCCCTCTTGCTATTAACCTGCCTGGTTACTACAGGCTGGTGGGGCACGCAGAAGGTAGCGCGCCCACACCGGGGCGCTCGACCTTGATGACATCGGCGCCGGGATCGCCAAGCGGCATGGCAGCGTAAGGTCCGGCCAGGGCTTGGGTTAATTCGACGACGCGAATTCCAGTGAGGACCGACGACACGGCGGACGAAGATAACCGACGAATGCGGAAAGGAAGGCCAGCAGCTTAAGGGAAACGAGTGCGAGAGGTTCCCTTGCCTGTTGGACGATGTTCCCGGAGAATAGAGAGTTCATCACCAAGAAGCGACACCCTAATGGCGGCTTGAGCGCCGCAGCGGACGGAGACCAGGGAAGATGGCCAATTCGGTCTATCCACCTAAACGATTTGTAGCCTATTTTTCCATGGAGATTGCGCTGGAAAACGACATGCCGAGCTACAGCGGTGGCCTGGGCGTGCTGGCGGGAGACACCATCCGCGCGGCAGCGGATATCCGATTGCCGATGGTGGCGGTGTCGCTGCTATACCGCAAGGGCTATTTCCGGCAACGGTTGGGAGAAGACGGGGCCCAGACGGAAGAGCCGGTGGAATGGGAAGTGGAGAAGTTTCTGCAAGAGGAAGAGCCGCACATCGGGGTTTCGCTGGAGAACCGGCGCGTGGAATTGCGGGCTTGGCGGTACATGGTAAAGGGCGTGCGCGGGTACGAGGTGCCGGTTTACTTTCTGGATGCGGATTTGCCGGCGAATGACGCACGGGACCGCGAGCTGACGGGGGCGCTCTACGGTGGCGATCCCTACTACCGGTTGTCGCAGGAGGTGTTGCTGGGGATTGGCGGCGTGCGCATGCTGCGCGCACTGGGACACACGGAATTGATGCGCTACCACATGAACGAGGGCCACGCGGCGCTGCTCACCATGGAATTGCTGGAGGAGGAGACGAAGCGGGCCGGGCGCACGGCCATTAAGAGCGAAGACATCGAGCGGGTGCGCAGCAAGTGCGTGTTCACGACGCACACGCCGGTTCCGGCGGGACACGACAAATTTCCGGCGGAGTATCTCTCGCGGCTGGTGCCGGACCAGGTGCGCTTCATTGATGTGAAAGACGCATCATCCGTGGATTTGATCAAGAGCATCCTGCAAGTAGAGCAGTCTTATCCGGACTGGAAGGAAGCGGCGCAGCGGGGCGCTTCGGTGAGCATGACGTACCTGGCGCTGAGCTTGAGCAATTACGTGAACGGCGTGGCGAAGCTGCATGGGGAAGTTTCCCGTAAGATGTTTCCAAACGTGCCGATCGAAGCGATCACCAATGGGGTACACGCGGCCACGTGGACTTCGCCGGCTTTCCAGGATCTGTTCGACCGGTATATCCCTTCCTGGCGCGAGGACAACTACAGCCTGCGCGGGGCCTTGGGCTTGCCGCCGGAAGAGGTCTGGGCGGCGCATTTGCTGTCAAAACACAGTTTATTGGAAGCCGTGCGCAAGAAATCGGGACTGAAGCTGGATCCCGAGGCATTCACGATCGGATTTGCGCGCCGGGCCACGGGTTATAAACGCGCGGACCTGATCCTGAAAGATCTGGACCGGCTGCGGCAAATCGCGAAAAGCGTCGGGACATTTCAGATCGTTTATGCGGGCAAAGCGCACCCGCGGGACGCCGGCGGCAAAGAGATCATCAAGAAGATCTTCAAGGCGAAGAAAGCCCTGAAGAAGGCGGTTACGATTGTCTTTCTCGACGACTACGACCTGGAGCTGGCCGGGCATCTCACCTCCGGCGGCGATTTGTGGCTAAACACGCCGCAATATCCGCTGGAAGCTTCCGGCACGAGCGGGATGAAAGCGGCGGTGAATGGCGTGCCGAGCTTGAGCATTTTGGACGGCTGGTGGGTGGAGGGTTGCATCGAAGGCGTGACCGGATGGTCGATCGGGGAACCGCATCGCGGCGATCCCGGGCCGGAGAGTCCGGTGGACAATGTGGTGGACGCCGAAAGCCTGTATACGAAACTCGAGAGCGTGATCCTGCCGATGTTTTACGAGGAACGCAGCCGCTACCTTGAGGTGATGCGGCACGCCATTGCGATCAATGGATCGTTTTTCAATACGCAGCGCATGGTGCAGCAGTATATTACCGACGCTTACTTGCGGTAGCGCGGTGGGCGCGGGCGACTGCCTCGGAGCGAACTTCCAGTAGCAAAACTTTACGCAGCAAAACGTGAAAGCCGGCCTTGCGGTAGAAGGTTGCGGCGGACTTGTTGTGGTGGAGCACTTGCAGTTCGATGGCGCGGATGCCACGCTCGCGGCAAAAATCTTCGATTTCGTAGAGCGCCAGTGAGCCAATGCCATTGTTGCGGTAGCGCTTTTCCACGTAGAGATCGGTGAGCAGGGCTTCCACGCCGCCGTATTCCAGATCGAAATTGTAGGTGACGATGGCGTAGCCCACGGGCTTTTTGTGGCTTTCCATGAGCCAGGCCTTGCCGAGCGAGAGATTGCGGAGCAGGGTATGGAGGCCTTGCTCGAGGGATTTGCGATTGAAGGGAATTTTGTCGAAGCGGTAGTAGGCGATGACGAACTTCAGGAGAGTGGCGTGATCTTTCGGGCTGCAGGGGCGGAAGGATACCAGCATAGGGCCTCACTTTGGGGAACGCGGTCAGCGCTTTGCTTATTATCGTAACGCAGGCGCGGGCGCGGGGGAAAGGTCTTGCGAAGAGGAGGTGGCGCAATATGTTAATCGAGTCGGCGGACATGTTGACTGCGAGCGATGTGCTCTGCCCACGCGGTCAAATTTGACATCGGAGGCGGATGCTATGGCAAACTTCAAGCATCTCTTTGAAAAAACTAGCGGGTTGCCCAAATCGTCAGAATCATTCTGGACATCTCTTTTTGCTTTATATGTTCTGCACTTGGGAAGAACTAACGGGATGATTAAGGTTTGGGAGCGGTTAGATTCTGACAAGGCACCCTACTACGGCCCACGCAAAGGATCATCGTCCTTGGACCTTTCTGGGTTGAAGTTTGAAGATGTCTCGGTCGAGCCAAAGGCTCACGCTACGGCTTGTTATTTCAAATTGGTTGCAGGCCTGTCGGCTGAAGACTCAGGATTTGAGCCAGATCTGGTTCTCTGGCGACCACCTTCGGGTTCATCGGGACCCACGTATCTCTTCGTGGAGAACAAAATCACGCAGAAACTCCAACAAAATCAGATGCAAAACTATCCGCGGCTCGTAAAGTCTCTCAATAAGAAAGGGACTAAGGCTGAGTTCCTCCTGTTGATGTCTGTCGGCTCGAATGAGGTTGATCGCCAAGCGCGGATCCTGAAAACGCAGCTCGGACCTTGTTTTGGGCTTTTACTTTGGGAAGATATACTTCGCGGGATGAGTAGGAGTGGACTTGTTCTCCCCGGCATCGATTTTCAACAACTCGACAAATTCACGGAGGACTTGGATATGGACGCAGCTTAAGGAATCTCATTGCGACCATCTCAAGCCGCCCAGGAGCAGATGATTCCATAGGAATCCGGATCGCTCAGGTTACATTCCGCGCACATGGTCGCCCACTCAGAAACCATCCGGAAACAGAGCCAGTGCCTGGGGGGCAGTTTCACGCGAGGCGATTTTTGTAGAGGGCCATGCCGACGGCGGCGTCCATGCCCAATTTTTGGAGGGCGGAGATATCGCGGGTGGTGGAAACGCCACCCGCAGCGATGATGGGCAATCGCGTGGAGCGGCGCAACTCGCGGAACCAGGCGAGATTCACGCCGCGCATGGTGCCTTCGCGGTCTACGTCGGTGCAGAGGAAGCCGGCGCAATAGGGTTCGAGGGCGGACATGACTTCGGCAGGGGCGAGCGAGAGGGATTTGCGCCAGCCGTGGATGACGATGCGTCCTTTGGCTGTGTCCAAGGCGATCAGGATATGTTTTTTGCCGACGCGGTTGGCGAGGTGTTTCAGGAAGGAAATATTGGGGCGCTGCTGACGAAAGGCGGCGCTGCCGACGATGATCTGTTCGACGCCGAGGGCGATCAGCGACTCAGCGCGGCGCACGGTGCGAATTCCGCCACCTACGCGCAGCTTGAGTTTGAATTTGCGGCGGGCTTCGCGGCAAAGCTGGCGCACGATGCGGTTGTTGTGGCCTTTGTGCATGGCGGCATCGAGATCAATCACATGAAGCCAGGCGTAATGGCCGAAGCGGTCGAGCAGGCCCAAAACATCGGCCACGGCGAGTTCGCGCTTGCGGCCGTGCACGAGTTGCACGGCCTGGCCATCCTGCAAGTCAATGCAGGGAATCAGCATGGCAGGCGCACCTCCACGCCGTTTTCCTTCAGATAGGATTTCAGCGCGCGGATGGATTGCACCTGATCGTGAAAGATGGAGGCGGCGAGAGCGGCGTCGGCGCTGCCTTGCGTGAAAATCTCCAGAAAATGTTGGGGAATCTTCGCGCCACCGGAGGCAATCAGCGGGACGCTGACGGCGCGGCTGATGGCGGCGGTCAAGGCAATGTCAAAGCCGGACTGCGTGCCGTCGCGGTCCATCGAGGTCAGAAGGATTTCACCCGCGCCAAGTTCCACGCCGCGAAGCGCCCATTCTTCGGCGTCGAGTCCCGTGGCTGCACGGCCGCCGCGCACACGCACTACCCAGCCCTCGTTTTCGCGGCGCGCGTCAATGGCCAAGACGACGGCCTGCGCGCCAAATTCGCAGGAGAGTTCGCCGATCAATTCGGGACGCTGGACCGCAGCCGTGTTCACGGTGATCTTGTCCGCGCCGGCACGCACGACGGAGCGCGCATCCTCGAGCGAGCGAATGCCGCCGCCCGCGGTGAGAGGGATGGCGAGTTGCTCGGCGACGCGGCGAATGGTTTCGAGAAACGTGGGGTTGTTGTCGCGCGAGGCGGCGATATCGAGGACGACCAATTCGTCGGCGCCCTCGGCGTTATAGCGCGCGGCGAGTTCCACGGGATCGCCAGCATCGCGCAGGCCTTCAAAGTGCACGCCCTTGACGACGCGAACGCCGTCGGTATCGAGGCAGGGAACGATGCGGTGCGCCAGGCTCATGCGGGCAACCTCAGGAAATTTTCGAGGAGCTTTGCGCCGACTGCGCCGCTTTTTTCGGGATGGAACTGCACGCCGAAGATGTTGCGTTGCTCGATGACGGCGATGAATGCGCGGCCGTGCTCGCAGACGGCGGTGCTCTCGGGGCCGGAGGCGGGCGCGGCGTAGGAGTGCGCGAAGTAAAAATAGGCTTCGTGCGAAATGTCATGCAGAAGGTGGCTGCTCCTTGTGCAGCGCAACTGGTTCCAACCCATGTGAGGGAGTTTGACGCCTGGGGGAAGATGGGTCACACGGCCGGGCAACAGGGCGAGACCGGCGAGCGACGGGGCTTCGTCGCTGGCTTCATAGAGAGCCTGCAAGCCCAGACAGATGCCGAGGAAGTTTGCGCCGCGGGCGATGGCATCGCGCAACGGCTGGCGCAATCCGTGCGCGTCCAGAGCGGCGATAAGAGCGCCACAGTGGCCCACGCCGGGCAGGATCAGGCGCTCGGCTTCGGCGATCGCTTCCGGCCGGTTGGAGGTGAATACGTGCGCGCCCAGGCGGCGCAACGCGCGTTCGACCGAGGTGACATTGCCGGCGCCGTAATCGAGCAGGGTGACGTTCACAGAAGTTCCTTGGTGCTGGGCAAAACGTTGCGCAGGCGCATGTCGCGCGAAACGGCGAAACGCAGCGCGCGGGCGAAGGCCTTGAACAGGGCTTCGACCTGGTGGTGGGAAGAACGGCCGTAGAGAACGCGCAAGTGCACATTGGCGCGGGCGGCCTGCGCAAACCCCTGAAAAAAGTCTTCCACCAATTCGGTTTGGAAATCGCCGACGCGTTTTGCGGAGAATTTCGCCTTGACGACGCAAAAGCCGCGGCCACCAAAATCGATGGCGGCGGCCGCGAGGGTTTCGTCCATGGGCATCAGGAAATAGCCGGCGCGGAGAATGCCTTTTTTGTTGCCGAGCGCGGCGTTGACGGCTTCGCCGAGAGCGATGCCAACGTCCTCGACGGTGTGGTGCTGGTCCACGTGCAGGTCGCCCTTGGCCGTAAGGCGAAGGTCGAGGCCGCCGTGGCGGGTGACGAGGTCCAGCATGTGATCAAAGAAGGGGATGCCCGTGGAAATGCTGGCTTTGCCGCGCCCGTCGAGATTCAAACGCAGCGCGATTTGCGTCTCCTTGGTGTTGCGCCGGATTGATGAAGTTCTGGGCATAAGTTTTCCTAGGAGTTGCGCTTGAACAGACGCAGGAGTTTTTTGAGTTCCGCTTCCGTGCCAATGGTGATGCGGGCAAAGCCGCGCCCGAGGTCATGGCTGCGTTCGCGGACGAGGATGCCGTGGCGCTCGAGTTTCCGGAAGAATGCGGGGCCCGTCTTGCCAAAATCGGCGATGAGAAAATTGGCGGCACTGGGATAGACGCGCACATTGCGTTTCTGGAGTTCACGCGCAAACCAAGCGCGCAGACGCTTGACGTCCCGGACATACCGCGCGATGGGTGTGCCTTCTTCCACCGCGGCAACGCTGGCGGCGAGCGCCGCCGTGTTGACGGGGTAGGGAGGCAAGGCGCGGCGGACCAACGCCAACGAATCCCGGCAGCCAAGGACGGCCCCGAGGCGCAGACCCGCCAGGCCTTCGGCTTTCGAAAAAGTCCGCGCCACGAAGAGCTGAGGATATTTCCGGATCCAGGGAACGACGGAGAGGCCGGAAAATTCCGCGTAGGCTTCGTCCATGACCATTACCGTATGCGTGGCGGCGCGCAGCAGTTTGCGGATTACATCTTTGCCAACCAGCGTCCCGGTGGGATTGTTGGGGTTGGCGAGAAAGAACACGCGGGGTTTCCGGCGAAGTGCGGCGAGGGCGGCGGCGAAGGGGAACTCCATGTCGGGGCCGTAGTGGAGTGATTGCACGCGCGCGCCGGCAATTTCGGCGTAGTAGCGGTACATCGGAAAGGTCGGCTCGCAGATCAGGATGTGGCTGTGCGGCTCGACGAAGGTATCGAAGAAGACGCGCAAGGCATCGTCACCGCCGTTGGTGAGGACGAGTTCCGTCGGGTGCACACGAAAATAGCGGGCGATTTTGCGCGTGGACACCGCGTATTCCGGATACGTGGCGATTTCTTTCGCGCTGAGCTTCCGGAGGGCACGCAATGCGGCCGGGCCGCAGCCGCGCGTGTTCTCATTGAAGTCGAGGCGAATCTTGCCCGCGCGCCCCTCGGCGGGCGCTTCATAGGTGCGGCGCTCGAGAATGGCCTGGCGAACGGGGAGATGCACTTTCACCGGCGCACCTCGACGGCATTTGCGTGCGCGTAAAGTCCTTCGGCACCGGCCAGGGTTTGCACGTCTGCGGCGAGGCCGCGGTAGCCACGGCGCGCGATGGTTTGCACGCTGATGCACTTCACAAAATCGCCGGCGCCGAGGCCACCGCGACGCCTGGCCCAGCCGCCCGTCGGCAAAACGTGGTTGCTGCCACTAGCATAATCGCCGAAAGGTTGCGCGCTGAGCGGGCCGAGAAACACCGTTCCGGCAGAGTGAATTTTGCCCAACAGTTTGCGGCCGTTGGACGGCAAGCTGAGGTGCTCCGGTGCAAAGCGATTCACAAACTCACAGGCCGCGTTCCAGGAGCGGGCCAAAAGGATGGCGCCGGTCTTGTGGATGGAAAATTGCGCGAGATTATCGGGGAGCAATTCATCCAATTGCTCCATGACCTCGTGCTGAACTTTTCGAGCGAAGCTCGGGGATGAAGTTACCAGATAGCTTCCGGCATCGGGAGCATGCTCGGCTTGCGCCAGCAAATCGGCGGCGATCCAACGGGGATTCCCCTGATTGGCGAGCACGATAGCCTCTGTTGGCCCGGCGGGCAAATCGATGGCGCAGGTGGCGCTGATGATTTGCTTCGCAGCAGTGACGAAGCGATTGCCTGGCCCGAAGATTTTCTCGACGGCCGCGATGCGCTTTGTGCCATAGGCGAGCGCGGCAATCGCCTGGGCGCCGCCGATGCGGGCGATTTGCGTGACGCCCAGCAGATCGGCCGCGGCGATCAGTTCATCGTTCGGACGCGGACAAACGGCAACGATACGCCGGACGCCGGCCACTTGCGCGGGCACCACGGTCATCACCAGCGTGGAGACGAGCGCGAAGCGTCCGCCGGGAATATAGCATCCGATGGATTCCAGGGGACGGACGATTTGGGCGACGGTAACGCCCGGCTCAACCTGGAGCGACCATGCGCGGGGCAACTGTTTTTCCGCCACGCGGCGAACATTGTCCGCGGCGTGAGAGATAGCGCGAAGGAATTCGCGGCCGACACGTTTCTTTGCCGCGTCGGTTTCGGCGGGAGTGATCCAGAGCTTCGCGTGTTGCGACGCGGCCGGATCGAACTTGCGGTTCCACTTGTGCAATGCGGCGTCGCCCCGCAGCCGGACATCGGCGACGATTTTCGCCGCGGTTTGCAGGGCAACGCGGTCATCGCCCTGACGGAGCCGCATGAGTTTTGCTTCGGTTTGCGCGGTGAGTTTCAGGATTCTCATCAGAACACGATCTTGTTCAAGGGATATTCCACAATGCCCTGGGCCTTGGCAGCCTTGAGCCTTGGAAGAATCTGCCGGACGACGGCCTCTTCGACGATGGTGTTGACGGCGACCCATTCCGAATCGCTGAGCGCGGAAATGGTGGGATTTTTCAGCGCCGGGAGCACTGCCAGTACGGCGGCCAGATCCTGCTGCTTCACGTTGAGCATTAGACCGACGCGAGTGGCGGCGGCAATCGCGCCTTGCAGCATGAGCACGAGGCTTTCGGCCTTCTGGCGTTTCGCGGGATCTTCGGCGGCCTTGCGGTTCATGATGAAGACCGTGGAGGATTCGAGAACGGTATCAAGGATGCGCAAGCGGTTGGCGCGCAGCGAAGATCCCGTTTCCGTGACTTCCACAATCGCGTCGGCGAGCTGCGGGACTTTCACTTCGGTGGCGCCCCAGGAAAATTCCACGCGCGCTTTGACACCATGGCCGGCGAGATATTTTTCGGTGATGCGCACGAGTTCGGTGGCAATGGTTTTTCCCTCGAGGTCGCGCGGGGTGCGAATGGCCGAGTCTTCGGGAACGGCCAGCACCCACTTGACGCGGGCCAGACGCTGCTTGGCGTAGATAAGCTCCGCAAGTTCGACGACATCCGCATTCGTTTCCACGACCCAATCGTGGCCGGTGATCCCGGCTTCGAGAGCGCCCGATTCGACGTAGCGCGCCATCTCCTGCGCGCGCACCAGCAGGCAGTCGATTTCGGCGTCGTCAATCGCGGGCACGTAGCTGCGGGAACTCAGCGTGACCTTCCAGCCGGCGCGGGCCAGCAGATCGATGGTGGCATCCTGCAAGCTGCCTTTAGGGATACCCAATTTCAAGACGCTCATTGCGCCCCCTTTTTGCCGTAAACATCCTCGACCGCGAAAGCACGCTCCGCGACGATGCGCGACGTGCCATCCGGCTCCAGTTCGCGAAAAAAGCAGCTCCGGTAGCCCTCGTGACATACGCCGGGCCCGACAGGATCGACACGGATGAGGAGGGAATCGGCGTCGCAATCGAAGAGGAGTTGGCGGACGCGGAGGACGTGGCCGCTGGTTTCGCCTTTTTTCCAGAGGCGCTGGCGGGTGCGGCTATAGAAGTGGACCTCGCCGGTGCGCTGGGTGCATTCGAGCGCTTCGGGATTCAAGAAACCGAGCATCAGCACTTCGCGCGTGGCGTGGTCCTGAATGACCGCGGGGATCAACCCGTCCAATTTTGCAAAGGCAAGTTCCAACAGAGCCTCCCAAAAACAAAAAACCCGCCGGGGCGATTGGCGCCAGCGGGCTGATAAGAGCTTATTGATACGAAAGCGCTATACAGACCTCACCGGGCGCGGCAGGAAGCCGTGATGATGATGGTGTCGATGCGCGCGAAGAAGCATTGCAAGGAGAAAATACACGATCGGCAAGGGTTGAGCCAAACCAAAAATCACGGCAGATGCATCTGAATTTTCGATGCTAGGTTCGGGAGACGATACCCGGCGGGGTGTTGGAGCTGTAATTGACCGTCATGATCAGATGCAGGGCCACGCCAAACCTGGCGTTGGGCAGGGGTTCGACGCGCACGACCTCCGCGACGTATTCGCAGTTCATGGGGTCGTGGGCGGAACTGAAGGGGAAAGTGACGAAGACACGCATGCCCTTGTAATAGCTGGAACGGCGGGTGTGAAAATAGATGCCTTCCTTGGAGGCGTTGATGCTGACAGGCATGTCTTCGAAGTGCTCGTCCCGCGGCTCCGAGGGACGCACGCGAAGGGGCTTGGCGATTTTGGCTCGCCGGCTGCGGCGCTTATCCGGATACTGCTTTTCAGACAATTCGGCCATGATATCGTCCTACGGGCGGGTCCATTTCTATGATTGAGGGAGTAGCACGAAACGTCAAGGCATTGCGCCGAATCTGATACTGACAGGACAATAACAGTTCGATTCAGGGAGCCACAGATATGGGCGAAAAATTGCGGAAATCCGATGCGGAGTGGAAGAAGTCACTTACACAGAACCAGTACTATGTGACACGGCAGAAAGGGACGGAACCCGCGTTTACCGGCGAGTACGAAGCTAGCGAAACGGCCGGCACCTATAATTGCGTGTGTTGCGGGGAGCCGCTGTTCCGGTCAGAGACTAAATTTCACTCCGGCTGCGGCTGGCCGAGCTTCTTCGCCCCCGCCAACGGGGAGGTGTTGGAGGAGGAAACCGATAGCTCCCACGGGATGACACGGACGGAGGTGCGGTGCAGCCATTGCGAAGCGCATCTGGGGCACGTGTTTGAGGACGGCCCGAAGCCCACGGGATTGCGTTACTGCATCAACTCGGTAGCGTTGAAGTTGGAAAAAGCCTAGCGGGAGCCCTGGGTGGGGCCAAACTCTCCGTTTCTCGTGCGTGGACTGGTCTGAATGATTAAGGGGCGCGGTTACGCGGCGGGGCAAGAGCTGGCCGCCATTTCGGCGACCGGGTCGGACTGGCGTTCCCACGCTGCCAGCAGGAGAACTTTGTGGCCGCTGGGGTAGCGGAAAATGTAGTAGACGCTGGAATCGCCATCGACCTCAAAGAAGCCGGGGCGGCGCAAATCGGGGCGGCCGGTTATCCCCGCGCCGAGCAACAGGCGGAGTTCCGCCAGTTGTTCCGGAGGGTGTGTCCGGAGGTCTTCGACAATGGGCGGCAGTTTTTGCATATTCGTCATCGGCTTATCCTTGATCCGCCGTAGCAGCATACTGTGAGCCTCATCCATTAAGACGTAAAATCCGGCCAAATGTTTCATGACAGCAACGCCGCAAGCGATTGGGCCACTGAAACGCCAAAGTTACGCGCTTCACTCCCATTAGATGCAAGGATTTAGGGTTCGGGCAGGGAATTGGAATTTCGCGTTTGCCGGTGTTACCGATGGCAGCGGCCATATTGGCAGCCTTGCTGGCCGGCCAGCATGCGGCAAAGCAAGAGAGGGCGAGACAAGAAAGGTCCACTTCCTCGTGTTGCCGGTGGGATTCGGCTCTCACTTCTGTCAGCAGCGGGTCAATTGCGGGTTTCGGCTTCGACAGTCCTCTTCGGTCAACTAATGAAGAACGGGTTACTAGCTTGTATACTACTTGCGCGGACGGAGTTTTCTTGCGATAGTGATGCCTAAGAGTTTTCCAACTTCGAGGTTTTTCACGTGGCTAAACGAGCAGCGAAACTACCCAGAAAGTCCGTGCGCGACGAAAAATCCGAGTTTGGCAAGGATCGCCGTCGCCGGCATCACCATTATCTGGTCACCGTCAACTACGCGGATGGCGATAATTTTGGCCGCGTTTATACCGATAAGGACAAGGCCACGCGATTCGCCGAACGCCAGCGGCGCTCACCCGTGGTCAAGTCCGCGCGCGTCAGCCAAGTATCCTGAGCGGGTTCGGCAACTGCAGCAGATGCATTGCCGTGACTTGGTTTTCGGTGTGGTTGCGTGCTATAAAATAAGAGGTCGAGCGGCCTTAGTATAATGGTAGTACGGAACCTTGCCAAGGTTCAGGCGTGAGTTCGATTCTCATAGGCCGCTCCATTACTTTCAAGAAGTTACGCAGCCGCCTCGTTTTCCATATTTTCCATTTGCACTACAACACCTCGGTTTTTAGTGGAAAACGCAGCTTGGACTTGCTCCATCGGAATCCTGCCAGAGTAGAGCCTGGTCATCGCAGCAGAGGTGTGACCCATCTGTTGCCGGATTACCGCAGGCACGATCCCAGCTAGTTCCCAACGGCGGTTGCAGCCCCTTCTGAAGGCGTGTAGGCCCGCTTTCTTTAGACCGTTGGCCTCAAGGGCCAGGTACAGCCCCTGATTAAGCACAGTGGTCTCTAATAGCGGCCCGCCACGTTTTGAGCGAAAGACCAGGACTTCGGGGCTGGGAGCGGCGTAGAGTTCAAGAAACCGCTTCAGCCTGGCCATGGCCTTCATCCCTTCGGCATCGCCGAGATGCACAGAGCGGTAGGCCGTCACGTTCTTGCACGGGCCTATCTTCCCGCCATTCCGTTGATCCGAAGAGTGCTTCACCTGAATCGCATTCGCTTCGAAGTCCAGATCACAGACCCGAAGTGCGAGTAGCTCTCCCGAGCGTAGTCCCGAAGCAGCTGCAAGAAGGATTAGTGTGGAGTATTGCTCTCGCCTGGCTTCGCCCAGCGTGTCGATCTTGCTGACATGCTCTGCGATCTTCTCCGCATCTGCCCAGGAGAACGAGACTTTCTCACGACTGTCGATATCCATCTGCAACTTTTCCGCCTCAGGTATCTTTAACGCTTTTTGGGAGAACGGCGGCTCTTTGCCTTTTGAGAACACCGACAGGACTCCTTGCATTGTGCGCAGGGCATCCTTGATCGTTGTCCACGAAAGACCCGCCTTCCTCTTCTTCGCTGCCCACTCATTGACCGAATCGATGTCGATGTGTTCTATCGGTACATTGCCCCAATCCGCTTCGAGGTGGTTCCGGATGCGACCGTCTGCAACCGAGAACGTTGAGTCTCGAAGATAAGTGGGAGCATACTTCGTTCGATAGTGAGCCACGGCATCAGCGAAGGTCTTCGAAGAGGGAAGTCTGTAATCACCCGAGTTGATGTTGAGCTTCGAAATGATTTCCAGCTTTTTCCTCTGCGCTTCACTCTTCGTGATCTGCCCGACCAATCCGATCACTTCAGTAACACGCTTTCTCTCTTCCTGTCCTGGTACATCAGCCCAGAACTGGACGTAGTAATACTTCGTCCCATCAGCCCGCTCACCTACACGGAGCTTTGGGTCTTGCCCTTTCCTGCGAGACATGCACTTTCCCCGCTTTCTCGCTGGAACTGGCGGCACGCCAATATTATCAGGACGCGACGCGGGATCAACGGGCATCTGGCGCTCGATGGGTGAAGCGGTGGAAGACTGAGGAATGGGATTGCTGGACATTGAAACGACCGTCATTTCATTGAAGCTATTCCTTTGTACTTCTCACTTTTCGAGGGTGCGTTCGCTGTCACGAGCCATAATTGCTTCACTGGATTTCATGTGGCCTGCGCCACGTCGCAATTCCTTTTGCGCTTTCTCCACCGTGTACCGTGCGTAGCCGGAATGTTTTTCGTCACCGCGGTAGTCCGCGATGCGCTGGATGACGACCTCGGGATCGTCACCGCGGGTGAGAGCGCGTTTAGCGTAAGCCCAATCGTGCTCGGATTGACTCTTGTGGTCGCTGGGGGCAGTCCGGTTGGGTGCTTGGAGGTGGCCGAAGTGGCGCGGTGTTTCGGGCGAGTCTTCGTGAATCGTAAAATCACGGAGGGTGTAGAGCGCATCGCTTTCCTGGCGCGCTTGCACGATGAATTCCTCAGGAAGTTTGTGGTTGGCGAATCCAGGCAAACGAAGCACGCGCGTCGAATCCGTTGCCGCCAGATCACCGCCGAATTGATTTGCGAGGTTGTGAAGGAGAGACTCTGCCTCATCCTGACTGAATCCGGTCACTCTCCACACGACTTGGTGCTTGCCAGGCGAAGTATCAAGAACAAAGTTTGGGGCGGGGGCTTCTACGGAATTACGAATCGCGTCAAGAGCTTCGTCGCCCTTCTTGTCGAGGTCGAGATAGACGTGGCGTATATCCTTTATATTTTGTTTGGTCCGGCAGTACGCGCCGTCCTTAATTGGATTCATTCCCACGAATACGTCGGAACCGGCAGCACTCTGATTCGCTAGCCAAGTTTGAAAGCCGGGGCCCGCGATCGCCTCAGCCTTGGCGATTGTTTGGATCGTGTGGCCTGTCGAGCGATTTCGCACGAGGATCGCGGCGTTGTCCGCGGGTTCGAACAGCTCCCGGATATACTCCGACGCGGTGAGAGACCGCGGGGTGAATGCGGAGTCGGTGCTCATGGGTGGTCCTGCTTGGCTAAGAACACCGCGCCGTAGTCGAACAGGTCCGCATCCGGGTCGTAACTGTTGATTAGGAGGACTTCGGAAATGTATCTGCGTCCCGGCCGGCGCTCGATTTGGACGACGACATTAAGGGAATCCGCAATGTTCGTCTTGATGGCCCGATAGGGAAGGTCCACCCCACTCTGCAAAACACAACTGGTGAACCGCGCGAGGCCTTGTTGCGCGGAGTTCGCATGAATGGTGGACAACGTGCCCGAGTGTCCGGTGTTTAGGAGTTGCAGGAGATCGAAGGCTTCGCCACCGCGAATCTCTCCGAGAACGATGCGGTCCGGGCGGTGGCGGAGAGCAGCCTTGAGGAGATCGCGAATGGCCACTGCCGGAAGGCCATTCTGTTCCCGGCGCGCTTCAAACCGGACGAGGTTCTCCTGCGCCAGTTGAATCTCGGCCGTGTCTTCGATGACGAGCACCCGTTCCTCCTGGGGGATGAATTTCCCGAGGATTGATAAAAGTGTGGTTTTCCCAGTGCCCGTGCCACCGCTAATGAGGATGTTCTTGTGTGCGAGCACGTAGTCTTCGAGGTGGTTTGCGAGGGCGCGGTCAAGGGTGCCAGTCCGAATCAGATCCTCCATCTCGAAGTGGCGGGTGTTGAACTTGCGGATCGTGAGTGTGACACCACCAAGGCTGCACGGCGGGATCACCGCGGCGACGCGGCTGCCATCGGGTAACCGCGAGTCGAGAATGGGCTTCGATTCCGAGATGTCGTCACCGAGACGCCGTGCGATATTCTTCACAGCGACCATGAGGGATCGCTCGCCAATGGACACGTCCGGCACCTGTTGAAGGAAGCCCTGTTTTTCGATGAATACGCGGTCGGGACCGTTCACCATCACCTCGCTGATCGAATCGTCGAGAATGAGGTGCTCGATGGGCTTCAAGAACGGTAGGATCATTTCAAATCCGTTCATCAGAGTTTCCCTTTGGCAAGCTGGACGAAGTACGACTCGTTCGGGTCGTTGTAGTAGGGCTTGAGGTAGCAAAACATCGGGGGAATAGGGTTGAGCCCGTCATAGGCAACGGTGATGGACTGCGCGTTGCGCAGCTCGGTGAAGGTCTTCATGTCGAAGCGGTAGTCGCTCTGGGTGTTGTAACTCTTCGAGGCGATGATGTTGGCTTTGTGAGAGAGGACCTTGCCGGTGAGCCAACTGACCTTGGTGTCGTGCCCACTTTCGGACAAACTGTAGCTGACTTTGAGCTGGTCTTCGCGTCCACAGAAATGGCTTGCCGTGCTCGCGGAAAAATCATCCGACAACGTAAGGAAAATCTTCGTGCGGAAAGTCTGCAGAAGGGTACGCCAGCTATCAGCAGGCAGAGCGGATTTCAGCGAGCTGATGCTCTGGGTGGCAATGATGGGAATGCATTTTGGCTGCCGCGATAGGCTGAAGAATTTCTCGTCGCCGGTCGGGTCGCTTTCACCCACGGTCGCGAAGTGCTGGTACTCGTCGCAGAGGAAGAGCACCTGTCGGAAATACTGCTCGGGGTGGGCCTCGATTTTCGGAACGCGGTTGAGCACTGCACGCTCGAAATCGAGCTTCATCATCACGCCCAAAGCCTTTGCGAGGCCGGCGTTCATGCCGATGGGAAAATTGAGCGCGCAAACAAGCGGTCCCCGGCGCCTAGCCGTCCGCGCTGTCAAGGGCGCGTGGTTTTCGCGTTCACGGGAGCGAAGCGAACGCCCTTGACAGGAGAAGCGGGCGGTCTAGGGGCAGTCTTCCCGCAGGAAGGGCAAAAGGGAGATTTGCCTTGCAGGGAGTTGCACGAAGAGTGCCCACACTATAGGTTGGATAGACCAGTCGAGTTCGGCCTGATTGGGCGGCAGAGGGAGCACGTGACAGAGCAAATAAGAATCGATGAGGTTCCGGCCATTGGGGTCATCCGAATTAAGCTAGGACAAATTGACGCTGGAATTGAGATCGTGGGTGCCGGACACGATTTCGATACTGGCGGGTACACGCTAAGTCTGAGGTCGGGAGACAGAGAAACTGCCGTGGTACTGTCGAGGGAATTGGTAGACGATCTCAGGGACAATCCAAGTGGAGCGACAACGAAGTATACGCAAGCTTTGAACGACCGGCTGACCGTTGCCCTTCTTACAGCAATCGAGCGCAACGGGCTGGTTTCCTACAACGAATCGAATTTGAAGTTTCTCCTCCTTAGATACATAAACGAGGAGGCAAACCAGTCGCGACCAGTTCATAAATACAACGCGATCGGGAAGTCGGGGCGAGGAGGTTTCGAACAGTGGTTGGGCAAAGAACTTCGCCGGGAGGAGAAGGAGACGCTTATCTGGGCTTGGGACGAGCTTCGACGACTTCGGCTGATCACGCCCACTGGAACGGATCTCGTAAATCCCGACGACTGGGTTCGTGTAACGGAAAAAGGAATAGCCGCAATTGAGGGAAAAGACTACGCGGAGTATGTCGAGGGGGAAGTGTTCATAAACAAAGGAGAGGTCTATACCGCATACACAAAAATAAAAGCGATCCTGAGGCAGGCTCGGAGAGAGCTACTCATAATCGATCCTCATTTAAGCGGAGAAGTGATCGAGATGCTTTCGACCTTGGACGTATCAATCCGAATTCGGCTGCTCGGAACGTATTTTCATGGAGACTTTAAGTTGGCGTTAAAGAAACTGCAAAAAGAACGAGGCAAGATCGAAGTTAGGCAGTCGGACCACTTTCATGATCGATTCATCGTTGTTGACAGTGCTGCCGCGTACCAGCTTGGTGGATCGATCAAGGATGCCGGAGCGAAAGCGACTGTAATTGACAAAAAGGAAGATTCAACTGCGCAAAGAATCCTCAAAGAGGCGGAAGGCATTTGGACGACCAGCACGATTCTTTAGGCGACCCGCTTGGCGCGGGCAAGGTGCGCTGGCGGAGCCGCAGAATGCCTCACTCTTCACGTCTTTTGCGAGGGGCATTCGCATATGGTCCGGAGCGACGAACCATGCATGCGATATTGCGCGATGTTGCGAGGGGATCCCCGGCTGCCCGATGTAGAATGGCGACGCTATGGCGGAAATTCGCATCGGGACTTCGGCGTTCACGGCAGCCGGATGGGAAAGCAGCTTTTATCCTCGGGGGCTGAAATCCGCGGACTATCTCTCTTTCTACGCAACGAAATATGACACGGTCGAGCTGGACAACACGTTTTACCGAACGCCTGCCCTTTCAACGGTGAAAGGATGGTACGCGAAGACGCCTCCGGGCTTCCTCTTCGCCGCGAAGGTTCCGCAAGTGGTGACGTATGAAAAAGTGCTTGTGGATTGTGACGAGGACCTCAAGCATTTTCTGAAAACAATGGATGCGCTGGGCGATAAACTTGGTCCGCTCCTTTTTCAATTCGGCTATTTCAATCGCTCGAAGTTCAAAAGTGGGAGCGAATTCCTGTCGCGCCTGAAGCCGTCGTTTCTCGAAAAGTTGCCAAAGGGATACAAGTTCGCCGTCGAGATTCGAAACAAAGCCTGGTTGGACGAACGTTTTGTCGATGTGCTGCGGGAACATGGCGTGGCACTAGCGCTCATCGATCAGAGCTGGATGCCACGTCCCTGGGAAATGAAAGACAAGTTGGATTTGATTACCGCCGATTTCACCTACGTGCGTTGGCTGGGCGACCGAAAGGCCATTGAGGAACAGACGACCACCTGGGACAAGATCATCATTGACCGCCAAGGAGAACTCTTCGAGTGGGTCAAACTGCTCAAGAAAGTTCACGAGCGGCGCGTCATGATTCTGGCGTTTGCGAACAATCATTTCGCAGGGCACGCGCCTGGAACGCTTGAGCTCTTTCGCCAGCTATGGGGAGAGAAGGAGTTGCCGGCGGTAAGTGGAAACCAGCCTACGATGTTCGATCTGTGAATCCATGCATGGCTTGCGAACTGAGAGCAAGGGACCGCAGGATCAAACGCAGCCAGTTCAAAAGTCGGTCGCCTTTCTGTGTTCGCGAATGTTGTCATAGCTAACCGCCAAATGGCGATGTCGTGGCCCACGCGCTCGAAGAGGCGCGTGGCGACAGATTCAATCGCGGAGCCACAGCGCTATTCACCTGGTCTGGACGCAGTAAATATGTGAGGGTAGCGGGCGTTCATGTCACGACAACCTCAGCGCGGTCGAGGATGTTTCGCCTGGAGTTGAAAGCCGGGGAGGCCCCGCAGGACGCTCTCCTTGAGGTCAGTATCGGCGGAAAATCTCCCGCCGATCTGACCGAGATGGCCTTGCGAAGTGTTCTGTTCGGTGAAAGCAATCCCCTCGCCGACCAGCATATGGGCTTTGCCACGGAAATTAATGATCCGCTGGCGCCGTTACGCGAAAACCCGGTGTCGGAGGAAATCATCCGGCCGCTTTCGGAGTTGCTTATTACCGACCTTCTCGTTGGCCCAGGGCGCGCCAGGAGGATCGTGGCGTTTAGGCTCGGTGTATCAATCCGCGGTCGTCGCCATCTTACTCTGTCCTGGGAACCACCGAGCCGCTATTCGAACGAGCCCGTGACGGTTCGCAGTATCAAGGGCGACGTAACTATCTGAGGTCTGTGGCGCCGCATGTCGCGGCGGCCGAAATCGAGCGCGGTTTCAGGGCGTGGGCGATCTGATGGAGGTGCAGTATGGCCCTAAAACGTAGGATGATAGCGGGCATTGATGACATTGAGGCTGTGACGTTTCAATGTTCGAGCTGCAATAGCAGAACTACAATTCCGACAGCTTCATTGATCGAAGTTCCCCGGCAATGCACTGCCTGTAATACCGTGTGGTGGAGAGCGAATGAATTTGCCACTAACGTAAGCACAAGCGGGCCCGCAGGGATGGCGTTGGTTCAGGCAATCAGGACGATGACGACCATGATACGCGAGGGGAAAGATAGGCAGTGAAGACGGCAACACTCACCCACGCAGCAGCTATGAGTAGGACGACAAATTGAGATCGATTACGGGTGCCCATGACGCGGTGGGAGACAGCATACATCAGGCCGTGGTGCTGCGCGCCTGTGGACCTGGCGGCAACACCACCCGTGTACTGGAGTGGCGAGTGGCTAAAAAAGTCCCAGCCACATACGTGGCAGCTCAAGCCTGCGTGGTAGGCCACCCCGGTCTCTGCACAATGAGGACGAGGTTGTGAGGCCGATCCAGAACTGTGAAGTAACGCCCATCGTCATCATAAACGGGCTGGAAGGCCGCATTGATTTTGCCGGGAACTTCGTGCTCGTAAGCCCAGCCCGGTTGGAAATCCTGCCTTCGAAGATGTTCACAAATTTCCTTGGCTCTCGCGTCGCTTTGGGTCGTGTCCTTGTATATTCCCAAAAGCGAATCTGGATCGGCCTCTTCTTGACGGAACCTCCAGCGCTGGATCGTCGTAATCCACTGCATTCGCCCATTGAGTAATAAAATTGGGCGCTCGCGGTCGCCAAAATCGAGCACTTCGACCACTCTTCGCACAGGTATCACAATGGATTCGTGCGTTCGATGAAGCTGGACCGTGAGGTTCTTCTCATCTATCTTTTCGATCTCGAATGTGTATTCGCCAGGGAATGTAGGGACCATCCTCTGAATGCGAACGTGGCGCTTACTTTTCTCCAGTTGTCGCAATTCGCCGATCGTGGACCGGCCTGCGGACGAAAGCGATCGCACTCCTTGAACCAAAGCGTGCTCTAAGGCAGCGCGCACAGCTTGCTTGAGTTCGGCGAGATTTCCGAATCGAGCATATTTTCTGCCAGCGCTGTCCAAAATCATTTGCGCCATAGGCTTCCTGTTTGCAACCACCTTCGAGAAAACCAGAATGGGCTTGTTCTTCGCTATCGCTCTTTGAACTTCTGCGGCGGCCAGCCCTACCGTGAACATCGGGTCGAGGGATGTAGCCGTGGTCACGACCGCAGTATTTGAGCCGCTGCGGTAAGCGGCGTAAAGCGCCAGCGCTCCGGCGGCGAGCAGCACTCCCGCGGTTGTTCCATAGAGCGCGCCTCGCTTAGGACCTGTTAACAAATAATATTTACAATTCCGAGGTTCATCAATGCGTTTGAGGTGATATCGTATAGTTCCAATCGGGATGAATTGAGTGCCGTCGGATGTTCAGTTCTTTGATCTGCTGAGAGGAC